>JGI10211J34971_10000093_pt1 | contig 65173 bp, 30 predicted proteins | sample Etolagsediment_FD_34971 | JGI IMG/M metagenome (IMG submission 34971) | reverse complement strand
TCTAACAGCAGTACGCCAACACTCGCCCCCTCGATCGATAGACCGAGTAGCTGATCCTCTGTGGTGGCATTGAGACCGGCGCGGATCGCGACATCGCTGGCGAGGAGTGTGCTCGCTTGCATCACCACCGGGGTATCCGAACCACTCAGATAGACCTGTCGATTACCGCTGCGCTGGAGCGCGAAGCTCCCCTGTAGGCTCAATAGCGTGCCGATCTGTAGTGCCGCATCAAAGCGGAGTCCGATCTGGCTTCCAAGCGCCCCATCAAAGTCGAGGGTTGTTTCGTTCGCATCCGCCGCGAGACTACCCGGGATGGTTAAGGCGTACGCCGCGCCATCGGCATCGCGGCCGGCGAGATCAAGTACCGCGTCGTTGGCCGCGCCGTAGTAGCTACCAAACGCGAGATTGGCCTCTAAACTCAATGCGTTCGCATCCAGCTCAAACAGGTCGGGTAGCCCCAGCTCCGCCGCACTCACCTGCAGGGAGTCGGCCTCCGCTTTGAGGGCTAACCAGCTACGGGTATCGGCTGCCGGTGCATCTGCGACCTCGAGTAGCGCTAGCCCTAGATCGATGTTCTCAACCGCAATGCCGCGCATCCGCGCACTCACATCTTGCGCGCCAACCATCAAACCGCGCGCGGCGAGGGTCTGCCCATCGACCTGCACTTCGCTACGCAGCAGTTCAATGTAGAGTGAACCGGAGGCGGCCAGTTCAGAACCGAGGGTGACCTCCATCGCACCGGCAATGGCCAGCCGCTCAGTGCGCATGTCGAAGGTGACACCACCAATCGCCAGTGGCCCACTCGCCTGCCAATCGACCACCGGCACATCAGCGGCTAACAGGCCGCCACTGAGTGCAAGGTTGAGCTCAGCCGCGAGATTTTGGCCGGTGAGGGTCAGACCATAACCCTCGCCACCGAGTAGTGCCGCAGTCGTAACGCCCCCCTGGAGGGCCAACCAGCTACGCCCATCTCCACCCGTCTCTCGGGCAACCGCGAGATCAAAATTGAGTCCCGATAGGGTCAATCCGAGCGCCCCCTCGGCGGCACCGGCACGCAGCGTCGCATTCACATCACTACCACCAATCTGCAGCACGCGGGCGTCAATGGTGGTGGTATCACTCAGCGTCAACTGATCGGTAGCGAGGCTAAAGCGCATCTGACCCTGTAGGTCAACCAGTTCACGGATCTGGAGGGTGACATCCCCCTCAACCGCGATGAATCGTCCCTGTGCACCAGCCATGGTTAGTTCGGTGGTTGCATCGGCAGCGACCCGTATGCTCTGCGGTGCAGCAGCAAAATCGACCACCAGCGAATCGGGATCAAGCGCCGCATCGAGACCACTGACCATGTTGAGCATCAGCGTCACCGATTCAGCCTCTACGCTCATGCCGGTGAGTCCGGTCACTTCAGCCACCCCAACGCTGGCCGATAGGGCCTGCCACTGCGCTCCAGCAAGCGACTCACCGCGGGCGGTGAGATTATCGCCACGGGCGTTGTAGATACCGAGTGCCAGATCGACGCCAGCGACCGAGAAGCCGAGTGCATCGGTTCCGCCAAAGCCGACAAAGCCTTCCAGATCACGCCCACCCAATGAGATGAGATCGGTTGTCTGCTCACTCCCATCGGCTAGTGTGATCACAGCGGTTGACTTCTCGATTGCCATCGATCCCGATAGGGCGAGCTGCTCACCTAGTGCCAGTTCGACGTCGGCAGCGGCACCGAAAAATTGACCGCGATCACCCTCTAGGCTCATGGCAAAACTGTGATCACTGCTCACCGGCACCGTCAATGAGCCATCGGAGAGATCGAGTACCGTCTCACTACCGAAGGCGAGGTTCACCTCCAGTGCGGCGTTACGAAGTTGTGCATCGATATCATTAAGACCAACAAAACCGGCGCTATCAGCGCGCGCCTCTAGCGCAACGCGCTGCCCACTCCCCTCAGCCTCATGCGCCAACACCAACGCAAAATCGACCCCCGATAGCGATACACCCACCGCATCGGCATTGGGTCTATCGAGGCTATCGATCACACCATCGTTGTTGCTATCGATGAGTGCGCCACCGTTAATACCAGCAAACGCCTGAATATCTTCACCACCGATGGTCAACACATCATGCGCGACACTCCGGCCATCGCTCAGTCGCAGATCGCGGCGTGACTTCTCAATCGCAAAACTACCACCAAGATAGACAAATCCACCCAGCGCCAGCTCAATATCGGCGGCTGCTCGCACCACCTGCCCCATCTGACCGGAGAGCGATAGCGTCTCTACCTCACCCCCACCGAGCGCAACCTGGAGCGGCCGGGCGGCGAAATCAACGACTAGCGCATCGCCCCCACGCGCTGCACCGAACACTTGGTTAACGGCAATCGACACATCGGATGCCGATAGCGTCACCTCATCAAGCCCAACAAAGCCGACCCGAGCGGCGGAGGCTTCCAGCCCCAACCAGCGGACGCCCGCCAGATCGGAGGATTGATCCTCAGCACTCAGTAGCGCCAGTGCGAACCGGGTATCTTCTAGCGCAAAGCCGATAGCCGAGTTGTTGCGTCCACTATCGGCGGCCGTGATCCGACCATCGTTATTGCTATCGATAAAGTAGGGCCCCCCCACACCAGCGAAGCCAGACAAGCCATGACCGCCAATCGCCAGCTTATCGACCACCACTTCGCGGCCATTCGCTAGTACTACCTGATCGCGCCCCTTCTCAAACGCGAGGGTGCCATACACTTCAGCAAAACCGGCCACCCGCAGTGCAAACTCGCCAGAGGCACGCAGCACCTCACCCTCTTCACCCGCCATATCGAGATCGATCTGGCGATTGAGGCCGGTGTAGATGGAAAAATTATCCATCGCCGCAAAGTCGATCACTTGGGTGTCAGCCGAAGTGCCAGCGCTGATGCCAGTGACGCGATTGATGGTGAGATCGATCGCATAGGCTGCCGCAGTCACATCGGTTATCCCGACCAGTGCCACCTCACCGATGCTACCACGCAGTGCCAGCCAGTCGCGCTCCCCCGCCTGCTCGGCGAAGAGTCCAACCCCAAACGTGACATCGACTGCCGTTAAGCCGATCGCCTCGGGGTTGATCGCATCGTTAGTATCGATCCGACCATCACCATTGGTGTCGCGACGATAGGGGCCATTGATACCGATAAAGGCGTTTAACCCACTCCCACCAATGGTGAGCACGTCACTCATCACGTCACTACCATCAGCGAGCGTGACTAGCGCTGATGAGCGCTCAATGGCGAGCGTGCCACCGACATGGAAATAGCCGGCGACACTCAATTGCGCCCCCGCCATCGCGCGCATCATCTCACCACGACGCCCATCATGGTTTAGCGTTACGGTTTGATTGGTACCGGCTAGAATCGACAGCGCGTGGCTATCGCTAAAGTCAATGACCGTGCCATCGCTAGCAGCGAGGTTGAGATCGAGACCGAGATCATAGAGATCGAGCGAGATGTCAGAGGGTAAACCGATAACACCATCGATCATCCCCACTTCACCGTGCGCTGCGGTCCAGCGCCGCCCATCATCCGCGTTGAACAGACCAATCCCGAACGCAACCCCCTCCACCGCAATACCACGCGCTTCGGGGTTGATCTCATCAAGATCGATCGTGCCATCAAGATTGAGATCGCGTCGATAGGGACCATCGCCAACAAAACCACCGAGGTTGGCACCGCCGAGGGTCAACATCTCTACGGTTTCCGTGGTGCCATCGCTCAGCGTCACCTCTTGCAGGCTGCGCTCAAAGCCGATGGAGCCGGAGATCGCGATAAAATCGCCGATTTTGAGATCGGCCGCTCCGGCTGCGCGGATCAACTGCCCGCGTGCCCCATCATACGCAATCTCAATCGAACGATCAGGGCCGACCGGGATCGCTAAATAGTCGGTACCGGCTGCGGTGAAGTCGATGACATAGTGATCACCACGCAACCCATCAGCCAACCCATTGACAAGGTTCAACTCAATCGAAAGATCACGCGCTGCGAGCGTCACATCATCAATACCAACCGCTGCGATACTACCGGCGCTCGCCTGTAGCGCACTCCACTGGACACCCTCAAATTGAGGCGCGGTATCGCCCGCTACATCAAATAGCGCCAACCCAAATGCCATATCCTCCAGTGCCAGACCGACCGCATTGGGGTTGCTCTCAGGTTGCTCGTCAGCAGAGATAAAGCCATCGCCATCACTATCGAGCCAGTAGGGGCCACCGGCGCCAACAAAACCGTAAAGACCGGAACCGCCGATCGCCAACATATCGGTTCTCAGCTCGGTGCCATTGGCGAGCACCACATCGCGGGTCGATTTCTCAAAACCGACTGCACCGCTGGTGAAGAAGAAGTCGCCGACCGTGAGCGTCACATTCGCCTCGGCACGGATCAACGTACCGAGATCACCCTCATGATCAATCGTGATGAGACCACCGGCATCATCGATCGCAACTGGCAGCGCCTTCTCCTCGGAGAAGTCACCGACCGTTTGACCATCACTACCTAGGTTGAGGGTCACTGCCACTGAGCTGAGCGCTAGATCAATTCCATCCAGACCGCGCTCAACCGCTGAGTCGGCGAGTGCCTCTACGGCTAACCAACTGCGACCCGTCTCGCTATCGAGATAGAGCGCGATGCCAACATCGATTCCGGCTAACTCAATACCGGCAGCATGCTCATTAATCGCCTCATCACTGAGGTCGCCATCATGGTCACTATCGAGTCGGTAGGGGCCGTTAAGACCGGCAAAGCCGGTTAGGTTGCTACCCCCTATCAACCAGCGCTGTAGCGTCGATGAGCCGTCGACAAAGCCTTGATCACTGCGGATCAGCACCAGTTCAGAGAGTCCTTGCGACAGGACAAAGCGCCCATCGACGGTAAAGAAGTCGGCGGCGGTCACCGTCATCCCGATCGCATAGCTCTGACCGGTGCCAAAGTAGTCGGGGTTAAACAGCATACCGAGCGCATCGGCATCTGTCTTAGCGTGCGCCACTAGCGTTAAATCATCGGCCGCCGGGCGCGCCTCCTCACTGATCCAGAGTCTGCTACTGTCACTGGCAACGAGCAGCACCTCACGCCCCTCACCATGACCCCATAAGCCACGACCCTCACTAAACTGACCGATCAGCGTACCAGCGGTAATCAACCCGACCTGCTCTGCAGCGGCAAGATCGAGCGTGGGGGCCACCACCAGATCGAGAATACTCCCCTCAGCTAGGGTTAACGTCCCACTGACGTCAAACCGCTCGGCCTGCCCATCAGCGTCAATCTGTAGCCGTAAAATCTGATCAGCCTGTAGCGTCTGATTACCGATGATCTGCACTCTCCCGCCCTCTCCCTGACGTGAGATCACACCGCCGGCAACCGCACCTGCGAGGGTCACAAACTGTAGCCCCGATGCGGCTTCAATCACGATGTCGCCGAGACTCACTAACAGGGTGCCGAGATCGGCAAGTCCATCAGAGATCACCTCGACCGCAGCAGCGGCTTGTAGTGAGATGGCACCGGCAACGCTCTCAATTCCGGCGAGGAGTCGGATCACCCCATTGCCGCCATTCGATGCGAGCGTAATTGTGCTATCGCCGTTTGATTGCACTGCGGTTGCGTCACCCTCAACATCGCCTAGGGTTAAGACGCCGTTGTAGGCATCAACAGATAGCGTAATGGCACCGCCATCGGTTGAGGTGAGTCCGCTCCCTTGCCGACCGGCAAGCTCAACTGCGCCTACCGTCACCGAGCGCGCACTCTCCAGTACGATCCGCCCGCCGGCGCTAGCGGCGATCCGATCAACGGCAAGGTGGATGGCGGCATCAGGCACCGCTTGCGCATCAACCCCACCCGCTAGCACCGCCGCACCGATCGCTTCGGCAGCATGCATGAGCGCAGCGCCACCACTGATCCCGAGCCCACCGGCAACTTCGGTTATTGAGCCGCCTAGTGCCTCAAGCACTACGCCACCCTGCGCGCCGCCACTGACACTCGCTACCGCAATCGATCCGGCAGCACGCAGCCATATCGTGCCGCTATCAGCGCCGCCGGTCGCGTCAAGTATCCCGTCACTGGCCTGTGTGATTGCGCCGTTGCGTGCATTGATGGCGATATCCATGCCGTGGCTAGTTAGCGCAGAGGTTGCAGTGAGTGTCACCGCGCCCTGCGCCATCAGATCGATCCCACCTGCGGCATCGACACGCCCGACAATCGATAGCGCACCATCGACGCCCACTTGCAGTGCACCGGCCGTTGTCGCTTCAAGCAGTTGCAGATCGTTATAGACTTCGATATGAGCCGCATCGCCCGCGCTCAGTGTGAGTTGTTCACTCCCCAGTTTTAGGGCGCTATCGGCGCGCCCAATGGCACCGCTTGTCTGTAGTGTGGCGGCGCCATCGGTAACCAGATGGCGCTGTGCACCACTGGTTGTGCCAAGTAGATCACCGGTGACGACATCGATCACTGCCGCTGCTGCGGTCACTTGATCGAGGTGCAGATCGCCAGCTACTTCTGTCAGATAGGCATCGCCACCTACGGTCGCGCTCAAAACCCCCGTTGCTGAGAGGTCAAGGCGCGCCGTGTCGGTTGCTGTGCCGAGATTGCCCGCGACATTGAACACCACGTGATCACCAGCAATCAGGCCACTCTCGGTAAATCTAACTTGCCCCTCCGATCCGATGATCACCTCGCGACCAGAGAGCGCTCCTGTGACCACGACATCATCCGTGGTGACCACGCGCACCGAACCCGATGACATCACATCACCAAGCGTCACCGTCGCGCTCGATGCGAGTGAGAGCAGCGCTGTCTCTGCATCGAGCGTGGTCGCCGTGGCAAGACGACCAACAATCGCCTCCGCCGCAGAGAGGTTGAGGTGGGTAAGTGCTGCCGTCGAGAGATCGAGGAAGAGTGTCCCGGTAGCGGCTAGAGTTAACTGACCCTCACCATCGATCTGATCGGCAACCCAGTGATCATCGATCCAGAGATTGCCCTGATAGATACCGTCTGCATCTTGGGTGACGCTATCATTATCTGGACGATCGCCACCCGCTTGGAGCGCTGCCGCGCTGAGCGCATGGACAAAGGGTGTGGTCGCTGTGGTGGTGATCGGTTGTAGTTGATCGGCGAGCGTATCGATCAGCAGCAGACCAGAACCAGCAGTGAGCACTACTTCGCCACTGTGGGTAGTGGGATCGGTGGTTAGGGTAAGGAGACCATCGGTCGCAAATTCAAGTGTATCGGTTTGCGCCTGATCGAGCGTGATCACGCCGCTGCTATCGGCAAAGTTATCCGCTGATCCAACCCGTAGCCGCTGACCGGCGGCGTAGCTACTACGACTACTACCGGTCGCAACCCCAGCGCCACTGAGCAGGCCGAAGGCGCGCAGTGCAACGACACTGAGGGTGCCACCGGCACTATCGAGTGCAGATGGCAGAGTGAGTGCAATATCACCTAGATTGGAGAGGAGCGCAATGGCGCCACCCTCAGCCGCGATCACCTCCTCGACACGAATCGATCCGGCCGCCTCAATCGCCACATCACCGGCTACTGCCGATACGCTATTGAGCGTTACCTGCTCACTACCATCACCCCCCTGTGAGATGAGGGTTAGCGCTAGATCACCTGCCCCGGCGCTGAGCGTGAGCGTATCGGTGCGTAGTAGCATCGCATCAACGTGACCGGCCACCGCAATCTGGATACTCGACGCGTCAATCAGACGATCGCTAACCGCTACGCTCCAGCGGAATGGATCGCTATGGGTTGCATCGGCGCGGGCCGCAATGTCGCGCGGTGCGATTGCACTCAATGCGACCAACTGACCACCCACTGCTAGATCGACGCTCCCCTCGGTGCGGAGGGCGGCGGCGAGCGATAGATCACCGCCGACGGTGAGTGTCAGACCGCTACTGCCAGCAGCAATACCGGCATCATTGCCGGCGGCTGCGGTCGCGTCGACTGTTAATGATCCGGTAACTTGCAGATCGAGACTTGCCAGCGATCCGGTGGTTAGACCAGCGAGCGCCGTTGCGTTGATCTGACTAATGAGACCGAGTGCGCTCACTTGATTGAACGCGATCGGATCAAATGCGGTGATTGTGAGATCACCACTTGCCGTCAGGGTGGCGCTGCCGCTGCGACTGCTCATAGCGAGTGCGCGCACATCTAGCCGCAGTGCCGAATCGGCGGCACCGATATCATCCACCGCATCTAATAGGAGCTGCGTGGTGGTGATATTCGCCCCCTCGCCGGCCAGAGCGGCGATCGCACCGCCGCTACTGACTACGACGGTTGCCGCCTCGCCGGCGGTAGCAACCCGCGCGAGGGTGATATCGTCGGCTGCCCATAAGCCGATGTTACCCGTGCTACTGATCAGCGCCGAATCGCTACCCATGCTTATGCTGCCGCCGTCGGCATGCAGCGTAATATCACCGCTATCACTCTCAATCGTGGCACCGGCAGCGAGCGTCAGATCACCCCCTGCAATCAGGGTAATCGGTGCTTGATCGCTACGGATCGCCACCTCGGTCGCTAGCGTCAGGTTATCCGCTGCACCTAGGTACAGCACCGCCGCTGGGGTGGCGGTTAGATCGCTCGCTAGGATCAGGCTGCCGGTTTGTGCCTCTGTCGCGATCGTCTGCAGGGTGATCCGGGCCGCCTCACCGCTCAGCTCAGCATCTGTTAGTTGCAGATCACCGAGCGCAATAAGCGCAACATCACCACCGGCCGTTAGGGATAGATCGCTGCTGGCGATCTCAATCGCATTGCCATAACGACCCGCGATCCCGACCGAGCCGGCGATATCTAACATCAAACGGTTGATCGCGAGTAGTTCCGCCTGCGCATCACTACCCGTTTCAAAGAGTGCGCCGTGCGTTAAAGTGAGCGCAATTTCAGCCGCTTCAACATGGCTAATGTAGGCATCGCCACCGATATGCACGGTAGCAACTCCGCTGCCGGTGGTGATCAGACGGGCGTTCTCACCCTGCGTATAGTCACCCTCTGCGGTCAGATTGATCGCGGCATCGGTCAGGCTGATCGTGCTATCGACGGCTTGGATCACCTGCTCGCGAGCACTGATATTGAGTGTTGCGGTGCCTAGGATCAGATCCCCTTCAATCACCACATTGCCGGCGGTGGAGGTGAGATCGAGCGATGATGTCTGGCTCTGATCAGCGATTGTGATATTAGTAGCGAGGGTAAGGTCACCCTGCGCCTGTAGCCGCAGATCGCCGCCGCGACTCGACGTGAATTCAGCGATGCGTAGATCATCGGCATCGTGCAGATTGATCACGGTGGCAACGCTCGGCTCTAGGTTTAGATAGAGGTCGTCGGTATCGATCTGCATCGGGTTGGCGGCGTTGCCCAGATAGAGTCTCTCGGCTCCCCCTAAGGATAGAACCAGCTCCGGTGCAATCAGCCGCGCTGTATCAACATCTCGGGCGGCGGTTGACTGCAGTAGCGAACCGCTATCGACCACTACCGTCAGGCGCGTATCACTCTGTAGCTGACCGACAGTGAGATCGCCGCCAACCGCCATAATCGCGGCATCACCGGCGGCGGTGAGTCGTAACACACCCGCGGTTGAGAGACGGAGCGGCGCATCACCCTGTTCGAGCGAGCCGTCGTAGATCGCGCCGCCAACCGTCAGTGTCATATCGCCGCTGCTCTGCAGCACCTGCTCCAATGTGTTGCTACGCAGTACGCGCAGGTCGTTAGTTACGGTCAGATCCATCTCACCGTCAGCGCGTACGCCCGTGAGTGCCGAACCGCTCGGATCAGCATCGACATCAATGGTCAGATCGTCGGCTAGCTCTAGGACTAAGTCACCGGCACTAGCGACCGCTAGCGTGCCGCCAACGTGCAGATCAATATCGTCACGAACCTGTAGCAGCACACTCTCTAGTTCGCGTAGATTCTCAACCCATTGACCTGGATTGACCAAGGTGAGCCCCTGCGTGGTCTGCAGAAGCGGTAGATCGGCCGGCGGTTCAGTTGCCATTGCCCGCGTCCAGAGGCCGCCATTAGCAAACAGCAGTGGATCGGAGAGATCGAGTAGCGCCGGTGTGCTGCCGGTATAGATATAGCGAGCATATCGTGCTTCGACGATCGAATCGGGGGTAGCGCGCGACATCAATGCTAATGTAGCCGGTGTCAGATTTGCAGCACCCATCGGATCGGCAATATAGGTCACATCACTTATGGTGCCGATATCGCCGGTCGCGGTCTGCAGTACCACATTACGGGCAGAGATATTGAGCTGTTCGGTTGCATCATATTCAGTTAGGGGGGACTGATCCTCATGCGGCAACAGAGCGGCACGCAGCGCCGGACTGAGCGGACTGGTCGCGTATGCCTCTAACTCTTCGTATGATGCAAAGCCCATCTCGGCCAACTCATCATCAGAGTAATCGGCCTGCTGGAGTAGGGAGATCATGCGCTCTGGCGCGAGGGTGGTCGTCTCATACGTGGCATCAACGATAGCGCCGTCACGCACTTCTAGCACCACGTCAAGTTCGGTTTCGATCGCGGCCCGGCTAGTATCGGTTGCGATTAGACGCAGATCACCCGCCGCTTCGACGATTTGGATATCCCCCCCGGCCGTAGCGCTCACCCCGCCGCTACCAGTTAGTGCGCTATCTAATGTGACTCGGATCGATCCCATCTCAGAGGTGAGATTGACCTGTTCGGCCATAATGCGTGAGGTGAGGGTTGAGTAATCCTCAATACCGTAGTAACTATCAATCGTTACATCATACGCGGTGGTGGCTTCAAGCGTATCTGGGATCAGTTCAGCGGCGATGATCTGACCAATTTTTAACTCGCCACCGCCAGCTAATGGATCACGCGACGGATCTTTAGGTTGCAGGATGGTGACATGACCGGTCGCTTGGATATTGATCAAGCTTCGTGGATCGATATCACGTACCGAAATGGTCACATCCCCTTCGGTAACAATAGTCGGTACCGCACCGGTAAACATCACATCCCCGGCGATGCGCATCGCGCTCGCATCAAATGCGATCGGCGTAAAGGTATCCCCTTCCTGTCCACCTGTATCTGATTCGGATATACCGATCGAGACATCGCCCGCTAGCTTCAAGCCGGCCGGCGTGACAATGTTGATTACCGGTTGACCCGCTGTGTAGTCGGAACCGATCAGAATCGGATTATCTGCTTTTAACGTATAGCTGTAAAAATCCTTCTCGCCAACAGTGGTTCTTGTGATCTGTGTATACTCATCGACCACCCAACCATCGTAGGTTTTCTCGGCGGGGCCAACATAGATATCTTCACTAATTACCCGCCGCTCAAACGCTGCTTTGAGTATCGTATTGCTATCGATGCTTGATTCGGTCGCAGTAGTGACAAACTCTGCATCCAGTAGCGGCGCACCGTCGGTTGGTCTAGGTCCATCCACTTCAGTGGGTTCAACGCGATCACGCGCTAGCCAATCGGCACCGAAAGCGGTACGTGTCACATAGGTCTTAATGGTCAGGGTTTGCCGTCCCTGCCCCTCAATCCAACTGTAGTAGCGCCCCTCCTCTGGTGTATAGGTTATTGTCTGATCTAAATCGGTTTCAGTCAGTAACTCTGGCAACTCGTCATAAATTAGCGAACCCTGCCGTGCAACATCGACCGATAGCTCGGAGAAGTTCAGATTAGTTCTATCATTCGCTGCTGCTTTGGTGGTTGGAAATGCGATCTTGTAGTAGAGATAGGAGGTTTCGTTGTCAAACTTCGTGTTGACCGATGAACCGCGCTCATTGGCCAATTGAAGTTTCCCGGATGCCACCAGATCCCAACCCTCTGCATCATAATCCAGCACCTCATTTGAGCCGTAGATTTCGTAGGAGGCGGGATCCCACTCCCAGATATCATCGTTAGCGCGGTTAGTGATGCTGAAGCTCGTTAGCGCGGTGGGCCCTGCCATGTCTAAAATCAAACCACTACCACGACCATCGAAGTTTAGATATTTTGTCCCGATGTCGTTATCGAATAGATTTTCAACTTGCTCATTTTCCGGCGAATTACTTGAACTTGCAGAGTAGCCGATAATAACCGGCTCAACCCCGAGTGTCGGGTCGAGGGTGAAGGTGCCTTGATAGGCGCGACGAGTAACGACACCATTTTCAACACTATAGATATCACGACGCAGACTTGCGGTATCGTTGATCGTGATACGACCGATCCGATTTTCAGAGACATCGATCTCACCGAGAGCGAGTTCATAATCAGACTGATTGTTGATCTCAACCGACGCGTAGCCACTAGCCACCCGTAGCTCACCACCACCGGTGCTGACGATCTCACCCGACAGGTTGATCTCACCCGCTTTCGCGATAATGTCATCTAGGATGATCGTGCCGCTGGTTTTATCAAAGAATCCGGTAATTGCCTGAATCGGTGTATCACCAAAAGTGACGCCGCTAAGGGTTTGGCCGGTCGAATTTGTAAGATTGCCAGATGCGGTCGGTGCAAAGTCAGCAGCGATATCCAGTTCGTAGCGATCCACACCGGACTGTATTAGGCCATTGATATTCAGATATCGGGCATTAATATTGACCGCGCCAAGCGTTACAATCTGACCACTATTTTCACCCCGACCAAGTGTCGAGGCGCCGGTTGCATCTAGAATCTGATCGGCTAGTGATGAACCCTCGGTGATCGTATTCTCTTGGTAGCCGCCATCACCGCGATAGATCGACTGCCGAATCGAATTGATAATAGAATCACCGAGCAGTTGGCGTGGATCGCCACCGGTGTGCAACCAATCTTCAGTCTGTAAATTAAAATCGCCAGATGCTGAGAGGTCTAAACTACCGGCACGCACTTCGCCCGTGACGTTGATACTGCCATCGAAGTTCTTGATTGCGATAACACCATCATCATTCACTAATCGACCACGAACACTGATATCGGTTGGGCCATCGAGTACGCCGATCAGATTACCAAGATTACCCTGCACCCCATACACTTCGGTCGGATAACTGTTTTGGATAATTTCGATGCGACCCTCATCGCCACTATCTGGAGTGGAGAGTGCTTTGCCGTTAAAGTAAGCGGCTCCCGATTGCAGCGTGGTCAACTGTCCATCGACGGTAAGCACTCGATCCGTTTTACTAATCCCGACATTATCAACAATCATACCCATTGGCGTTGCATTGCCAAGGATGATCAAAGGGGCGCCCCGCGCGATCACCCGTCCCTCTGCCTGTGCGGTCTCAAACTGCGAACCACTGCTATCATCTGCGGAGACATAGATGAGCCCTGCTGACGCCTGGATATCTGGCATCTGCATCATAAAACGCTCGGCACGGGTGGTGAAGATTGTCATCTCTTGACCCGAGTCATCGATGAGCGTCTCAGATAGACCGAGGTTTTCCAGTTGCCGATTGATCTGTTCTAACAGTGCGGTATAGCGTGCAATCAGTTCTGCATTGCCTTGATGGCTCTCAATCCAACCCTGAACTTTAGCGCGATCGGCAACTAATGATGAGGTGAGATCTTCATAAACCAACTGTGGCATGGCGATATCAGTAGGTTTAATGACATAGAAGTCATCAGAGATATCACGCGCCAATGCTCTACCCATATCAGATGAACGCAGTTCGATTTGAAACCAGCCGGTCGTTTCATCAAAAACTGCACCCTCTATATTGATAGTGGTTGCATCCTCACTAATTCGTTTGTACCACACGCTATCATCAATACGCACCACCATTCCCTGCTCTGCAGTAAAACTATCACCGGCAAAGGTAGCAATATCAAGATCGGGTGCAATCGCCTCCCAGCGACTCTCATCGGTGTAATCTTCACGCTCCAGTGACACAATTTCATAAGTGGTGCTATCACCGATAAAGCGATAGAAATTACCAGCAACCCCGCGACCAAAATCGGAACCGACTAACTCGACTACGGTACCGCCGCCAATGCCAAGTTCGATACTCTCGATCTGCAAAGGTACAAACTGGTAGCTTTGATCAAGCGAGAGATCGCGCGCGATCTTCTCCTCCTCAGTTAGCTCAACGCCATCGTTCGATTCCTTGATTTGGTTGATGCGCGCTAAATCCGCTTCCGGATCTAAACCACCATTTGGTAGATTCGGCTCACCCGATATGAGATAGGGCTCAACAATCAGAGCGGTTTTATAATTAATACCCGCTTCAATAAAGGCGCTATCGCTAAGCATCACATCATGCAGATTCTCCATGTGCGCAAAACCGTCCGGTTTACCTCCCACCTGTGGGGTGGGTAGGCTGATATTCATAACGGTACCGGTGCGGTTCGCTTGGGTTAATCCGGCGTCAGCTAACAGGTCGATATTACCAATCGATCTTAAACTGCTATCCCCTAATAATTTAATCTGGTTAAGCTCAATTAGGGTGACCTCTTCGCTCGGATTAGCATCACCACCTAGCGCTACCAAACTGACATCTGCACTGGCAGTGGTACGCATCACATTCGGGATCTGATCGAATCCTCTCGACATACCGCGACCCGCCATCACCGTGATATCGCGTCCCATCAACGATGCATCAGTCAAGGTAATCTCGTTGTTGGCGGTGAGATCAACCACCACCGCTGACGTGGCGCCACCGACTGCGGTTGCACTTCTAACCGCCGCTTTAGCGCTGTTGTTGACATCGCTACGTGTTGCGAGTGTGACATCGCCGGTTAGATTGCGGATCATGCTCCCTTGACCCAGATCAATCGTAGAGATGAACTCTCCGGACTGCTGTGTCACCGCCTTCGATAGTGTTAAACCACCATAGGCATCGACCTTACTCTTGTCGTAGAGGGTAGAGAGGGTCTCGGTCTCAAGGCGTACATTACCGGCGCCACTACCGGTACCGGCATTGATCAATACATCCTCGCCTAGCGTGATGTTTGATCCAAACTTCACCTCATCGGTGCCGACGATAGTCTGCGCACGGAGGTCGGTGATGGCACCGAGTCCACCACTGCCCGATTTTAAGTTGGAATCGAGCAGACCGTAGCGCGATTTATCGGCCAAGTTCTCAGCACGAATAAATACATCATCGGCAACCACTTGAGCCGCATCGCCGATCACCACATCAGCGACGCCTGCTAGTAGGGTGTTGACTCGGGCACCACTCCCAGCTAAAGCACCAACGGCTAAGTTGTGCGCTGCTGAATCAACGGTTTGTACTTTACTGGCAGTGATCTCCAGAGCCCCAACCTCGACATCCGCATCGACGCCGAGCGCAGCATGGGTAGTCGCTAAAATGCGCAGATCAGCGTCACCACCGGCGACCCCAGAGAAGAGACCACCACTGGCCGCATCCGCTTTTTGCCACAGATCATCGAGACCCGAAGCGGCGATCCGCGCTGCCCCACCACGCAGTGTTGTGGCGGTACCTGCCACTGCCGCAATTTCGGTCATATCGAGCAGGATCGCCGCAGCACTACCCATCGATCCGCCACTGGAGATCGAGAAGCTTGAGACTTGGTTATAACCTCTCTGCTGCCCATCAGCGAGGATATTCACCACCGCGCTATCACCCGCCCGCAGCAGGGCATATTCGGTGTTTGCGGTCACAGTAGAGGCAAATTGCGTATTAGCAACAGAGCCGGCAGCGGCCGCTGCAATGAGGCCAAAGCTGGCAGCCGCTGCACCAACCTCATTCTCAATCTCGCTAGCACCGACTGCCGAGAGGGTCACGCCATCAAGACCGACAACCCACGCCGGCATCTGAGCAGAACCCTCTATCGCTGCGTTGACACGACTGCTGATGGTGGCCGATGAGTTCGCGCCACCACCGGCAAACGAGATAGAGACAGGCCCCGAGCTAATCGCGACCGCAGCAGCGGTCGCTTCAGTACTAATCGTGGCACGATCATCGGCGGTAATAGTAACGACCCCTTCGGCGAGCAGCGAGGTACTATCAACTAGCGCCTCAACTTCGGTCCGAATAAGATTCTCAGCCCGTGCGACACCGATCGAAAATGCACCGCCGAACATACCAAATGCCGCCGCGATCGAGACCGCTTTCACCCGCGTATCGATGCTTGCTGTATCCACTGCTGCAATGGTGATATCACCAGTCGCATCGATCATCTGATCGGGCAGCCCGGCAACCAGTGCACGCGTCTGGGTACCGATCATGTTGCGCACCGAACCACCCGCTCCACTGAGTGATAGCGCGCCTAACCCACCCACCGAAGCGGCCGCTGAACCGGCGGCGATCTGGGCGACGATACGCTGCGTATTGAGCGCTTGAATGGTTGCCGTCCCGGCACTCAGTTCATCACCGGTGAGGATCAGCGTGCTATCGATAACACGCGCCTCTACGCTGTTATCAACCTCGGTAACCACCTGCTCCCATTGCGCACTATCGGCGTAATCTTGCGCTGGTAGTAGATCATCCAGTATCCCATCACCATTCTGATCGCTGCGGTATAGGTAATCGAGAGCGCGGAACAGTTCACCCTCATGGGAACCACTGCCGGTAGGGAAATAGACTAGATCGCCGGGGGCTAGAGACTCTGGGTGATCGATACCAAACTGGTAGACGCGCCCCTCTGCGGAGGGCTGATAGGGGTTATAACCGAGGTAGTTGCGCGCAATCGAGACACCCACCGAAGCACCAACACCGCCCGCTAAACCGGCACCAACACCGACCGAAGCAGAGATAATGTGCGCATCAATCTCTGCGCCCGCTTCGGCGAGAAGCGTTAGATCGCCGGTGATATCGAGGGTTGTATTGACGACATCGGCGGTTGTCTGAGTGAGAATAATATTCAGCGCTGATGCGCCGGCACCACTAATACCCGCGCCAGCAGCGAGGCCAAAACCGGCGGCCACTGAAACCGCTGAAGCGTGCGCCACAATCGAGGCTTCGGTGATGGCAAGCACCTCGGCACGCCCGCTTAGTGCGCCTGCAACCCCGGTCACCTCTGCCGCCACCTCGGTCTCGATCATGTTGCGGGCGAGGGAGACCCCGACCGACACCGCGGCACCGGTTGCCCCCCCTAGTGCGGCGGCGATCGAAGCGGCGCTCACCTCGGTCGTGATACGCGCCTCATCGGAGGCGACTACAATCAACTCGCCCGCTTGCAGTGCATTAGTCTGTTCATCACCCTCTGCGGTACCAATCAGACCTGCATGAATGAGGGTGCCGATGGCATTCTCTGCCATCGCACCTGAACCACTTGCCCCGACGCCGACGCCACCCCCGCCAGCTAGCGCTACCGATACAGAGAGTAATCTTGCGTGAATCGACTGGGTTGAGAGTGCCTCTGTTCTAACATGACCACTCGCTTGTATATCACTATCGATGATGAGCGCCCGGATCGTAGCGCTGCGGCCACTCTCCGCTTCGCCTACCCCATCATGACCGATCAGATTGCGCGCGATAGAGACGCCGATGGAGGCACCAACTGCCGCGCCACTTCCGGCTGCTAGCGCGGCGGACGCAGAGACGATGCTCGCAGAGATGGCCTGCGTTGACTCTGCATGCAGCGTGAGATCATCGACCTGCTCAACCACGGCGTGGCTAATCAGCGCATCGGTTGCGCCAAAGATGCGGTTGACAGCGACCGCGCCAGCGCCACTAATCGATAGCGCGCCCGCCCCAGTCGACACCCCAAGTGCCGCTGACGCAGCGACCGCTGTAGCACTGATGCTATTGCGCACCAGCCGTACCTCATCACCGGCTAGCGATAGGGTGTAGCTGCGACCTGAGGCATCGGTAATCGACCAGCGGCTGCCCGCCTCAATCGCACTGACGGTGAGTTCCGGTTTAACTAGCCGCCACCGACTCTCATCCGCATAGTTACTGGTCGCGAGATCGAAGCGATCATAGTTGCGCCCCACATACTCATAGGTAGCACCGGCAAGCCCACCGCCGACATGGTTCTCGGCGAGACTCACGGTATCGCCCCGCACCATCCGAGTACCGGCATCGATCGGGAGCCAATTTGAGCGATCGCTAAAGTCAACCGCCGCTAACACCTGATCATGCGCTTCGCCGAGGTAGCGCAGTACCTGCCGCTCGCCATTGAGGGTCGCTTCAACGATGTCGCCGGTCGCTAGGGTGATCGCTGCATCATCGCGCGCCATCGCAATGTCACGACGGATCCAGAGCGTCTCATCACTCAGATCGGCTTCCGCAAAGGTGATCGCACTCGCCTCTTCACCCAGATACTCATAGACCAGCGGATCGCCCGCTTCATCGGTGAAGAGCGCAACATCACCACTCTCTAAAGTCGCGGTAGGGGTGCGTGCAACATGGTAGGCGGTGCGCGCCGACCAGAGGCTCTCATCATCGAGTGCGAGTGTCGCTAGATTGAGCGCAGCGGCCTCGCCCACATACTCATGCACCGCCGCATAACCGGCCGGCATAGAGAGCATCAGTTGGCCGCTATCAACCGTTAGATAGGGATCATCAAGGGTGTGATCGTAGCGATTGACCACGGTTTCCCAGAGTGCGCCATCACTGAAGTTGGCCGCGCCTAGATCGATCTCACGCTCATCATCACCTAGATAGCGATAGATATCTCCGCTGTTAACATCGCCGACCAGATCACCCTCATTAAGGGTCTGCTCCCCTTCACGCGTTGAGTAATCCCAGTACGCATCATAGGCGCTGTCGTACGTGGCGGTTGGTCGTAGGGTATCGATGGTTGGGAGGGCAATACCGGCGCTCTCTAGTGCTCGCGTGAGCGCCGCACGCTGCGCCGGATCGGCGAAATCGGTCGCTAGCGCCCAGCGGCCGGTGTCAGAGAAGTCCTCTTTCGAGAGGATGATCGGCTCCTCATCGAGGAGGAATCGATAGACTCGGTCTGCTAACCCACCGCCCATATGGTGCTCATCAACCCGCACCGTATAGTCACGTTTAACGATAAACTCAGGCAGATTAATCTGCTCCCAAACATCATCATCAGCAAAGTTTGTCGCCTCTAGGTCAACCTCACCCGCATCCCCCACATACTCGACGACATCACCATTACCGAGCAGTACCTGCATCCCCTCTTCCAGCATCACCGTGCCGTCACTCTGCAGGAAGTCCCACGCTAGATTCTGATCGCTGGTTAATGACGCACCGCTGGTCGGATTTGCCAGGGCATCGAGTGCCGCTGTGGTCAATCCCTGCTGCTGTAGATCACTCCAAGTGAGGTTAGGCGCGAGCGGCACACCTGCACTCAGTGCCTCTAGTGTCACATCGCCGCTACCGCTATATAGGGTGACGCCATCGGCCTGCGCGATCACGTCAGCGTCAATCTCATTGAGTGCGACCGAAAGGCCAATCGCGACCGCACCCGCCGCGCCACCACCGAGTGAGGCGGCCAGCGAGGCGGCCCCCGCCACCGCATCAATCGTAGCGGCGCTATTGGCACGAAGGGTGATGTCAGCTGCCTCTAACCGATCAATCTGCGATCCGCGGCCGAGGATCAGCGCTTCAGCTCCGGAGTGGATCAGGTTATTGACGTAGACCCCGGCGGCGCTCGCTGCGAGTCCGCCGCCGGCACCAGCGCCAATGGCGGCCGCGGCAGCGATAATTCGGGCGTTGATCTGGGCCGTGGTCTCCGCTTCGATCACCAGTGAACCGGTCGCGGTAATCGACGCATCTTCGACGATTGCGCGCGCACTAGAGCGTGTCGGGGTGTAGGTGAGTTCACGCCAATTATCGCTATCGTGATAGCTAATCGCGGTCAGATCGATCGCTTCATCCGGATCGAGTGATTGATCGGGACCGATATACTCATAGACCTGTCCGCTGAGCAGTCCGGTGTCGTTCAGCACACGGGTGCCAGTGGTCAGGGTTTGTAGCCGGTTTGAGCGATCGTGTGTAGTGGCTAAAAGATCGTACTCAACCGGCGGTGCAACCGTCGCACCAATGATGTTGCGGGCCGCGGAGAAGCCGAGTGCTACCGCCGCTGTTGAGCGGCCAGCGACCGATACCGAAGCGGCAATCGAGCGCAGTTGCGCATCGATCTGTGCCGTATCGCGCGTAGTGACAAATAGATGACCGGCCGCATCCAGTGCGGTTGTTTCGACATCCACGCCCGTGATCCGGGCATCCGCTGCACCGGCAATCCGGTTGAGTGCGAGTGTGCCCCCGCCACCGACTGCCGGACTGCTCCCCGGACTGACGGATACACCAATCGCAGTGGCGCTACCGTTAGCGAGAATGGTGGAGCTTCGATCAGCGGTTACCGCCACCTGACCACCGGCGCTGATCGCTGCCTCACCGCTCGCGTTGCCAATAATTGCGGCATCTAATAGCGCGTCGATCTCATTACGGGTGAGGCTCAAACCGACCGAGACCGCACGCGAACTCCCCGAGGTTCCGCCTGATATCGCCATCGATGTGGCGGCAACTTCAGCGTTAATGGCTGATGCATCGCGGCCCGCAACACGAATATCGCCAGCGCTAACTACATCCTGTGTCGCCAATAACTGCGCTACGGTCTCTGCTGCAATGCGGTTCATGGCGATGACCGGTGCAGCCGAGATGGCGCTCGTCGATTTGCCCGGTGGTGCTGCTTTAACGCTCGCATCAACCGCTACCGCAGCCCCCTCCACTACCGCATCGACATAACCGCTCCAATCCGCACGAATGTCGATCGCACCAGCGATATCGAGTTGGCTATCGGCCACCCAAGCGGCCGTGCGAGCGGGGTCAGATTGGCTCTCGCTCTCACCACTCATCAACCCAGATAGCAGATCACCAAGATTGTCTAATATGTTTTGTGGCGGGTAACCGATACTGTTGAAGGCGGCGGTCACGCCGATCGCCCCAGATGCCTTCACCTTGCTATTCATGTGTGCTGATATGAGCGCGGAGTTAAATGCCAACACGCGCATATCGGCGCTCTCATCAGCGCCTGCAAGCGTTGTGATGCGACTCTCTTCGACCCACGCTTCGGCACTCCCTAACAGCGTGTTGGTGGCGACTGAAATGGCAGCACCAAAACCGGCAGCCGCAACATCACTCTGATCGGCGGCAACAATACGGCCACTCTGTTTGGCCTCAACTAGCAAGCCACCGGTCGCATCGATCTGCATACCGCTGATATAGGCACGCGTGGCGCTATCAATATCATTGCGCGCGACCAGCCCCCCGACCGCAGAGGCACCACCGGAGGCTCCCACCTGATCGGCAATATCGAGACCTAGCGATAGCGCACCATCAAGATCAATCGCTAACCAGCGTGAGCGATCCGCATAATCGGCCGTAGCGAGATTGAGTTCCTCGCCAGGGCCGGTGTAGACATAGAGGATACCCGGACTACCTAGCACCCGCTTCCACTGCGTGCTATCGGTGAAATCTTGCGTCTCAAACCGGACATCGCTGAGTGGATCGACACCCACATACTCGTAGGTGCTACCGGCAGCACCGCCACCGATACTCGTCTGTAGCGTCACCCGTTCGCCGGTGAGTAGCTCCGCCGGCCGATCCAACTCGCTATACTCTGCCGATGCTAACCGGACCCGATCGCCAATTTTTAGCTGCTGGGTTCCCGACTCGTCGGTGTAGTTAATTCCGACGTAGTCGAGTAACGCACGCAGCGACTGCCCGACCCCATCCCCCTCACCGGTGGCGGCTGAGACTAGATTGATCTGCGACTGAACGGTTGCTGCGTCGGTCGCCTGCACTCTCAATTCGGTGCCGGTACGCAGCGCATCTTCCGCACCCTCAATATAGGCGCGCGTATCACCGGCAATCATGTTGCTAGAGAGCACAAATCCAGCGGCGACGCCGCCCTCACTTTTAGCCGCCGCTGCCGCTTCGGCGGCCGATGAAGTGCTGTTATCGATCGAGGCGTGAATAAATGCTTCGGAGTTGGCTGAGAGGCGCAAGCCACCGGCCGCTTCAATCTGTGAGCCGATAATGCGCGCCTGCGTATCGCTCGGATCGGCGGTACCGAAATCGGTTCCGACCAGTGCATCAACACTGCGCGATAGCAGATTGCTCGCTTCGTACCCGATAGTGTTGAATGCTAGGGTTGCGCCGACCGCGGTGCTGCCGGCACTGACTGAACTCTGATTACGTGCGTCAATATGGGCGCTGTTAAGACCGATAATCGCCACATCACCGGTCGCTTCGATTTGGCTATCTTGTACCAATGCATCGCTGCTGCCGAGGATCATATTGGTGGCGATAATGCCGCCAGCAGCAACCCCCTCCCCTTCCGCATTGGCCGCTTCAGCGGTCGCATCAATCTTAGCTAGAATGAGTGCATCATTGGAGACCGCGACCGAAACCCCAGTCGCTGTGATCTGTGAGCGAACGATCTGCGCTGTAGCATCGCCACGCACATCGTTGCGTGCAATGACACCACCGAGTGCCATCGGTTTTGCCGGTTTGCTCTCCTCCTCCTGCACCGCCTCCTCAACCGGTAGCACTTCACCAGCACGGTAGCGTAGTGCCGATAGGTTGACACTGCTGATATCACCGCTAAAACCAATGACCCAGCCAGCGCCCCCTTCACGTCCAGTCGCGGCAGTAACCTGCGCCTCAATCCCTAACTCGGAGAGACGATAACGCTGCGCGCGCTCCTCACCGCTCGCTTCGTCAACCTCGAACAGGGTGAACTCGGCAGTATCAATTGCGGCGGCGATGGCGTCGGCAGTCGCATCTAATGCAATGGTCGAGGCGACGTAGGTCACCCCATCCACCTCAATCTGTAGATCGAAGCTATCGGCACCGGCTAGATCAGCGGTATCAAATAGGAATCTTGTCGCCCGTGCCGAACGCCCATCTAGCTCGGTATCAGCGAACACCAGCACCTGTTCGGGTCGCTCAATCGTGCGCAGTTGCGGTAGATCGCCACCGGCTAGGCTATTGGCGAAGCGTAGCTGGTAGATGGGGCTGTTGTCGGCATCTAATTCCGCGATCACCTCAACATTGCCGTCACCGAGCGCCGTGGTGAGTGCCGCTTCAATCAATGCCGCCTGATCATCAATTGTTGCCGGTGCCGATCCAACCGCAATCTGACGGGTGTTAAGTAGCAGCACCCCTTCTGCAGAGCCGGAAGCGTAGGCCCGGATCTGCGGCACTTCGCGCGCTTCAAGATCGCCGGAGAAGGTGATCCAAAACTCCCACATGCTGTCACTGTAGCTGTTAGCTTCGACCGCAACATTATCCTCACCTACCATCTGCTCTAGCGCACGCTGTAGCGCGGCGGCGTTCGTATCAGCAGCGGCAACGATATCATCGTTCTCGCGCGAAGCGGGGGCGATAAAGTCAACCCGTTCGGTGAGCCCCTCAAGCTCAATCGTGTAGCTAACGGCAACCGGTGGAATATAGTCGCCATCAAGCGCATCAAGGCGGGTCTGTAGCCCTGACTCTGCGTTGACTGGGCGAACCATCAGCGCTCCCAGATCGTTGAGTCGATCCTGTAGTTCATCGGAGAACTGGATGGTGACACGCTGGTTATTTGCCGGCGATTTTGACCAGTAACGCGCAGAGATTCCGCCTAGCTCATACTGACCATATTTGATTAACTGCTCTTGGCCTGGAATATCGAGAAGATCGGCCAGTGCTTTCACCACCACCCCTGGCTGACGGGTATAGTGGGTTCCTAAGAAGTTTGCTTGCGCTACCCGTTCAGGATCGTTAGCAAAATAGAACTCAAATTTCTGGGTACCCGATAGCGGCGCATCATGTGATAGCCATAGATGGTAGCTTGAAGCGGGAGCACTAGAACCGACCAAATCATAGGTTGGCAAGATGGTGAGCATCTGCGAGCCAGTTTGGCCAGTACCAATGTCGAGTATCTCAACCGGTCCGATCGGCTGATCGCCAATAGCAAACGTCACTTCGGGCAGGGTGATTAATCCATCTTCATCCAACTCATAGGGGTAGCCGGAGGTATCAAAAGCGATCTGCTGTACCTCATCAATGGCGGTTCGTGACGCTGAGACGATGGTCAGATCACGCCACTCGCTGACACTCTCCTCATCTGCTGCGGCTGCCTCATCAGCCGGCGCTGCATCGGCAGGTGCCTCATCAGCGGCAGTGGGCGCGTCATCATTCGCTGCCGGCGTGGTGCCAAGTAGCTGATTGATATCGAGTTGACCAAAGTCATAATCGGGCAGATAGAGTTCAGCGACTGGCATATTCTCCAGATCGATGAAAATACCGAGGATCTCTGAGATGTTCTCCGGCACCAGATCGAGCATATTGAAGGCGATGTAATGCTCGCCCGCCTCATTGGTACCCTGCTCTAGTAGATCAAGTCCAACGCTTTCGGTTAGGTAATCAACCACCTGTGCTACCGGCACATCATAGTCAAACGTCTCATCGAACGCTGTCGGTAGCCCTAACGCCCCCGCAATTCCACCGAGATCAGAGACCTGTGCTAAATCAAACGTGACTTGCGCACTCAGGATCGGGTCGTAGAGGCGCACCTCACTTGGAATAAACTTGAGTAGGTCAAGTAGCGCATCGACTGCCGGGATCGGCGCACCTAATGCACCGAAGTCGAGATGGGGTAACTCAAGTTGAATAACATCCGCCTCATGATCGATGAGGGGTTCGATAAACTCATAGACACTAGGACTGAGGATATCCTGTAGCGAAAAGTCGCCTAGATTGAAATCCATTACTCCCTGATCTTGGAGCGTTGTGGTGAGTTCAACTAGGGGTACCGAGGTATCAATTTCATAACCGATCAGTGTGCCGCTGAAGCTCGGATTAACCACCGAGAACTGCTCCGGAAGAATCCGGATCAGCTCACGTAGTGCTCCCTCTAATGAATCGAGGTCGGTCACATCGACCGCAAGCTCCTCACCGGTGACGCTGTAGTAGAAGGTCTCATCGGCTGGATCGAGTAGCCGTGAGAGATCAGCATCCGGTGTTAAGAGGGCATCAAGATCGAGGGTTGGCATGGTCAATACCAACGGCGCCAGATCATTGTCGATGAGACCCAATGCGCCATCGCCACCGAGCGTATCGGTGCGTACCGTCAGTGGTGCATTACCAAATGAGAGGAGTAGTGTGCGGTCGAGTAGCGTGACCTTCGCTTTCGGTAGGTAGAGTTGGATCTCGGGGGGGAGTGAGGGTGAAACCTCACCCTCGGCATCGGTATACTGCAGATAGAGCCCGACATCAAAGCGCGGTAGCTCAGGGATAAACTCACCCTCGATCAGCGCTTGTAGATCGACCAGCTCTAACAGCGTTGTATCTTCCCAACCAATCTGGGCATAAGCGCCAACGCCAACCTTAGCGCCGCCACTGCCTGGAATCTCAGTCTCAAGGATCTGGTTAAAATCAAGGTAGGGTAGTTGTGGATCGGGGAGTTGGAGATCGAGATCGAGCGACGGCCCCTCAAAGTTGAGACCTAGTAGCTCTAGGCTCGGCGACTGTAGGGTGATGCCATAACCATCCTCTAGCGCCGAGAGTCCCGCCTCGGGTGGGGTTCCAAGTAGCGTATCGACTAAACGTAGATCTTGCCATCCAAACGTAGCCGATAGACCAATATCCCACGGTGTACCGGCAATCTCGACGCTCCCAGCGGAGACATCGGCGGTGACTGAGGGCAACTCTGGATTATTGATCAACAGACCGACGCCGGGTATATCGTAGATCGCCTGCGGCAGCGTCATCAGCACCGGGTCTGCTTCGGTATCGATAAAGATCGATAGCCGCTCATAGATCGCTTCGGGTAGGAGCTCCTCCATCGTAAAGGCGCTCAGCTCAAATGGCATGAAGCCGGCGCCTAATGCGTCAATGGTGGCAATCAGCGGGCTATCTTCAAAACCCAAATTGCCCGGCACAATACGGATCAGTTCAAAGAATGCATCTTTGACCGATTCAAGATCGGTCACATCGATGTAGAGCTCATCGCCCGTCATTTCGTAATCAGCGACTTCGCCATCAAATAGCGTGTCGAGATCAAGATTAGGTATGGTAATCGTTAGCGCAGGGAGCGTATCATCAATGACACCATTCATGTCGCTGCCCAAAATCTCTGACAACGAGATGTTGACCGGTTCAGTTCCGAAGCCAAATAGAACCTTCTTATCTAGCAGCGTCGCCTTCGCTTTCGGTAGTATCAGTTCAATCTGATCGGGAAGCGTACCGGCAATCGTGCCGTCACCGTCGTCATACTCCAGATAGAAACTATAGTCGAAGGTCGGCAGCGCAGGCTCAAACACCCCCTGTGTCCAAGCATCAATGTCGATCAAATCAAGTAGCGTTGCGTCGGACCAACCGAGCTCGGTGCGCATCCCAAGCCCAACCGTTGCACCATCACTACCGGGAATATCGACCTCGGCGATGATCTCATCATAGCTATAGAAAGGCAGTTCGGGATCGGGCAGTACCAGATCGAGTGAGATGGTGGGCCCGGCCAGTGTAAAACCACCTAACTCAAATCCCGGTACTTGGGCATTGAGACCGGTACGGGTAAAGTCGATCGCCGCTTCAGGTGGATCGGAGAAGAGCATATCGAGTAGGGTCTGATCCTGCCAACCGATCCCGACATCGAGTCCCACATCCCACACTTGACCACCGAGAGTCACCGTGCCGGCTGATATGAACTCCGATAGATAGGGGAGCTGCGGGTTACGCAGGTCGATCTCAATCGCCTCATCCCAGTACCCCTCTGGGCGCGCAGCGGCACCTGGACGTTTTAGCAGTGCATCCATATCGAGCTGCGGCAGTTCAACTTCCAGTGCCTCTAACTCAGGATTGATATATTGTGCTACCGACTCTGGTGGGGTGATACGGATCTCCTCACCATAAGAGAGCTTGACCGGTTTACCGAACAGTGTGATCAGGATCGGTGGGGTTTTGAGGATCAGTTCCGGTGGGAGGAACTGTAGATCGTCGATAATAAAATCATCGACAAATAGCTCAGCAGTAAAGGACGGAGGAATGGGATTAATGTTGCCCTGTAGCAGATCATCGATATTGATCATATCGAGCAGCGACATATCCTGCCAGCCGGCTGCACCGCGAATCCCCCACTCGTAGTGTTGACCACCCCACTCGAAACTCCCTAGTACCTCCTCCAACTCGAAGTAGGGCATCTCAGGGTTGGGTAGGTTGATATCGAGATTGAGCTCTGGTCCAAGCAGCTCACGCCCCCCAACATTGATCGATGGCAGGGTGAGGTTAAGACCGGTCTCGGTCTGGTCAAAACGCCCCTCCACCGCATCGAAATCGCCGGCGATAAAGTCGAGGAATGTGACATCTTGCCAACCCAGACCGACCCCTAAACCAACATCGAACTGCTGACCGGCGACGCTCAAATCGGCGAAGGTTGCCGACTTCTCAAAATAGGGCATCTGCGCCCCTTCAAGTTTGGCGATCAGCTCGGCCAATTTCCCCTGTGGCGGCACCACTTTGTACCACTGGCCATCGTCGGCATAGTTGGCGCTACTGAGATCGATGAGCGCACCATCTGGCCCCATGTAGCGGTAGAGCGCATCGGTGTCACCCCCCCCCTCATGATCAAGGGCAACTTGCACTTGCGATCCGAAAGCGATCGTCTGCTCGCCATCAGTCGATTGGTAATCAACTCGTGAGTACTCCTCTGCGGTTGCCGTATCAACCGCTGCTACCGAGCTTGCAGAGACTAATGTATCGGCGATCACGCCGGGGGCGTTTGCTGCCTCAATTGAGAGATCACCGCCGATCTGTAGGGCGGCACCTAGATCAGCCGCTTGGGTCATATCAATAATGACCGCATTTGCCGAGGTACTCACCAGATTCGAACCGAGTACCATACTGGCCGCTGCACCGGCACCGGCGGCGGTCGCCGCATTACTGGTGTTCGCTTCAATTAACCCTTCAGTGAGCGCATGCAGATGCATATCGCCGCCAATTGCCAGTACGCTGTCACGCACTATCGCATCGGCTAACATCGGCTCCTCAGTGCCCAAATCGGAACCGATGATGGCATCCAGCGCCTTAGCCCACAGGTTCTGCTTCTCCCAACCGATGGCATTCAGCGCCAGCGTGACGCCTGCCGCGCTGCCACCGGCACTCATCGTCGCTTCGTTCTGAGCAGCAATCCCTGCTCGGTTGCGCGCATCGACACTCAAGTTACCAGCGGCTGTTAAGTCGCTACTGTCGAGCCGCGCAACGGTATCACCGCGCACTGCGTTTGAAGCGATAAGGGCATTGAGTGCCAACCCCTCGCTAGACCCCTCTTCCGCCGCCGCAACGGTAGCACCACTTAAGTTGGCGCTGATCTGGGCACTCTGTAACGCCAACACATCGATGTTGCCACCTATCAATCCCTCTAAATGCTCACCTAACGCTAACGTATCGGATGTGATGTCGTTGGTTGCGATCATGCCACCTAGCGCCATCCCACCACTGCTATTAGCGGCAACAGAAATATCGGCCGTAATGGCGGCCGCATCGGCCGCCATAACTGCGACATTGCCACCGGCTGTAACGCCAATCTTTACTAGATCAGCGGGTGCCGCCTGCTCGGTATCGACCCCCCATGCCGATATCACGGCACGACTACGTGTGTTGATTATGTTGGTTGCTAATACCAGTGCTGCCGCTGCGCTACTACCCGCCGTCGCCTCGTTAGCAATCGTGGCGCTGATCTGGGCACCGCGTGAGACATCGCCCTCAAGCGCGCCGGCTGCCACGGTCAAATCACCACCCACTTTGATCGTGGTAGCGGTGACGATCACTTCACTGACGATTGGCTGCGCGGTACCGATCACGCCACCGAGTAGCGCATCATAAGCTTGGCTAAAGATATTGGCCGGTTTTTGACCGACGGTGTTAAATGCCAACACGACACCAGCGGCGATCCCATCCGAGGTGACAATCGCGCTATTCTCGGCGTTGATAGCGCTTGGCGTCTCGCTCGTTAATGTCGCGGCACCACCGGCTCGGAGCAGACTATTGCTCACCAGCACTTGAGCACCATTGAGTACCAAGTTGGTTGCAATCACAGCGTTAACCGCTAATGGGCCGGCGGCTCCCTCCGCTTCAGGATCGGCAACCGCCTCGACTACCCCGCTGAGCGTTGCGCTGATCTGCGCACCACTCTCTGCATCCAGAGTGAGATCACCACCCGCTTCGAGCGTCGCAGCATCGAGTTCAATCAGAACCCCACCACGCACATCGTTGCGCGCAACCACACCACCCACAGCGGTCACGCCGCCAGTTGATGAGGTGGTCGCTTCGATAGTAGAAGCGATCTCTAGTTGATCGATCGCTTCAAGACGCATAGCGCCACTTGCATTAAGTGCGGTAGCAGCGGCGGCTTCATCCTCTTGACGACCAAAAATACGGACCCGTGAACTGACTAAATTGGTCGCCAACACAAATGAGGCAGCGGCACCCGATGCGAGTGATGTGGCGCCACTGAGTAGATTAGAGAGAATGGTAGAGGCGCCATCTGCAACGATCGCCACATCCCCTTCGGCGTTGATCTGGGTACCATCCAGATCGATCTGTGCTAATACCGACTGCTCATCACCCATCTCTCCACCCAACAGACCTTGCAGGGCCTGTACTAGCAGATTCTCACTCTCCCAACCAATGAGGTTGAAGGCGAGTGTCACGCCGACCGCAACACCATCGGCACTTGCATTTGCGCTGTTGCTCGCTTCGATCCGGGCCTGCTGCCGTGCTGAGATATCGACCGCGCCCCCCGCCTCAATCTGGCTATCGGCCAGTTGCACCAGCGCGCTACCCCGTATCATATTGGTGGCAATCAGCGCATTCAGCGATAGACCACCCCCCCCTTCACCATCACTGCTCTGTACATCACCCGAGAGCGTCGCCGTGATAGTGGCGCTGTTACGCGCCATGATCTCAATTGCACCGGCGACAGTGAGCCCGAGATCCTCAAGTACAACCGACACATCGCCGGTAATGTCGTTGCGTACAATCAGTCCACCCATGGTGCTGGCGGTACCGCTGGTTTGCAGATCGATCTCGGCCAAAATCCCAGCGGTATCACTCGCCACGACCCGTAGATCGCCACCGATCGCGATCAGGACACCCTCACCATCAGCGGTAACACTCGGTAACATATAGGCGGCCACTTCACGTGCCATCATGTTACTGGCAATCACCACGCCCATCGCACTACCACCCTCTGAGGTGGCCGCATTACTGATCACGGCACTGATCTCAGGCAACTGTAATGCCTCGATCGCCAAGCTACCCTTCAGATCAGCATAGCCACGGCTGATATGAGCCACGGTTTGCAGCGGTTGAGCGGCACCAAAATCGGTGCCCAATAGCGCATTTGCGCCAGCAGCTAGGAGATTGAGCGACTCATAGCCGAGGGTGTTGAACGCCAGTGTTGCGCCGATTGATGTACCGGCCCCGGAGTGCGTCGCGGTGTTGCTAGCGTTAATGGTTGACCGCATGCGTGCGTCCACCGCGGTATCGCCATCAACCATCAGCGCACTATCAATCGCGCGCGCCTCAGTTGAGCCTAAAATCATGTTAGTTGCGGCGAGTAGATTGAGTGCAACATCACTCGCATCACTCTCCTCTGCCGCCGCTGCAGCAGCAACACTACCCGATAGGTCAGCGACAATATCCCCCTCACTATCGGCCTGTAGGGTGAGTTGACCACCGATACCAAGATAGACCGCATTAGCCTCAGCGAGCAGATCACTGCGCATATCGTTACGGGCGATAACCCCACCGGCAGATACTCCCCCGGCCGGCCCCTGCGCCTCCATCGCTGCTGTTGCATTCACCTTGGTGCGATCGGTAGCTGATACTAATAGATCGCCGGTCGTGTGGATCGCATAGAGCGGCAGCGCCTCCTCAGCGCTCAACTCATCAGCAAGGATCTGTGCCTGGGTTATACCGCGCAGTCGATTTGACGATAGGATGGCACCCGCACCTGCAGATAAACCACCACCGGTCGAGGCAATCTCAGCGAGCACGGAGTTGGCCATCTCGGCGGTAAGCTGCATTGCGTTCAACGCTTGAACGGTGATCGCGCCATCCGCTATCACGCTGCTGTTGAAGATAACCGCGGTGGTCTCAACCGGCCTCTCTGTCAATCCCAAGTCACTACCGACTAACGCATCAAGCCCGAGTGCAAGCGCGTTCGCAGCTTCCCAACCAGCGAGGTTAAAGGCGAGCGCTAGACCGACAGATGATCCCTCACCACCCACCGCCGTTCCCGCTACCGATTTCGCTGTCGCTTGCAACGCATTATCAGCCGCGATCAGCAGATCACCCCCTCGGATCTGGCTATCAACCACCTCTGCTGAGATACGCCCTGTGATCTCATTCCAAGCAAGCGTCCCTCCCATCGCAAGAGCGGGCGGGGTGGGTTGTGCATCCTCAGCTGGCGCTTCAATGACAATTTGCGACTGCGCATCGGCGCTGAGCGTCGCGATCGCTTGCGCTATCAGGGTGGTCGTACCGGCGGCAACATCACTATTTTCAATGCGTGCCCAAACCTCCCGTGACCAGTCGGTGGTTGCGTAGGCGACGCCGATATTAACGCCGCTCAGTAGAGCGATATCAGCCGCTAAGCCAGCAGAAGTGGCGGTGTAAGCGCTCGCATCAACAGCAATGAGATCGAGAATACCAGGGATCTCAAGTGTTGAATCGGTGATCTGAGCAAATAGATGCCCTTCTAATATGACTCGTGAAATTTTCGCGGCAGTATCGGCACGGGCATTATTCAATGCAAACACTTCGAGTCCACCGGCATAGATCTCGGCATTCTGAACCACCGCTTCAACCTGATCGATGACCCGTAACGCCTGATAACCTAGTAGATCTGATCGGATCTCAAGTGTGCTTGCACCTGTTTCCGCGTCACCAACCGCAGCCCCCACCTGAATCAGACCAGCAACCGCGCCACTCTGCCCAAGAGTGAAACGGCTCTCATCACCGATCACGGCCTCTGCAGTACGCTGGAGCGTGACATCAGACGCGATCAGACCAAAACCACTCGTCTCCAGATCTGCGCCATCAACACCCTCCTCTGCTAACGCTGGAGCGACCGCCACATCGGTTGTTCCAGTCGCTACAGCATTCACTACTAAGCTGTAGGCTTCCGCATCCGCGGAATTTAGAATCAGGGTCGCACCGCCGACAATCTGCGCGGTACTACGCTGGCTCAGATCGAGGGTGATCAACCCGAGCGAGTTTTTAGCAAGTACACGCATCTGCGCATCGGTGATAGCGCGAACATCTAGCGTATTGGCTGTGATCTGTGCACCTGTATCGACATAGGCCACTGCCGTAACGCTCGGATCAAAAGTGACGCCATCAACCGATGATTGGCTCTCAACATCGAGCGCTAACACAGCATTTGCCGCCAGTGCCACGTCACCGCCAGCGGTGATGTTGCCGTAAACTTCGATGCCACTCGCTACTGCAACATCACTGAAGAGCGCAACGACTGTGTCGGCTAGGTCATTCTGAACCCGACTCTCTTCCAATCGATTGTTAGCGAACAGTTTTAAATCACCCGCCAACCTCACATCAGCTCCCTGTGGAACAATGATCTGTTCCATCTCTAAGGTCAGCGAGGCGCTACCCAGATCGACCGTACCTAAAACGAGTTTATCGAGGCCGGCGGCTCCATCGATCCGTAAATTATCGGTCGGTGCCGTAAAGAGTAGATCGTAAGTCTGATCGCTTGAGAGGCGTAATTTATCGCCCTCTTGCGTTAATCGAAGCTCAAGATCATCGCCATCACCGAGGTTCAGCTCTAACGCTTCTAGCGCAACATTGATCTCTAGCAGATCGGAATCATTCGCGCTCTGTGTCAGATAATTTGACTGCTCAGCACCTTGCGATAAATCAATTTTAGCAATCGACCGTGTTATGTCACTAAAGCTGAGTGTTGTATCGACTGCTTCGGCAATCGATCGTTCTAGTTTCGATAGACCATCATCAGCACTTTTGCTACTTATGAGTAGCGGATCAGCTGATAAAAGTATACGATCCTCCAGACGGTCAAGCTTACTCCGAATTCGTTGAAAACTACGACCTTTTGAAAACTTTTTCTGCCGACAAGAGCGCGATGATTTCTTTTTCATGGTGGTATCGAAACCTTAAAATTTGTGATAACGGAAGATCTAACGGTATTGGTGGATTTTTACTGTCAAGCTACTGATGATTACTAAGTGTTGTCATCAACAAGCCATTTTGATCACCATCATCATGATTCATTCAACTATCCAGTCAGTGGGCAAAAGCGGCGTTTCCTACGGACGCTTTTTTAACCGCTCCATGATATCGAAACCGATGTGTAGAGGGCTGACGGTTGCTGACCAATATCTGATACAACTCTGACATTTCGCCGGTGGTTCTATCGGCAGGAGTGGGATCGGAGAGCGCTCCAGCGGCACCAAGCCGACAGCCGTTGCAGCGCGTTGCAGAGGGCTAGCGGTCGCTAGTCGGGGGTGTATGGGCTCGCCACCATCGAATGCCGACGCGAGGCATCGTGCCAGTTAGTAGCGTCGATACTGACCGGTAATCTGCGCTAGAGATCGGAGAGCGTTGTCTGAAAATGAGAACGGCATCACACTAAAAACCGTACTCAATAGAAGGGATAAATGTTGCTTAAACTATGGGGCTGGTATACAATTCTATATTGTGTCAAAGCTACTGTATCAATCGAATTAGAGAATCCTCGTCATGTCAAAAAATCGTTCAATAGCTCTGGTCGAGGATGATCCAGCAACACAAGAGCTACTTCGTCAATATCTAGTATCAGCAGGATTTGATGTTAAACTCTTTTCTGAGGGATTGGCTGCAGAAAAAGAACTGTTAACACAACCGTACGATTTAGTATTAGTTGATCTTACATTGCCCGACACGGATGGCTTTACACTGACTAAGCGACTACTAGCACATGAGCATATTGGTATCATTATGGTCACGGCGGAAGGCGCATTAGAGAGTAAGCTGCAAGGATTAGAGGTTGGTGCCGATGCCTATTTAGTCAAACCAGTCAATCAGCAGGAATTAATTGCAACCATCCAAGCGGTATTGCGTCGGATCGATCGGCGACATAATGGTCAACCTGAACATGAGAGTTGGACACTCGACCCGCGCAGTTGGCTGCTCTATACGCCACAACAGCAGCCAATTCAATTAACCCATAATGAGTGCCTGTTTCTGGACGCACTCCTACGCCATCCCGGTGAATTGGTGTCACGTCGCCAGATCGTATCTGCGCTCGGTCACTCCTATGAGTATTATGACACCCGTCGATTAGAAGCCTTAGTGAGCCGGTTGCGTAAAAAAATTAGCAGTTATATTGATGGATCGCAGCCGATTCGAACGGTACATGCTAAAGGGTATCGATTTTCTCATGAATAGCGTGCGCATGTTCTGTATCGTCGGTTAATTCAAGTCCAACATTAATATCGATGCTTTTGAGTAGATCAAACAACTGTTGCGCTGTAATCGGTTTTTGATATAAGGCATCAGCGCCGAACTGATCGGCCTGATGCTGATATTTCTGCTGGATAACATGATCACTGGCGGAGCTCATCATAATGAATGGAATCTCTTCCCATTGTGGATTGGCACGAACCGCCTTCAACAGTTCAAAACCATCGCGTTTTGGCATTTGCACATCACTGACAATCAGATCAACTAACTGCTCTTTGAGTTGTTTAAGTGCATCATCAACACAATCGCAGTTAATAATAACCACCGCTTCTCGTTCTAATGGTGATAACTGCTGCACGATCCGGTGTGCAAGCTGATCTAGTTGTACCGGTTGATCGTCTACTAACAAAATATATCGCTGGCGCGGCGGCAGTATGACTTGAAATGTTACACCTTCAGGTGGCGATAGCAGTTGCAGATCGCCGCCATACTGTCGAATAAGTTCTCTAATTAGAGGGAGCCCCAATCCGCGCCCACTTCCATATTCATCACGTGCTGTAGATGTGGTGTAGCCAGCATCAAATATCTGTAGCTGCTTTTCTGGCGGAATGGTTACACCACTATTGTGGATCGTGAATTGATAGGGTGTTCTATGATCTGCCTCTATACAGATCATCGCGTGTGCTGGTGAATGTTGGATCGCGTTAGCAATCAAGCTATCGAGCAGCGTGTTAATCAGCAGCAGATCCACTGAAATCATCGTTCGTGCACGAATCCTATATGTTAGCTGCTGTGTTACATTTGCTGTGATCTGGCGCCAGTGTTGCAGCCGATTTTCAACCACGATGGCAAGATCGATCTGCTGCTGTGTCATACGTTGCTTCCGCATCCTTAGCGTCTCGATATCGAGTAGACGATCGATCAGATCAATCTGCTGTTGCAGTGTCTCATCGAGTCGCTGGATTTGCTGCGGGTCTGGTTGCAACTGCTGGCGCAACCGCTGCGAGAGCAGTGCTGCTGATCGCAATGGTCCTCGCAAATCGTGTGAGATGAGCGAAAGGAGTGCCCGCTTCCCCTGCTGCTCCCGCTCAAATCGTAACTGCTCCTCTTTTAATTCATGTTTGCCATGGACTACCTGCTGCTGAAGCTGTCGTCGTAATCTAATAGATTCATCAAATGATTTTTCAACCGAGCTTAACAAACTGGTGGTATCTTGCATCATACGGCTAACCCGCATCGTGGGTAGTAACGATATCGTTAAGACACTAATTGTGATGCTAGCAATATAACTCAGCACCACACCAAAATCAGACGAAATGACACCAAGGTTTCGCAGCATCATTAGTGTGGCACTCAGCAGCAGTGGCGGCCATGAGAGCGCAAATAACTTTATAAATGGATGGCCTTGACGCCATAGATAAAAGAATATAACAGACGCATAACTGCTTGCAATAAAAACCCATACAAGTTGAAAATAGGCCCCATCAGGCAGAAACAAAAATAACAGCAGTAGTGGTGGCGCTAACCAATCTAGCTTCCGATAGACCCAATCGTGCTGCGGGGCATATTTTTTTAAATCAAGAAATTGACGCGTTAACCGAAGTGCAAATATATTTTGAATACCCACCACAATAATATGAATATCTAAAAAAGAGATTGTCTGCTCTATATTAAGCCATAATCCTAAGTATCCCCAATAAGCAAGCTCACTAAGACAGACACTAAATGCGAGTGCGCCGGTATAGATATAGTTCTCATCATGTAGAAATAGAATCTGCACGATATGATTAAGGATTGCTAACAGCAGCATGCCAAACCAGATCCCAATAATAAGCTGCAGATCATGAGAATAGCGCTGCTGTGATTTTGGTGTTCGGGCGGTAATGTCAAATAGTAGCAGAGGCTGTCCGACACGCAAGCGTAGATAGAGTGACTCTGTCGTCGCTGCTGCGGTGTTAATTGAGAACCAAGGTATCGCATCGCGATTAATACGTGCCTCTACCGGCAGTGCGATACCCTGTTGTTCCGTTCGCCATCCCCCCCGATTATCACGCTGATAGAGTGTGGCTTCTGCTAATAGGGGTAACTCAATCGAGAGTGTCCACTGGATCGGTTGCGCTGAAAGGTTGCGTACCGGTAACCGTAACCAGAAAATCGTATCGGTAGAAGGTGCCTGTAACCAGCGCGCATCGATTGGTTGAAAGCGGCGATCAAGGGGCGGCGTTGATTCCGCTTCGCTATCGCTCTGTTGCGATGATAGCGCCTGTGTCATCATCGGCAGCAGGGAGATCGCTGACTGCTGGTCGAGTTGAGCAAGATCAAAGTGCGGCGCTGGATAGTTCTCGGCGGCAGCGGTTTGTGCCATAGCGGTATGTACCACCATGATGAGAATCCAGCGTGTCACTATCGACAGAGGGTTAAATAGCGATCGTCGCATGAGCGTATCAGGGTGCGTTAAGTGAGTGGTTCAACATCGAGCCGAAATGGCGGGAGCGCAGCAAGCAGCTGCTGTCCATACGCTTTGGTGACTAAACGCCGATCAAGAATGGTCACCCGCCCATAGTCGCTCTCGGTGCGTAGGAGTCGGCCACACGCTTGGATCAGTTTAAGTGAGGTGGCGGGGAGTGTTAGTCGCATAAAGGGATCGATGCCGCGCCGCTTTAGATAGTCGGCTTGGGTCGCCTCAATCGGCGAGTCGGGTGGGCTAAATGGGAGCCTGACAATAACAACATGGCGGCAGTAGTCGCCGCGAAGATCGATCCCCTCGGCAAAACTCGCAACGCCAAATAGGGTACTGCCGGATCCGTTATCGATCGCCGTTTGATGGTCACGTAGGAGTCGCTGTTTACTCTGTGTCCCCTGCACCCGTAACTGCTCACGCAGTGCCGGCGGCAGCTGTTCAGCTACCTGCTGCATCATACGGTGGCTGGTAAAGAGGACCAGCGTCCCCTCTTTCGGGTCGATCCGTTCACTGAGTTGCGCCACCACCTCGGATAGAAAGTGTGCCTCCTGATGGGGTTGCGAGCGCATCGCAGCGATTGTAAGCGTAGCGCGCTGCGCATAATCAAAAGGTGACGGAAGCTGTAGAAAACGGGTGCGCTCACCAGTTAAACCACAGGCGCGGGCGATACGATCAAAGCTACCTAGCGCGGTGAGCGTTGCGGAGGTGATCACCGCCGCCCCTACCTGCTGCCAAATCTGCTGCTGTAGTAGCGGCGCCGCCGTGATCGGAGAGGCCAAGAGCCAGAGTTCATCACCACTATCACGAAACCAGCGCGCATGCGGCACATCCCCCTCCGCATCCGCATCGGCACTATAGTCGAGTAGCCGTAGTGCGGCACTTAACCGATTACCGGCGATCGCCGTCGCAGGTAGCGCCGACTCAAGTCGTGAGCGCTTCTGAGGATCCAGATCGTCGCGATCTAAGGTTTCGGTGACCGCACTGCGTAGCTGCGTTGCGATGCGTGCTAACGCCTGTACCGGTTCGCGCAGCGTAGCAGCGAGCTGCCGTAGCGGATCGGGTAACTCTCCGGCTACCATCCGCTGCAGCCGCTCACGTGGAGCGGTATTCTGGGTGCCGCCACTCGACTCGGCTGCATCGAATGACCATGAGCGCAGTGCCGTTAACAGGTGACGGCTCCCGTTGAGACTATCATCCGCTAACGGTGCTAGCTCACGAATCGCCTGCACCAACGCGGGTGTGGGCGTCGGTAACTCTTCACCGGTAGCGGCTAGCCATTTAGCGAGCTGTGTCACCTCCTTCTGGAACTGCTGGAGTGGTAGCTCCCCCTGAAACTGTCGCATCGCCTTGTTAGCTAGGTGGTGCCCCTCATCGAAAATGAGGAGTGTCTTGGCCAGCGGTGGTAGGATCCCGGCATCAATCGCTAGATTGGCCAACACCAAATCGTGGTTCGCCACAATGACGTCCGCCTCATGTAACCCCTCACGAGCAGCACGAAATGGGCAGCCGACCGCATTGCTGCAGCGGCTACCAATACAGCGCTCACTATCGGTTGTTAGCTGCTGCCAGAGCGATTCAGAGGGGGGCGGATCGAGACTATCACGGCAACCATCCCAACGCTGCTGCTGCCAGTGGGCATAGAGCTGGCGCACTTGGGTTAAGTCGTCGGCGGTGGGTCGGTAGTGCCAGATCGCAGCGCTACTCATTAGATCAGGCAGGAGCGATGGTTGCGCGATCGCCTCACCGGCATACTGCTGGAGGTGATTGATACAGACAAACCGGCTACGACCGAGCGCGATCGCAACACTAAATTTAAGTCCAGTATGCTGCTGTAGATCGGGAATATCGCGCTCAATCAGCTGCTCCTGTAGAGCAACGGTGGCGGTTGCAACCACCACTTTGAGTCCAAGTGCCTGCGCGATGGGGATGGCACCGAGTAGGTAAGCGACCGTCTTGCCGGTACCGGTTGGCCCTTCAACCACTAAAATCGGGCGTTCGGTGGCCGCTTCAGCGGCGGCGAGTGCCTGTTCACTGATGGCTAAAATCATCGTCCGCTGCGCTGCCCGAGGGGTGAGCTGGCGCGCTTTACAGAGTCGATCGTAAGCAGTAAAGATCTGCTGCTGTAGTGCGGTGGCATCAGCCATGGGCGGTCACTCCGGTACGCTGTTGTCGTAGGGTAATGGTGGGGGGATGGGTGAGCGTGATGGTGGCGCTATGGTGTGGCAGTAGCACTTCAGGTTGCTGCGACTGCTCTGCAATCTGAAGTAGTGCCACGAGGAGCGCTATCAGTGGCGTATCGCGCAGCTGCTCATCCAGCACCTCGACCGCCGTGGGCGTCGGGTGGCGGGTGAACGAGAGATGGAGTTGCGGTGGGAGTGTCAGTTGGCTCTCAATCGCTTCAAGCCGGTAACCACCCTGCGCTAAGAGCGGTAACTTCTGCTGGAGCTGCTGGAGTACGGGTTGGAGTCGATAGCAGCTACTGGCGGCGATCGCACGGCTGTTAGCGATGAGACGACGCTGTTGTCGATCTGAAAGGTGCAGAGGTAGCTGCCCTACCCCCTGCTCGCTAGCGACCACCCAGACACCGCTCACGATATCATGGATCCCCCGCCGCTGCCGATGCCAGAGTATCGAGAGCAGGGGTAGCGCAAGCAGCGGCAGGGTCAGCAGAAAGGTAAGCGCCCGTAGTAGCTGCCAGAGCGGTGACACCACAGCGCCCTCACGGTTGACGAGTCGCTGATGGAGTAGCCACCCACCCAACCCACCACCCGGTAGCGTGCTGGTAACAAGCAGTAGGTGAATTAGCGCAAAGAGTTGCATCAGATCGCTAAAGATGGGCTCCCACATGCCAATCAGATCCGCAACGTAGAGCAGTATGAGTAGGGTACCGGCGACAAATAGCAGGTCGATCAAAAGCGCGAACATGCGCCGCAGCGGTGAGACTAGACGACCGGGTGGCGGATGTTCAGGCCGCGCGGGTGGATGGTGAGGCGGTGCGGGCGGTTCGGTTTGCACTACCACATCAGTCGCGGGGGGGGAGCTCTCCGCTGGCAGGATCGGTTGTGCGGTGACTGGATGTGCGGTTCGGATCAGCTCACAGTGGCCACCCGCTGCGGTGATGCGCTGCTGCATCTGTTCGGCGCGCGCTTGCGGTAGATGGCGTCGGAGCGTGAGTTGCTCGCTCTTGAGGTAGCGGGCCAGTTGTGCTTTATCAGCTTGTGGATAGAGACGCCGAAAGATCGCAATGAGTTGTGTCGCCTGTTGCGGTGTGCGCAGGCCACGATAGATAAGATCGAACGTTTCCGAGGACATCGTGCTCAAAACCGTTGTGACCAGTGCCAGAGACCGGTGCCAAACAGGGCTAATCCGATCAGAATCGCGAGCAGGCGTAAGATGGCCTGCCGTAAGCGCCCTTTAACGGCACTGTGTGGCCGCAACTGCTCATCTACCATGTCTCTAGCCTACCGCATTGTAAAGTGGCAATAAGTGGTATCGCGATCGGATATATCGATACGACTGCGGCACTCTACCCCGGTTATCGGTATGACACCAGTCGTTAGCGGTGACTAGAATCGGCACGGATGCGCCCCCATCTGCGACACTGCAGCAGTCGCTGTCGTGGAGCGGGTAGGTGGCGGCGCACAATTTGAACTATCACATCACTAGTAACAGGGGAATAGCCGTGAATAGCAACTGGCAGGCATTTTTAGTGGCGCAAGGGGCAACTGTAACCGCTGATGGGGTGACCGATTTTGGTGATCCGGCGGCAGAGTTAGCGGCAGTCGATGGCGATCTACTCTGCGATCGCTCCGATCAGGGGCTGCTACAAGTGGGTGGTAGTGATGCTCAGAGCTTTCTACAGGGGCAGTTCACCAACGATGTGCGTGAGGTGACCGAGGAGCACGCTCAACTCAGTAGTTACTGTAGTCCTAAGGGGCGGATGCTAGCCATCTTCCAGCTACTGCTGCATGAGGGTAACTACCTACTGCGACTGCCATTGGTACTGACTGATGCGGTTGAACAGCGGCTACAGAAGTTCCGCTTGATGTCAAAAGTGACACTCCGTCGCGCCGATGATCTGGTCAGTTTTGGCTGTTCCGGAGCGGCGGCAGCCACCGCACTCGCCGCCGCTTGTGGGCCACTCCCGAGTGCCACCGACGGGGTGGTTCACTACGATGGTGTGACGATTGTGCGGGTCGCCGGTAGTCTGCCCCGTTTTGAACTCTATGGTAGCGACACCGCACTACAACCGCTCTGGCAAGCGGTGGCGGCGGTTGCGCGACCGGTCGGTCGCCACTGCTGGGCACTGCTCGATCTGCGCGCCGGCCTACCGACCATTGAGCCGCAGACGGTCGAAGCGTTTGTGCCACAGATGGCGAACTTACAGTTGGTCAACGGCGTTAGTTTCCGTAAAGGGTGCTATCCAGGCCAAGAGGTGGTGGCCCGCATGCAGTATCTCGGTAGCTTAAAACGGCGGATGTATCTTGCCCATATCGAAGCGGATGAGGTGGCCGCCGGTGATCCCCTCTATGCCGAGACGAGTCGCAGTGGTCAAGGCGCGGGACGGGTGGTGAGCGCGCAGCCGGCACCGGAAGGGGGGTATGATCTACTGGTAGTGGCCGAGATAAGCTGTGCCGAGGAGGGGCATCTCCAACTCGGTGATGCGAACGGCGCACCGCTACAACTGCGGGCACTTCCGTACGCGTTCTAACCCGTTTCCCCCGTCCGCTGCAGCCGCAGTCGCACCCGCAACTGCCGAAACAGCGCGGCCGGCAGCGCATCGCGGGGGATCACCAACTGGCGCGGTCTCCCCCCCTCAAATCGTAGAATCACCAGCCAGCGGCTACAGTAACTATCACCGGCCAGTCGCTGCCCCGGATCACTAAAGTGGGGCAGCGCCGTGGCGTTCGGTAGCCACCAACCCCACCCCATCCCATCAAGTCGCAACCAGCAGGGTGCGCCACCGAGCGCGGGAGTGCGTCGCCACGCCCCAATCACCAAGGTGGCTGCTAATGGTAGCAGCAGTATGACGGCGAACTGTTGATAGGTGGAGAGTTGCGGCCACAATAGTCGCAGCGCCAGCAGTGCAACCCCACACTGGCCGATCACTAGAGCGCGCAGCCAGCGCGATGGGGTGGGTGCGATCAGTAGCGGTAACCGTTCACTCGCATTGTGAGCGTTCACACTGCGCTGATGTGTAGATCGAGTTTTGCCGCCTTAAGATAGCCGCTCTCAACCGCTAAATCGGCCGCTGTCAGCGGGTGTTGATCTAACCACTGAGCCGAGAGTTGAAGCGTCACGCCCTGTTCGTTCGGTAGCAGTGTGAGTTCAGGTAGTGGATTGTCACTTCGCCCCCGATAGAGTGCTACCGCCAATCGTAACAGCAGTGCTAGGCGCTGATAGCGCAGTGCCGTTGCAGCCGGTAGAGACCGAAATAGACCGATCGGAAACTTGCGTCGATGGCTCCGCACGAGCAGCGCAAGACGGCGCTGCTCCTGCTGCGAAAACCCCGGCATATCACTATTCTCAAGTAGATAGGCGGCGTGCTTATGGTGCTGCGTATGGGCCACCGCAAGACCAATCTCATGCAGTTGCGCTGCCCATCCAAGCTGATAGCGCGCCTCCTCATCATGCAGATCCCAAACGTTCGCCACCTGCGCTAACGCCGCAAGTGCGGTATCGCTCACCCGCCGTGCCTGCGCTCGATCAACATCAAAGCGCTCGCTCATGGTAGCGATGGTGCGCTCACGCACATCTTCGTGGCGGATCCGCCCCACCAGATCGAATAGTAGCCCCTCACGCAGCGCCCAGTCGGAGACCTGCATCCGATCGATCGAGAGCGACTCAAAGATAGCTAACAGGACGGCGACACCGCCGGCAAACACCGGTCGCCGCTCATCTTTCAGACCCGCTAACTGCAATTTATTGACATGTCCGGCCGCCACCAGTGCATCAGCAAGCTGCCGCAGCGCCTCAATCGTGATCCCATCATCACTCCAGCCACTCTGCTGTACCACCTCGCTAATCGCTTTAATGGTGCCGGAGGCGCCCACCGCATCACGCCAACCGAGCGCCCGGTAACGACTCTCAAACGGCTCTAGTTCCAGTCGCGCTGCCATGATCGCGCGCGCCATACTATTCGCGTTCACTTTGCCATTAGGAAAGTGTGCCTGACTATAGCTGACACACCCCATGTAGAGGCTCTCACGATAGATCGACTCAGCGCGGTGACCGATGATGATCTCGGTACTACCGCCGCCAATATCGACCACTAAATGTTGGCCGATCGACTCCGGTAGGCTCTGCGACACCCCCAGATAGATGAGACGCGCCTCCTCGCGACCGGCGATAATCTCAATCGGATGACCGAGTGCGACCGCTGCTTCAGCAATAAACTGCTGCGCATTACGCGCCTTACGCAGTGTATTAGTCCCCACCACCCGTATCCGATCGAGCGGCATACCCCGCAAGCGCTGTCCAAATCGACTAAGACAGGCGATAGCACGCTGCTGCGCCTCCTCCGATAGCTGATTATCGCCACTGAGTCCGGCCGCTAACCGCACCATCTCACGCAGCCGATCGACGGTACGCAACTCACCGCCGATTAACTGCGCCACAATCATGTGAAAGCTGTTGGATCCGAGATCGACCGCCGCGACACTCTCAAGCAGTGGCTGATCAGCAACACGCTCCGCGCCGCTAGCCGGTGCCAACAGGGTGACACTAACATGGCTCGATGGCAGCGGCGGTTCAGCGACACTGCCATCGATGGCCGCCACGATAGGGGGGATCAACGTCGGCTCAGGTAAACGACTACCCTTGCAACTGACACGATCCCCTACATCATCACTCATGCTCTCTCTCCCCATTATGATAGTTATGGATGGTTCAACGACTCCCGTAGCACGCCTGATTAGATTGAGTCACGCTGTCGGCGACGACCACCACCCTCATTTAGAGCGGCCGCTGCCGCATCGAGTTGGGTTAGTAGTGCCGCGATCCCCTGTTCGCGCCGCAGCTGCTGAAACTGCTGCCAGAGCGCTTCAATACGTTCTCGATTGTGATCGGCGATAGCCAGCAGACCCCCTAACTCATCACACAAGGTTGTCTCGTTATCAGGCGCAACCGGCCGCTTATGGGGGTGACCCATCATGGCGGTGGCGGGCGTCGTTAGCAACGGTACCACCGCCGCTGCACTATCGCTAGTGGAGCGCAGCGCGGTGCGGTGACTACACTCCCACACGGCGGCCGCCGCCACCTCGGCTGCCCGAGCGGCGATCGCTTCTGCACGCACATGGCCATCATGTAGATCACCGAGTAGATCTTGGAGCCGTTTTAGCTGCTGTTCAGCATCACGACAGGCGGGGAATAGCCCCTTCAGCGGTGATATCAGATAGCGCAACCGCTTACCCGTGATGCGGGCAGCGTGTGCGGTCGCGCTATCCCAAGCACCACTGATAGCGTGCAGCTGTTCACCCAACAATACACTCTGCGCGGTCAGGAGATCGCCACTGACGGCAGCAAACGGTGGCCCCTTATCGTTGCTATTGGCAAGCTGTTCGAGTCGTTTACGCAGTGCTGAAGTGCGCTGTTCAAACCCCTCATCTAGCTGCTCAAGTAGGTCTCTATAGGCGTGCTGACACTGCTGATTGAGATGGTTGCGCCAGCGCACGCCCCCTTGTTGTCGTCTCCCCTGAAGACGCGGCAGTTCGTGATCGAGCCAAGCTAATGCGACTTCCAGATCGCGCGCCTCATTGGTTGCACGAGTCAGATCGCGTAGCCGCCGCATCTGTTTGCGCGATGGACCATGCGATAGGTAGGTCCAGTAGCTGCGTAGTAGGCTGCGCAGTCGCCTGAGGGCGACACGAAAGTCGTGGAGTCCCTCGCTATCGCCGCTATCGCGGAGACGCGGTAGCGCTTCTCGTGCACTCTCTAGGTAGCCGATGGCGATCTGAGCAACCGCAGGGGTTACCGGCCGTTTTGCCAATCGATCGGCCATTTCACACCCCGATGCGACGCAACTGTTGGGCACTCAAGAGCCAGCGCAGCCGGCCACTACCGGGGGCAATCGGCGCGGGCATCTCAATCAGACAGCAGGCCCCTTTTTTGAGTAGTAGGAAGGGGGGCGCGGTGGCGCCCGCGAGCAGCCAGCCGGCAAAGCGTCCCAGATCGGGTTCATGCCCGACCAGCGCTATCGGTGTCTGGTTTGGCTGCGCTGCCAGCCAATCAAGCAGCGCTTGGCGATCACCATCGGGTGCCAACTCAGGGCGGATCTGACGTGGCAAATCGTAGCTGCTACAGAGGTAGTCTGCGGTCTGACAAGCGCGCAGCAGCGGGCTACTCACCACGCTCTGTAGCGTCGGTAGCAGGCGCCGCAGACCACGCACAGCGATCTTAGTCCGTTTGCGCCCCTCAGCGGTCAGTGGGCGTTCGGCATCATCTAGGCCACTGCGCGCAAACTGGAGTCGATCCTCCGCACGCCCATGCCGTACTAAAAGTAGCTCCATAGGATAGCTCCGTTTTGTAAGGGTAGATCGATAAAGTATACCGAACTGTCGCAACCGCTTCTGTTACAGTGCTGTTGCCGATAGACAACACCGCGCTAAACACGGGATAATGGCGCCTCCATTCGATCACCGATAGAGGCCGTGATGCAGGAACAACTTGAACTGCGAGCCACCCTCACAGCGCTGCGGATTGAACATCGTGATCTGGATCTGGCGATCGCCAGTATGGAGCAGAATCCCTACACCGATCAGCTGCGGCTGCGGCGTCTAAAGAAGCGTAAGCTGCAGTTACGTGACGCCATCAACCGCTTAGAGAGTCGACTCATCCCCGATCTGGACGCCTGATCTAGCGTGAGCGAACGCCCGACCCTCGTTTACAGCGGCCAGACGCCCGACCACCACGCCAACTGAAAACTCGCCCACGCTAACAGGGCACCGAGGCTCGCTCCCATCAATACATCAGAGGGGTAGTGTAATCCTAGAATCATGCGCGATAGCGCCACTAGCGAAGCGAACGGTACCAGCAGCCAAGCAAACCATGGGAAGTAGGCGATGGCGACGATGCTAAATCCCACCGCATGCAGTGTGTGGCCGGATGGGAAGCTGTGGTGATCGAGCGGCTCGGCACCGATACAGATGTTACTGTGGCTTACAAACGGGCGCTCACGGGTTACCCCAACTTTAATCCCCTTGTAGAGCAGCAGCCCAACGGCACCCACCATCGCCATATGCAGCGCCGCCTGCAGGCCGATTTGGCCATAGCGCAGCGGTAGCACAAGCATCAGCGAATACCAGAAAATACCATCGCCAAGCCGGCTGACCCACCAGAACAGCGGCTGCACATGACGCCGGTGGATGGTGCGGTTAAACAGCAGGCAGAGCGAGATATCAAAGGCGGCGATCCGTTTCACCCATTGTCGTTTGATAACATACATCGCTCACTCCTCCACGGCAGCCTTTAGAACATCGCTGATCCGTCCCCTCTTCCCCCGAGTGACGAACCCGATGATGGTGGCTCTGTCGGCACACCAGCGCGGGCCGACACTCCGGCGACGATCGCTGCCAACAGCGCCACCGAAGATCGCAAGTATCGCGTTCTGGTCGACTGCAAGCAAGCCATTTTCGCGATTACGATCGCGCCATCGTATCAACCTATCGAAGGGGCGTTGCCGTGTGGTTCAATCGTCGCGGGTCGGATGAAAGCGGAGCGCCGCTGAGTTGATGCAGTAGCGCATTCCGGTTGGCGGTGGACCATCCGGAAACAGATGCCCTTGATGGGCACCACAGCGGCGGCAGCGCACCTCAATGCGGCGCATGCCGTGGCTATCATCGACGTGCTGCTCTAGCGCGCTCTCCGTCGCCGGCTGCCAGAAGCTTGGCCAGCCGCTACCCGAATCAAACTTGCTACTGGCGCGAAATAGCAGCGTATCGCAGCCGATACAGTGGTAATCACCCACTGCATGGTGATCGTGATAGCAGCCGCTAAAGGGGGGTTCGGTACCGGCCTCGCGGGTGATGCGATACTGCTCTGCAGTGAGCTGTTCGCGCCACTGCTGTTCACTCTTCTCAATTTCGTAACTCATAGGCTCTCTCTTAGTCTTCGAATCGACTCACTGGATCACCAGCGATCGAAATTGTTCTAACCGATCACTATGCTCCATAAGCTCATCGGCAATCAGATAGGCGGTGGCGCTCCACACTTGGCGTAGATTAGCGCGCCGTCCCACCAGATCGCCGCGCTGTCCATCATAATACTCTGGCCACTGATCGAGATGGAGTCGCCGTCGTGCTAGTGCCGTCGCTCGCTCGGCTAGATCGGTACGGCCAGTCAGTAGCGCGGCGGCAACAAAGGGCCAGAGCAGTACCGGCCAGGTGCCGCCGTTGTGGTAGGACCACGGGACATTTTTTGGATCGGAGCCGGTCAATAGCTCCCACTCACGGTGGCGCACTGCCGGATAGCAGATCTTCAGCGGCATCTCACCAACCAGCTGATCCCAGCGGGTCTCGTAGAGCTTCATGATCTGCTGCGCCTCCTCTTCGGTCGAGAGGCCAAACAGAATCGCTAATAGATTGCCCTGCGCAAAGAAGCGAAAATCGATCCGGCCGGGACCAACATTACCGACCAGATAGCCACTCTTATGATCGAGCCAACCATCGATCCAGTTTGGAATACTCTCGGGGTAGACATTAAGGACGTTGACCGCGTCAAGCCCAAACTCCTCACTGCGGTAGCGGTGGATCTCATTGAGGCGGAGTCGATCGACCCAGTAGTAGAGTCGGACAAACGAGCGCAGCGCACCAAGCCGCGTCTCAATGATGCTCAGTAGTGCGCTATTCTCGGGCGTTGGTAGGAGTAATTCGCGGGCGATCAGCAGCATGCCGTAGAGTAGCGCTTGGATCTCTAACGGGTGGCCATAGACCCCCATGCGTCGATCGATCATAAAAGCGCCATCGGGTACTAGCATGGTTGGGGATGATTCGAAACTCTCGCGCAGATAGAGATTGAGCGTAAGTCGGATACTCTCCTGTATGGTCGTACTCTCGGCGAGTGTTCGATCACCGGTCGTCACCACATAGCAGCGCAGCAGAAACATCCACCACATCGCCGAGTCGACCGGCGCAACCCGACCGATCGCGCGATCACCAAAATCGGCTAGTAACCGCTCCTCCCCATCGGCTCCCCGCTCAACCCGAAAGCTGGCTGGCATGAGTCCGATGGCACGCTGGTGACCCGGCATCACCGGCTGTTGGGCACGCAGTTGGAGTACTTGGAGTAGAAAGTTGCGGACAATCTCAGCCCGTCCATCGAATAGGAACACGAGTGCCGATGGCACAAAGTCGCGGACGAAACACTCGCTGTAGTTAGCCGCTTCGGTAACATCGGCACAGGCGGCACTGGTTCCGATCGGCTGGCCTTGGTAGTAGAGTAGTGAATCTTCGAGGATCTGGCGCGCGGCGGCGAGCTGTTCGGCGTGAGACATCGGTGCATCACCTCAAGATGAGTGGTGGATGCTCAAAGGTATGATGCACGCTATGACAACGCAACTATTGTCGGTTTAATCATCACGTTTACGAAACGCCACCACCCGCTTTGCGGCATCGCCCGACTCCGGCATCAACTCACCGAGTAGTAGCTCCATGGTCTCTAGTACTCGCCGCAGAATTAGCCCGGCATGACCATGGTAGAGACGCAACCGACACTGGATCGGCTGGTGGAGATTATCACGATGTTTAGTCTCAAAGTGGCTCCATGCAACCACCGGCATATCGTGAAAGGCGTGATCGACGACAATCCAAGCGTTCGGTTGCAGGATCAGATCGAGAGTCTTTAAGCGCGGCAGCGGCAACCGTAAAACCTGCCGAAAGTGGCGCAGTGCCGCTTGTACGTGATTAAAGTGGAGTGCCGACAGCTCCGCTTGGCGCTCATAGAGTGCCGGCATCTCCTCATGGCGATGGTAGGGCGGTTGCCGTTCTCGGTTCACGCGCCGCTCACACTGTTAGCTATCGCTCATCAGCTCGTCGGCACCATCCCACCCGGCCGCCCTTGCCCGTACTAGCGCCTGCTCCTGAATCGTCAGGTAGCGCTGCTGGAGCGCCGGCGGCAGATTGCTGACACGGAAACCATACTTACGCCACTCCTGCTCCACCCGCTCCCAAAGCTGCTCAATCGCGTGGATATTCCATCCGGCACAAGTCTGGCTCTCTGGGATCAGCTCAAACGCCCACGCGTCGCGGATGATTTTGCCGGTATCGGTCATACCGCCATGCAGATCCTGATCGATTCCGACATAGCGTTTGTCGGCTGGCTTCATGATATCGCTACCTTATGCGGTGAGGTGGGCAAATAGGAGCGGTAGCTTCTCAGGTAGCCGCTGCACATGGTCGATGATGGTGTAGTTATTCGCTCCGAAGATGCGTTTAACGTAATCATCAGCATTCGGATCGAGCGTCAAACAGTAGCTCATTACACCACGGCTATAGAGCTCCTCAACCGCTTTTTTGGTGTCATGGCGCAGATGTTGTGGATCACGCTCGTCGATATCAGAGGGTTCGCCATCGGTCACCAACAGCAGGAGCTTACGCTTCTCCGGTTGGCGCAGCAGATGGTTCGCTGCATGGCGCATCGCTGCTCCCATGCGGGTTGATAGCCCCCCCTGCATCCCAGCGAGACGTGCCTTCACATCGTCATCGAAGCGGTGACGGAAATCCTTGAATCGGAAGTACTGCACATCGTGACGACCATCGGAGGCGAAGCCGTGGAGCGCGAACGGATCGCCAATCCCGTTGATTGCGGTCGCGACCAGTGCGGCCGCTTCACGGGTGAGCTGGAGCACTGTTCGATCACTGCCATCGACCAGCTCATTGGTCGATTCCGAGAGGTCGAGTAGTACGACCACCGCCAGATCGCGCCGCTTAATCACGTTGCGCATAGTGATCCGTGGGTTAGGTTGCTCTCCCATCCGAATCGAGATCATCGCATCGACCGCGGCATTGATGTCGATCTCATCGCCATCCTCCATGTTGCGAACTCGCTGTACCCCCTCCGGTTGTAACAGATCGATGATCTGGCGGATACGGTATGCGACCGATTTATGTTCGGTGAGGATCGCATCGATCTGCGCCGGATCGCCGATCGGTTGGCGCTTCTCATAGACGGTCGCCCAGTTCGGCCGATAGAGCTGCACCTGGTAATCCCACTCCTGATAGTGGTAGGGATCGGAGATCGGCTCTTTGCCCCACATCTCGTTGTAGCTGGCGGTGGCCTCCCCCGCATCTTCGTAGGGGAAGAACTCGGTCGGACAGGTCCAGATCTCCTGTGCATCATCGCCAGCGAGTTCGCAATCGACCTCGTTGGCCATCTCTATCGCGCTCACTTGGCGCCGCACTTGACGTTGACTCAGCGGTAGGTAACCCACCTCATCACTGAACCAGTCAAACTCTTCAACCGACCAGATAAAGCGGTTGTCATCGCGGTAGGGGATGCGAATCGCCTCTAGCAGCCGCAGACTCGGTACCGCTTTGCGTGTCGCATAGTGGTTGAAGAGCTCTAGGCCTAAGTGCCATGAGAAGTGATTATCATCACATCGCTCGGCAATCTCAGCGTGGAAACGGGCGACGAGGGTATTGAGCGCGCTATCCTCGCTGCTCGCTTCAGCATCCAGTAGCATCAGTGCTAGCCGCTCAAGTTGCGGTAGCGTCGGGTGGGGGGCTGGGCTGCTATGGTTGAGTGTCAGCAGTCGCCGCCAGAGCCCTTTAAGACCGGGAAAGGCGCGCACGGCGTGATACTCCACCCGTGCATCCTCCACCATACCGATAAAGAAGCGCTGCGCTGGTGAGAGCTGCTCGGCCGAGATCGCATCATGCGTGTAGCTGAGGTGGGCAGCCATGTGCGCCGCCTGCGCTCGGTAGAGCTCCAACCCGCTGACACCCTCAAGATCATCGACCGCATCGGGGAGATGTATCACCCGATGCTCAAGATAGGGGCGAAAACCATCATAGTCGGCCGCCGTTGGGCGTAGAAAGAAGTCACGCCCCCAGAGCGCTCGTAAGTAGAAGTTGAGCTTGCGCTGGGTGTCGATAAAGAGCGTTCCGCGCCGCTCCTGCTGCAGCATCGCTTTAGCGTCTTCAGTCTGCAGCGAGAAGTACTTAACCAGATTCTCAAAGTCGCGGCGGTAGGCGTCCGCACCAAAATTGGCCCAGCGCCGTAGACCCGACAGAGTGAGCTTAGAGAGCAGCTCATCGATGTGGTTAAGTAGCGGCCGCAGGCCGCGGGCGGCGCGTGCTGAGAGCTGATGGATCAGCGCTAGATAGCCGCGTAGCAGCTCCGCATCACCGAGCCGCCGGGCGGCGGTCGGTAGGCTAGCAAATAGCAGTGTGATCACCTCACCAGAGGTCATCGATGATAGCTTCATGGCGGCATGGAGGCAGTCGCCAATAATATCTTCGCCACACTCTTTGACCACCAGCGGCATCTCTTCTAGCCAGGTGATCACCAAGTCGTGACCACGCCCTAGCTCACAGAGACCGCGGGCGCCGTCAAGGTAGGCCTGTAGCGCCGCCGGTGACATCACCCGCGCCGCCTCATGGAATGTCCCTTCTAGGGAGTCACGAACCTCAGGGCCGGCACGGTGCAGGCACTCGGTATACTCTTCGAGATTGATGCTCATCGCTCGCTCGGGTCGTTGCCTTCGGGATGGATGGAGATCACGGCAGCGCTCTACCGCTGCCGCGGCATCAGCTGACGAAGAAGGTGGCGACGGCCGCCTGCAGCGTCTCGCGCATATCGGGATCATCCGTCAGGGGATTGACCAGTGTCATCTGGCATGCAGCGACTGGTTCGACCCCTTGGGCGATGATCTGACCGGCGTAGACTAGCAGTCGGGTCGAGATCCCCTCGTCAAGCCCATGCCCTTTTAGATTACGGGCGCGATGGGCGACCTGTACTAACTTCTCGGCGATCGCCGGATCGACCCCCGTCTCAGTGGCGACAATTTCGCTCTCCAGTTCGGCAATCGGGTAGTCAAAATCGATTGCACCGAAGCGCTGCTTAGTGGATTGCTTCAGATCCTTCATCAGGCTCTGGTAACCAGGATTGTAGGAGATCACCAGCTGGAAATCGGGATGCGCCTCAACCAGTTCACCCTTTTTATCGAGGGGTAGGGTGCGACGGTGGTCGGTCAGCGGGTGAATCACGACGGTGGTATCTTGCCGTGCCTCAACCACCTCATCCAGATAGCAGATCGCGCCGATACGGGCAGCCGTGGTCAATGGACCATCCTGCCACTTCGTACCATCGCGATCGAGTAGGAAACGACCCACCAGATCGGATGCCGTCATATCCTCATTACAGGCAACCGTGATCAGCGGTCGCTGGAGTTTCCACGCCATATATTCGACAAAGCGCGATTTACCACAACCGGTCGGCCCCTTAAGCATCATCGGCATCCGCCGGGCGTAGGCGGCGGCATACATGTCAACTTCGTTGCCTACCGCTTTGTAGAAGGGCTGTTTGGTAATGGTGTACTGTTCGGCAAGGGTATCAGTCATCGGATCGCTCGCTCACAGGGTCGGTGATGGATGGAGAGGGAATTTAGGATTGCCGCTGCCGGCGCAGTGGATAGCACCGACAGGGGCAATCCAGCACATCGGTGCCTAGATAATGGCACCGATGGCTGGTTGTGCTCAACCGCGCAAAATTAGACGCTAGCGCCGCGGTAGACCACCATCTCTGCGCCCTTCGACTGGGCGTAGTTATCGTAGCCGACCAGACGGACGTGGTTGCCCGGATGCGCTTTGTGGCAGTTTTCAGCTTCGCTCAGGATGGCATCAATGTCGGTCTCGCCGAACATCGGCAGCTTCCACATATACCAGTAGTGGTCAAAAGCATTCTCCGGCTCAACGTGCTCAATGGCCGGGTTCCACCCTTTGCTGACGATGTACTGCACCTGTTTGCGAATGCGATCAGCATCCATCTCCGGCAGGTAGGAGAAGGTCTCAAACTTGCGGCTGGACGGATCGGCTAGACTCGACTTGTAATCCTGCATTTCTGCCATTGTTCTGTTCCTCTGACAGGGGGCGTGGCGCATCTGGCCACGCCGAAGTGTATCGGGTGTCGGCTACGCCACGCCCCATTCGGGCGTAGCGTAGTGGGTCGGAGATCGCTTACTTGTGCGCGACGTCGAGCTTGTCGACGGTGTCGAACTCGAACTTGATCTCTTTCCAAGTCTCCATCGCCACCTTCAGCTCTGGGCTCGACTGCGCTGCCTTAGTCAGCACCTCTTTGCCCTCTTTCTCGATCGCGATACCCTGATTACGCGCCTCAACACACGCCTCTAGTGCGACACGGTTGGCAGCAGCGCCAGCGGCATTACCCCATGGGTGACCGAGGGTACCACCACCAAACTGCAGCACTGCGTCATCACCAAAGATAGTGACCAGTGCCGGCATGTGCCAGACGTGGATACCGCCCGATGCGACAGCGAAGGCACCCGGCATTGAGCCCCAATCTTGGTCGAAGAAGATACCGCGGCTACGATCCTCTTTGACATAGGAGTCGCGCAGCAGATCGATCCAGCCGAGGGTTGACTCACGGTCGCCTTCAAGCTTACCAACGACGGTACCGGTGTGGAGGTGATCACCACCCGACAGACGCAGGATCTTGGTTAGCACACGGAAGTGGATACCGTGGCGCGGGTTGCGGTCGAGTACCGCGTGCATGGCGCGGTGGATGTGCAGCAGCAGGCCGTTATCACGGCACCACTGGGCCAGACCTGTGTTGGCGCAGAAGCCGCCGGTGATGTAGTCGTGCATGATGATCGGTGCGCCAATCTCTTTGGCGTACTCGGCCCGCTTATACATCTCTTCCGGGGTGGGCGCAGTAACGTTCAGGTAGTGACCCTTACGCTCACCGGTTTCACGCTCCGCTTTGTCGATGGCGTCCATCACAAAGTCGAAGCGCTGACGCCAGCGCATAAAGGGCTGCGAGTTGACGTTCTCGTCATCTTTGGTGAAGTCGAGACCACCACGCAGACACTCGTAAACGGCACGGCCATAGTTCTTAGCCGAGAGGCCAAGCTTCGGCTTGATGGTGCAGCCGAGCAGCGGCCGACCATACTTATTCATCACATCACGCTCGACCTGAATCCCGTGTGGTGGGCCGTTGCAGGTCATCACATAGGCGATAGGGAAGCGCACATCCTCAAGACGCAGGGCGCGGACAGCCTTGAAGCCGAACACGTTACCCACTAGCGAGGTGAAGACGTTGACCACCGAACCCTCTTCGAACAGGTCGATTGGGTAGGCGATAAAGGCGTAGAAGGCATCGTCGTCGCCGGGTACATCTTCGATCGCGTAAGCACGACCCTTGTAGTGATCAAGGTCGGTCAGCAGATCGGTCCACACGGTGGTCCAGGTACCGGTCGAGGACTCAGCAGCAACCGCTGCAGCAGCCTCTTCACGCGGCACGCCGGCCTGTGGGGTGATCTTGAAGCAGGCAAGGATATCGGTATCCTTCGGGGTGTACTCGGGCATCCAGTAAGTTTCCCGGTACTCTTTCACGCCCGCCTGATAGCTTTTCGCCATGTCCAGGTCTCTCCTCTTTCGTCTGTTGAAGGCGGCCTTGGCCGGCGGCCTGCCGCGTTATTGATGCTTGCGGGTGCCACTTTAGCCACCGCAAACGATAAAGTCAATTTAATTGTTTTTATATCTTACATTACATTTTGCTTATGGTTTATCCCCATCGGGAGAGGCGATGATATACCCCATCTCCATCAGCGGGGACTCCAGTAAGGCGCTGCGGCACTGGATCGCCTCGCCTTGCATATCCCCTTCATGAAAGAGACGCAGCTGTGCCTGTTGGTAAACGTTGATAGGGGGGAGTAGCAGGATCGGTCGGCGCTGCCGATCGTAGCCGTGGATCACGGCGATGCGAGCGGTAGCAACGCCTGGACGATCGATCTGGAGCCAACAGGGACGACACTGCTCGCAAAGCAGTTGCACACCGAGCTGTACCCGCTGCTGATCGGGCTCTTCACTGCACCAGCGCAGGGTGCCGCAGCGCCACGCACTATCGGCCGTATCGCGAATCGCAATCACGCCCCCTACCCGCCACTGCTGTCGGTGATTGAGAGGGAGTTGTAGGCGACAACCATCCTCACTTCGATCGAGCAGTTCAGCACAATCACAGGCGTAGTGATGCGCCGCGCCGTCCATTTCGATCGCGGTGGCATGGGCAGAGAGATCCTGCCAATGACCGTCCGCAACTAAGCCAAACGCGGTGACAGGGGTAGCGTCAGTAGTGACCGGCTGTTCAGCGAGTAGTTGGTGATGAACACCATCGAGCCCAGCGAGTAGCGAGACCGATTGGTGACAAGGGTGGCGTGACTGTTGGCGCAGCGGCGGTTCACACCAGTGGTGGAGTAGTACCCGTAGTGATGGTTGTGATAGCCGCGGTGCGGCGGTGGTGGTAGTCGATGGCGTCTGGAGTAGCGCCCGTAGCTCTTGGGCGATGGCATCACAACGCAGCATTAGCACCCGGGTGGTGGGTGGGTGGTTGATGAATAGTTGTGGCGGTAGCGGCGGGCGATCGTGATCGGGGAGTAGCACATAGCAGATGGATGCATCGTTAAGCGCCTCCTTTAGACTCCCCTCCCGTAGTTCTAAGCGGGTTAGCCAATAGGGTAGCGTGGCGCGAATCTCCATCAGCTGTCGAGGACTGACCCGCCCTGGGGCAAGTAACGACAGGAGGAGTAGCCGGCGGAATCGATCGCTGATTGAGTAGTTGCGTTGTGGTTGCTCAAGTGGATCGGGGTGAGTGTGGTGAGCCTGCTGTTGCTGTTGTGCTTCAAGATAGAGACGGCACGCATCACGCCACAAACCGTGCGGATCGACAAATCCGGCATCGCGCCGACTCTCCAGCAACTGCTCATAGCTGGCTAGCAGATAGTGGCTCGCTAAGCGTTGATGATGCCGCCGCTGCCGGCGTTGCCACCAACCGGCAACCGGCTGTTGAGTCAACATGCGCCAACCGCTGGTGTAGTACTCCAGTAGCTGGAGCAGTCGTTGACTTGCCATCCAGCTCGGTTGCGGTAGCGGGTGAGGTTGGTGCCAGAAGCGATCACCGAGACTCGGTAATAGTTGGCGTAGTGATACAGCGCAGAGCTGTAACAATCGACAGCGATCGGCAGGTGCTAATGGTGCTTCTGCCATTGCTGCTAGTAACTGCATGAGTGATGCGCCACAGCGGCAGGGATCGGCAAGCGGTAGTCGTGCTAACCACTGTTCAACCGATCGTGGGCGTAGTGGCGGTAGCGCAATTGTTGCCATCGCGATATTAAGATCCATCATCCTTCCCCCCTGTATTGGTGCGGCTATTGGGTGTTCGGTAGGTAGCCGCTAGCGTCCGATGCTAACGAGCAATCGCTGCCAATGCAACGATTACTCGAACCTTTCAGGGGCGTGGTGTAGCTCACTCATCACTTCACGTACCACCACTGTGGCGTAGCAACCGGGCGGCAGGGTGAAGCGTAACTGGAGCGTGTTAGCATCTAGCCACGTTGAATGAAAATCGGTGGGTAGTAGTCGCAACGGCCGCCGGTCAGCGTGTAAGCCGGCGCGCTCTAATCCACGCTGCCAACTCTCCCAGCCGGCAAGTGCTGCACACTCTAATGCGGCTGCTGCACCCTTCACCGGCTGCCGTCCCTGTCCCCAGAGCGGACCACTCGGCCACCACTCTCCCGCCGCGATCCGCGGTTGCGAGGTGGGCGCCAACGGATCGATAGCAAACAGGGGATGCCCCCGTTGATCAAGCAGCGCTTCACCCGCCATCGCGGTTAGCCACTGCCCGATTTCAATGCGCGCTTGCAGTACACGATTGAACAGAAATGAGCGCGCGGCCGATAGGTAGAGTCCGCGTAGATGGCGCGACGGTTTAATTTTACTCTCAAATAGCGCTGCCGCTTGATTCAGATTGCTGCCGTCGATACCAAACCGCTGCTCACCAAAGTAGTTGGGTACACCGAGGGTGGCGAGCTGTTGTAGCCGTTCCTCTATCGCTTGCCGATCACCGCGTAGCGCTGTCAGTTGTAGGGTGAAACGGTTACCGAGAAGATCGCCAGGCTGCAGGCCATGACAACTCTGGCGCAGTTCAAGTAGTTCAACCCGATCGGGATCGGGTGAGCGCCATACCGGCAGGGCGCGCGCTGGGTTGCGGATAGAGAACCACTGGGTCGTGATCGCATGACGATCTTTAAGACCCGCATAGCCAACAGCCGCCAGATCCACTCCCGCCCACTGTGCTAATTGGCGTGCTAGCCATTCGGTATTGGTGTCACGTTTACGGATCTGTAGTAGCCAGAAATCGCCATCGCCCGTTACCTGCGGTGTCGCGATCTCCTCAACTTGAAACTGTTCTGACTCTGCGCGTAACACCCCTTGTGCTGGCGGTTCTCCCCAGCCATAGCGCCACCGTGGCAAGAGGTTATCGATTTCGGCCATGCCCATCATCGTGACGGACTGGCAGGGTGTGCTAGGGGTAGCAGAAGCGCCACCGTGTGTGCAGCAATCCCTTCACCACGACCGGTGTAACCGAGCCGTTCGGTGGTGGTCGCTTTGACGTTCACTGCACCTACGGCAACTTGCAGATCAGAGGCTAATCGCTGCCGCATCAGTTCGATATGGGGCGCTAACTTCGGTGCTTGAGCGATGATGGTGGCATCAATATTACCCACCTGCCACCCCTGCCGCTGGATCTGTACGACCACATCCTGCAGCAGCCGGCGACTATCAATCTGACGCCATGCCGGATCGCTATCGGGATAGTGGCGGCCAATATCGCCGAGCGCGGCAGCACCGAGTAGCGCATCGCAGAGTGCGTGGATCACCACATCGCCATCGGAGTGCGCCTCTAACGCCGCCGTATGGGGAATCGTGACACCACCTAGAATCACCCGATCACCGGTAGTAAAACGGTGTACATCGAAACCGTGACCGATCCGAAACGGGGGATAGGGTGTGTTCTCTGGATGAGGGGTATCCGCAGTGAGCGTCATGGGACTCCTTGAATCGGTAGCTAACAGTTCACGATCGCCTATCGGCTGATGGTGAACCCGATATTGGCGCACTGTGATAGCGCCGGGGCGGCAGTCTATCGACAACCGTCGATCGATACCACATCTTCTAATCAACAGCGATTGCATACGATCAGCTAGGGTGGATGACGAAACCATTGCTAGACAACTTGATCTGCATCAAGTTCCCTTCCACAACTCATCGTTACCCTCCATAACCAGCACCGGGTTCCGTAAGCGCCCGGTGTGGCGCGCCACACCAAAGCAAATGCAACCAAACAGCGTTCAAGCACCGGTGATCACCCGTCACGTGCGCTGGGTTGACACGGTAATCTGAAATTGTAAGGGGGAAATCATGAATAGAATCAGTTCGCGCTGGTTACTACCAGCGACGCTGCTGCTCTCCTGCTGGTCAATAAGCAGTGAAGCGGCCCGCCCATCGGGAGCCATCGGTGACGACTGGGGCGATCCGAAGGGGCTGCAGTGTGTTGAGTGCCACCGCGCTGAGACGCCCGGTCTCACCAAGCAGTGGAATGATAGTCAACATGGTCAGAGTGGGGTCAACTGCCTCGACTGTCACCAAGCAAACGATAGTGATAAAGATGGTTTTATGCATGAGGGGGAGCGCATCTCGATCATCGTGACACCGAAAGATTGCGCCTACTGCCATAAGACTGAATTTGAGGAGATGGATGGTTCGCACCACGCAAAGGGGGGAGAGATCCTCGCTTCGCTCGATAATCTGCTCGGTGAGGTGATTGGTGGCCCTGCGGCCGTGACCGTTGGTTGTAAGCAGTGTCACGGTGCTGAAGTGGAGATTGGTGAAGATGGGAAGCCAACGCCGGGAAGCTGGCCAAACACGGGTATTGGTCGCATCAATCCTGATGGCTCTAAAGGCTCTTGTACTGCCTGTCACGGTCGCCACGGCTTCTCAAAAGCCCAAGCACGTACCCCTGACACCTGCGGTAAGTGTCATGTCGGTCCCGATCACCCACAGATTGAGGTCTACAACGAGTCGAAGCACGGCATCATCTACCGCGCTCGGATCGATGAGATGAATCTCGACTCAGATAAATGGGTTGCCGGTATCGACTATGTCGCTGCCCCTACCTGTGCTACCTGCCACATGAGTGCTGGCGGTAGTGAGGGCAAGACGCATAACGTCGGTGATCGCATCTCTTGGACGCTGCGGCCGCCTATCTCGCAGAAGATCAATCTGATCCGACTAGAAAATGGTGATGAGTTTGATGTCAAAGAGGGCTCGCCACTACCGAAAGTGGGTGATGAGGCGAAGGGTTCACGCGTCATTGAGGTAGTGACATGGGAAGATCGGCGTAACAAGATGAAGAGTGTCTGCTCGGCGTGTCATAGCGACAGCGTGGTTGAGGGGCACTACAAGCAGTTTGACGATCTGGTTGATCTCTACAACGAGAAGTTCGCCAAACCGATCGCCGCCATCATGGGTGTGCTGAAGCAGGAGGGCTACATTACGGGGAGTCCATTTGACGACAAGATCGAGTGGGTCTGGTGGGAGATCTGGCATCACGAGGGGCGGCGTGCCCGTCACGGCGCGTCAATGAGTGGTCCCGATTACGCTTGGTGGCACGGGATCTATGATGTTGCGAAACACACCTACTTCGAGTTCATCCCAGAACTTAAAGAGGTGGTGATGCATAAGGATGGGAACACGCAACGAGCCGATCAGCTGCTGCAGCAGTACTTTGCTACCCATGAGGGGCACGACTGGTTCTTCAATGGTCTGAGCAAAGAGCAGTTAGATTTTGTCCGCAAGGGGTTTGAGTCGCGCTACGGTAAGGGAGCGCTGAAGTAACCCACTCTCGACCGTCGCCCTCACGCTAGCTAAGTGGGAGGACGGCGGTCACCACCTACCATCTTGAGGTGTTCTGATGAAGATGATCCCAGCGCTGCTGCTGTTCAGTGCACTCTGCACACCGGTTGCGGCAACGACCGGTGAGAATGCTAACCACCGCGAACTCACCATGAGTGAAGCAGAAGCACGCACCGCCCTACAGCAAGGCGATATCACAACTGCCTTAGAGCAGTTTCAGCAACTAGCAACAGAGCAGCCCGGCTCCGCTTCGATTCATGAGGGACTCGGCAGCGCTTGGTTACTCAACCAGCACTATCGGGATGCGGCTAACGCTTTTCAGCGGGCGATCAGTGAAGATGCGAGTCGCGGCGATGCCTTTATCGGCCTAGCTGTTAGTTACATCCACATGGGGATGTTTCCTCATGCGAAGGCCGCACTACAGGAGGCGCGACAGCGTAAACCCGAGTCGGCTAGCGATATCGATAACCTGCTTAGCTGGCTCGAACAGAAAGAGAAACAGAACACAAATCGTGCCATCCATTGATGTGGCGTTAACGCCCTATCAATCGATCAGCAATAGGCTATTTTCAGGGGGATTTTTGATGAAACCGTATCTACTTGCTGCGGTGGTGTTGGCAACTGCCGTCACCACCGGTACCGCTAGTGCGGTGCCACGCTCCGAGGCGATGCTCGCTAACACCTGTGCTGGCTGCCACGGTACCGATGGTCATAGTGCCGGTGGCAACATGCCGAGTCTCGGGGGTTTGAGTAAACGCTACCTTTATAAGACGATGCGTGACTATCGCGATGATCTGCGCCCCTCGACCATTATGGGGCGGATCGCCCGTGGCTATAGCGATCTAGAGTTACGCGCTATCGCCTCTCACTTTGCCGCGCAGTCGTGGCAGAGTCGCCATGATGGAACCCAACCGAAGTTAATTAAACGTGGTGCTGAACTCCATCAGCAGCTCTGCGCCTCCTGTCACACCGATAATGGTCGTACTCAGAGCGGCGAGACGCCGCGTCTCGCTGGCCAGTGGTTTGATTATCTACAAGATCAGATCGGTGCCATGAGCGCGGTTCACTACCGCGGTAGCCAACCCAATCGGATGCTACAACGAATGAGTGAATTGAGCGCTGCCGATGGTGAAGCGCTGAGCCACTTCTACGCGAGTCAGCGATAAGGGGGAGAATAATGAATATCTCACGCAGAAATTTGCTGCGCGCCACTACTACTCTACCGCTACTCGGTGCCGCGGGCGTCGCTAGCTGCTCCTCTGTGAGTCAATCGCGCAGCAGTGGTAGCGGAGCGCGCGTGATTGTGGTGGGTGGGGGATATGGTGGTGCCATTGCTGCTAAATATTTAAAAAAGCTTGATCCGTCACTCGATGTACTGCTGATCGAGCAGAATCCCAGTTACGTCTCCTGCCCACTGAGCAATGAGGTGTTGAGCGGTGAGCGTGACTTGATGAGTCTCACCTTCAGTTACAAGGGGCTGTCGGCGCAGGGGATCAATATCATGCAAGATCGCGTCGTTGCGGTCGATGCAGATAAGCAGACGGTAACTGGCAGTAGCGGCAACCACTACCGTTACGATAAGTTGGTATTATCACCCGGTGTTGATTACCGCTGGGAAGCGATTGAGGGGTATAGCGAGGCGTTGGCTGATCAGCGTTTCCCGCATGCGTGGAAGGCGGGTCCGCAGACCCAGTTGCTACGCGATCAGTTGCTGGCGATGCGCGATGGGGGTGTCGTGTTGATCGCGGCACCGCCCAACCCCTTCCGCTGCCCACCGGGGCCCTATGAGCGAGCGGCACAGATCGCTCACTATCTGCACCACCATAAGCCAAAATCAAAAGTGATGATGCTTGATGCGAAAGATGCTTTCTCGAAACAGGGGCTCTTCCGTGCCGGTTGGAAGCGCTTCTATGGCGATATGATTGAGTGGGTCGGTGCCGCCGGCGATGGCAAGGTACAGGCGCTGCATGCCGATAGTAATACCCTCGTTGGTGAATTTAATGAGTATCAGGGGGATGTCATCAATATCATCCCACCGCAAAAGGCGGGCAAACTCGCGTTCATCGCTGGTGTCACTGATGCGAGCGGCTGGTGTCCCGTCGATCAGGGGAGCTTTGCGTCGACCCTCAAGCCCCATATCCATGTGATTGGTGATGCTTCGATTGCTGGCAAGATGCCAAAATCGGGTTATGCTGCCAACTCACAGGGTAAGGTGTGCGCAGCGGCGATTGTTGCTGAACTCAACGGGATGGAGCGGCCTGAGCCCTCCTACGTCAACACTTGCTACAGCATTATCTCACCGGAGTATGGTATCTCTGTCGCTGCCGTCTATGAGTTACAGAACGGTAGTATTGTTCCGATCGCCGGTGCCGGCGGCCTATCGCCAGCCGATGCGAGCGATGCCACCCGTGCACGCGAAGCGCGCTTCGCACGCGGTTGGTTCAAAAATATCACTAGTGATATGTTCAGTTAACTGCACCCTCTCCTCCGCCGCAGGGAGGCGGCGCTCACTCCGTGAGCGATGAAGATTGCGGTTAGCTCATACATTGCATAGAATAGCCCCGCTTCACGAAAGAGAGTGCTGGCGTAGCTCAGTTGGTAGAGCAGCTGATTTGTAATCAGCAGGTCGCGGGTTCGACTCCTGTCGCCAGCTCCAATCACTCTAAAGATCAAACCGGCTAGTTTAAAGCCTAACTACCCGTCAACTAGCGCTGTACCGCATCGCAATTTGCTGGTCGTAGTAACACCTCCTGCTTCTCATACCGTTCAGGTAACGCAATCGCCGCGAGTTGACGTGTAGTCAATAGTAGCCAGTGGCGTGGTTGACTCAGATCGATTGGGACTAGCAGCAGAGGTGGGATTGAGGGGATCCGTCGCAATCGGCTAATATCATCTGCTGCCGCCGCCCTTGTGTCGTAGAGACCGAGTGAAATCGCATCACGATAACGTCCATCGCGAACCCGATAGGCATCTTCAAACCCTGCCTGCTGTAACGCCATAAGTAGCTGCTGGCGCCGTTTTCGATCAGAGTCGGCGGGTAGGTGTAACCAGTAGCGCGGCAGCCGCAACGTCCGCTGCTGGCGCTGCGCCGGGGAGAGAGGCAAGCTTAAGACAAAGCGCTCCATTGTCGCCACCTCAACAAACCCTCCTACTAACATACAGCCGGCCGGTTCATTGAGTGGCTCAATTAAGGTCAAGGCACGAAAGTTGGGATCGGTGATGCTACGTTCGGTCGAAGTTGCAATCAGTGACTCAACTTCATTTTGGCGCGACTCGATAGCTGCCGATGAGAGATCCGTCGGTGGGGTGTTTATAGTTGCCGTGTCAGTCGCCGGAAGCGGTGGTAAGAGCGAGGGCTGTCTGCTCTCATCCTCCAGTAGTGATTCGGTCGCTAAGAGTGCCTTTCGATCAGCAGGCTGCATAGGCGCAACATTGACCGCTAGCTCCGATAACAGAAAGAGTCCCTGCTGATCGCCAAGCTCATGCTGCAACCGACGCTGATCGGATGACGGTTGTGGTAAGTACCAAAATAGTAGCAGCCCATTGAGCAGCAGCAGTAGCAGAGTAATCTTCTTCATCAGCCGATTGTGCCGAACCGCTCCACAGTTGTCAGACCTGATCTGAAAACTGCTGCAGCTGTATCATCCCCTTGAATAGTAACTCTTTATCGAACTGTAGTGGTGGTTCAAGCAGTGGTTGTAATCGTGGTGCATCGCCCCCGGTGAGTAATAACGTCACCACACTGCCAGTCTCAGCTTGCCATTGACGGCGCGCACATTCAATGGTGGCAGCCAACATGGCGTCGATACCGTTCGCCACCGCTGCAGTAGTGCAGTCACCCCATGCAAATGGTTGCGATGTAGCCACTATGGGTGGGTTCTGCATTGTCACCTGATCGGTACCTTGTTGGAGTAACTGCCGCTGTAGCGTAACACCCGCAACAATCCAGCCACCGCCATGTTGACCATCGGCTGTCACCACATCAATTGTCACTGCAGAACCACAATCAACGACGCAGAGTGGCCCACTATACTCTGCGGTGGCGGCCACAAGCACCAACCAGCGATCCACGCCAAGTTGGCTCGGTTCTCGGTAGCCACTACGTAAGCCTCGCCACACCGCAGCACTATGGAGTTGCTGTGGCACCACTTGCCAACGCGCCTGGATGCGCTCCATCAGCTCCGTTAACTGTGCGACTGCCGCCACCGCCGCGATCGTCGCTGTTTCGATCGGTGGGAGTCTCTGCCACTGCTGATCGAGTAATTGCCAATCGATCGGTTTACTCGCAACAACGCCACCGTAGCGTGGTCTTGATGGGTGCCACAACACCCACTTTAGACGGCTATTACCAATATCGATCAGGAGTCTATACATCAATCTCGAACTGTGGTGTCTTGGCGCAGTGTCACTTCGCCAAATTGCACTCGCTGATACCCACTCACTCCCTCCAGCAGTAGCGCTCCGTCATCATCAATACCGCGAGCGATACCATACTGATTACCCTGTGGCAGTTGTAGCACTACCGCTTCACCGTAAAGGTGATCGAAGTCGCGCCAGCGTGCTAGATAGGGGGTATGCCCTAGTTTTTCATAACTAGCTAGTGCCGGTAACAGTGAGGATATAATCTTTCCAATCAGCTGGTTACGTGAAAAACTACCTAAATGGTGTGACAGCTCTCCATATCGCTGGTCGATACCGACAGCGGTGCTTGTCGGTAGCTTAAGATTAAGCCCGATCCCGATAACCGTTGTACTTGGTCCACTACTTTCGCCACGTAGCTCCAGTAAAATACCGCCCACCTTTGCACCATCTAGCAACAGATCGTTCGGCCACTTTAGAGCGATTCCGGTGATGCCAAGCTGCTGCAGCGCGTCGGCAAGGATGGCACCAACCACTAAGCTCAACGAGGTGAGCGCTGCAGGCCCCCGATCAAAACGCCAATGGAGTGATAACAGTATGCTACCACCATAACCCGATAACCAGTATCGTCCACGGCGTCCCCGCCCTGCGGACTGATACTCGGCTAATAAGATCTGCCCCTGTGGTAGTTCAGATAGACGATCAATCATCCACCGGTTAGTGGAATCGACCTCGGCGAGCAGTTCGATACCACCGAGTCGGGTGAGTGCTTCCGGTGTCATCGCAGCTATAATGCGATCCTGATCCAGCGGTTCAAACGGATCGGCAAGACGGTAGCCACGGCCCGGCACCGCATCGATCACAATACCGAATGTTCGTAGTCGTTCAATAGCGTACCAAATAGCGGTACGACTGCACCCTAGCGATTCGGCTAGATGGCTACCTGAGACAAATCGACCACTAGCGAGTTGGTGCATTATGTAAGCACCCATCGAAGAGGAGGCGTTAGCTGCCACTGATCCCCCTAATATCATCGAACAGATCCAGAGCATAAAAAAACCCCCACCCTGATAACAGGATGGGGGTTTTCGGTGTTAAAGCCTAGCAGTGACCTACTTTCACATGGGGAGGCCCCACACTATCATCG
>JGI10211J34971_10000092_pt1 | contig 65272 bp, 43 predicted proteins | sample Etolagsediment_FD_34971 | JGI IMG/M metagenome (IMG submission 34971) | reverse complement strand
ATTTATTAATTTCAAATGGACTTTCACTGTGATTGGCATAGGATTTGTCTTATGGCAGGCATGAAACGACTAATAACAGGAGAAAAAAATAATGTCTAGGAAAATGGTAACGATTGACGGCAACGAGGCCGCAGCTTATGTCGCGTATAAAACGAACGAGGTTGCAGCCATTTATCCTATTACCCCCTCTTCCAATATGGGTGAATGGGCGGATCTCTGGTCCAGTCAGGATCTGAAAAATATTTATGGAACCCGTACTGTCGTCAGTGAGCTGCAGAGTGAGGGTGGTGCCTCAGGTGCTGTCCACGGCGCGCTGCAGACCGGTTCACTTACAACGACCTTTACTGCCTCTCAGGGACTGCTTCTGATGATCCCCAATATGTTCAAGATCGCCGGTGAACTCACCAGTACTGTTTTCCATATTGCAGCCAGAACCATTGCCACACATGCTCTGTCTATTTTCGGTGATCACAGTGATGTGATGAGTACACGCAGCACCGGCTGGGCCATGCTAGGATCCTCCTCTGTCCAGGAAGTGATGGATATGGCTCTGATCTCCCAGGCCGCGACGTTAGAGGCTCGTGTACCTTTCCTGCATTTCTTCGACGGTTTCAGGACCAGTCATGAGGTTCAGAAGGTGGAACAGCTGACTGATGAGGATATGCGGGCCATGCTGCCGGATGAACTGATCATCGCCCACAGGAAAAGAGCCCTGACACCCGATAATCCCGTACTCCGCGGTACTGCACAGAATCCGGATGTCTTTTTCCAGAGCCGTGAAGCAGCCAATGCCTTTTATGAAAAAGTGCCTGCCATCGTTCAGAATGCCATGGATCGTTTTGCAGAGATTACCGGTCGCCAGTATCATCTCTTCGATTATTTCGGTGCAGAAGACGCCGAACGCGTGATCATGATCATGGGTTCCGGTGCCGAGACGGTCCGCGAGACAGTGGAGCATCTCACCGCAGCCGGAGAAAAGGTCGGTGTCCTGCAGGTTCATCTCTATCGCCCCTTTGCCGCTGATGTCTTCCTGAATGCTCTGCCGAAAACTCTGAAAAAACTGGCCGTTCTGGACCGCACCAAGGAAAGCAACGCCCTCGGTGAACCCATGTATCAGGATGTGCTCACCGCCCTGGCTGAAGCCGAATCCCTGCCCTTTGCCAGACCCGCAGTGGTCGGCGGACGCTATGGTCTCTCATCTAAGGAATTCACTCCTGCCATGGTAAAGGCCGTGTTCGACGAACTTGCAAAAAGCAAAGCAAAAAACCACTTCACCGTCGGAATCAAAGATGATGTGCATCACAGCAGCCTGGATTACGATGCCACTTTCTCAACCGAGGGGAAAAACGTATTCCGTGGCATGTTCTGGGGCCTCGGAGCGGACGGAACGGTCGGAGCCAACAAGAACAGCATCAAGATCATCGGTGAGGAAACTGATAATTTCGCTCAGGGATATTTTGTCTACGATTCCAAAAAAAGCGGTTCCATTACCACAAGCCACCTGCGCTTCGGTCCGCGACCTATCCGATCCACTTACCTCGTGACCTCCGCGAATTTTGTCGCCTGCCATCAGGCTGAATTCATTCACAGCTACGATATGCTTAAATATGCCGCCGAAGGCTCCACATTTCTTCTGAATACCAAATACGATCAGGATGAGGTCTGGAACCATCTTCCCAAATCTGTTCAGGCGGATATTCTGAATAAGAAAATCCGGTTCTATGTCATCGATGCCTATACTGTGGCAAAACGTACAGGCATGGGATCCAGGATCAATACGATCATGCAGACTTGCTTCTTCGCGATCAGCGGCATCCTCGAAAGGGAGGAGGCGATCGCAAAGATCAAAGGTACCATTAAAAAGACCTATGGAAACAAAGGCGAAGAGGTGGTGCGTAAAAATTACGAAGCGGTTGACATGACTCTTGCAAACCTGCATCAGGTCAATGTTCCGGACTCCGTCAGCAGCACCATTGAAACAGCTCAGATGGTTTCTGATAAAGCACCTGATTTTGTTAAGAATGTGACCGCAGAGATCATGGCCGGACGCGGTGACGACCTGCCTGTCAGCGCGTTCCCGGTGGACGGCACCTATCCGACCGGTACCACAAAATGGGAAAAAAGAAATATTACCCTGGAAGTTCCCGAATGGGATCCGGAAATCTGTATTCAGTGCGGAAAATGCGCCGTCGTCTGCCCCCATCAGGTCATTCGAATGAATGTTGCCGATGAAGCTTCGCTCTCAGCAGCGCCTGCAGGTTTCAAGTCCGCTGCTGCCCGGGGCAAAGAGTACAGCGGAACAGACCGCTATATTCTGCAGCTGGCCGTCGAGGACTGTACCGGCTGCGAAATCTGTATCGATGCTTGCCCCGTCATGAGTAAAACAGAAGAAGGCAAGCGCGCCATCAATATGGTGGAACAGCTGCCCATCAGGGAACAGGAAAGGGCAAACCTGGACTTCTTCCTGGATCTGCCGGCCTATGACCGCTCCAAAGCCAATCAGGGCACGATCAAAGGTGTTCAGTATCTGGAACCTCTCTTTGAATTCTCAGGCGCCTGTGCAGGATGCGGTGAAACACCCTATGTGGGACTTATTTCCAAACTATACGGTGACCGGGCCGTCATCGCCAATGCAACCGGCTGTTCGTCCATCTACGGAGGCAACCTGCCCACAACGCCCTGGACAACAAATGCTCAGGGCCGCGGTCCCGCATGGTCAAACAGCCTCTTCGAAGACAATGCTGAATTCGGACTGGGCTTTCGCCTCAGTATCGATAAACAGACCGAGTACGCAAGGGAACTCGTTGTCCGTCTTCGTGACAGCATTGGTGCAGAGCTCGCAGATGCACTGCTTTCAGTCGACCAGAGCAGCGAAGAGGGCATCAGCACTCAGCGTGAAAATGTGGACAAGCTGAAAAAGGTTCTCGCAGATGTCAATGACAGCGATGCCCGTTTTCTCGAATCGGTTGCGGATAATCTCGTCAAACGCTCTGTCTGGATCATGGGCGGTGACGGATGGGCCTATGACATCGGCTACGGCGGTCTGGACCATGTCCTTGCCAGCGGTGCAAATGTCAATATCCTTGTGATGGATACCGAAGTCTACTCCAATACCGGAGGACAGATGTCCAAAGCTACGCCCCGCGCAGCCGTGGCGAAGTTCGCCGCCGGAGGTAAACCCGCAGGCAAGAAGGATCTGGGACTCATGGCCATGAGCTATGGGAATGTCTATATCGCACAGATCGCCATGGGCGCCAATGATATGCATACTCTGAAGGCGATCCGTGAAGCAGAAGCCTATAACGGACCCTCCCTGATCATAGCCTACAGCCACTGTATCGCACACGGAATCAATATGGCTGAAGGCAATCAGCAGCAGAAAGCCGCCGTGAATTCCGGATACTGGCCGCTCTACCGCTATAATCCCGACCTGGCTGATGAAGGCCGTAATCCCTTTCAGCTCGATTCCAAGGATCCCAAGATCGAATTCAGGCAGTTTGCATATAACGAAACACGCTACAAAATGCTGAAAAAGATCGATCCTTCCGCCGCCGAGACCCTCATGGTTAAAGCAAATGATGATGTGCAGAAAAAATGGCATAAATACACAGAAATGGCTAAATAACTGTGTATTCTAAATAGTACAAAAAGGGGTTCATACCAGAACCCCTTTTTACTTATATTTGTGCATGGAATTCTTGAAAGGAAATTATGGCCGTAAGTAAAAAGATACTCATCGTTGATGACGATAAAAATATTCTCATCAGTCTGCGCCTCGTTCTCGAGAAAGAAGGCTATGATGTACTCGTGGCAAACTCGGCCGAAGAGGCACTTGAAGTGCTGGACAATCATCACCCCAAAGTCATGTTCTTCGATCTCCATATGCCGGGAATGGACGGTATCGAACTCTGTAAAGCAGTGCGTAAAGACCATCACATGGAACTTATTTACGCTATGACCGGCTATTCATCCATTTATAATCTCGCCACCTGCCGTGAAGCCGGTTTCGACGATATGTTTCTCAAACCCTTCAGTATCTCACGCTTCCGTGAGGTGGTGGCCGACAGTTTCAGCAAGATCGGGCGCTGGCTCAACGACTGACAGTCTCCCGGCTCTGCACGCTTTTTATTTATCTTTTCTTAGCCTTTAAGTTCTTCTGCACCTCCGATTACTGTGAATGGATTAAATTATATCCTTGATTTACAGAACTTTATTTTATATTATTCAAGTAAAGGTTGAAGTGATTATCGTAAACTATGGAATTTACAACCATAAAGAAACTTTACCACAGCATCGGCGAGGTGAGCAGGATCACCGGCCTGAAGCAGTATGTGCTGCGCTACTGGGAAAGCGAGTTCGAGATGCTCAATCCCCAGAAGAACCGAGCAGGGAACAGGATCTACAAAGAAAGCGACATACAGCTGCTGCAGTGCATTCAGTATCTGCTCTATGAAAAAAAATATACCATACAGGGTGCCAGAGAGCTCATACAGCAGTATCATGACGAAAAACGGCTTCCGGAGCTCCTGAAAAACTACCGCACTGTTCTGGATGAAGGCGCCGCTGCCGCTCCGGAAAGCACCCTCAGCCGCGAGGAGCGTATCCTCGAGCTGATCGGCAGACTGCGTCTTGCCGTGAAAGATATCCTCGAACTGATCCGCTGAAATATTTGCCCCCCGGCTCTCATGATCCCTTACTGCAGGCAGCCTTCGCTGCTTTTTTTTTATGATCCGGTTTTTTTCGAACACGGCGGCTCGGACGGATGGATTACAGGACCTGCTCAGGAAAAACTGCTTGCGGAGGAAGGGGAAATGGCGTAGATTAAACTTACGAGCAACATACGACAGGAGAGTATGCGATGATATCGGAAAAAAAGAGGCAGTTTCTGGAATTCATCCGGGACTACATGGAGCGGCATCAGCAGGCACCGAGTTTCACCGAGCTTATGGAAGGGCTGCATTTCCGCTCACTCGGAACTGTGAACTGGTATGTAAAGACACTGGAGGACGAGGGCTACCTGCGCCGCAGCCGGGGGCCGAACGGCAAGAGGGCTCTGGAGCTGACGGATAAAAGCGGAGATGACAGGAGTGTACTTCCGCTGCTGGGCTATATCGCTGCCGGTTATCCGCTGGAAGCCATCGATATTCCCGAGGAGATCGAGGTCCCCCGGTCCTGGCAGCGTTCCGAGAACTATGTACTCAGGGTTCGCGGTGATTCCATGATCGAGGACAATATTCAGGACGGGGATTATGTGATCATCCGCCGGGCGGCCTCTGTGCCTGCCGGACGCATTGTGGTGGCCTATATCAACGGCGAAGCAACACTGAAACGTTATCATCCCCGCGCTGACCGTATTGAGCTGCATCCGAGGAATCCCCGTTACGGGATTATTACGGTGTCTCCCGAGGATGAGTTCCGCCTGGGCGGCGAACTCCTTTACGTCTTTAGAAAATATGACTGAGGTGAACAATGATCATTCATTTCCGTATGCCCGGATTCGAAGTGCAGAGTGAACGCATGCTGGACAGCAGCCTGAGGGGGCGTCCTCTGGCAATTATTTCATCCCATCAGCAGAACGGGACAGTTGTCGCTCTTTCCGAAGAAGCGGAAGAGGAGGGGCTCAGCCATGGCATCAGCGTGAATACTGCCCGAAAGATGTCGGCCCGGACACTTTTCCTGCCTTATAACAAAACTCTCTATGACCGGGTCAACCGCTATGTCAACCGTTACATCAACCGCTATTCCCCTGTTGTTGAACCTGAGGATCTGGGCCGTTACTATCTGGACATGGAAGGTATGGGACGACAGTACAGCGGGCTGAAACAGGCGGCTTTTCGCATGAGGAAAGAGCTGAAGAGTGCCGTGGATATACAGGGACGGGCCGCTCTGAGCAGCAGTAAACTCGTAAGCTCCATCGCCACTGCCGCCGCCGGCGAGGAGATCTGCGAGATCGAAGAAGGCCGGGAGATCGAGTTTCTCGACCCCCTGCCGGTGGGCCTTCTGCCCTCCGCTTCAGAAAAGTCCCTGAAAGCGCTTCTCTATTTTCTCATGCTGAAGGATATCTCTGAACTGCGTCTGCTCACAGAGGATCCGCAGCAGGCGGCCGCTCTCTTCTCTCTGCACTGGCGGGCCCTGCAGCGGGAAAGCAGAGGAATCGATGACCGCCGGGTCATGGTTCCCCGCGAACAGCCCCGAATCCTTAATCAGCTTGTCCTCAATTCTGACAGCAATGACCGGGATCAGCTCCTTGCCGCTGTGCGACGTCTCTCGGAGCAGACAGCCTACGAACTGCGCCGCAAAGGACAGTCGGCCCGCAGCTTCTCCGTTGAACTGCATTACAATGACGGATTCCGCAAACAGCGCAGAGGAAAACTCAGCTATAATGACGATGCCCATGTCAGTGCTGAGGCCATCCGGCTCTTCGATCTGGCCAATGAACGTCGCAACCGGATCCGGAGCATTCTCACAGAAGCTTCCGATCTCAGGGCGGTCTCTGACCAGCTGGATATGTTCGATGTCCGCGAGGACAGGGCCAGACGCATTTCTGAAGCGGCGGACCGCCTGCGGGACAAATATGGTTTTGAAAGCATCCTCAGCGGGGCAGGGATGTATCGGACTGAATCAAATCCGCTTCCGGCCCGGAAACGCGTCTCCGAAGGACACAACAGCTTTCTCTATCCGAAGGAGAAAAAACAGATGCTTCGTCCAGGACCGCCCTTTGTGACCCGAGCCCATCCCGCCTGAGGCCTATGTTCGCTCATCTCAATATTCACTCCCGCTATTCACGCATGCGCAGTACTCTGGATCTCAGGGAGATCATGGAACGCGCCTCGGAACTCGGCCATAAATATATCGCCCTGACCGATGTCAACGGCCTCTGGGGTTTCATTCATTTCGTGCAGGCCGCCAGAGATTTCGGAATACAGCCCCTGGCCGGAGTCAATATCATTGCCGGCGGCAGCGATCTCATCCTTCTGGCCGAGGAACAGGCAGGTTATGAAAATATCTCACGCATTGTCAGTTCTGTCCATGATCACCCCGATGACTCCCCCCATGATGCGATACGAAAGTACAGTGCAGGTTTCTTTGTGCTGGCCCACCGGGAAGGAGATCTGCAATTTCTGCAGCAGCACTTCTCAAATACCCGACTCTTTGTAGAACTGCGCCCCGGGTTGACTGAACGCTATGCCGCCAATCTGGCCTCAAAGTATTCCCTTGAGATCGTTGCCACTGCAGACGTGTACTTTATGAAAAAAGAGGATCATCCGGATCACAGGATCCTCAGGGCCATCGATATGAATCTTACACTCTCGCAGCTGCAGCCCCAGGATGTGAAGCGCGACATCCACTGGTTCCGCAGCGAAAAGGATATGATCGAACTGTTTCCCAACAGTCTACAGGCCCTCAATAACGCCTGCTATCTGGCGGAGCGCTGCAAGCATGACTGGAATTATGTAAACACTGTCTTTCCCGGACTTTCCCTTGAGGAGACCCGAAAGGCCGGTGCCGTTCTCAGAAAACAGGTGATGCTCGGTGCAAAAAAACGTTTCGGGAATGTGACCGAGACTCTCCGCAAGCGCATCGATTACGAACTCTCCCTGATCACGCAAAAGGGTTTTTCCCCCTATTTTCTCATTGTTAAGGATATTGTGGACCAGACCCGCTCCACGATCGGCAGGGGGTCCGCAGCCGCCTCCCTGGTTTCCTACTGCCTCTATATCACTCAGGTGGATCCCATACGCTACAATCTGCAGTTTGAGCGCTTTATCCATCCGGAAAGAGTGGATATGCCCGATATCGATGTGGATTTCCCCTGGGACGAAAGAGATGATATCTTAAACTACATTTTCAGAAAATACGGCAGGGACCGCTCCGCTATGGTGGCAAGTCAGGTCTTTCTTCAGATCCGTTCCTCTGTCCGGGAAGTGGCCAAGGTCTACGGACTTTCCAATGATGAGATCAATACGGTAACGAAACGTGTCGGCTATCAGCGGCACCGGGATCAGCTCCTGGAATGGATTAAGACGGACAGGCGTTTTGAACATGTGAATATGGACGATATGCTGGAAGAGATCCTGCGCCGCAGTGAACGTCTGATGGGCACTTTTCATGTCGCTTCTGTTCACCCGGGCGGTGTGATCATCGTACCGGATGAAATACGGAAGTATGTTCCGGTGCTCACTGCACCGAAAGGGGTGCAGATCGTGGAATGGGAAAAAGATCAGGTTGAGGACTCAGGACTCCTGAAGATCGATATTCTCGGCAACCGTTCTCTCGCAGTGGTCCGTGACACTCTCAAACAGCTGGGACTGCACAGGGACAGACACATGGATTATCATCAGATACAGGCAGTGGGCGATCCCGCCGCCGAAGTTCTGATGAAGGAAGGCCGTACCATGGGCGTCTTCTATATCGAAAGTCCCGCCACACGCCTTCTTCTGCAGAAAGCCGGAGTGGTGGATTTTGAACACGTGGTGATCTATTCCTCCGTGATCCGCCCCGCAGCCAACCGCTTCATCAATCTCATGCTTGAACGCATACACGGCAAAGCATGGGAACTGCCGCATCCGGATCTGGAATTCCTCAGGGAAAGCTATGGCATCATGGTTTATGAAGAACAGGTCTCTATGACCGCACGGCAGATCGCGGGCTTCGGATATGCCGAGTCGGATTATATCCGTAAAGTGATCTCACGTCCCTCGCTGAAACATCTTCTCCCGCAGTGGCATCGCAAATTCATCAAGGGTGCCCTGCAGCGCGGTTATTCGCAGGAACTCGCCATGCAGCTCTGGGAAATGATACAGTCCTTTTCCGGGTATTCCTTCTGTAAACCCCATTCCGCATCCTATGCCATGCTCTCTTTTACCTGCGTCTACCTGAAAGCGCATTATCCCGCGGAATTTCTGGCCTCCGTCATCAGCAATCAGGGCGGATTCTATTCTCCCTATGCATATCTGAGTGAAGCACGACGCTTTGGAATCAGTATCCTCGGCCCTGATATCAATCTCAGCGAAAAGGCCTATAAAGGAAAGAAGGATCGTATCCGCATGGGCTTTATGGCTATACAGAATCTCAAGGAAAAGGTCGTGGACCGTCTGCTCAGGGAAAGGAAAAACGGCCTGTTTAACTCCCTTGAAGATTTTTTTATGCGCGTTGACATGGATCTGGCAGATGCAATGGCGCTCTGCAAAGCCGGCTGCTTCAACAGTCTGGAGCCGGAAATGAATTATAAGGAGATCGCCCTGCGGGTGGCCTCCTTCTATCTGCAGAAGGGCGAACGAAAACCCCTGCAGCTCAGCTACCGCCGTGACCGCCTCAGCGATGAGGAACAGATGCTCCTCGAAATCGAATCTTTCGGTTTTGCCGTCTCAGTGCATCCTCTGAGACCCTGGCTCCCAATACTCGAAGGGAAGATCAGAAAAGCTGTGGATATCCCCGCCTTTGAAGGAAAAAGTATTAATCTTGCCGGTGTTCTCATTACCCGCAAGGTGGTGCAGAGCAAAAACGAGGAATTTATGGAGTTTGTGAGCTTCGAGGATGACACCGCGATCTATGAATGTGTCCTCTTTCCTGATGCTTACCGGAAGTACGGCGATCTTCTCAACTGGGAAAAGCTCTATGTGATCAGAGGAAAGGTGGAATGCAGTTTCGGAGTCTGTACAGTCAATGTCGAGAAGATGTCCGGTCTTGCGGATATGGCGGAAAAACTCCGGCTGCAGAAGAAACTTTTCTCTTCCTCCGTGAAACATAGGGAAAGAGCACTTGATAATGAGCTGAAAACGATATAAATCATGAGCAGTAAAAGGAGCAGTGAGATGTGCGGAAGAAAGACTCTGACAAAAGGAAAACTGGAGATCATCGAGGAGTTGCTGGTTGATGAATGGGATGAAAATTATGATTTTCAGCCTTCCTACAACGTGGCACCGACACACAGACACCCAGTAATGTTCAACCGGGATGGAAAAAGAGCTGTCTCCGGCATGTACTGGGGTTTGATCCCCGCCTGGTCGAAGGACAGGAAAGTGGCATCCAAGCTTATAAATGCCCGCAGTGAAACGCTGGACATGAAGCCTGCCTTCAGGGATCTTCTCAGCAGCAGACGATGCATTATTCCTGCGGATGGATTCTATGAGTGGCGATCGGAAGGGAAGGGGAAACAGCCCTATTATGTCTACCTTGAGAAACAGCCCCTTCTGTCCCTGGCCGGGCTCTATACAGGATGGGTACTGGAAACAGGTCATACACTGTGGACCTATACTATTATCACCCGAGAGTCAGCCGGCTCATTCAGGAATATTCACAGCAGAATGCCTGTTATCCTGGATGATGAGGCATCGTCCAGATGGCTCGATCATGAACATGTTTCCTCTGAGGACCTTCAGCCGCTCTTCCTCAGCTCATCGGATGATCTTCTTTTTCATCCCGTTCACCAATGGGTCAATTCAGTCGCAAACAACAGGCCCGAGTGCCTTCTTCCATATACACCGGTGCAGAATATGTCTCTGTTTCCGGATTGACAGAAAGATTAAGGATACTGTATCGATTTCCTTTGTTTGTATTTGATATGCTGGATTAATTTCTCTACCTTCTGTACACCATTTATGGAGAACTGTCCTGTTTAAGAATAATCCCCTTTTAGAAGTCCCGTTTCATTCACTGAATCCAAGGAACACCGTTTACCATCTGATATGGATACTGTCTCTGTTCATGATGACCTTTGTTCATTATCTCCTGTTCCATGTCTTTGCTGAATTATTCAGCATTGTGGTTGCCGTCAGCCTATTTCTTATTGCCTATAATTCCAGAGAATATATTAAAAATCCCTACCTATCCTATATCGGCCCTGTGTATCTCTTTCTTGCCCTGATCGATCTGATGCATACTCTCACATACAAGGGAATGAATATCATAGAGAGTGACATCTTCTATGCAAACCAGCTCTGGATCGGTGCACGATTCATCGAAGCCTTGAGTTTTCTGGTCGCCTTTTATTTTCTAAAAAAGGGCATCGTTGCAAACCAGCATAAGGTCATTGCGGCCTATATAATCATCACGGCTGCCCTGATGCTCTCTGTATTCGTATTTGAGAACTTTCCTGCCTGTTTTATTGAGGGATCGGGACAGACTGCGTTTAAGATCGGGATGGAATATGTTATCATCAGTATCCTCGCTGCAGATGTTTTCCTTCTTCATAGATACCGTGAGAAATTCGATGAGCGCATTTTCGTATTACTTTTCTGGAGTTTTATTTTTACAATACTTTCTGAACTGTCCTTTACTTTTTATATCAGTAATTACGGATTGTCCAATCTGACCGGGCATTACTTTAAGATCTTCAGCTATATACTGATATATCAGAGTATTGTGCAGACCGGCTTCAGGGAACCGTATAGCCTGATATTCAAGGAATTGAATGACGAGATCAAGCACAGAAAGGCAGCTGAGATAGAAAGAGAGCAGATTATCACTGATCTGCAGACGGCGATGCATGAGATCAAAACTCTTCAGGGCATCATACCCGTTTGTATGCACTGCAAGAAGGTGCGCGATGATGGAGGCTACTGGACCCGCCTGGAAGATTATCTCCGCAAAAACAGTGAGCTGCAGGTAAGTCACGGACTCTGTCCGGACTGTCTTGAAAAACATTATCCGGATGTTGCTGAAGAAGAGGCCGCTGAGAAATAACAGAACGTTGAAGCTCTTTGTCTAAATCTTGTCCCACAAAACAATAAAGCCCGGTCAACCCGGGCTTTATTTCTATGTGACTATGTTGATGAAAGATCAGTCCGGGATAATGACAGTGCCGTCCCGACCGTGGATTGCTTCCTCAACCTTATCAAGGGAGCAGATAATGACCTTTTTCCCACCTTTCTTCAGAAACTGTATCGCTCCCTGTATTTTCGGACCCATTGAGCCGGGTGGAAACTCACCGGANTTCAGCATTGCTTCTGCTTCCGCTGCAGTCATCATGTCAATTTCCTGGGCATTTTCTTTTCCGAAATTCCGACAGACCTTGTCCACACCTGTCAGGATGAAGAGTTCATCTGCCCCGATACCTTCTGCAAGGAGGGCGGATGCCAGATCCTTATCGATGACGGAGTCGAAACCTTCATAGTTTCCGTATTCATCTTTATAGATGGGTATGCCTCCTCCTCCTGCGGCAATGACAATCACTCCGCTGTCAACCAGCTGCTTGATATATCGACGGTTGATGATCTTCACTGGGCGGGGGGAGGCGACGGTTCTACGCCAGCCCTTACCCGGCACCTCCTTTGCGGTCCATCCGTAATCGTGGATTTTTTTCTCTATGTCCTCCTGTGTGAAAAACTGACCGATGAATTTACTCGGGTCTGAGATAGAAGGGTCATTGATATCGATTTTCACCTGAGTAATGACAGTGACTGCATATCGGCCGGTTTTCTCTCTGCGGAGTATATTTTTCAGACTCTGCTCGATCATGTAACCGATGCTGCCCTGCGTTGCGGCTACCAGGACGCCCAATGGAACATCCGGCACCATGCCGCGGGCCTGTTCCACACGAAGCAGCGCATTGCCTACCTGCGGTCCGTTTCCGTGGGTTATGGCAAGCTGATACCCATTTCGGACGAAGTGCATGATAGCTGCCATACTTTTTCTGGTATTGGCAAACTCTTCATGTATATTCGCCTTGCCTCCCGGCGAGATCGCATTCCCGCCAAGAGCCACCACAGCCTTCTTTACTGCAGGTTTGGCCTTATCCTCAGCGTCCACGGAAGAAATCCTCAAGAATACTCCGTACGCTAGGCTGTCCTATCTCCTGCAGGACATAGGTGACCCGGACTGAGGGTTTATTGATCTTGATGATCCGGGTCAGATCGATGGGAGTTCCGATGATCACAGTATCGCACTCAACCTCATTGATCGTTTTTTCGAGATCGGCGATCTGCTGTCCGCTATAACCCATTGCCGGCAGAAGGGTTCCTATATCCTGGTATTTTTCGAAGGTCCCGGTGATGCTTCCAGTGGTCCAGGGTCTGGGATCTACCGCTTCTGCTGCACCGAATTTCTCGGCAGCCACAATGGCGGCTCCATACTGCATTTCACCGTGAGTCAGCGTCGGTCCGTCCTCCACCGCGAGAATTCTCCTGCCGCGGATAAGTTCCGGGTCATCTACAAACACCGGTGAAGCCGCATCAATGATACGGGCCCCAGGATTGAGTCGTCTGATATTCTGACGAACTTCCTCAATATCCTCAGGATGTGCCGTCTCCATTTTATTGATAACCACAACATCCGCCAGCAGCAGATTGCTTTCACCCGGATAGTAGCTGACCTCATGTCCCGGACGGTGCGGGTCCACCACCGTGATGGTCAGATCAGCCTTGTAGAAACTTGTGTCATTGTTGCCGCCGTCCCAGATGATCACGTCCGCCTCTTTTTCCGCCTCTCTGAGAATGGCCTCGTAGTCAACACCGGCGTAAATCACAGAACCCATAGCGATATGCGGCTCATATTCCTCCATCTCTTCAATGGTACATTCGTGTTTCTGCAGATCTTCGATGGCTGCGAATCTCTGAACGCGCTGTTTTGCCAAGTCTCCGTAGGGCATTGGATGACGTACTGACACAACCTTTTTACCCATGGATTTCAGCTCTTCCACAACTTTCCTGCTGGTCTGACTTTTTCCACAGCCTGTGCGCACAGCACAGATTGAGATCACGGGTTTGCTGCTCTTCAGCATCGTCTCGGCAGCACCGAGCAGGATGAAGTTTGCGCCCAGGGAATTCACAAGCGATGCCTTATGCATCACATATTCGTGGGGTATGTCACTGTAACTGAATACGACATCATCCACTTTCAGGTCTCGAATCAGTCTCTCCAGTTCACTCTCATCAAAGATAGGGATCCCTGCCGGGTAAAGATCCCCCGCTAGTTCAGCCGGATACTTCCGACCATCAATATCGGGTATCTGAGTCGCAGTAAAAGCCACAACCTGTTTACTGTCATCCTGCCGGAAAACTGTGTTGAAATTGTGAAAATCACGGCCGGCAGCCCCCATAATGAGTACATTTCTTTTCTGCATGCTTAAAACTCCTGTTCTTACATCGTTGTAAGTGCGCCGAATACCACCAGCTGGCAAATACAACCGACCGCTAAAATTATGAAATATTATGAAATCAGTCCAAATAAAATCTATGCTAAATCAAGACGGATGATATATGTTTTAAACCGTTGTCGGAAAAGCTATCTACACCAGGGTTATTTTGGCGACTTCATCAAAACTGCTGACATAGACGATCTGCAGATCCTTTTTGACATAATCAGGGAGTTTCTCCAGCTCAGGTTTATTCGCTTCAGGTAAAATAACGGTCTGAAGGTGTGCCCTTTTTGCAGCTGTTACTTTCTCCCGGACACCACCGATAGGGAGTACCCGGCCTCTCAATGTGATCTCACCGGTCATAGCAATGTTGTGCCGCACTTTCCGCCCCGTAAAAATAGAAAGAAGGGCCGTGGTGATAGTGATGCCGGCACTGGGGCCGTCTTTCGGGATCGCCGCCGCCGGAAAGTGAATATGAACATCCCGTTCTGTGAAGAGTTTGTCGTCAATGTGATATTTTTCTGATTTGGCACGAAGGTAGGAGATGGCTGTTTCCACACTTTCTTTCATCACCTCACCAAGCTGGCCGGTCATCTTCTGATTGCCGGTGCCGGCCATTAGAGTGGCCTCGACAGGCAGGACATCGCCGCCGCTGCTGGTATAGGCTAAACCCGTGACAATGCCGACTTCATCCTTCTGCGGGATGTTTTCCTTGAAAACCTTCTTCGAGCCGAGATACTTTTCCACCTCTTTCCGGGTGATGCTGACTGAGCCGCTGAGCTGTTCACTGCTGTATTCTCTGGCCAGTTTACGGCAGATTGAACCGATATTTCTTTCCAGGCTCCGGACTCCGCTCTCCATAGTGTAGTCGTCGATGATCTTCTCCACAGCAGCCTGTGTGAATCGGACCCGGGATTTCTCAAGTCCGTTTTCAATGATCTGCCGCGGGATAAGGAATTTTTTCGCGATCTCCAGTTTCTCAGGGTTTACATAACCGGGCAGATCAATCGTTTCCATGCGGTCATAGAGTGCATCGGGTATGGTGTGAGTCGCATTGGCCGTCGCAATAAATGTCACCTTACTCAGGTCGAAACTGACCTCGAGGTAATTGTCACGAAAATCGCCGTTCTGCTCGGGATCCAGAACCTCCAGCAGAGCTGAACTGGGGTCGCCGCGGAAATCCATTCCGATCTTGTCCACTTCATCCAGCATGATCACCGGATTCTGTACACCCGTGCGCTTCATATACTGTATGATCCGGCCAGGCATCGCGCCGATATATGTCTTTCTATGACCTCTGATCTCCGCTTCGTCATGCATTCCGCCGACACTGAAACGGATGAACTTCCTGTTCATTGCGTGGGCAATGCTCTTTCCTAAACTGGTTTTACCCACACCCGGAGGCCCCACAAAACAGAGAATAGGACTCTTGGCGTCCGTTTTCAGCTGCTTGACTGCGAGGTATTCAAGAATCCTCTCCTTGACATCCTGCAACCCGAAATGATCACGGTTCAGAATCTTCTCTGCTTTAATCAGATTTTTATTGTCGCGGGTATATTTCCCCCAGGGCAGATCTGTGATCCAGTCAATATAGTTTCTGGATACCGTGTACTCCGGGGAACTGGGGTGCATCATGGTCAGGCGGTTCAGCTCCTTGTTCACAGCTTCCCGGGCTTCCTCAGTCAGTTTGGCGCTGCGGATCTTCTCCTCGAGTTCAGAAATGTCACTCATTTCCTCGTCCTCGAAGTCCCCAAGCTCCTTTTTTATCGCCTTCAACTGCTCACGCAGAAAGAATTCGCGCTGGTTTTTATTGATCGCGTTGCCCACCTGGTCCTGAATCTTTGCGTTCAGCTCGATGATCTTCAGTTCCTTCTTGAGAATCTTGACCAGCTGTATCAGGCGCTTATTGATATCCAGTTCCTCAAGAAAACGCTGCTTCTCATTCACAGAGATGTTCAGGGCGGAGACCACCAGGTCAGAGAGTTTGGATGCATCATCAATGCTGTTGAGAACGTACTGTATCTCTTCGGGAATAATGGGGGAGGAATTGATGATCTGAGTAAAGAGCTCGCTGATATGACGGATCAGGGCTTCCGTCATGAGATTTGTCTTGTTCTTTTCCTCAAGAACAGTCACTTCAGCCGTTGCATAGGGGTTCTCACGGATAATCGTGTTCAGTCTGACACGCTGAATGCCCTGCACAAGGATGCGTACACCGTTATCTACGCCGTTGAACATTTTCAGGATCTGACAGGCAACCCCGACTTCCTTCATGCCGTCGAGTTTGTCATCGTCACCGTCACTTTCAATGCTGCGGCTGAATATGCCGATAATATTGTCGCCTGCCTGTGCGTCCTTGATCAGCTGTATATGCCGCGATTCGGTGACAATGACCGGAAAGATAATGTGGGGGAAGGGGATATTTCCTTCGATGGGGAGGATTTTCAGAACATTGGGAATCGGTATGCTGCCGTCAATGTCCATGGTCTCTATAGGATAACTGTCTATTGTTTTGTCCATACGGATCGTATTCCTTTCAATCTCTCATAAACCGGAACCGCTGCCGGTTATTTCAGAAGTTACGTAAAATTTTCTCGATTTGAAACTTTCTCATCAGGTTGCCGAATCTATTCATTTATAAAGGCCTAAACAAGATGAAAGGGCATTTGCGGCACATAAAGGGGAATAAATGTTCCGAGCATCTCATAAAAGCGTATCTAGAGAGGATTTTTGCCTAAAAAATCAGTATATTCAGTGCCAAATGATAGGGTACAGATATTATCAATTCAGGGTTTCGGTGGACGCACCGCGCCTGACAACGGAGGTTATGCCATGAAAATTATAGAGGGTCTCAGCTACGATGATGTGCTCCTGATTCCGCGTTATACTGAGCTTGTGCCTCACCTGACCAGTTTAAGAACCCGGTTGGCGGGAGATATCCATTTGAATATCCCCATGGTCTCAGCGGCTATGGATACAGTGACGGAGACAGAGCTGGCCATCGCCATCGCATTGGCCGGGGGAGCCGGAGTCATCCACAGAAATCTGAGCCCGGAGGATCAGGGAAGACAGGTTTCGAAGGTTAAGCGTTACCTGAACTGGATTATCGACAGTCCCATCAGCATTGACAGGAATGAGCGCATCGGAACCGCCCGGATGATGATGCGGCGGCATGGTATCAGCGGTCTGATGATCGTCGGTGACGACAATCGCATCGAGGGAATTCTGACACGCCGGGACCTGCGATTCTGCAATGATGACAGTCTGAGGGTTGAGGAAGTGATGACAGCCGATCCGGTGACGGAGAATCAGAGTGTGACACTGCACAGTGCCAAGGAGAAGTTTGATAAGCATAAAGTTGAGAAACTGCCGGTTGTGGACGATCAGAATCATCTTGTGGGTCTGATCACGGTTAAAGATATGGAAAAGCAGGCAAAATTTCCCAATGCGGCGACAGATGCCAAGGGAAGGCTTATTGTGGGTGCTGCGATCTCTGCCTTCGACTATGACAAACGGATACCCCTGCTTATGGAGAATAAGGTGGATTTTGTTGTAATTGACGTGGCCCATGGAAATACGGACGCGGTAATGCGGGCGACAGAGGACATTAAGAAAAAGTATGATGTGCTTCTGGTGAGCGGCAACGTAGTGGATGCCAAGGGAACGGCGAACCTTATCAGTGCCGGAGCCGATGCTGTAAAGATCGGTGTGGGACCCGGAGCCAGCTGTACAACCCGGGTTGTGGCCGGGGTTGGAGTTCCTCAGTTCACTGCCGTCGTTGACAGTGCAGAGGAGGCGAGAAAATACAACATTCCAATTATGGCGGATGGGGGTATCAAATACAGCGGTGACATTGTGAAGGCACTGGCCGGCGGTGCAAATACGGTGATGCTCGGCTCTGCNCTGGCAGGACTGAAGGAAAGTCCCGGAAAAGAAATTTTATATGACGGAAGAATTTTCAAGGAATACAGGGGAATGGGCTCTGTCGCAGCCATCCGGGAAGGCAGCGGTGACCGCTATCAGATGCAGGCCGATGAGGAGATCGTGCCGGAAGGTGTGGAAGGACGCGTTCCGTATAAGGGAGAACTGAGTTCCTATATGCATCAGCTGGCAATGGGCATTCGCAAAGGCATGAGTTACTGCGGCTGCGGGGATATTACTGAACTGCAGAAATATGCGACCTTCGTCAAGATCAGTTCAGCAGGGTTGAGGGAAAGCCATCCCCATGACCTGATCATGACACATGAACCTCCGAACTATTCTAAACATTGAGACAGGATATTATGGACAAAATACTTGTACTGGATTTCGGAGGTCAAACCTGTCAGCTAATCAGCCGAAGGGTCAGGGAGATCGGGGTTTATTCGGAGATACTTCCTGGAGATACAGAGCTTGAAAGCATTGACAGAGAGGGACTTAAAGGAATTATCTTAAGTGGTTCACCCTATTCTGTCTATGATGAGAATGCCCCGCTTGTAGATCCGGCTGTATATGAGATGGGGGTTCCGGTTCTGGGAATCTGCTATGGACTGCAGAGAATGACCCAGGACCAGGGCGGGAGGGTGCACCGCAGTGAAACACGGGAATTCGGCCGCAGTTCTATACATTACAGGAAAGACAGTCCTCTATTTTCAGAGATTCCCGAGGGCTTCAGCAGCTGGATGAGTCACGGAGATGCCATTGAGAGCCTGGCACCGGGATTTGAACTGCTGGCTGTTTCTGAGAACGGACTGCCGGCATTGATCAGCCACAGTTCTAAGCCGCTTTTCGGTATACAGTTTCATCCTGAGGTCAGCCACTGTGAATACGGAAATGAATTTCTGGCTAATTTTGTACTCAGGATCTGCGGAGCTTCAGCAAGCTGGAGCATGGAGGCTTTTCTGGAGATCGAAAAAAAAGCTCTGCAGGAACGGGTGGGAACAGAACCTGTACTGCTGCTGATCAGTGGAGGTGTTGACTCCACGGTGGTTGCGGCCCTGCTGCTGGCCTCACTGCCTGCGGAACAGGTGCATCTGATGTATGTCGACACGGGTTTGATGCGAAAAAATGAAACGGCGGAGATCACTGAGAATCTGAACAAACTCGGTGCAGAACACATTCATATCATCCATGCGGCAGAAGATTATTACAAGGCTTTGTCCGGCGTGAGCGACCCTGAGACCAAGCGGCAGATCATCGGGGATCTTTTCATCAGTATACAGCAGCGCGAAGTGAAAAAGCTGAATATTCCTCATGCTTTTCTGGCGCAGGGGACCCTGTATCCGGATCTTATTGAAAGCGGAGCCGGTGTCGGAAACAAGGCCAAGGTGATCAAATCCCATCATAATGTGGGGACACCGCTGATTCGTGAAAAACGGGCTGAGGGCCGACTCATTGAGCCCCTGTCCGTGCTCTACAAAGATGAAGTAAGAGCTCTGGGCCGTACACTGAATGTTCCGGAAGCTGTTGTGAAGCGGCATCCTTTTCCTGGACCGGGTCTGGCGATTCGCATCCCGGGGGATGTTACGGAGGAAAAAGTCCGTATTCTGCAGGAAGCCGATGATATTTATATACGGGAATTGAAACAGCGCGGGCTGTACGATGAGATCTGGCAGGCTTTTGCTGTGCTGCTGCCGGTGCGCAGTGTAGGGGTGACAGGAGATGACAGGCATTATGCCTATGTGCTGGCTTTAAGGGCAGCTGTGAGTCAGGACGCCATGACCGCTGATGTGTATCCCTTCCCTATGAAGGATCTGCTTGAGATCTCTTCCAAAATAACTAATCATATCAGGGAGATAGGGCGGGTTGTCTATGACATATCATCCAAGCCGCCGGCAACCATCGAATGGGAATGATCTCCGTTCTCAGGGGAAGAATAAGTGTCTCAGGGGGAGAATAAGTGATGGACCAGAAATATCTGAAGATCATCTGTGATGAGCTGAGTATCCGCAGTAGACAGGCTGAGGCGGCCATTGGTCTGCTGGAGGAGGAAAATACTGTTCCTTTTATCGCGCGCTACCGTAAAGAGATGACCGGCAATCTCGACGAGGAACAGCTCAGGGCTATTGAAAAACTTCTGCTGCTCTATCGCAAACTGGTTCAGCGGAAGGAAACAGTACTTAAGAGTATTATGGAACAGGGTAAACTCAGCGAGGAACTGGCTGACCGGATCGCAGCCTGCTGGGATATGACCCTGCTTGAGGATATGTACCTGCCCTATAAGCAGAAAAAGCGTACACGTGCTATGGTGGCCCGGGAGAAGGGCCTGGAGCCACTTGCTGTCGAAATTCGCCTGGGACAGAGCTCTGAGGATCTGCTGAGTCTCGCTGGGAAGTATATCGGGGAAAAGGTGGCTGATGCAGAGGAGGCCCTCTCCGGTGCTTCGGATATTCTGGCTGAGACTCTGAGTGAGGATGCGTCCATACGAGGCTGGGTCCGCCATTTTACAATTGAGAACGGTATCCTGACAGTGAAAGCGAAAGATCCCGATCAGGGCGGGGATTTTGAAATGTATTATGACTTCGGTGAAAAGATTCAGACCCTGCCGTCCCACCGCATTCTTGCAGTCAACCGGGGGGAAAGCAAAGAGATCCTCAAGGTGCACATCGATGTGGACACAGAGCATATCTGTGAGAATATTTTTAACAGGAGTTTTGATAGAAGGCACCGCTTCGCAGAATTTCTGAAGACAATGGTCACCGACAGCTATAAACGGTTGATTCAGGCATCGATTGAGAGAGAGATCAGGCGCAGTCTCACAGAAAAGGCTGAAGAAAAGGCCATCGAGGTCTTTGCCACGAATCTGTATCAGCTGCTGATGCAGCCCCCGGTGAGGGATCGGGTGATCCTGGGAATAGATCCTGCCTACCGCACAGGCTGTAAAGTCGCTGTGATCGATGCCACCGGGCGCTATCTCGAGGGAACTACGGTTTATCCGACGCCGCCCAGATCAGACACAGAAGCTGCTGAAAAGACCCTGATATCTCTTATAAAGCGTCACTCTGTAGAGGTCATCGCCATCGGCAACGGCACGGCCAGCAGGGAAACTGCTGAATTTGTGGCAGACATGCTCGAGAGGAACGGGCTGCCGCAGCAGTACGCTGTGATCAATGAGGCGGGCGCTTCGGTCTACAGTGCGTCACCCCTGGCCAAAGAGGAATTTCCTGAACTGGAGGCATCCATGCGCGGAAATATCAGCATTGCCCGACGATTAATGGACCCGCTGTCAGAACTCGTGAAGATCGACCCGAAAAGTATCGGAGTGGGGCAGTACCAGCATGATGTGGATCAGAAAGAACTGGCACGAACACTGGATAACACAGTGGAAAAAGCGGTCAATCAGGTCGGTGTCGATGTGAATACTGCCAGTGAGGCCCTGCTTCAGCATATTGCCGGCATGAATAAGCGACTGGCTAAATCCCTGAAAGAATATATCTCAAAAAAAGGAGCTCTGGACAGTCGGGCCGCTCTTATGAAGGTCCCGGGCATCGGCAGCAAGACCTATGAACAAGCCGCTGGGTTCTTAAAAGTTTACAGCAGCCCCAACCCGCTGGACAGAACGGCCATTCATCCGGAAAGTTACGCGGTGACGGAAAAGCTGTTCAGAAAGCTGAAGCTGCAGCTGAAAGGCGATCATCGGTCCGAACTCAAATACCTCTATGACAGCGCAGCACTGAATATTTCTGAACTGGCGGAGGAACTGGGCACAGGCACTGAGACTCTCAACGATATCATACAGGCGCTGATCCGTCCGGACAGGGATCCACGGGAGGAAATGCCCCCGGTTCTCTTTAAAAAGGGTGTGCTGAAATTGGCAGATCTGAAGGTCGGCACCAAGGTAAAGGGGACGATTCAGAATGTTACGGATTTTGGAGCATTTATGGATATCGGCCTGAAGAATGCCGGACTGATACATATCAGCAAACTGGCCCGCCGCTTTGTGAAGAATCCCCATGAGATCGTGAAGGTCGGGGAGATCTACGAAGCCACAGTTATTTCAATTGATCCTGAAAGAGAAAGGATCGGCCTGAGTCTGATCGACTGAGCAGTCGCAGCTGAGCCGTCACTTCTTCAACTATGTTCATTTCTTCAGTCAAACACAGAAAGCAAGCTCCGGCTCCGGCGGATGCAGGGATACACGGCAGTGAGGCAGGTGCACTGCGATGAAGGATTTTTTATTTATTCTGCAGTTTGATTCCTTCGTCTCAGCCATGCTTCCGGTGATAAAATCCCTGAATGCAGCGGGAAAAGGCACGGACATCATCTGCATGCTTCGCTTCGGTGAGAAAAACTGGATCAGCAGGCAGATCGAAGAACAGCTGAAGGGACTTGAGTGGGAGACTCTCAGAGAAGGGCAGATCTACCATCGCCTGAAGCGGAATTACCCGGTTGTGGTCATAGCCTCCACACCGCGGCCCTTTTTTGAAAAATTCACGAAATATGCTTATGAAAACGGCCTGCAGAGCCGATTTGCCTCCGGATATATCGGCCTGCTGCTTCAGCGGCATCCGCAGCGCTTTCTGAAAGGTGTTCGCCGACGGGCACTGACTGACCTGATCTGGACCCCCGGTGAAGAAAGCCGGCAGAGACTGCTGCGCACAGGACTGATCAATACATGGAAAACCCGTGTGATCGCCAGCGGAGTTCCGAGGTTTGATCAGTTTTTTCAGGATTTTGAAAAAAATGACAGAAGCATCAAGGTCCAGCAGCAGAGGCCGGTGCTCCTTTTTCTGGAGCAGCCCACCTTTCCGAAGAGCTTCAGGGAAAGACGTGAGCTGACTGAAAAGCTGTTTACTTTGGCTGAAAAGCATGCAGACTGGGATCTGCAGATCAAACCGCGTTTCACTGAGAAGACAGGACATACTCATCAGCCGAAGCACTATATCCACGAACTGTTCAATGAGCTGAAAAAAACGAGGGATATACCGAATATCTCGATCGTATCCGGAAATGTCTACGCTCTGATCACACAGGCCTCTCTTGTTACAGCATTTCCAGTACTGCCGCGCTGGAAGCTGCTCTGAGCGGCAAGGCGGTAGTGTTTTTCAATGATTTCTGCGGCACCGAAAACCGCTATGGTTCTGAGGATTTTAAAGAACTCGGACAGAACAGGTCCCTTGACTGGCTTGCAGACGCAGATCTGAACACTGTGCTGGCGGAAACGGACACAGACACATTAAAATTGAAGGCACAGCATATCCTCAAATTCGACGGACATAATACGGAAGATCTAAGTAGCGCCCTGCTCGAACTTCTTGAAAACAAAAACTCAGAGTCCGACAGCTTTCGGAGTAAGATCCGGCAGCCGAAGAAAATCTATTTTCTGGGCAGGAAAAAGGGAATCCTTCCGCTCAGCGACATCCTTCCTCTGCGGGAGAACTGGAGAAAACTTGAGTATGAGACCTTCAGATCCTTAGACTTTATTCAGGAATGCAGGTCAGTGTCCCGGGCGGATATCATTCTCTGCAGAAATAAACCTGAGAATACATCTCTAAAGCAGCGGCGCAGGATGTCCGGCAAACTGAAAAAGAGGAAAAGCACAGCTCTGCTTATAAATTCCGTGGACTCCTTTGACAACCACGATCTGAAGGAACAGAGTTTTAAACTGTGGTCTGAATCGGGTCTGTCCGTTCCGGATCATATACTGCTTGAGGACAGCGAAAGTGCAGCTGCGGAACAGCTGTCCGCTTTTCAGAGACAGCACGGGAGCTTCCTCTTGCGCAGCAATAATGAGACCGGGAGCAAGGGGATACAGCTGATACATGCAGGGACCGAAAAGGAGCAGATGCTTCAGATACTGCGAACATCCTTTGAGCGGCTCAGGAACCCTGATAGACGGAAGGATACACGTCTGATGGCAGTTGAGTACGTCTCAGGCTCTGATGCGGATGCCGGATGGAATACTGTCTTTCGTGTTCATGTGAGCTGCGGAGAACTGATCAGCGGCTATGCGGCCTGCAGTCGGCGCTCACTTTTTCACGTGCGGGACATGCGCATGGAGGATATGGATATGTTCATCCGCAAGAACGCCCTGCTCAGCATGAAAATGCAGACCGGAGAATGGAATGAGCACATTCTGAGATCCCTACGCAGTCTGGGCGTGGAACTGGGGGCTGTGGAGTTCTTTGAAACTGCGAGTGGGCTGGTTTTTCTGAAACTGAATACAATGTGGGGCGGGAAGCATGTTTTCGGAGACAGTGCATTCACTGAGGCCCTGCTGGATAGACGTTCTGAACTTGAAAAACGCATTCCGAATGTGTACAGATGGCTGGAACCTCGTTATATTTACAGTAAACTCTATGCATCAGCGGTGCTGGATGCTGAAAGGAGATTCTTATGAAAACAGCACTTCTGACCCGGATTATGGGCAGGAGCAGCGGAGTGACCCTCAGTGCCTGGGATGTCCTGCTTGCGCTGAAACGGTCGGGACATAAGGTGTCTCTGATTCATGCAGACGGAGCATCCATCCCAAAATCTCTGGAAGCTGAGTCATTTAAAGACATCACGAAGTACAGGTCTCCGAAGGGTGAACACTTTTCCCAGAGGGGTCAACGGCACTGGAGGAGGTGGCTGGAATCCATACTGCTGGACGGTCTGAGGAAGCGGGCTTTAAAAAAATGCCGTCCAGACCTTCTGCTGGTGAACGGACTGGCATCCCACCGCTTTTATCTGGCGTTAAAAAAGGCCCTGAAACCCGCTGTTACCGCAGTGATCGTGCGGGAGAGTCCGGGTCATCTGGGGAGCAGAGGAGGCGATTTTCAGGCCATAAGCGAGGACACCGGGAAGAAGATCAGCGGGCATGATTATCAGATCTTTGTTTCCAGGATCGTCATGACTGAATGGATACATCTTCTGGGACTGGACGCCTCGCGATGTCATGTGATACCTAACTGTGCTCAGGAGAAGGACATTGAAAAACTGATGAAAACAGACCGCAGTGAACTCAGGAACAGACTGAAATGGTCTGAAGATCGTTTTCACATCGTCAATGTTTCCAGTATACAGCCTCGGAAAGGCCAGGATCTGATCATTAAGCATCTCGATGAACTCTTTGAGGATATTCCTCGTGCTGAACTGCATTTTATCGGACCGCTGAGGGGAGCTTTTGGAAAAAGACTGTACAAGACGGCGAAAAAGAGTATGCACAGGAAGCACATTCATTTTCACGGAAAAAAGAACAGTGCGCATCCTTACCTGTACGCTGCGGACGCACTGGTTTTCCCAAGCAGGGGGGAAGCACTGCCNCGGGTTATTCTGGAGGCCATGCTGATCGGGACTCCGATCGTGACCACCCCTGTGGACGGGATACCTGAACTGGTGGAACACAGAAAAAGCGCGTATTTCTTTGAGCCGGAGGAGGCAGATGAGATGATTGCAGGGCTGAAGGAGATTGAGGCCGGCAGGAACAGCGGATTCAGTGCAAGGGCCCGGGAGGATTATTTCAAGTACTTCAGCCGTGAAAACCAGCAGCAGCTGTACAACCGTTTTCTGAATGATGTGGAGAAAGCACTTTGAGGGCAGGAGCGCTGCTGATCATTGGAAATGGCGAGAGTGTTCTCCGTGCTGAACTGGGATCGCGCATCGATGCATTTCCATCGGTGGGCCGCATCAATAATTTCAGGACTGAGGGTTTTGAATCTTTTGTCGGCAGAAAAACGGATATCTGGTTTAACGGCGCAAACCAGGGTCTGAAAAAACGCAATGACCTGTCCGGCCTTGAGATCGTGGTCCTGGTGCCTGCCTCTGAACAGCGCAGAAAAGGCAATGCTATACATAGCCGGGTGTCCGACCGACTGGGTCTAAGGCAGGACGAATATACATTCGTTGAAGAAATGGTGATGCGGAATTTTGAAAAGGAAAGCGGCATTTCACGACCTACAACCGGGTTCAACGCGATTATGTGGGGCCTTCAGCATTTTGAGACGGTGGTGATTCACGGTTTCGACTTTTTCGTGGAGTCGAAAAGTCACTATCACGACGGCCCGGTGCTTCGCTGGTTCAGAGACAGGGGATTCCTGAGAAAAGGCGGGAAACATAATCTGGAAGGTGAAAAGCAATATGTGGAGAATCTGCTGCAGAACGGCGGCTTAAAACGATTAGAGGATACGATATGAAAACTGTAGCTATCATTCCGGCCAGAGGCGGCTCCAAGGGTATACCCGGGAAGAATATTATAGCTGTCGCCGGAAAAGCGCTGCTTCTGCACAGTGTGGACTATGCCTTGTCATCTGAACTGATTGATGATGTCTATGTCAGTACCGACAGCGATGCCATTGCGGCTGTGGCAGAGCAGGGGGGAGCCAGGGTCATCCGGCGCCCGGAGAATATTGCTGGAGATACAGCCACAACAGAAAGCGCTGTCGCCCATGCCCTCCATTCCCTTGATTCTATGGGAGTTGAGGCTGACCGCATCCTGCTTCTGCAGGCCACCTCACCGTTCCGCCCTGAAGGCAGCCTGGACAGGATACTGCAGCATTTTAGCAGCGGCCAATTTGACAGTCTTCTGACACTGAGTCCGACACACCGCTTTTTCTGGAGGCTGCAGGGACAGACGGCATCGGCCGAATATGATTATATGAATCGTCCCCGCAGACAGGACATGAAGGCTGAGGATATCCGCTATGTGGAAAACGGTTCACTCTATCTCTTCACGTCCGAACACTGGAAGCGGACCGGGAACAGGCTGGGTGGGCGCATCGGATACTATGTTTTTGAAGAAAAATACTCAGCTGAGATCGACAGTCCCGAGGACTTGAGATATATTGAAGAATTAATGAAGGCCGCAGCCCTTGAAAGCCGATGATCTTTATGCTAACTTTGGGCCTGGAAAAATTTAATGAACAGGAGTAAGAAGCTATGACGCAGATACAGCTTGGACGCCATTGGGTCGGAGACAGGCATCCGGTATACATCATTGCAGAGATCGGCATCAACCACCAGGGTTCTGTGGAGATCGCAAAAAAACTGATACAGGAAGCCAGCGGGGCAGGAGCCAACGCCGTCAAATTCCAGAAGAGAAAGATCGACCGGATCCTGACGAAGGAAGGACTGGACAAACCCTATGACAACCCCAACAGTTTCGGCGCCACTTACGGAGAGCATAAACAGGCACTGGAGCTGAGTGAGGATGATTATCAGACCCTTATGGATTTTGCCACCCTGTATGAGCTCGATTTTATCGCATCAGGCTGGGATGAGGACAGTATCGATTTCCTGGATGAGCTGGGCATTCCCTTCTTTAAGATGGCCAGCGCGGATCTGACAAATATTCCACTGCTTGAGCATACAGCCCGCAAAGGGAAACCCATGATCCTCTCCAGTGGAATGGCCGATATGAACATGGTTGAACACGCGATGACTAAAGTCACTGCCCTGAATAAGCAGATCGCTCTGCTGCAGTGCACGTCAACCTATCCCTCGGCCTTTGAAGAGATACACCTGAATGTGCTGAAAACCTTTCAGTCACGCTTCCCGGAGTCCGTGATCGGATATTCCGGCCATGAACTGGGAATCGCCGTTTCCGAAGCCGCCGTCGTTCTGGGCGCCCGTATCATCGAACGTCACTTCACACTGGACCGCACAATGAAAGGCGGAGATCATGCCGCCTCCCTCGAACCTGGAGGTTTCGGGAAAATGGTGAGGGATATCCGCCATATCGAAAGTGCACTGGGCGGATATGAGAAAAAAGTGCAGGCCAGCGAACACAAGGTTTTCGAAAAACTGGCGAAGAGTGTTGTGACAGTAAAAGCACTGAAGGCAGGGACAATCCTCAGTCGGGACATGCTTACCACCAAGGGCCCCGGCACCGGCATTTCGCCTGTCAGAATGGATGAGATGATCGGACGAGAGATCCTCAGAGACCTGGAAGGGGATACGGTGATTCCGGAAGAGGCGGTGAAATGGTGACACGCATCGCACAGCTCAGGGAGAAAATTTCCCGCATCAAACTGATGATCACCGATATTGACGGTGTCTGGACCGACGGAACCATGTATTATACTGCGGAAGGTGATTTCATGAAAGCCTTCTCAACCTATGACGGATACGGGGTATTTCTGCTGAAAGAAAAGGGTATTCCCACTGCAATCATTACCGGAGAGGATACAGAGATCGTAAGGCAGCGGGCTAAAAAACTCAATATCAATGAAGTGTATGTCGGCATCAAAGATAAAATGCTGGTGCTCAGGGAACTGCTGGAAAAATATGCTCTGCAGCCTGAGAACNTAGCCTATATCGGAGATGATGTCAATGATATTGAGATCATGCACTCCGTGGGCCTGACCGCTTCGCCTCCGAATTCTCCCATTCTGAACCTGCTCAATCCGGATATTGTGACAGAACGACGGGGCGGGGAAGGGGCCTTTCGGGAGTTTGCGGCACTGATCATGGACCAGCTTTGAAATATGCCGGCGTCCCTCTCATGTCCGCAGCCGTATACAGCTTTATTTATAATATACTCCTCATTCTGGCATATCCTCTTGTTCTACTGCTGAGCCGCTTCGATCGGAAACTGAATGCCTCGAGACGCGGGCAGCTGAATCGTCAAGCCCTGCTTGAACTTCGTGCATCCCTGAATAAACCTGTGCTCTGGTTTCATGCGGCCTCCGGTGGGGAACTCGAACAGCTTATTACTTTAGCAGAACGACTGTATCTTGCTGATAGATACTCACTTATCCTTAGCATATCAAGTAAGACCATCGAAAAAAAAGCAAAAGGTCTGTACTATTTCGAACAGGTATTCTATGCTCCATGGGATCTGCCCCGGCGGACACTGAACTATGTTGAAATCCTTAAACCGCTGATGTACATCAACACCCGGCATGATCTATGGTTCAATCTTCTGAAACAATTTAAAAGAAATGCAATACCCAGCGTGCTGATCAATGCGAATCTATATCCGGGAAGCGGGCGGCTGAAATNCTGGTCTAAACCCTTTAACAGGCTAATATTTAAACAGATAACACATATATTCGCTGTGAGCGAACGAAATCGTCTGCTCCTGCAGGAATTTACAGGACGCTCTGTACTGCAGACGGGTGATACCCGCTTTGACCGCGTCAGTACCAGAAAACTCGGCAAAAATGGATTGCTGCTGCCTGATCGTTCATCTGAGAACCTCGAGCCTCGTATCATATACGGTTCATCCATCGACAGTGACATGCAGATCATTCTGGACAGCATTGAAAAATGTAAAAACTCGAAGCTCAGTCTGCAGCATATTCTTGTACCCCACGAAACAGATGACCTTTCTATCCGAAAATGGGAAGGCCTTTTTCAAAGCCGCGGGATAGCTTCACAGCGACGTTCACGTGATGGCAAACCCTCTGTACAGCATGTTCTGATCTGGGATAGGGTAGGCGAACTGGCGGATCTCTACGGAGAATCAGAGCTCGCCTATGTCGGTGCTGGATTTTCAAGCGGTGTTCATAATGTAATTGAACCGGCTGTATACGGCATTCCCGTGGCCTATGGACCAGAGGATGCATTGCTCGATGAGGCTTTTGAGATGAGAGAATTGAATGTCAGTTATCCTGTTTACGATTCAGAGGATCTTTTCCAGTTTCTTCAATTAACCCATGATCCTGATGAATATGTCAGGGCTTGCAGGAAGACCCTGAACTATGTTGAACAGCGCCTCGGAGCCACAGAACGCATATTACAGGCTTTAAAACTATAGATTTTCCCTAAAATGCTATTGCGCATAATATATATTATGTAAACTAATGAATTTTCATTGAATTTGATACTTCGCGCTCCGGCTATTTGATTCTTCACAGCTGTCTCTTCCCTGTCGAAGAATTCAGAGGCAAAAAAAAGCCCGCATAAAAGCGGGCTCACAGGTCTATATCTTATCTCAGATTAATTCAATAATCAGATTATTTCAATGCGACGGTAACGATCTTACCAGGGANGACCTTCAGCATCTTAACCACTTTGGCCTCTGTATATTTGGCAAAGCGTGCATCACTTCTCACAGCTTCCTCTACTGTGGCGGCATCCGCATCATTGGGCACTTCCACCTTGTAGCGCATCTTACCATTGAACATGACAGGATATTCCATCATTTCGTCCACAACCCACTCCGGATCGAATTCAGGCCACGGGTGATAATTAATATCCTCTGTATTTCCAAGCCGTTCCCAGAGTTCTTCAGCAATATGCGGCGCAAAGGGCGACAGCAGCTGAACAAAAGCGGAAAGCATATCACGATTCAGTTCGCTCTCCTTATATGCTTCATTGATGAAAACCATCATCTGGGCAATCGCTGTATTAAATCTTGTTTCCTCAATGTGGTCCGTAAGCACTTTAACCGTTTTGTTGTAAACCCTTCTAAATGAGTCAGTTGCAGGTGAATTAGTTATCTGCGGATTCAGTTGCTCATCCTCATTGATATACAGCCTCCACACACGGTTGAGAAAGCGGTGTATTCCTGCGATCCCGCTCATGGACCAGGGTTTCGGACGTTCTATTGGGCCCATAAACATCTCATAGAGACGAAGGGAATCGGCCCCGAAGTCGCGAATGACATCATCCGGGTTCACCACATTGCCCCTGCTCTTGCTCATTTTCTCACCGTCTTCACCGAGGATCAGCCCCTGATTCAGCAGTTTATGAAAGGGTTCATCGGTGCTGACAACCCCGAAATCATAGAGAACCTTGTGCCAGAAGCGCGCATAGAGCAGGTGCAGTACTGCGTGTTCAGCACCTCCGATATAGAAATCCACGTTCATCCAGTATTTTTCTTTTTCCGCATCGACCAGTGCCTCACTGTTCTGAGGGTCGATATAGCGCAGATAGTACCAGTTACTGCCGGCCCACTGAGGCATCGTGTGGGTTTCACGGTAGCAGGTCTCCCCTGCCGCATTCTGAAATTCCACCCAGTCGCGGATATTTGCCAAAGGACTTTCTCCTCTGCCGGATGGTTCATAATTCTCCACATCCGGCAGCATCAGCGGCAGTTCACTTTCATCCAGGGCAAAGGTCTCCCCTGCTGCATTCTTGTAAAGCGGAATGGGTTCGCCCCAGTAACGCTGACGACTGAAGAGCCAGTCCCGAAGCTTGTAATTCACAGTTCCTTTACCTATGCCTGCTTTCTCCAAAAATGCAATCGTCTCTGTGATTGCGTCTACTTTGTTCAAGCCGTTCATAAAACCGCTGTTGATATGCGTTCCATCACCTGTCCAGGCCTCATCCTCAATATTTCCACCCTCGATCACAGGCACAATGGGCAGATCGAATGTTCTGGCAAACTCCCAGTCCCTCTGATCGTGGGCCGGAACCGCCATGATCGCACCGGTTCCGTAGGAGATCAGCACATAATCCGCAACCCAGATCGGAATTTTTTCATTGTTCAGGGGGTTGACAGCATAGGCACCGGTGAACTGTCCGGTCTTCTCCTTGGCCAGGTCCGTCCGGTCCAGGTCACTCTTCTTTGCCGCATCTGTTCGGTACTTGTCCACTGCAGCATGGTGCTCGGATGTGCTGATGACATCCACCAGCCTGTGCTCCGGCGCCAGGACCATATAGGTGGCGCCGAAGAGTGTGTCAGGCCGCGTCGTATAGACCTTTATCACCTCATTATGGCCCTCAACCTGAAAATCTACCTCTGCACCCTCACTGCGGCCGATCCAGTTCCGCTGCATCTCCTTTACACTGTCAGGCCAGTCCAGAGTCTCCAGTCCCTCCAGAAGTCGGTCTGCATAGGCTGTTATCCTCAACATCCACTGCTTCAGCATAATGCGTTCCACAGGGTGGCTGCCGCGCTCGCTCTTCCCGTCCACAACCTCCTCATTGGCAAGCACGCTCTTCAGGGCCGGGCAGTACCAAACGGGGGTCTCCGCCTCATAGACCAGACCTTTTTCCCATAGTTTCAGGAAAATCCACTGTGTCCATCTGTAATAATGGGGATCCGTTGTATTCACAACCCTTTCCCAGTCATAGGAAAAACCGAACATCTTCAACTGCCGGGTGAAATTTGCCACGTTCCTCTCTGTCGTGATCCGGGGATGTGTACCGGTCTGCAGCGCATAGGTCTCTGCCGGAAGTCCAAAGGCGTCAAAACCCATGGGATGAAGGACGTTGAAACCCCTCATTCGCTTGTATCGTGCCACTATGTCACTTGCCGTATAACCCTCAGGATGTCCTACGTGCAGTCCCTGTCCGCTGGGATAGGGAAACATGTCCAGTATATAATATTTTGGTTTGTCAGATTGATCCTCTGTGCGGAAAGGCTTCGCTTCTTCCCAATGCTGCTGCCATTTTTTCTCGATCTCTTTAAATGGATATCCTGATGCCATTTCCTGCTTCTTCCTTTCAGTTTTCAGGTCGCAAATTTATAAAAATTAAGGCTTGAATACTAAATCTATTTCCTGTCGAAGCACTTCATAAACAGCATACATAGAAATTAATCTATATAGAAGTCATTTAGTTATTGACATATATTCTCAAATTTTTACATTTGACAGATGAATTTTTGTGATAAATCTTATCTTAAAAAAACGCGAGGGGAAAAATGAAAAAACTGTTATCAACAATGCTTTTAACTGTACTTTTTGGCTTCAACCTGTTAGTTGCAGCCGGTGGAGTCAGTATTCAGGGGGTTCTGCGCGATGCCACCGGCAATTCCGTGGCTGACGGCACAAAAGTCTTCACATTCAGGCTTTACACCACAGAAAGCGGAGCTTCTGCTGTCTGGAGCGAAGATCAGGCACTGGAAATCGTGAACGGTGTGTACTCTGCCACGCTGGGAGACGTCAGTTCACTTCAGGGACTCGATTTTTCTGTTCAGTATTATCTGGGCATCTCTGTTGAAAATGCTGAAGAGATGTCCCCCCGAACCCGGTTGACCATGTCACCCTATGCCCTCATGAATGTGCAGGGTGTGGATAATGTCTTTCCTCAGACGGGTAATGTGGGCATAGGCACAGCCAATCCGGGGTATAAACTGGATGTCAACGGGAGTGGCAGAGTGCATGATCTGAGCATGAGAAATACTCTGTATGCTGATCAACTTTTCTCCATTCATTCCGGGACAGGCATCCCTTTTGAAACAGGAAGTGATGTTAACGGGACACATTATACCTACCTGAGGCCGGGTGGAAATCTGGCCCCCACCGCCGGACCTGTCTTCAATGCCAGACTTTATGATGGCAGTTTTGAGGTTTGGAACGGATCCGGGAAAAAATTATTTAACGTAAACAGTGACGGCAGCTCCTATGTTTCCGGTGATTTTCAAAGCAATCACCTGCGAATAAGGTCCAACCACATGGTCTATGACGGTCCCGGTGTCATCAATTTCGGAGATGGCGGCTTCTTTTTCAGGCATTACAGCAGTATTGACAATTATTCCACATCCTATACAGACCTGATGCATATCACCACAGGTGGAGAAATCGCTGTCGGAGGTGGATATTTTACACCCAATGCCGCAGTTCACATGAAACGGACGGGAACCAACGCTTTTCTTAAAATGGAGATTGATGCCAGTAACAACTGGGTTACCTGGATACACGGTGAGGGATATCTCGTATTTGAGGCTGAAACGGGTGGACGATTTTACATCAACGATGCAGATGGAAATTTCTGGAAAAGTTCTGATCGCTCCTTAAAGAAAAATATACAACGGGTCGAACCTATCCTGGATCGTTTCAGGGACCTGAATCCCAGTTATTATCATTTCAGATCGCAGAATGACGCTGAAAAACCGACCATCGGTCTTATTGCACAGGAAGTGAATGAAGTTTTTCCGGAACTGGATCTGGTGAGGGAAATTGACAATAAGCTTACAATGGATTACAGTGGTGTTTCGGTTCTGGCCATTGCCGCAATAAAGGAACAGCAGGATCTTATTGATGCTCAGCAGAAAGAAATTGATGAGCTGAAGAATATTGTCAGACGCCTGGAAAAAGCCATCGCTGAATAATAAATATCTGGAGTTTTTATGTTCAAAATTATGAGATCATTTAAGATCCCTGTGCTCTGGATATTAGCCTTTTCAATTCAGGCTCTAGCCAGCGGCTACACATCAGAACATATCCTGGTGACGGATGGTACAGGGGTCATGAAAGGATATATTGCACCGAGTAAAGTCGGGGAGGCGCGTCAGTCGGGATCCATGGATGTGGTCGTCGGGCAGCCTCTGCAGACCAGGAGAGCCAGCCGCGGCGGCGGATATTACACTGAGATCGGGTTCTGGAGCCATCGTCTCCAAACACCCGGTGCAGCCCATCTGACAGCGATGTATGATATCTTCCCCCATCAGATCGACATTCAATGGAGCTATGACCCCAACGTCCCCCCTGCCTCTCAGCGGCACGACATCTACCGGGACGGGGAGCTGATCCGTGAAAATTACCCCGTCTTTGAGACTGCATACAGTGACAAGGGTGCAGATCTTCAGGTCGGGACAGAGTATTTCTACGAACTCAGGGGCCGCAATGCCTACGGATTTTCCCAATTTCCTGCTGAAGCTATAGGAAAAACATCTACTACAGGGTTCATTTCGGGAACGGTTCAGTCCAATCAGGGCACAGCCATCCCGGATGTTAAGGTGACCCTCACGCCAAACTGGGGTTATTCCCTCTATTTCGACGGACAGGATGACGACATGGTCATCGAAAACTCAGAATCACTGAATATCACCGATCGGAGTTCTGAGTTCCGAAACAGTGAAGTGGAACTCTGGGTAAGGCCGCTGCATGCGGCGACCATGCCTCTGGTGACAAAAGGCAATGCATGGTCACTGTATCTGAAAAATGTCAACGGATCACTGCATCTTGCATTCTCCAAGAGCGGTACTGAGCTGGGTGTCACAGATCAGTCTCTTCCCCAGGGCGAGTGGAGTCATGTTGCCATCGGTGCCTATGACGGTGCCTATGTGTTCATGATAAACGGCGAATGGGCGAAAATCAACGGCGGCAGCAGCTATGCACTGGACGCTAACAGTGCAGGCAATACAGACCCTGTCACCGTCGGCTACGACAGCAGCACGCGATTCTATGGCAATATCGATGAACTCAGAATCTGGAAGAAACGGCGTTCTGACACTCTGGAAGCCGGTCAGACTCTGCTGCGCCATCACACTCAGTACCTGTATTATCGAACCGGCACTACCATCAATTTTCCGGATATGGTCCTGCTGATGAATTTTGATGTCGGCAGCGGATCTATCATCACCAATTCCGTCAATCAGGAGATGACCGGCACTTTTAACGGTCTCGGTGTGAGCACCTGGTCCTCAAATCTCCCTCCTGTCTATGAGACCGGCTACACCGATGCCAAGGGTTACTATGCAATGACCAATATCAACTACGGTTCAGAGGGAACCCTCTTCAAAGCATCACCCACAAAGCCATTTCATGTCTTCAACTACGAAAGTCTGGACATCAGCCTGAACAACAGCAGCAGCACGGCGACACAGCAGGACTTCAAAGTCACCAATCTCATGAGTATCACAGGACATATCACCTTTGATAAATCCCATACAAACAATGTGCTCATAGGTGAGCAGGGCATTCAGATCGAGGTCAACGGGACAACCAGGACCACCACCGATGAGTTCGGCTATTTCCGAGTGGAAGTGGAACCGGGATCCGATGCCTATATACGTCCCGTCAAAGCATCGCGTAAAAAAACGGACTTTACACCCTATTTCTATGACTTTAAAAATGTTGTGAGCAACAAGACGGCTGACTTTGTTGACCATAAATCCCGTATGATGACAGGACAGGTCACCGGAGGAAACTGCGGGCTTCCCCTGGGACCTTCCGGTTTTGCCACCGTAGAGGTCAAATACAATAACTTTGTATCGACGGCTGAAGTGGATGCTGGAGGCAGCTTCAGCGTTGCCAACCTTCCGCCTCTGAATTACGGAGTGGCAGTCAGGGTGGATGTGTCCCGTGCCTACAGCCCGCTTGTGCCTAATCTGCTGGATATGGATGCCTATTTTAAAGGAAACGGACAGAGTATCAACACAGAAGATGCATTCGATCTGGCGGACTCTGTCTGGGTCAGTGAAGCGGATACAGTGAATTTCAGCTACCGCAGCCCCATGCAGGTTGATATCAGCGGTTTCAAAGTCAATGCCCTGGGAGACAACAGTTTTACACAGAACAAAGCCGATTCTCTGGTCTTCTCGGCATTTGAAAGTTATTACCGCAACCAGGTCTGTCCTGTGGATACCGGTTATTTTCAGGTTTTCGACTATATCAGTGACCGCTGGACAGCAGATACTGACAGGGATACCGTGGAGATACATTTCGGCGAAAGCGGTAGAATCAGCTACACACTTATGCCTGGGCAGCCGAATATTGTCAGCCCCTTTGAAAAGAAGATCGAAATCCGGGTTGTGGATGCTTCCGGACGCAGTAAGAGCGCTGTGGAAGAGGCCGTTGTTCTTGGGAACAAGCCTCAGCAGATGGATTTTACCACTGTCGCACCGGATATTCCCTATCTCATTCTGCGTCGACCGCCTGGAGACGCCAGTTCTGCTTCCTTTTCCTCCACACAGAGCCAGAGTACTGAAATGTCCTTCAATATCGGTTCCGCTATGGGCATGGAGAGGGAAGTTGAGGCCAATATGGGGGCTAAATTCACAACAGAAGTCGGCCTGGGTGTCTCGACTGAGTTTTCTGTAGAGGCAAAATACGCCATGACAGAAGGTCTCTCCTCTACAGTATCCCTGAGCTCGAACACGTCCTCTGAGATCACCTTAACTACGGAAAGCAGTTTCGAAACCAGCGAGTCGGTGGATGTGGCCGGCGCCCATGGGGACCTGGATATGTTTGTGGGCGGGGCGATGAACCTTCTCTACGGGAAGACCCTGATCCTGGAGATCCTCCGGGACAGCGAAGGTAAGGCCTATTACAATCTGGACACACAGATTATCTTTGTACCGGATGGTTATGCCACAACCTTCGTCTATACCCGTTACTATATCGAGAATACCCTCATACCGGAACTTCTCATGCTTGGAGCAGTGGACAGCTCAAAATACAAGGATGCTCTCCGCTGGCAATCCATTCTCGATCGCGAGGAAAAACTGCGCTGGGTCACTGAAGACACCGTCAATTACTCCTTTGAAGGCCTTGCAGGTCCCATCAGCATGTCCAATACCAGGGAAGTGACTGAAAGTTTCAGTTTCGAAGTGGATCTTGAGCTGGAAACAAGTCTGGCACAGGAAGTCGGATTTGAGATCAACGAAAGCTTCGGGGCATCCACAAGACAGAGTTTCACCCTCGGCATGAATGTGGGTCACAGTGAAAGTTCCTCGAAAACCAATTCAAATACTTCCTCTTACGTCCTCGATGATGATGATATCGGTGATGATTACTCTGTCAGCGTGGGTTCAGACCCGGTGTACGGCACCCCCGTCTTCCATGTCATTTCCGGTCACAGCAGCTGTCCTTATGAAGAATGGAAGAATGAGGCCGGTGAGATTGTGACCATCCCCAGAGATGCGCCTGTCATGCGATGGGACGGCCCCTCCATTATGGATAATGTTCTCCCGGACGATGCAGCGGTTTTCAACCTTATTGTTGAGAACCCCATGGATGAAAGCCGGACCTACTTTCTGGAACTGGTACAGGAAAGCAACAGCAAAGGCGCGGTCATTGATATCAATGGTCAGCCCTATGTAGGACCTATTCCCTATGTCATGGATGCCCTGGGATCAAACAATGTCACTGTGTCTGTGCGGAGAGGCGATGGAGACCACTATGAATATGAACATCTCCTCATCAAATTCGCACCGCAGTGTGAAAGCAACTACGCAGGGGTGACTTCAGGATTCAATCTGCCTTTTACTGTGAATTATGCCCGGCCCTGTACCGAGGCGGAATTCTATTACCCGGAGGCGAATTGGGTTCTGAATATGGAAAACCATGATACAATGATGGTAACCATGACGGGATACGATCTGAATCAGAGTATTTTCGAATCCCTTCAGCTGCAGTACTCTGAAGTTGGAAACAGTCAGTGGTATGATATACCCGGATCCTTTGCTATCGCAGACAGCCTTCGACTCCGGCAGCAGCCGGCAGTGACTGTCCCCTGGCCCCTTCCCCAGGGATTTTCCGACGGCATCTATGATCTCCGGATCAAGTCATATTGTCTAGACAGTCTGATGCAGAGCGTCTCTGCGTCGCAGAGGGGAAGAGTCGACAGACACAGTCCGCAGCTTATCGGTGCAGCCGAACCGGCGGACGGTGTCCTGAATCTGAATGATGAGATCGCGGTGAATTTCAACGAAAATATTAATCCGGCATCCATTACAGCCCTGACCGTGGAACTTTTCGACGGGCAGAGCGGCGGTGTCATCTCGGATGTGGAGGTTTCTGTTTCTGAAAACCGTGTGGTCATCACACCGAAAGTGGAAAATCATTTTATCGAGAATCATCTGCTCCACGCAAAGATCTGGGGCTTCCGGGATATGCAGGGCAACCCCGGAGATACTGTCAAATGGGAATTCATGGTCAATAAGAACCCGGTGTCCTGGGGAAGTCCCCAACTGACGGAAATGGCCTTCAGCGGAGAAGAAACCCGTTTTGAGACAAGCATCAACAACATCGGTTCCACTCCCGGGCGCTTTACACTGACGGGCCTTCCGGACTGGCTCACCGCGGAACCTATGCACGGTGAGATCAATCCGGGCGGCGAATTCAAGGTCAGCTTCATCGTTGATAAAGAACTGAGTAACGGTGATTATCTGGCAACCATATTTGCTGAAACACCTCAGGGTAATGAAGCTCTACGCATTGAGATCATTTCTATGTGTCCCTTCCCTGAATGGGATCTCAACCCAGCAGACTATCAGTACAGCATGAACACGACCCTGCGTGTGAACATTAACGGTGATCACAGCCGGGACGAATATGACCGGGTCGGAGTCTTCGACCATGGCGAGATCCGTGGCTATGCCGACATTGTCTACAATGAACAGCTGGATGATCATCTCGCGTATATCACGGTCTATTCAAATCAGGAAAGCGGCGAAGTGCTGGACTTTCATGTCTGGGACCGCACAGACTGTCTCGAATACTGGGGTTTTGACAAACAGCTCAACTTCGCTGCTGACGGGATCGTCGGCTCTCCCAGCCAGCCGCTGGTCATCAATGCGACGGGCACTCTGGCACAGGAATTTGAGATAGAGCCGGGTTTCAGCTGGTTCTCACTGAACCTGGACAATGATGGTCCGGACCCGCTTGAAAAACTGTTCAAGGGCTTTCATCTTGCCGGAGGAGAACGTATCATCGGCCAGACCTCCTTCGCCCAGTACAGCAGCAGCACCCGAAGCTGGGAAGGTCCCCTGGCGTCCAGCGGCGTGGAACCCGGGAAGATGTACATGCTCCATCTGGATTCACTCAATGAGATGTTCCATATCGGACACCGTATACAGCCGGATGCTGTGCCTCTGTATTTGAACAGCGGCTGGAACTGGACCGGATATCTGCCATGGGCCCATCTGCCTGTTGACGATGCCCTCATTTCCCTGAATGCCGCTGAAAATGACCTTGTGAAGGATCAGTTCTCATTTGCGCAGTTTGTTCCTGGTGTCGGCTGGATCGGCTCTATGGAGCGGATGCGACCGGGAATCGGTTATAAGATCTCTGTGGCAGACAAAGATACCCTGATCTATCCCAATGACCAGGCCAAGGGACAGGGTCCTGCTCTTCCCTATCTGGGCAAAGACAGTTCTACTGAATCCGACAGTCTGAGAGATATTCCGTGGACAGTGGACCAGAACCGCTTTCCCAATTCCATGGTTATGACTGCCCTCCTGGACAGTGACACACTGGGTCTCAATGATCCTGAGGATGTTCTGATCGCCAAAGTCGGCGAGGACATTCGGGGTCTGGCTCGACCTGTTTACATTGAGGCATTCAACGAATACCGCATTTTCATGATGGTCTACGGTGAAGCCGATGAGACCATAGATTTTCAGATCTACGACCTGGATCAGGATATCATGTACCGGGCTGAAGAGACCATGGATTTCACCGCGGATGCCGTCATCGGCAGCCCCCTGCAGCCGGCTCTCTTCAAGAAAGCACCCCTGCGACCTGGTGATAAGGGTTATGTACCTGAGGAATTCAGCCTCAGCCAGAACTGGCCCAATCCCTTCAACCCGGTGACCACCTTCGCCTTTGGACTGCCTGAAGATGCAAGGGTCACAATCCGTATTTTCAACCTCCTCGGTCAGGAGGTCCGCACTCTGGTTAACGCTGATCTGAGTGCAGGATACAGGCATATCTCATGGAACGGACGTTCCGATCAGGGACAGTTCCTGGGCAGCGGCGTCTATATCGCAGTCATGGAAAGCAGTCATTTCCGGCAGGTCCGCAAACTGGTGCTGATGAAATGAGAATGCTGACAATGGTGCTGAAACGAAGTTCATATACTCTTCCCATGCTGGCCGGACTTCTGTTCGGTCAGCCTGCGGAGTGGTCCGTGGAAGCCTCAGATTATGAACACGTCATGACCGTGACTGCACATATTCTGGTGGACGGTTCCTCCAGTGATCTGAATACTCTTTCACTTGCCGCCTTCAAGGACTCAGAGTGCCGGGGAATCGCCGATACCAGCTATCTTGTGGGAGATAAACGCCTCTACTTCCTTTTGGTCTACGCCAACAGCAATCAGGATCTGATTTCATTTAAGGTGTTTAATTCCCGGAATGGAAGCGTCAGAACCGCCTTTGAGCAGGTCACTTTCTCGTCGGGTGATGCCTTTGGAAACCCTGACCAACCCTTTACGATAGGGGTTGAGAATATCACTTCTCTGGACACGAGGCCGCTTCACGCAGGATCTCTGATTCTGGAAAACGCTTTTCCCAATCCCTTCAATGCCCGTTTGAATGTGGAAATCACCCGAACAGACTCTGAATCCGGGAGGGCAGCCGTTCTCAGTCTTGTGGATCTGTCTGGCCGGACCACCCTTCAGACAACGGTGAACAGCGGGTTTTCCGGACTGCTGCAGCTGAATGCTGAGCAGCTGCCCAGTGGAATCTACCTGCTTCAGTTCAATGACGGACGGCACAGGCAGCAGAGACGGGTCACATTGTTAAAGTAGTCACTCGGTGGATACTGACAGTATGCAGGGGGCTTCAGACGGAGCCCCTTTTTTTATGCCAAAAGCAAAAGAGCCCGATCTTTCGATCAGGCTCTTTAGAGTACGCCCAGGAGGACTCGAACCCCCAACCTTCTGGTCCGTAGCCAGACGCTCTATCCAATTGAGCTATGGGCGCGGATGGGATTGTGTAGCGCGTACGGGACTCGAACCCGTGTTACCGACGTGAGAGGCCAGCGTCCTAACCACTAGACGAACGCGCCGTCTGCTGGGTTGCAGGGATTCGAACCCCGATTCTACGGTCCAGAGCCGCATGTCCTGCCGTTGGACGACAACCCAGTCTTCTCAAAAAGCCCGATAATATAGGAAGAATATCCGACATGATAAAAGGATTTTTTCTGACTTTTTCCTTCTGGAAATAAAAAAGGCGATCCCTGTGCGGACCGCCTTTTCAAACTGCACCCGGAACTGTCTGCGCCGGGAGTTGAGACTGCTATTCCAGCGTCTTTTTGAAGCTGAGGTAGCCGATCAGGCGCCAGAAGATGATGATGACAATGGCATAGAGGACGAAGATGCCCATGGTATACCAGTAGCCCTGCAGGGTATTTCCCCAGAGATTCATGGGAAGATTGAGAACGATCAGGAGCGGAAAACCCACGAAGATAGTGAGTCCGCTGCCGTAGATGCTGTCCTCAGCCACATTGGTCTCAAACTGCGGGTCGGTCACCCTGATCAGAACCAGACCGGAATTGATGGTTCCGGTCATCTCTCCGAAAACGCCGACAAAGCGTTCGAAGGGATAGTCGTCATAGGCGCGGTAGCTTGCCCACCAGATAATAGCCCAGGTGATGAAACCGCCGGCGACGCTCATAAGCAGGATGGGCAGCCAGTACATTTTCACCACTGCCACAGAGATCGCGGCAATGGAGGCTGTCACCAGGTAATCGATCAGAATGCCTGCGCTGCGGTTCATCAGGCCGGTGTCAATGGTGTAGCTGCGTCCGGTCATGTCCAGTATTCTGCGGACAGCGAGGGTCAGCAGAATGGCAAAAATAAAGTGAAAGGACCAGAGTGTGGCGACGAAACCGTCCAGTCCGTTTGCCAGCATAAGCCCAGAGAGGTAATTCACAAGCACATAGGTCAGCAGATAGACCGTACCGATCAGTCCCACCTGAAAGGCCATGGGTTCGATGGCCTCAGTAGCCATGGTGAGTTTCCCTGCTATCGGCAGCTCACTGTCCTTCAGGATGCCTCTGCGAAGATCGTCCGTCACCTGGTCCATCCCTTTGATCAGTTTTGTCCGACCGGTGCGGATGCCCCATGTTATGAAGGCAAGACCTGCGAAAAAGGCGATCAGATAGCCGATGCTGGCCATTGTCAGTCCCACCAGCCCGCCGCCGGGGAAGACCTCAGTGCCCTGATAGACTTCCCAGCTGCTGCCCATGGCATAAGCCAGTCCCGGACCCATGCCGAAACCCAGTGGCACCAGCAGTCCGATCCCGGGAAAAAGATCCGGAAAAACAGTTTTGATCAGCAGCATCGCAATCAGCAGCCCGCTCAAACCCTGTCCCAGATAACAGAGAATGGTAATATTGGTTTTGCTCAACGGTCCCTTGCCCCACTTTGTCTTCTCTTTCCTCAGACCCATTGCGATGAAGGTCAGTGCAAGGAAATGGTAGACATAGGTGCCGAGACGGTCTGCGTCCAGTTCAATAATGCCGAGTACCTGCGATCCCACCAGCAGCCCGAAAAATCCTCCCAGTATATTATTCGGGATGAGAAATCTCTGAAAAAACGGGACATAGCGCCTAAGCGTCGTCCCAACCATCAGAAACAGACTCAGATAGGTGAAATCAAGGATGACATCCTTCAAGTTGACATCAAGTTCCCAGGGCATGATGCTCCTTTCTGTGTTTATTCTTTATGCGGAATTTAGCTGTCTAAACAGCTGATGACAATCAGTTTGAATAGTAAATTTTGTTGAGAATGTCAAACATTTCACTGCGGCGGAAGGGTTTCGGAAGATAAGCGTCCACTCTCAATTCCTGTCGAAGGGTGTTCTCTGTTTCATCACTGGGCATCCCTGTCATGACCACGATCTTCATATCGTTCAGCTCTTTCCGGCGCAGGGAGCTGATAAGCTGTATGGCACTTTTCTCCGGGAGGATCAGGTCGCAGAGAAGGAGGTCCGGCGCCTTCCGGCTGATAATGTCCTCTGCCTCTTCCGCTGTCACTGCCGTCTCCACGCTGTAGCCCTCACTGCGAAGGAATTCGGCCAGACTCAACCTGACGCAGTCCTCATCATCCACAAGCAGAACATGCTTCATACAAATCCTCTCACTTGATTATTCTCCATTGCTAAAGTTAGTTTTTTTTCACTCCCCGCAGTATGTTTTTTCTTAAACGGGAATATTAATTTGAGAAATTTCAGTGCATTCAGTAAATTCATCGCAAATGAGGAATTAGGCATGAAACTTTTGAATTCTCTGATCCGGAAATCCCTGCCGATATTGCCGAAAAGTCTGGTGGGTATGGTGGCTAAACGTTATATCGCCGGTATCTCTCTGGAGCAGGCTCTCCGAAAAGTCAGAGAACTCAATTCTCAAGGCTATATTGTCACCATGGATGTTCTGGGCGAAAGTGCACGGACTCTCAGTGACACCCTTCCTCCTGTCACAATGTACCTCAATGTTCTGGATGCCATAAAAAGCAGCGGTTTAAAGGCGAACATCTCACTGAAACTCAGTCAGCTCGGTCTGTCCATCGATCCCGCCCACGCATGGGTGCAGTTCAGCAGGATCCTGCATAAGGCAAAAGCTGAGAATATCTTCCTTCGAATCGACATGGAGGACAGCAGCCTCACAGATGCCACACTGAATGTGTACCGCAAGGCCCGTGAGATCTGGCCGGAAGGTGTCGGAACTGTCATTCAGGGCTATCTGCACCGCAGCCTCGACGATGTGCGCTCCCTGATGGCGGAGGGGACTAACCTTCGAATCTGCAAAGGTATTTACAAGGAAAGTCCGCGCATTGCCTTTACGGATAAGGAAGAGGTCAGAAGAAATACCATCGCTCTGATCACCGAAATGCTTTCAGCCGGACAGTATGTCGCCATTGCCAGCCACGACCTGCAGATCATACAGAGCATCCGTGACTTTGTGACGGAACATCAGATCCCCCGCGACAGATACGAGTTCCAGAGCCTCCTCGGGGTGCCCATTGACCGGACCCTGAAAGATCTGCTCAATGACGGATACACTGTCCGATACTATATTCCTTTCGGCACCGAATGGTATGCCTACGCCAGTCGCCGCGTTCTGGAAAATCCGGATATCGGCGGCTATATTGTTAAGGATTTCTTCACCTTCTGGCAGAAATAATATGCTGCTAAACTGCCGTCTACAGCTGTTCCGGCAGTCAGGGTCCCCCCTATGATCTCCTCCTGGTTTACGCTGGATAAACTTCGCATTTTTCTCGAGAACAGGCTGGTCGGAGCTGTTTTTTCCAAGGCCCTCAGCTTCCGGAAAAATGAACTGATTCTCCTCAATGCCGATCCCTCCGGAGCCTCCCTCCTGCTCCATCTCTTCGATCCCTTCCAGTATATCCTGCTCAGGAAATTCGCGGAACCGGGAAGACATATCAGGATCTTTCCCGCATTTCAGAATGAGATACTGGACAGCATTTCCCTCGATGCTGACGACCGAAACCTTAGACTCGCTTTCCGGAGCGGTTTTCTGCTCATCATTTTTTACCGCAGCAGCAGCGGGAATGTACTGTCCATCAGTCCATCGGGGGAACAGACCGCCTTTAAAAAAGGTTCCCTCCCGGATGTGACGGCACCCCCCCGAAACGACCTCTCTCCTGAAGCCCCGGGCATTGCTGCGGACCCTCGTTTCAACCGTTTCTGGAAAAAGAACATCCATGAACTCTTCGCCACGCAGGCCGATTCAGAGATCTACCGGAAAATTCAGCAAAGCAGCGGGCAGGTCATCGGCCAGCGATTTGTACTCAACTCCAGTCCCCATGATCACTTTGATCCCGATGAGTTCTACAGACGCTACTCCGCTTTTATCACCGGCTTCCTGAAGGAACATGATGAATCCCTCCAGAAAGGCGAAATCCAGAAATTCCTGCAGGACAGAATGTCAAAAACTGCCCGTTCCCTGAAGGAGCGCCCGGATCGTCCCCAACTCGAAGAGCGTAAAGACAGATACAGGTATTTCGCCGACTGCCTGAACGCTGCCCGGCACCTGGTCCCTCCCGGTTCCGACAGCTTTTCGATCCCTGATTATCTCAGGCGAGACGATATGCCCCTGGATATTCCGCTGTCTTCAGCCTCCCCTGTTCAGTCGGATATTGACCACTTCTACAACAGAGCCTCGGAACTGGAAAAGCAGATCGCAGTTGAGGAAGTTCGGCAGCTCAGGGACAGAAAACTGTACTCAGAGCTGCAGCAGGCCCTGGAACAGCTCAATGCTCTGCAAACAAAAGACGAACTCTTCAAGTTCAGGGAGAACTGGAAATCTCTCTTCAATACCGAGAGCAGCGGCCGCTCGCGCTCAGGACCCGAGGAGGCCCTGCCCTATAGAGAATATGTCTCCCCCGCCGGCCTGAAAGTCTGGGTGGGACGGTCCGCCAGCCAGAATGATGATCTCAGTTTTCACTATGCCGCTAAAAAGGATCTCTGGTTCCATACTCGGCACGGACGTGGCTCACACGTCATCCTGAAGTGCGCTGACAGAAAGCATGTGGACCGCGCCGATCTTGAGTTCGCTGCCTCACTTGCAGCCCGTTTCAGCGAAGAAAAACACGCATCCCTGGTTTCCGTGGTCTATACTGAAAAGAAATATGTATCCAAACTCAAAGGCGGCGGCCCCGGAAAAGTGCGTTATCAGTATGAAAAGGATATCCTTATTGCACCTGCATCCCTGAAACATGAAGAATTCTGATATGAAAGTCCTGGAGAATTTCCTGATTCGCAGCGCTTTCCTATGCCTGCTCATATCTCCTTTCGCAATGTCGGAGACTCTGTACCGGATCCCGCTCTCAGATTGTAAAGATCTGTCGGAGTTCAGTCGTCTCTGCAGTATTCACAAAGTGTCAGGCGACTCTCTCTATTTCAGCTGGCCCGGCCCCTCTCCTGCCCCGTCTTTTCTACATGAGGCAGATACTGTAAGTCGCTCATATAACGGCACATATCCCATAGCATCTACAGTAGAAGAACTCCTGAATTGGGATGCTTTTCCCAGCTATGCCTGCTACCGGGATTTCCTGTTCATGCTTAGCGACAGCTTCCCCTCAGTCTGCGTCCTCGACTCATTCGGCAGCACAGCGGCGGGCCATACCTTATACTCTCTACAGCTTTCGGACAAACCGGACAGGGATCAAGCGAGACCTGAGGTCCTGCTTGCCGGCCAGATCCATGGTGACGAGTTCGTCGGCGCTATGACCCTCCTGCAGCTGGCCTACGATGTCTGCAGCCGAAGCGGCAGCGATCCGATGATTCAGTCCCTGCTCTCCTCGGTCGAACTCTTTGTGGCTCCGCTTCTCAATCCCGATGGCTGCTACCTCCCTTCCGATGACAATGTGGATCAGGCCAGCCGCTATAACAGCCGCGGTATAGACCTGAACCGGAATTTCAGAGATCCTGCAGGACTGGCGCATAATACGATGACCGAAACGGAAAGTCTCCTGATCGAAGCCTTTGCCGAATCCAGGCGCTTTGTCATGAGCCTCAATATCCACGGCGGTGCGGAGGTCGTCAATTATCCCTGGGACCACCGATCCTACCACCACCCGCTCCACAGCTGGTTCTACAGTCTCAGCAGAGCCTATGCCGACACGGTGCACAGCGTCTCACCACTCACGTACCTTCAACTGGCTGACCCGGATGCAGAAGACGGGATCATTTTCGGTTGGGACTGGTATCCCGTCTACGGAGGCCTGCAGGACTTCCTCAATGTCTACCACGGCTGCCGTGACATCACTCTCGAACTCTCAAATCGCAAAATGCTGCTGCCAGCCGATATTCAGACGATCTGGAACTATAACCGGAAAGCACTTTACCACCATATTATGAAAGCCGCTCAGGGTTTCAGTATTACTGTTTCAGACAGTCTGACCGGCAAGCGCCTCCCCGCCGAAATCTACCTGGCAGACCCGCAGCAGCTCAAGCTCGCAGATACAGCTAACCCGGACAGTCTCTGCTTTATTCCCATGCTTCCCGGACAGTCTATGTCCATCCGAGTGCAATGTGATGGCTATGTAACAGAAGAGTTCAGTCTCAACTCCCTCGCTGACAGCCTTCAGCATCGCTCACTCAGTATTCTGCCTGCCGTAAGCAGCGTCTCAGCTGACTCCAAAGCAGCATTCCCGGACAGTCCCCGTATTCTCAGCCTCTATCCCAATCCCTTTAACAGCAGAGCTGTTCTGAAATTCACGCTGAGCGATAATGCACCGTATTCAGTCACGCTTACGGATNTGACAGGCAGAACTGTCGCAGAGCAATTCATCACCCCTGCGGCAGGCGGCCCCGAGCCTGTCTATTACGATATGCACTCTATCCTGCCTGCAAACATTCCGACCGGAATATACTTTATTTCGCTGACCCAGGCTCAATTCAGGCATTCCGTTAAAGCGCTCATCATCAGATAAGCACAGACATAGGAAGTCTCAGCAGCTCATCTGCTGTCAGTGTATGTGCTGTCAACTGCTTAGGGAAAAATGTATATAAGTCAGGAAAAATTCAGAATATTCTTAACGATATCTTTCAGCTCGTTGACACGAAAAGGTTTGGGAAGTACGTGGTCGGCACCCAGTTGATGTGCCAGTTCCAGGTAGGTCGTCGGACCGATGAGCCCGCCTCCGCTGATGGCAATGATCTTTAGCTCAGGGCTCTTATTCTTCAATTCGGAAATGAGCTGAGCCCCTTCTTTGTTCGGCATGATAATATCTGTGATCACCAGCTCGGCTCCGTGCTCATTGTACAGTGCAAGCGCCTTCTCTCCGTCTTCAGCAGAAAAGATCTCTACGGGCAGATCTTCCAGGGATGTCTTGATAAGAAAACGTATATTGTGTTCGTCGTCGACAATGATGATTTTTTTTCTCTCGGTCATGTTCATTTGCACTTTCTCTGCTGCATGTGCGAATATAAATGATTTCTGACTGAAATCACAATGGGAAACTCGACTGTATGAAGACTGTCTGTATTTTATGGTTGGAAAATTTCAAAAAACCTACTATTTTAGCGCGCTTTTTACATTCGGGAGGACTAGGCTAATTGGTAAGTCAGCGGTCTTGAAAACCGCCGCCGGTGACGGCTTGGGGGTTCGAGTCCCTCGTCCTCCGCATCCATACGATAAAGCCCCGAATTCGGGGCTTTTCTGTTTCAATATGATTTTGTTTTATACTTCAGGGAGCGCAGCATCGCTGCTCAGAGTCTGATCTTGTTCTCCAGTTCCTCAGCCACTTTCTGAACCAGGAATTTGCGTTCCCTGTGGTGCATGAATGTGGATTTGAATCCGTCGATGATAATATCGTGTATATCCTCCAGCCCGAAATTAAAGACTTTCGCCGCCAGGAAGATCTCATCAGTCACCGTTGTGTTGCTCATAAGACGATTATCGGTGTTCAGTGAGAGCCTGAGCCCGTAGTCCCGGTAGAATTTAAAGGGATGATGCTCGATCTTTTTCACACTTTTCGTCTGCAGATTGGAGGTCAGGCAGACCTCCAGACAGATCCGGTGATCATTGATATAGTTCATCAGGTCACCGTCTTCAGCCAGCCGTGTGCCGTGACCGATCCTGTGGGCTCCGCAGTAGTGAACCGCCTGATGAATACTCTGGGCACCGTAGGCTTCACCGGCATGTATGGTGACATTGATGTTGTTTTTCAGAACCAGACTGAAGGCTTCCTTGTGATCCTTTGCAGGATAGTTCTCCTCCGGACCCGCCAGATCAAAGCCGATCACGCCGCGATTCTTGTAGGCGACCGCCAGTTCAGCCAGCTGTACACTGATCTGGGGCTTGACCTGACGCATTCCGCAGACGATCACCCCTCCCTTGATACCGAAGTCCTTTTCTCCCTGTTTCATGCCGCGAATGACTGCCTCCAGGTTGTCCATGGTCTTCATGCCCTGCTCAATGTGCAGAATGGGCGAATATCTGACTTCCAGCCATTTGATATTTTCCAGACTGGCATCCTCACAGAGTTCATAGGCTGCTCTTTCCAGAGCCTCCGGTGTCTGCAGAACACTCAGTGTCAGGTCGAAACGCTTGAGATATTCCACAAGTGACTGGCAGTCCTCAGTCTTGCAATGAAGGTAGTCCTCAAGGACGGAACCGTCATTGGAAGGCAGTTTAACCCCCTGCTGCTTCGCCATGTCGATAATGCTTTCTGTCCGCAGAGAACCGTCCAGATGACAGTGCAGGTCTGTTTTTGGCAGACTGTGTATGTAATCCCGCAGTTCTTTGTCATTCATCGCTATGCTGCTTTCCATTATTCAGCTCAATTCTGTTTTTTTGAAGTGCTGTACAGCCAGTAGAGGATCGCTGCGAAAAGCAGGGTTCCAAGCCAGCTGAAACCGTTGACTGCAGGCCACCAGTCCTTGTTTGCCGTGAGAAAAATTGGCACCGCCACGGCTATACCCATGAGAGCTTCACCGGTGATCAGACCCGAAGCAAAGAGCAGCCCCTTATTCTCCTTCTTCTTCTCGGAACCTGTAAAATGTGCGATCATGCCGCCGATAAAGATGGGGGTTGAAAGTGTGATCGGGAGGTAGATCCCCACCGCCACCGCCAGGATGGGAATGCGGAAATCACTGCCTTTACGTTCCTGATATTTGTCCGCAAGGATGATCAGTACACCGATAATCGCTCCGATACCGACAAAATCCCAGGGCAGATTTGCATTGAATACACCGTCCGCAACAGATTTCATGAGCGTCGCCTGAGGTGCCGGCAGGGTATCACTGCCGATGACGTAGGCCGTGTGAAGGATGTCCAGCGTCAGACCCAGTGCAAGTGCTGAGGCCACTGTGCCGATGACCTGCATAACCTGCTGTTTCCATGGTGTGGCACCCAGGATATATCCGGCTTTAAGATCCTGCATATTGTCACCTGCGATAGCCGCTGCTGAACAGACCACCGCACCGATGATGATTGCCGATGCGGCGCCTTCAGTGCTCCCGGTACCGAGTATTGCCAGCAGAAGCAGAGACGCGAAAAGGATGGTCGCAATGGTCACTCCCGAAATCGGGTTGTTGCTGCTGCCTACAAGCCCTGCCATATAGCCGGCTACGGCACTGAAAAGAAAACCGAAGATCAGCATGACCACACTCAGCAGAATGGCGAGACCGACAGAATGTATCACATTCACGTAAACAAGGAAGACCGGGATAACTGAAAAGGCAAGAGCAATCCCCACCCATTTGATGGGAATGTCCATCTCGCTGCGTTCCACGCTGCCGCCGCCCTGTACATTCCGGTAGGCGGCTATGCTGCTTTTGATCCCGTTCTTCAGGGGTTCATACAAATTGATGATGGACCAGATTCCTCCGACGACCATGGCGCCGACCCCCAGGTACCTGATCTTGGCATTCCAGATGGCATAAGCCTCCTCAATACTCCCGTTCACAGCCTCGCCGCTGATGAGACTGTAGATCGGAATAGCAAATAGCCATGAGATCAGTCCACCGCTGAAGACCAGGATCGCAATATTCCTCCCGACAATGTAGCCGACCGCCACCAGAGCAGGTGACAGATCCGAGCCGAAGCCGAATAGCATATTCTTTCCCCGGATCCCCAGAGCCACGGCTCCCTCAAGAGCAGAATTCCACATGCTGAAGGCCTGACTCATCAGTTTCAGCAGTCCCCCGGCAAGGGCCGTCATCGCCAGCAGACGGATACCGCTGTCCCCACTGTCAGCACTGCGGTGCTGCGCCCTGTCCCCTGTCCGCAGAACCTCCGCTGTTGCCACACCCTCAGGGAATTGAAGTTTCGCCTCGATGATCAGAGCACGCCGGAGAGGAATCGTGAACAAAACACCGATGATGCCGCCAATACCGCTGATCTTGGCGATCTCTACATAATCAAATTCTGTCCAGTAACCCATCAGGACCAGGGCCGGTATGGTGAAGATAACGCCTGCCGCCAGACTCTCACCAGCAGATGCCGCCGTCTGAACAATGTTGTTCTCCAGGATATTTGAATTCCGAAATAAACGCAGGATGCCCATACTGATCACCGCCGCCGGAATGGAAGCTGATACTGTCATGCCTGCAAACAGACCCAGATAGGCATTGGCACTGGCCAGGACCACTGAAAGGACAACGCCGAGTATGACTGCTTTAACGGTGATCTCCGGTAGATTTACGCTCTGATTCTGTGCGCTCATGCATTCACTCCTATGTTTTTTATAACTCTTTCCATCGCCAAATATAGTGGAAAACACGGTTCCTTTCATGTAAAATCTTAAGCAAATGGCTTGAGTTAATTCAAAGAATTTACTAATATCCTGACCATGGACAAAGCTCAGCAGTCCTGTCTTGTTTTTAATGACAGAGGTCAAGACAATCAACGCGCGAATAAAAAGATCGGAAGAACTGAAATGAAAGATCTCAAGATCGGTCTCCGCCGTGAGGAGAAGAATATCTGGGAACGTCGCGTGGCCGTGACACCTGACAAAGTATCTGAACTACTGGCTTCTCACGGCATTAAGACTGTGCTGGAACCTTTCCGCCACCGTTCCTACACGGATGATGAATTTCAGCTTCAGGGCGCCTTTCTGGAAAAGGATCTGTCCGGCTGCCCTGTTATCCTCGGTATCAAGGAGGTGCCCATTGCCTCTCTGCTTTCTCAGAAGACCTATTTGTTTTTCAGTCATACGATCAAAGGTCAGAAATCCAATATGCCCCTGCTTCAGGCTGTTCTCGATAAGGGGATCACACTGATCGACTACGAGCGAATCACTGATCTGACCGGTCGCAGGCTGGTTTTCTTCGGCAGCTGGGCCGGTCTTGCCGGTATGCTCGATACCTTGCATATCCTTGGAAAAAAGCTGAAAATTCTGGGTTTTGACACTCCCTTTCTTGAGGCAAAGGCCGCTTATGAATACCATGACGCCCAAGAGGCCAGGGAGCAGATCAGAGGTCTGGGATCCCGCATCAGTGAAAGCGGACTCGGCGCATATCCAAAGGCCTTGGTCTTCGGTTTCTCAGGTTACGGCAATGTCAGTACCGGTGCTCAGAGTATTTTTGACCTGCTGCCCCACACTGAACTCACAGCGCAGCAGCTGCATGCCTCTGCTGAGAATCTGAAGCCCGGTCTCTATAAGACGATTTTCAGGGAAGAGGATATGGTGGCTCATAAACAGGGTGTCCCCTTCGATCTGGATATCTATTACAGCAATCCCGAACTCTTTGAAACCCGTTTTCACGAACACCTTCCGCTTCTGGATGTGCTCATCAATGCGATTTACTGGGAGGAGCAGTATCCGCGGCTGGTTGAAAAGAAATGGCTGGCTGCTCAGGATGAACTCCGGCTTAAACTCATCTGTGATATCAGCTGTGATGTGAACGGCAGTATCGAGATCACAGAAAAGATCACTGAAAGCGACAGCCCTGACTTCAGCTATGACCCGAAAAGCGGACAGATTCAGGATGGTCATGAGGGACCCGGTGTCACGGTCATTGCTGTGGACAACCTGCCGACCGAACTTCCGAGGGACAGTTCAAAAACCTTCAGCGACAGTCTCAACCCCTTTATCCCGGCCATCTCAAAGGCCGATTACAGTCAGCCCTTCGAAGATCTGGATCTGCCGGCCGAGATCAAAAAAGCTGTCATCACTCATCAGGGCCGACTGACGCCCAATTTCAGTTATCTTCAGAAACATCTGGACAATTTCCATGCAGAAAACAGGTAGAAAGCGTAACTCAGCTAACCCGAATCCTTAGTAAAATCGAATAAATTCTCCAACAGGACCCTCTTCAATGACCAAAAGAATCTGTATCCTCGGTGCCGGCCTGGTAGCAAGACCTGCTGTCAATTATCTGCTGGCCGAAAAATCCATTCATCTGGATCTTGTCGATATCGATGTATCAAAAGCTGAGACACTGATCGGAAATGCTCCCAACGGCCGAGCTTTGCAAGCAGGTGCAGGAAGTCCTGAACTGACGCAGATCATTCATGAGAATGATGCCGTGATCAGTCTGCTTCCACAGCACCTGCACTATGCTGTGGCCGAGGTCTGCCTTCAGGAACGTAAACACCTGATCACCGCCTCCTATATCAGCCCTGAGATGGCTTCCCTGAATCAGGCAGCAGAAGATCGGGAGCTCCTCTTCCTCAATGAAGCCGGTCTGGATCCGGGTATCGATCACATGAGTGCAATGAAAATCATCCATGAGATCAGGGCCCGAAACGGTTATGTACATGCTTTTCGCAGCATCTGCGGCGGACTCCCCGCCCCCGAAGCAGCCGACAATCCGCTGAAATACAAATTCAGCTGGAGTCCCCTCGGCGTGCTGAAAGCCCTGAGTAACAGTGCCTCCTACCTGAAAAACGGGAAACAGATCAATGTGCCTCAGCAGGATCTCATGAAGGAGACTGTACTGGACCAACTGCAGGACTACGGTGCGATCGAAGTCTACCCCAATCGCGATTCTCTGAAATACATCGGCCTCTACGGCATCGAGAAGGCAAGGGATGTTCTGAGGGGCACGATCCGCAATCCGGGCTGGGCAGCGATTGTCACGGGTTTGAAATCCATGGGCTATCTTTCAGATCTGCCGGTGGAACCTGCACTTAAGGATTATGTCTCTCTGAGCCGATATCTTGCAGAAAAAGAAATGAGGCGCCCGCTTGAAGCCCTCCTCGGTACCGAGGGTCCGTTCAGCCAAACACTTCGTTTTCTGGGTCTTGACAGCAGTGAAAAGCTGCCGCCGAACTGTAAAAGCCCAATGCAGGCTCTGCTCAATGCCATGGAGCAGCGGATGGCTTATGGTCCCATGGAACGGGATATGCTGATTTTAAAACATGAATTCACTGCTGTATACCCGGGAAATATCACTGAGCGCATTGAAAGTGTTCTGGTAAATTACGGCCTGCCCGGCGGCGATTCAGCCATGAGCAGAACGGTCAGTCTGCCTCCTGCCATCGCGGCTAAGGGGCTTCTGAACGGTGACATCAAGTCCCGAGGTGTCAGGATTCCTGTTCACCGGGATATCTACCTTCCTATACTGGAAGAACTGGAAGCGATGAATATCCGCTTTCAGGAAAAGAGGACAGCGGCCCTTGAGCAAACACATTTTTGAAAATGATGTTCTCATCATAGGTGCCGGCATCGGCGGTGCCGTCACTGCCCTGGAACTTGCGGACCGGGGTCTCGGTGTATCGATCCTGACAAAAAGCTCCTCAGAACAGGAAGGCAGCAATACCTGGATGGCTCAGGGCGGTATCGCTTATAAAGGAAGTCAGGATGACAGCGCCGAACTCTTCGCATCGGATATCATGGCCGCCGGGGATCAGCACTGCTACCGAAAAGCAGTGGACATCCTCGTTCAGGAAGGTCCTCGTCGCATCGAGGAGATTCTGATCGACCGCTATAAGGTCCCCTTCGACCGCTGCGAAGACGGCTCATTTGCCCTGAATTCTGAAGGCCATCACAGCAGACCCCGCATTCTGCATGTTGCGGACAGCACAGGAAAAAGTATCGAACAAACCCTTTACCGGGCTTTATCTAAACACCCAAATATTACTGTACATCAGGGCTTTACTGCCATTGACCTCCTGGCTCCCCACCATCACAGCAGCAACCGGCTTCACATCTATGAACCCCGCAGCTGTATCGGTGCCTATGTTCTCGAACAGAGCACATCACGGATTCACCGCTTCCTTGCCAGGGTCACCGTGCTGGCCACCGGAGGCCTCGGCTCGGTCTTCCTGAGAACGACAAACCCGGATTCAGCACTCGGTGACGGCGTCGCCATGGCTGACAGAATGGGTGCCAGAACCATCAATCTCGAGTTTGTACAGTTCCATCCGACCACATTTTTTGCCGACCATGCACCCCGCTTTCTCATCAGCGAAGCTCTGCGCGGTGCCGGAGCACGACTGGTGGACCGTCATGGTCAGCCCTTTATGGAAAAATATGACCCGCAGTGGAAAGATCTGGCTGCCAGAGATATCGTAGCCCGTTCCATTCACCGTGAAATGCTGCTGAATAAAACCGACAATGTCTATCTCGATATGGCATCCCATCTGTCTGCCTCTACGATTCAAAGCAGATTTCCGATGATCTATTCCAGGAGCCTGCAATACGGGATCGACATAAGCCGTGACCTCATTCCCGTGGTTCCCGCTGCCCACTACAGCTGCGGCGGGGTCTGGGTCGACACTCATGGTGAAAGCACCATCAACAATCTTTTCGCCGTCGGCGAAGTGGCCTGTACCGGTGTTCACGGGGCAAACCGTCTGGCCTCAACCTCTCTTCTCGAAGCCCTTGTGTGGGGTTACCGTGCTGCAGACAGGATTCACAGTGGCTTCGATTCATTTCAGAGTTTTGAAACGGCCTCAATACCTGAATGGAGCGACAGCGGCACTGAGACTCCGGATCCTGCCCTGATTCAGCAGGACCTGGTCAGCATTCGGCAGCTGATGTGGAGTTATGTAGGTCTGGTCAGAACCCACTGGCGGCTCGACAGAGCCCTGCGAGGCCTGAAGAATCTGGAACACGAGATCGAACGTTTTTACCGTATTGCCAAGGTCAATGACGCCCTGATCGGACTTCGAAACGCGGTGCGAACATCTATCCTTATTACTGAGGCCGCCTGGGAAAATAAAAAAAGTATGGGCTGCCATTTCAGGGAATAACAGCCTGGTATTCGTCCGGGTTTTTCCGGAATCTATTTCAATATGATCAAACGCCTTTGAGACTGACCTGCTTCGTGGCTGATAGCGTAGATATAGATACCTGAACTCAATCCGTGGGAGTTGAGACTGATCTCATGCTCTCCAGCGGGAAAGCTGCCCTGAGCCAGTGTCTTCAGGGCCCTTCCCTGAAGATCGTAAAGAGTGACAGTGATGATGGACTGCCGACTCAGACTGAAGGGGATCGTGCTTCTGCCGTTGAATGGGTTCGGGTAGTTCTGACCTAAGCGGAAGGCGTCCGCAAATTCAGATCTCTCGTCGTTGGAGCTCACAACTTCGGCAACTTTTACAAGTTTGAAGTCATCCAGATAATAGCTTCCGATGTTGTCCTCGCCATCGCCCATGCTAAACTGAAAGGAATCGAAACTCATGGTTCCGTCCAAAGTTCCATCTCCGATCCAGCTGCCTGTTTCGCCCTTGCTGAGATCCCATGTCACCCGTTTCCAGCCGTACCAGTCCACGGTGTACCATGGTGAGACCTCATGTGCCCCGGAGCCTGTGATATTGTCATCCACACAGAAGCGGAATTTGTTGCCCCTGCCGTCGCCGAACAAAGCTGTTTCCAGTCTGTAACTGTTATTAAACTCGATGCTTGCGACACTGCTGGCACCTGCGTAGAGACGGATCAGGCGTGAAGAGGCATTCGGATCCCACCCGTAATTGAGAAGCATGGACTGTGCGGAGCCGCTTCCGAGCATGGTTTCCACTGTCGACCCTGCCCTGGACGTGCTGCCAGTGAGTATTCCGGCGGTGCTGCCGCTCTGCTGCGGTTCCCAGAAATTGCCTACGCCAGCTTCGAAGCTGTCCATGGCCCGGCTGTAACTGTAGTCGTATTTTCCGGAAAGGAAGGTGCGGAAGAGACTGTTTTCCGTCGCATTGTCAAAAAGATCGCTGATACCGGCTGCAAATCTCAGGGCATAGACGGTGGAAGGACGCAGTTTCTCCAGGCTATGGACGGTGATCAGACCGTAGTTCTGTTCATCAAAGGCAGTGTAGGTCCACTGTATTGCGACGGTGCTGCCGGGATTATTGTATTCTTCCAGTATCACGGTTCCGGGAGACATTGCCGCAGTGTCTAGCAGATCGTCAAAAATAACGGACATGACCGGCTGCAGGTGAATATTGTTGAAATCCTGATCACTGAGAAAATATTTGATCTTAGGCGGATCCACATCCGCTTTCTGTGTACTGAAGGCGATCTGAACATCCTGACCGCCGTCCATGGCATGACCGTAGAGATCTGCAGCCGTGGAGGCAAGGGTCAGAGTGTATGAGCTCAGGAAATCCAGCTCGGCCAGAATAACAAGCCGGTCCAGATCTTCATTCCAGCGCAGCTCATAGTCTGCGGCAGGTTCTATGCTCAGAGCATTTCGAACCGACAGTGTATCCATGGGGCGGCTGAAATAGATCACAATGGGATCCCATGCGGGAAATTCCGGGTCACCGTTCTCTGGAATATTTTCTACGATATAGGGTGCATCGCTGCTGACCAGATACACGTCCTTGAAACTGTGGAAGTCCTCGCTGAGTGAGGCTGTAAGGGTGTCCGGATAATAACCAGGGGCTGTCACTATCAGTTCAACAGTCTCCGAAGCAACATTTTCAAAGTAGTAGAAACCGTTTGACAGCTGCATGGGGTCGCTGGAGTATTTGTTGAAGAGAGTCCCGTAAGTGTCTGTTGTATACTGCTGTCCGTCACTTAAAGTGATACTTGCGCCGTTCACGGTACTGCCGTTCTCAGAATTTCTGATGATACCGTTGAGGCTGCGGCTGCGGACATGCGGAAGCTGATGATATTCAAGTATGGACCAGAAAAAGGACCAGGCCTCCAGACGTTTCCACTCTGCATTCATATTTCTCTGATTCTGCGCAGGATTGGTATGAAAACCGGCTTCTGACAGTTCACTGGCCATATTGCTTTCCCGGTTCACATGCAGATAGGGACCCGAACCGCTGCAGCCGTAGAATGAACAGTCGCCAATGCTGCCGAAAACTGTGTTTGTACGCAGTGTCCGGGTCAGTTTGTCGATCATGATATCACTCATGGCCTTGCCGCCGCGGGGAACCTTTTCAGCACCGCTGCTGTACTGTCCCCAGAGCAGGAGCGTGGAATTTTTGTCAGGGGACCCCGCATCACTGTGTATACTGTGATACCAGTCAACACCCAGGCGGTTCGCCTCCTGTGTCCGCGCAGTGAGTGTCATGTAGTCATTGTCATCGTCACGGCAGAGGTATACCGTGTCAATATCCGTGTAGGTCATGAATAGATCTCTGAGATTCAGCGCAACCCGTACGTTCTTCTCCGCTTCACTGTAATTGTATATGCCCATATTCTCGCGCTGACTGTGACCGGGATCCAGATAGAGACTCCAGTTGGATAAACCGGTCACCTGCTGCGCATGAAGGAGACCTGAGATAAAGAGTAAACCGATGATATATCTTTTTTTCATTCCGCCGTCCTATTTCTCAAAATCAATGAGTTCGATGCTGCTGTTTTTCAGGTCACGGTATGCAATGTAGCGACCGTCCGGGCTCCAGGAAGCCTCATATTCAATGCAGTGATCTGTCTTTGTCAACTGAATCTTTTCAGCTTTCTCAATATCGTACACATAGAGTTCACCAGCTGTGAATACATGTCCATCGTCCTCCAGAAGATGGTAGAGAATAAATCTTCCATCCGGCGACCATACCGGCAGGTCCCCCCTGCCGATCTCAGTCCGAGAGCGGCTGTTCATATCGTGAATCTCTATCAGGCCGCTGACAGAGCTGATCAGACATAAACTGCCGTCATTGTTCAGCTCAGCGGAAAGAACTCTGCTGCCGTCTGAGCAGACTACGGAAAAGCTGCTCTTCAGATTCGAATCCATCAGCTGCAGCGCATCACCTTTAATTGACAGGTACAGTCCGCTGGAAGGTGTTTCAACCGGTTTCTGCAGTGGATTTGCTATACGCTGAATGTTTCCTTTTACAGGAAAATAAATCATCCCGCCGTCCACAGTCATTCGAGGGTAATCCGGGATGCTGGGGTAGGTCGCCAGTACGTCTCTTTCACCGCTTTCAGGATCAATGATCTCAATACGATGACCGCCGCTTCCGTATAGAACTCTGCTTCGGACAAGCAGTTCAGAACGCCCCGCTATGGTCTTCAGGTCAATCACCTCATCCCCTGGCTCCAGGACCGTGTGCAGCTGTCTGTCCTCAAGATTATACCGATACAGCCCTCGGCGCTTTTCCGCCTGCAAAAGCAGCACATTGTCAGTGCTGAATACCGGTGATGCGTAGGAACCCTGTATCAAAGTCTCAGGAAATAACGCCGCCTGCCAGTTCATGTCCTCCCCGTAAACGGTCCCTGACAGCAGAAGAAACCCTGCCCAAACCGCCCATATCCTAAGTTTTTGTCTCATATCAGAATCCTTATTTGTTCTGAAGAAAGTTAAGGAACTGAACAAACAATGTCTATCATATTATAACAAGACAGTTCAAATCAGGAAATGCTCCTTCCCGTTGAAAATACCACTAACTAATAATATCTCTTGCGAAGTCATGGCAATCTGTTGAAATTTGGCTTATGAAAGTGAGGATAAAATGAAAAAAATACACATTATTGCAGGAGTCATCATGGCTTTGGGACTACAGTCCATTTTCGGGGCGAATCTTCTGGACATTGGATCGGCGGCGCCGTCATTTAAGATGAAGACTGAGACCGGTGAGACAGTATCATTGGAAGATCACATTGGGAAAAGCAATGTGGTCCTTATTTTTTATCCCGGGGACAATACACCGGGCTGTACGTCACAGCTTTGTGCGGTACGGGATGACTGGGAGGACTTCAAGGGCAGTAATGTCGCGGTCTATGGGGTCAATCCTGCCGATGCCAAGTCTCACAGCAAATTTGCGGCTGATTTCAGTTTTCCCTTCCCCCTCTTAGTTGATGAGGGCAAGGTGATGGCAAAGGATTACATGGCCGACGGGATGCTCTTTGTCAGCCGAACGGTATACGGTATCGACATGAACGGAAAGATCGTGTTTGCAGAGAAAGGCATGCCGGCCAACACCAAGATCCTGCAGGCCTTTAAATAGTGTAAGCGTCTGTCAGTAAGCGGATTGATAAAGGACAGCCTGGCTGTCCTTTTTGCTTTTGATGATAAATTCTGTTGTTTCGGCAGCTATAAATACGCTCTGCCCTGACTGGACAGTCAACACGTCCTGTTGAGACTGAAGAATGTATTCACCTTTGAGGCAGAGGAATACAGCGGGATTGTTCAGACCGTTCCAGGGCATCTCTGCGCAGTTCATTTCGATGAGGTGTATCCTGAAGGCTTCCGTATCCGGGATATAACTTTTCACATATCGATTCTGCAGGGGACTCAGCAGAGCTGAACTGTCGCTGCTGCGTAGACAGTTGAGCATATTCTCAGGATCTTTGAACTTGGGGGTTAAGCCCACCCGGATCACATTGTCGCTGTTTACCATGGCTTCGATCAGGTTACCGCTGATATACGCATGGGGCTCACCCGGTTTGAGGTAGAGGGCTTCGCCGGGCTCAAGCTGATGATATTCAAGCAGAAGAACGAAAATCAGGCCGGCATCAGAGGCATAGCTATCAAATAATTTCAGAAATAATGATTCATTGTCGTTTTGGGTCGGCTTTCCAAGAATTTCGCGTTTCAGATCCTGCAGCAGTGTGTCCAGGAGCTCTGGAGTTCGGGTGATCTCAATGATCTTTGAGCTGATGTTTCTATGAATTTCCAGCCGCTTTTTATGGAAGTCCAGCTCTTCAAGGAGGAAATGAAGGCTTTCATAACTCTGTATGATGGTCTTCAGCTGCGGCGGATCAGGAAAGGCGGCAAGGGCCTGCAGGGGTTCGAGGGCCACCGCGATCTCCGCTTTTTCACCCCGGTCGGGATAGTGCTCCGGATCCTTTTGATGCAAATGCACGGCGTCTTCCTCTGCAGGATGCAGCTGAATACTCAGAATCCCGCTCACTGAAAGAATCTTGGCCAGAAAGGGTAGCGAAGAGCTGCCGGCAGCCAGGGCATTGCCCAATGCAGCTTCAGGGTTCTCCCTTATCAGTTCAGAAAGCAGGCGTCCCGTTTCAGCACAGCGGCTCGGTGCATTCGGATGGGTACCCATCCACAACTCGGCATAGGGTTTATCCCCGATATTACTAAGCTGCAGCAAACGGGGTATAAAAGCGTTCTTTCCGATGCTTCCCCATGCATAGTGCTGTACTTCGTTCTGCATCAGATAAAAAGCTTTCATAATGTCTGCACACTCCTCAATAAAAAATCACAGCTAAAAATATAAAAAAAGTGTGGAGAATGCATTGAAATAGAATGTGAAATACCTTACTATGATTTCAGACGATCTGACAGGGTCCAGAAATCACGGGAGACGATCTAATGCATTTGAATCGCAGAGTTTACCTTTATGCAATCATTCTCTATCTGTTTTTTGATTTTCGGCCGGCTTTGACGCAGACGGTTCTCAGTGCAGGCGACCTTTACCTACTGACACTGAGCAGCGACAGTCCGGAGCGGCTGGATATCATCACACTGGTGCAGCTTCAGGAAGCGACGGTCATCTATTTGACAGACAATGCCTGGGACGGGCATAAACTTCTGAGCTCAGAAGGTACGCTGCGCTGTATTGTGCAGAGCAGCACAGAGGCAGGCAGCATCCTCAGTTACAGCGGTTCGGAGGATGCGTCCTTTACACTGTCAGGAAATTTCAATCTATCCGGAAGCGGAGACAATATTCTTGTTTATCAAGTCATTAACGGGGATACCAGTTATATCTACGGTGTCGGCTGGGCACGCAGCAGTCCCTGGATCGACAGCGCTGCGCCCACATCCAACAACAGCTATATCCCTCCGGGAATCACTGCAGAGGGACAGTCAGTTCTGAGTCTAGGGGCAGGTGATAATTATCAGTATGATGTCCAGGCCGGAACAGAGGCCGGTATTTCAGATTTTCGAAGTCTCTTTACGGATCCTGCAAATTTCAGCAGAAATGACGCAGCGTCGTACAGCAGTCTGAGCGAAACTTTTATAATAGCAGAGAATTCTCTGCCTGTCTCTCTGGGTCGCTTCGCGGCGAAATATATTGACGAGGGTCGCATAGAGCTCAGTTGGAATACAGAATCAGAACTGAGAAATGCCGGATTCAATATTTACAGAAGTATAGACGGAAATCCCTTCGATTATCTCGTCGGATTTTCAGAAGAATCTCACTTGGCCGGCCTTGGACATTCTACAAGCGGAAAGGAGTATCTNTGGATAGATNATCCTCCNTCACAGTCAAGCCTTCGCTATCTGCTGGCAGATGTCGCTTATGATGGAAAGGAAAGCAGGCACTACGACAGATTGCTTTCAATGCAGTCTGCCGAGGATGGAAGCAGGTCGATTCTTGCCTATCCGAATCCCTTTAACAGCCGGGTGAATGTCCGAACGCAGAATAACATTTCTGCTGTCGGAACAGTGTCAGTGATCAACTTAGCAGGAAAGGAGGTGATCAGCAGCGAAGACGGACGAATACAGTACAGGAATGGAGAGTGTTCCATAGATTTCAGTGGTTTGAGCAGCGGAATATATTTTCTCAGGAACAGAATTCCGGACTCGGAACATGTTAACATGTCAAAACTGATTTACCTGCCCTGACTGCGGAATATGTAAAAACTTTTGAGAAAAGGAATTTATGGTGAAAAACCGGAACCTGTCAGATCCCCCTTTTCTCACTTGAAGGAGGCCTACCTCAGTCTGCGCTGAGTCTTCGCGCTCAGAACGAATGAATCCACCATAGAGGAAAGTTCTGTAGCCTGACTGAAGAGTTCCTCACTGGCACTTGCACTTTGCTCGCTGTTTGCGGCATTCTGCTGGGTGACCTGGTTCATCTGCGCAATGGCCTGGTTGATATTTTCGATGCCGTCAGACTGATCTTTGGATGCCCTGGCTATCTCCCCCACCAGACTGTTGACCTTCGAGGCACTGTCTGAAATTTTGTCGAGAAATTCAGCCACATCCCCGGACAGTTTCACACCCTCATTGGAATTGTGCACACTTTCCTGAATCATCTCAGCGGTGTTGCGGGCAGCCTCTGCAGATCTCTGGGCAAGGTTTCGAACTTCTTCTGCTACGACGGCAAAACCTTTCCCTGCATCGCCTGCTCTGGCGGCCTCAACGGCCGCGTTAAGGGCCAGTAAATTCGTCTGAAAAGCAATCTCATCGATGGTCGTAATGATTTTTGCCGAGTCATCACTGCTCTTCTTGATCTTGTGTATGGACTGCATCATATTCTGCATGCTGGACTGGGCACCATGGGCATGGCTGTCTGATTCCTTGCTCAGGCTGTTGGCCTTACTGGCATTGTCAGCATTCTGGCTTGTCATGGAACTCATCTGTTCAAGGGAACTGGATACTTCCTCGAGGGAGGACGCCTGAGTATTGGCACCCTCTGCGAGATTCTGGCTTCCCTTGCTTATCTGATCACTGGCTGTGTTAACCTGTTTCACTCCGTCCGAGACCTTGCTCAATGCATCATCGAGATTTTCTATGGCTGTATTGGTGTATTTCTTAAAATCATTCCAGTCTCCAATATAGTCACCGGTCACACGAATGCTCAGATCTTTCCGGGCTACCTCTTTCAGCACATTTGCCACTTCCTGCACAGGCTCAAAGATCAAATCCAGTATCTTATTTATAATCAGGATCATCTGGCTGTATTTCCCCTGTACCCTGCTAGCATTTCCTCTGTACTCGATCAGACCCTTTTCATTATTTTCCATCAGAAGATCAAATTCAGCACTGACAGTGCTCAGATTCTCTACGATCATCTGAAGGCCTTCATTGATCTTCATGTAGTTTTCCGCGATTTCCTGCGTATCTTCATCATGCTCGGCCAGCTCAGTGTGTATCTCTACATTTCCCTCGCTTAATAGTGCTAAATTGTCCAGAAGTTTCCGAACCTCTGCCTTTTGGTAATCTGCCTGCTTATTGATACGTTTCAGGGCGTTCTGCACCGCTGTGTGATCGGTGACTGTTTCAAGTGCCGCCACAACCTCACCTTTGTCATTGAAAAGAGGAATACCGCTCTGTTCCACATGCAGTTCGTCTAACTTCGGCCGTGCAAGAGCATTCTGTGTGAACTTGTCTCGCTGTGCGAAAGCTTTTTCACATACACATTTGTCAGTTTTACAGACCCCGCTCTTCAGATAATCGTAACACTTGACAGAGGATGTATCCTTCGGGATCGAACCCAGACTTGATGCCGCTTCATTGCTGTAGACGATATCCAGATCCCTGTTGACTACAAACAGAGGGACCGGCACATTATCCAGATAGCCGGAAAGTGAGTCCAGGACATTATTCAGACTGCCTATCAGCGGCCTGTAGTCAATATTCACAGCCTTTGGATTCCCTCTTCTGCGTAATTTCCCCTCAAAAATATCCTGCGTTAAACTATTGATTGTATTAATAATACCCCGGATATCATTCCCGATATTCCTTGCCAGAAGCATGCCTAGAAGGATGGAGATCAGGATAAACACGACTGCCATGACCACATAGGCTTTCCTGTAGGTCAACTGCTGGGCTAAGTAATCCTCTGTGGTGAGGTCGGTGACCAGAACCCCCATAAGCGAGCCGACTTCACCGTCATGACAGTCCAGACAGTCTTCTGTCGCATAAATCGCCTCTGAATAGGTGATCGAACCGTCATCGACTGCAGTCAGATCATAATGTGTATCCTCACCTGCCGCGATACGTTCCATCGATTCATTTTCAATCGACGTATCCAGCAGTTCACGGTCAGAACTGAAATAGACATTAAATTCGCTGTCCAGCAAATGTATACGTCGGATGCTTTTTTCCTCTGCGGCATTCTCAATAATCGTGTTGCACAGATCCATTTCCCCCTGCAGCATCGGATACTCGATGCTCTTGATCAGCAGCTGACTCACCTGATGCAGATTGTCGGTCTTGGCAGCCATGCTGTTCTTTGTAATATTACTGTCGAAAAAGTAAATCACTCCAAGCACCACTATGGTCAGAGAAAAGGCCAGAAAAAAAGGTACTTTCCTCTTAATTGGCAGTCGATTAAGTTTGCTGAACATATTTAACCTCACTCGTTAACCTTTCAGACATCGCAGAATTATGAGTTCCGCAGCATACACCTTATTACGAATTTAAGGGAAAAAGTTTAGTCTATAAAGTTTTAAATGCGATTCATCCAA
>JGI10211J34971_10000091_pt1 | contig 65286 bp, 65 predicted proteins | sample Etolagsediment_FD_34971 | JGI IMG/M metagenome (IMG submission 34971) | reverse complement strand
TCCCTAGCCGCTCTAGCAGCGCCGCCGATTCAGTCGCTGCAATCTCACAACCGAGTAGCCGACTCACCCGCGGCGGGCGAAGTGTAATGTTGGGGGGGAGCGGAAGATCGCGCTCACTGCGCACGACCACCAACGGCCCCGCCTCGCCACCCACCAGCGCTAACAGCAGCGCCGTTGCCCGCTCTATCGCCACCGGCTGTAGCGTCGGATCAACACCGCGCTCAAAACGATGCGACGCATCGGTATGGAGTGCATGGCGGCGCGCGCGGCCGGCCATCACCTGTGGCGTAAAGAGGGCACTCTCTAGAAAAATATCGCAAGTCGTCTCATCAACCGCGCTCGCCGCCCCACCCATAATACCGGCGAGGGCGACCGCCCCCTGCGCATCGGCAATCACCAGATCATCGGCCGATAGCACCACTTCACTCTCATTGAGCAGCTCTAACCGCTCGCCATCAGTCGCCCGCCGCACATCGATACCACCCTGCAGCCGTGCAAGATCAAAGGCATGCAGCGGCTGTCCCAACTCCAGCAGCACATAGTTGGTAATATCCACCACCGCACCGAGTGAGCGTATACCACAACGCCGTAGCCGCTCCTGTAACCAGAGAGGTGATGGCGTGCCGGCGCGGATCCCCCGAATCACCCGTCCAACATAGTGTGGACAATCGGCACTTGCAGTAACTGTCACTGGCAGAGTGGCATCGCAACTGGCCGCCACTAGCTGCCGAAGTGCCTGCTGTGGGGCACTCTCGGTACCATCAAGCAGGGGGGTATCGGTGAGTGCCGCGAGTTCGCGGGCGACGCCGTGAATACTGAGACAATCCCCCCGATTCGGCGTCAAACCCAACTCGATTAAGTGATCATCTAATGCCAGTAGCTGCCGCAGATCGGTACCGTTCGGTGCGGTCGGTGGCAGCACCATCAACCCCCCCTGATCATCGGCTAAACCGAGCTCGCGTGCCGCACAGAGCATGCCAAACGACGCCACCCCGCGCAGCTTCGCTTTGCGGATCGTTATCCCCCCCGGCAACTCACCACCCACTAGCGCGGTCGGTGCCTTCATGCCAACCACCACATTCGGCGCACCACAGACGATAGTGAGCGGTGCATCCCCCCCCACATCGACCTGACACACCCGCAACTTATCGGCATCGGGGTGCGGAGCAAGTGCGACCACCTCACCCACCACCACACCACTAAATGGCGGGGCGGCCGGTTCGACGGCATCCACTTCAAGACCGGCAACGGTGAGCCGATGACATAGCTGTTCGGTGGTAAGTGCTGGGTTAACCCACTCCCGCAGCCACTGTTCTGTTACACGCATGGTGATATCCGAGATTCTCGTTGATGACAGGTGTGATCAGGCAAACTGCCGCAAGAAGCGCAGATCGTTCTCGAAGAAGAGACGCAGATCACCGACCCCATAACGTAGCATCGCTAGCCGCTCTACCCCCATACCGAAGGCGAAACCGCTGTAGCGCTCACTATCGATGCCCACATGTGCTAATACCGTCGGATGGACCATACCGCACCCGAGTACCTCCAACCAGCCGCTACCGCTACAGATGCGACACCCCGATCCACCACAGCCGACGCACTGCACATCCACCTCAGCTGAGGGCTCGGTAAAGGGGAAGTAGGAGGCGCGAAATCGGGTCGCTAGTGGGCGCTCAAAGAAAGCGCTCAGAAAGGCGTCGAGTGTCCCTTTCAGATCGGCGAAGTTAACCGCTTCAGCCACGAGTAGTCCCTCAACCTGATGAAACATCGGCGTATGGGTGAGATCGGAGTCGCAGCGATAGACTCGCCCCGGCGCGATGATCCGCAGCGGCGGCTGCCGCTGCTCTAGCACCCGAATCTGCACCGGTGAAGTGTGGGTACGCAGCACCCGACTCGGATCGAAGTAGAAGGTATCATGCATCGCACGCGCGGGATGCGAGGCAGGGATGTTGAGTGCTTCGAAGTTGTGGTAATCATCCTCCACCTCCGGTCCCTCAGCCACCTCATACCCCATCTGCGCAAACAGTGATTCAATGCGGCGTAGGGTGCGTCGTAATGGGTGTTCGCCCCCGCGCTGCTGGCCGCGCCCGGGTAGCGTCACATCGATCGACTCAGCCGCTAACTTCGCCTCCAGCGCCGCCTGCTGTAGCGCTTCGCGGCGCGCCTCTAGCTGCTGCTGAAGCTGCTGTTTGGCGACATTGATCGCCTGTCCAGCGGCTGGGCGTTCACTCGCATCGAGCTGGCCGAGCTGCTTCATCCGTTCAGTTAACACCCCCTTCTTCCCGAGGTAGTCAACCCGTACCTGATCGAGCGCACGCAGATCAGTCGCTGCTGCGACCGACTGCTGCCCCTGTTCAACGATTCGATCCAGTTCTGCTTGCACGCCTGTTGTCCCGCATGGTCAGGAGAGTGTCGCGGCGGTGTGTTGCAGCGCCGCGGCTATGGGCATTCATAAGAAAAGGGGAAGGGCATGAGTGCGCCTTCCCCTCTAACCGGTGGCTGCTACGCTCAAGCGCACAACCCTCGGTGATCATTCACTACCGCCCCTTGCGGTGCGGTAACGGCGCTCTATTAACCGGCAAGTGCCGCTTTCGCCTTCTCAGCGAGGGCCGCAAAACCGACCTTATCAAACACCGCGATGTCAGCCATCACCTTACGATCGATCTCAACATTGGCCTTTTTCAGGCCATCGATGAGGCGACTGTAGGAGAGACCACACTCACGTGCAGCGGCGTTGATACGAGCGATCCAGAGCGCACGGAATTGACGTTTACGCTGACGGCGGTCGCGATAGGCGTACTGACCCGCCTTAATCACCGCCTGTTTAGCAATACGGAACACACTCTTGCGACGGCCATAGTAGCCTTTCGCTTGCGCAAGGATCTTTTTATGACGGGCGTGGGCAGTTACGCCACGTTTTACGCGGGGCATCGGTCACTCTCCTCAGGCGTAGGGCAGCATGCGGGCAACAAGTTGGGTATCAGCAGCAGCAACTTGGGTGTTGCCGCGCAGCTGACGCTTCCGCTTGGTGCTCTTTTTGGTCAGGATGTGACGCTTAAACGACTGCGCCCGCTTGAAGCCACCAGAAGCGGTCTTCTTAAAACGCTTCGCGGCACCGCGATTGGTCTTAATTTTTGGCATGGGTTGATCTCAACTAGTCTGCTGCACATTGGGTTGGTGGTCTCTCTACCACGTTCACAACTGACGGCCGACACCCTATTACAGGCGCAGCCGGCAGTAGCGGTAGAGCGAAGTGGCCGGTTGGCTACTTCTTCTTCTTCGGGGCGATCAGCATCACCATCTGTCGACCCTCCATCTTCGGGAACTGCTCGACACTGCCCAACTCTTCAAGATCGGCCTCGATCCGCTTGAGCAGATTACGACCGAGCTCCTGATGGGCCATCTCACGGCCGCGGAAACGGAGGGTCACCTTGACCCGATCGCCGTCGTTGAGGAAACGGACCAGGTTGCGCAGCTTCACCTGGTAGTCACCCTCTTCGGTTCCTGGACGGAACTTGATCTCCTTAACCTGAATTTGCTTCTGTTTCTTCTTGGCCGCCTGCTTCTTCTTATTCTCTTCGAATAGGAACTTGCCGTAATCCATCACTCGACAGACGGGAGGCTGCGCTTGCGGCGCAATCTCCACCAGATCGAGCTCTGCGGCTTCAGCCGCGGCGATGGCCTGCTCAATCGCAACCACCCCCACCTGCTCCCCATCGGCACCGATGAGCCGCACCTGCGGCACCCGGATCTCCCGATTCAGGCGCACCTGTTTGTCTTTGCCAGCGATCCTCTTAATCCTCCAAAATAGTGCGGCCGTGGCTCGCGATCTCAGCAGTGAGACGATCCGTCAGCGCATCAATAGATAGGCTGCCGAGATCCTCACCACCACGCGTGCGCACGGCCACCGTAGCGGTTTCAACCTCGCGATCCCCCACCACCAACAGGTAGGGAACGCGTTGTAGGGTATGCTCGCGAATCTTAAAGCCGATCTTCTCATTTCTCAAGTCGGCCGTTGCACGAATCCCGGCGGCGTTCAGTTTTGTCACCACCTCGGTGACATAATCGGCCTGCCGATCAGTAATGTTAAGTACCACCGCCTGGCGCGGCGCTAACCAGAGTGGGAAGGCGCCAGCGTGGTGCTCGATCAAGATCCCGATAAAGCGCTCTAGTGAGCCTAGGATCGCCCGATGCAGCATCACCGGCACCTGCCGACTCCCATCTTCAGCCACATACTCGGCACCAAGGCGCGCCGGCATTGAGAAGTCGAGCTGAATGGTACCGCACTGCCAGACACGACCGAGGCAGTCGCGTAGCGAAAACTCAATCTTCGGGCCGTAGAAGGCCCCCTCGCCCGGCTGTAGCGCCCAATTCAACCCCTGATCGTTAAGTGCCTGCTCAAGGGCCTGCTCCGCCTTATCCCACACCGCATCCTCACCGACCCGCTGTTCGGGTCGAGTTGAGAGTTTGATCAGAATATCGTCGAAGCCAAAATCGGCGTAGACCGACTGGAGTAGCTCAATAAAGGCCGCCACTTCACCCTGGATCTGCGCTTCGGTACAGAAGATGTGCGCATCATCTTGGGTAAAGCCGCGTACCCGCATCAATCCGTGCAGAGTACCTGAAGCCTCATTACGGTGACAGGAGCCAAACTCGGCCATCCGTAGCGGTAGATCCCGATAGCTCTTTAACCCTTGATTAAAGATCTGAATGTGACAGGGGCAGTTCATCGGCTTGATTGCGAAGATGCGCTTCTCCGACTCGGTGATGAACATATCATCACGGAACTTCTCCCAGTGGCCGGAGCGCTCCCACAGCACCCGATCAGCCAGATGCGGCGTGCGCACCTCCTGATAGCCATGCTGCCGTAGTACCCGCCGCACATACTGCTCCACCTGCTGATAGAGGAGCCAGCCGTTGTCGTGCCAGAAGATAAGGCCCGGGGCCTCCTCTTGGGTATGGAAGAGATCGAGCTGCTTGGCCAACTTACGGTGATCGCGCTTCTCCGCCTCAGCTAAACGCTGCAGATAGCTCTTAAGCTGCTTCTTGTCGGGCCACGCGGTGCCGTAGATGCGCTGCAGCATGGCGTTGCGCGAATCACCGCGCCAGTAGGCACCGGCTAACTTCATCAACTTAAACGCTTTCAAGCGCCCAGTTGCCGGAACATGCGGTCCGCGGCAGAGATCGGTAAAGTCACCCTGCTGATAGAGCGACAGCGGCTCATCATTCGGTATTGAGGCGATAATCTCCGCCTTATAGTGCTCACCTAGTTCGGTAAAGTAGCTCACCGCCGCATCGCGTGCTAGCTCACGCCGCTCAACCGTCAGGTTCGCCGCTGCTAGCGCCTCCATCCGCTGCTCAATCGCTGTTAGATCATCGGGAGTAAAGGGGCGCTCAAAAGCAAAGTCATAGTAGAACCCCTCATCAATCACCGGCCCAATCGTCACCTGCGCCTCTGGAAAGAGCTGCTTAACTGCCTGCGCTAATAGGTGCGCGGTCGAGTGGCGAATAATCTCCACCCCCTCAGGGTCGCGCTCGGTGATAATCGCCAGCGGCGTATCCTGCTCAACACAGTAGGAGAGATCGACTAAACGACCATCAACGCGGCCAGCCAGTGCCGCCTTTGCCAGACCGCTGCCGATCGCGGCAGCAATCTCGGCAACCGTGACAGGAGCCGGAAAGTGGCGACTAGCGCCATCTGGCAGGGTGATGGTGGGCATCGGTAACCTCAAATAGAACGGGTTCGGGAAAACGGCAGATGGTAGCACGCATCAACACGCTGGGTCACCATCAGATAGCGCTAATTAGCGGTCGCGCCGCACGGCGGGTTTGCGCGATGATCGACAGGGGGGTTGCTGATCATTGATGATCTCCGCCATCCGGAGCAGTGCTACTGGCGGGATCGCATCGTTACAGCGTGCCGCCGGTAGGTTGACTAAAAAGGTGAAGCGATCGATACCGCTGATCGGTAGTGTGGCCGCCGGGCGTTGATCGCGCAGTAGCTGGATCGCTCGAAAGGCAGCGAGCTGACCGACACTGTAGTAAGCACTCGTCAACCCGAGCGTCGCGCCACCGCTGCGCACCGGCTGCTCGGTGGCACTAAAGGTGGGGATTGCCGCGGCACTCGCTAATGAGGTGATGGTGGTAGCGTGGGCGATAACGGTTGAATCAGAGGGGAGATAGATCAGATCGACCGCAGCGGCGATCAGCTCGGCAACCGATCGACTCACCGCTTCTCCGACCGGAAGATCGGGCGCGATCGGCGCGCTGATGAGCGTCACCCCATCGGCCGCAGCAAACCGCTGCAGTTCGTTGACGCTGAGCTGCGCATTGAGCTCTGCCGGATTGAAGATAACCCCGATACGTTGACTAGCGAGCGCTAATCGCAGCGTCCGATATTGCGCCACGAGGGGTACCGCATGGGTCGCACCGGTGATCGGGCGACCGGCGGCGGCTAGCGCGGTAAAACCGGCACCCTCTGGATCAGCAACAATATTAAAGAGTAGTGGGCGACGCCCGAGCGGGGGGGATTGATTGAGGCGACCAGCAAGATGGGCGGTGAGGGTGGTGCCGAAGCTGTAGATGAGATCGGGCTGCAGCGCCTCAATCTCATCCATTAGCGCGGCGATCGCCTGCTCATCACCGGCGGTATCGCGCAGCAGGAGTCGTAGCGCTATCTGCTGATCGCGTAGATAGGCGATAAACCCCCGCTCCGCCTCAGTGAAGCCGCGGTAGAGCGCCAGATAGATGAGCGGGGGTGGCGCATCCGCTTGCAGTGCCTTACCCGGTAACCGTAGCTCGGTCGGTGGTGCTGGCCAGCGGGTGACAGCTTGTACTGGTTCAGCAGCGCTCAGCGGCGTGTTGGCCAGTAACCAGAGCGCTAACAGCAGCGCTTGCCATCGCCAGCGACAGGCATCGTCGCACACCTTAATCATGCTGATCGTCAACCGCTACGGCGGTAGGTTCACGCTGCCGCCACAGCCATCCGAGCAGGAGGGTTGATAGCAGCAGGTAGAGGCTAAGGAGGCGAAATGTGTCAGCAAAACCCACTTCCGTTACCAGCAGCGCGACCAGCAGGGGCCCTAACACACTCCCGCCCCGCTCCAGTAGCCGAAAAATACCGATCAGTGTACCCGCGCCGAGTGCCGCGGCATCCTCACGACTCACCTCCAGTACCAGCACCAGTTGCGGTGCGACACTGATCGCCTGCGCTAATCCGAGCAGTAGTACTGCGCCCACCACGATGCCGATCCCCCCCTCAAGTGGCAGCAGTAGTAGCGAGAGCGCAGCGAGCAGCGTACCCGCTACGACAAAGCGATCGCGTCCACCCCAGCGATCGGCGAAACGGCCAACTAGGGGTGAGAATAGAATCATCGCCAACCCATAACTCATGATAGCGCGCCCCACATCCCCGCCATCCAGCGTGAGGGAGACCAGATAGAGCGGCATCGCGTAGTAGAGAACGCCGGTTAAGATGAGCTTTGCTGGCACCGCAGCGAGTAGTGTCAGTGCGAGAAAGCGGCGGTTTTGCAACAGCTGGCGGAGCGGTTGCCAGCGCAGCGGTGGAGGCACCGCCCGCTGCTGCTGGCGCTCCTCAAGCAGCGTCAGCGCTACACCCGCGGCGAGCAGTGCGAGTAGCGCGGCAAGCGTGAAGAGGGGGGCATATCCGAGCCGCTCGGCAACAATGCCGCCCATCGCCGCGCCACAGAGTGAACCACCAAAAAAGGCGGCCAGAAACATCGCCATCCCCGCCGTACGCTGCTGGGGCGGACTCTGATCAACCACATACCCCTGCGCGGTAACAAACACCAGACTATAACCAAGCGCGGTCACCCCTCGCCACAGCAGCAGGCTCCAGAAGTGACTCACGCTAGCAGTCGCCACCAATCCCGCTGCTGCAATCAGGGATCCGAGCGCAAATGCGCGGCGCCGCCCAATCTGATCGGAGATACTCCCGGCAAATGGCATCGAGATGGCCCACACCAGCATAAAGAGCGAAATCGGCAGACCCGATAGCAGTGTCGGTGAGAGCCACGCTATGGCGGGATCGAACTGCTGTGCATAGAGTGGCAGAAACGAGACCGATAGCGCTTCGGCAAAGATGAGCAGAAAAAAGGGCCAGCGGATCAGCGGTAGCGATGTGGCGCTGGCGCGGCTATCACTCTCGGCAGTGATCGGTGTCGCTGCGACAGATAACGGCTGTCGTGCTAGCAGCACTAAGACAAATAGCAGTAACTCAAACGCGATCAGCAGTGTCACGAGTAGTACTGTCAGCAGATCCCACTGAATGCGCGCCACCTGCTGATCGATATAGTCACGATGCTGACCGAGTTGGATCCAGCCGACCGGTGCAGCGGCTCCACCGATGCGCTGATGGGTCGCATAGTGATCATCAAGTGGTAGGGTCGCCAGCGGACGATTAGCGGCATTCGTTGCCACGGCCACAAAGTGGCTAGCGGCAGCAGTCGGGAGAGTACCGACTGCGCGCACTACCTGCCCTGCGCTATCGGTGAGGACCAGATAGCTGATGTCGCTATTCTCCTCTTGCAACTGAGAAAAGAGCGGTTCGATACCGCGCCACTCGTCCGCTTCGATACCCCGTTCTAGGAGTTGTGTAAACAGCTCGCCCTGGCCGGCCGCTAGCGCTTGCGCTTTATGGTGTAGGGTGGGCTCAAGACTGCTACGAAACTGCTGTAGATTGAGTATTGAGTAGAGCAGCATGCCCCCACCAATCAGGAGCAGAAGCGGGAGTAGCAGGTGGCGGTGACAGACGATAGGGTGATGTAGATCACTAGAAAATGGCTGCCGTAGCTGCCAGCGCAGGAGCGGTAGCAGCAGTAACCATGAGAGCAGTAGCGTGACTAGACCGTAGCGTAGCAGCGCTTGCGCCATTGCGGTCAGCGGTGCATCGGCGCTACGGCGATCGTAGCTCAACAGCAACTGGCCAACCGCTTGACCAAAGCTATTGTGCAGCGTCTGCTGCAGCAGGTAGTGGCTGCTGCTCCGCCGTAGTTCACGACCCGCCCCATTCGAGAGCGGTAGTGGTGTAGTAGCCGCAACGGCGGCCGCGGCGGTGGCAGCAGGGTTTCCAGCTAATAGCTGCGTCTGGCTGCGCTGGTCGAGGAGCCGAATCCCGAGTAGATCGGGATCGTTTGCGACCCGCGCCGCCATCTGCGCTGGTAGTGCGGCTAACTGTGCTGGTGGTAACCCAAGATCGAGGCCCGACTCAATCCAGTGGCGCAGATCATCGCCCTGGACCATCATCCGCGAACTGAGCAACTCACTATGGGTACGCTGAAAGTTGATCTGATCGAGCCAACCGATCAGCGCCAATCCGGTTGCTAAGATGAGCGCTACAGCACCGGTGAGCGCTAGCCGTAGTCGCCGCACAACCATGATGATGAAGAGGCGTGATGGGTCGGGTTTAGGTCAATCTCAGTGCGCTGTACTACTATCGCTGATCTCCTCTCGCAGCGGATAGAGATCGGGATAGGGTGACTCCTCAAACAGTTTCTCATCACCCCAGCGGTAGCCGTAGTAACCGAGAGCACCGGTCGCGCCAGCGCCGCAACCTAGCATTGATGAGAGGCCGGTGCTCACCGCTACCGGCATCATGGCTGTCCCCGCCACCATCGCCAGTGCCGCCGGCCCGGTCAGCAGCGCTACCACGCCGACCACTGCCCCAGTCGCCAGACAAGCGGTTCCGGTGCCCTCAAGAAACTCCTCACTATCGACCGCATAGCTCGATAGAGGGAGGGTGGTTAGCGCGATCAACGCGGCGGTAGGTAGAAGATGGCGAAACATCGGCAACAGCTCCTCAGCTCAATGGGTTATTAGCGTGGGGTATCGGGTAGTGGATCAGACAGCAGTGAGCGGCAACTTAGAGTGAAGCGACCCCATCCCCCTGCTGTAGCAGTTTGTGCATCGCCTCATCCAACAGCTGCTGCGGCTGCTGTGGATTAGGGTGGCGTCCCACCGCTTTGCTCAGCAGTTCCGCGGCAACACGGTGTTGACCGTGAAGCAGGTAGAGACGACCAAGGCTGGTCTGAAGAATTGGGCTGTCGGGCAGTAGATCGAGGCCTGCAATGTAAGCAGCACGCGCCGCGCTGTGATCGCCCTGTTGCATCTGCACATCACCGAGCAGTTGGTAGAGTACGACCGCCGTCGCGTAGCGGCGTGGCCGCGGTTGCTCGCGCTGGTTGAGTACCTGCTGTAGCGCCGCCTCGATCTTCTCAATACCGACACGCACCTCACCCTTTGCGACCAGCGCCTCGCCCCAGCGCGCCTGTGCAAAGGCGAAATGGGGGTTTAGCTGTAGCGCTTGGCGGTAGCGTGCGATCGCGGCATCGTAATCCCCCTGACGAAAGTGGGCACGCCCCCACAGCAGTAGCGGCCACTGCACCTGATCGATCGGTAACACCCGTACCGTATGCTCAATCAGCGGTAGCGTCTCATTAAACTCACCGCTCGCATACTCTTTACGGAAGTGGTAGAGGGTCAAAACATAGGGATCGACGCGCTCAATAAAGCGCATTGCCATCTTATCGATCAGCTCTGGCACACTATTGCTACCACTCACATAGAGGGTAAAGAGCGCATCGTTAGCTGACTCGCCCTTTAAGATCAGTTTTAGCTCATCGGCACCTGCGGTCACCAGCGCGCCGTTCGCTAACCCCTGCGGCAGACTGAACTGGAGCTGCTGCGAGGCGTTGACTAGCGTGAGATCGATACTGTAACGATGGAGATCTAGAAGCTCTCGCAGCGAGTCGATGAGTCCATCTAGGTGAAGTCGCTCCGCCAATTGATCGATAGCCGACTCATCGGCGTGGAACACCCCGAGATCATCCCCGCGGGCGGTTCCTGCTGCCCGCGCAATATCGCGAATGCGGTTACGTAGTAGCTTAGCGACTGTTTTACCATTGTAACCGCGCGCCTCTACCAGCGCTGGAACGGTCGATTTATGCACTACGATAGGATCGGTTGAAGCAAACGCGGCGATGCCAACCGCAGAGCCGGCAGCAAAGACGAGGGCGGCGAGATCGAGCATGCAAGGACTCCTGCGGCTACGGTCAGGGGGTTATTTAGATTGGCAAGCGTACACAATACACAAGCGTTCGCTGCCAGTATCCCAACAAACCACTACCCGAAGCAAGCGCTACGCTAACCGCTGCGGCTAGCGAGAAACTGCAGCGCCCGCTGCTGTGCGGCCGCCGCTGCCGCACCGATCCAGAAGCCTAGCTGATGCGCCTGCGCCAACCAGTGATACTCACTACCCGCGATCGACTCATACGCATAGATCCCATGATAGAACGGTACATCGCTGTTGTGGGTAGCATGGATAATGAGTGATGGGACTTTGATCTGTGAGAGCGGTAGCGCGCTGTGACGACGATACTGCCGCAGATCATTCTGTTCACCGGCGTCTCTTAACGCGCGATCGGCCACACTCACTAGTAGCTGTTGTAAGAGCGCGATCGCGGCCGGATCTTGGCGTAGCGATACCAACTGCCGACGGAACTGTAGTTCACTATGAGCGCTCGCATCAGCAAATAGTCGCAGTAGCAGATCGGAGCCATCGGTGGTGTGTGATAGGCGCTGCCATAGCTGCTTTGCTACCGGACTCCGAAACAGCAGCGGATCGGCAACCGATTGGATAGTCGGTGGAGGTTGGTAGTAGCCACTCACCGCATCGATCGCAACCAGCGCAGCGACCCGTTCCGGATAGCGCTGCGCGAGCAGATAACCGACCGGACCTCCCAACGATGTGGCCACCACAGCAACCCGTTCAATCGCCAACTGCTGAAGTAGCGCTGCGAGCAGATCGGCCTGCTCCACAAAGCTGCGCCCACTCGCTAATGGTGTACCGAGATAGCCGGGGCGTGACGGCGCGAGTAACCGGAATCCTCCCCGCTCTAACCATTCACCTAGTAGCGCCGCCTGATCATATCCGCCACCCTCACCACCATGGATGAGCAGTACCACCGGCCCCTCACCCTCTGCTAGCAGATATTCACAGCAACCTAGCGTAGTCGTAGTGAAGTGTAGTCGCTTCGATTGCGCCGATGGCGCTGGCATACATTGTGCGGTCATCACCCCATCCTCCCGACAACAGAACTCGCTGGTGACGACAGCGGGTGACCATCTGAACGTCGATAGCGATGATGGGGGTTAATCTAGTGCGGTGGCCGAGCGAATACCATTCGCCGCTGAGCGTATTTTATAGCATGGGGTGTAACACTAGCTAACCGCTACCACCACTAAGCAGCCCCATCCGTATCGCCGTGAGTGTCAGTTCAGCGGTATTGCTTGAACCCAGCTTCTGGTAGATATTTTCGCGATGTTTGCGCACCGTTGCGCCACTAATATGGAGTAGCTGACCACTCTGCTCTAATGAGTAACCTTCAGCGAGGAGTTTGAGCACCTCCCGCTCCCGTGCAGTTAACGCCGGTTCTGGTTCGATGCTGTGAGTGAGGGCGTCAAATGCTGGCACCTCACGCCCACGCCGCTGCAGAGCGCGCGCTAGTGCGGCAACTAACTCCTCACCATCGCTACTCTTAGAGAGATACTCATCTGCCCCCGCCTCTTTCACCTCAGGTGCGGGGTACCACAGCTCCGATCCGGTGAAGGCGACGAGCGCAATCTGTGGATGGATGCGGCGCAGTCGCCGGATACTGGAGAGACCATCGAGCCGCGGCATTGAGAGATCGACAATGGCGGCGTCAAATAGCTGCTGGCGCGCCAAATCGCACAGCATCACCCCATCACTGGCGAGTTGGATCTGCTCGAACCAGCCGAGGTATCCGAGCAGATTGTGTAGACTGTCGAGGACAAGCGGGTGATCATCAGCAATGATGATCCGATAACGTGCGGTATGTCGCTTCTGTAGTGTCTGATCAATCATCGTATGCTCCTCGGCGGTGAGCATTTCAGAAGCGTTCGTATGTCTCTTCTGTAGCGTCTTATCAATCATCATATACGCCGCGATCGGCTACTGCCAGCGAAGTGGTATCGTCGTAGCACAGTTGGAACCAAGCACCGCGCTGCTCTGCATTGATGACACGTAACTGCCACCCCTGCTTCTGTGCGAACTGCTGCGCAATCAATAGTCCAAGACCGTGTCGATCGCCCCCTCCATGAGCGAGGCGCTGCGACACAATCTGGTTCCCGTGAAGCATCTGTTCAGGTAACCCGCCGCCATTATCGATCACATCAATGCGTCGTCCCCCCTGCCGAAATACTACGACCACTCGCGGATTCGGTGCCAATCGCAGATGGTAGCGGATCGCATTGCCAATCAAATTACGAAGTACCGCTGCCATTAGGGTCGGATCGTAGCAGGTACTCACGCCAGAACCGTAGAAGTGGAGGGAGACACCGTAGCGACCCGCCTCGCCGGCATAGAGATCCTGCAGCACATCGATCAGCGCCACCGCACTGCGCCGCCGACAGCGGGTCGTGACACTATCGTTGTCAAGTTGCGCAAGTTCTAGCGCTTTGTTGAGCATGTCACTCACCTGCCGTACTACCACTTGGATCTGAGCGGTGGTGGCGCGTAGGCGCTGCGCAGGGGCTGACGGTAGGGTCGCCGACTCAAAACGAATCGTCGTGAGGTAGAAGCGCAGCGCGCCGAGCGGTTGATGGAGATCGTGGCCTATCACCTCCAGCAGTCGGGTACGAAACTGCTGCCCCTCCTCTGCCCGCTGCTGCTGCTGGCGCGCATACTCGGTTCCGAGCCAGATCTGACGCTGCTGCCGTGCTTGCGTCGCCGCCGTCAGATGGGAGAAGGCGATCAATCCAAACAGCACAAAGGGGGTATAGATCAGATCGGGATCACCACCGACCCAGATCGACATCACAAAATATTGCGCTGCCAGCGCCAAAGAGATAACAAAGATGCCGATTAACGGGGGGGTCAGAAAAGTGTAGCAGGCGGTGATGTTGAAGATATAGAGCGCCAGTAAAAAACCTTGCGAAAGCGCCTCAACAATCTGCGGATGGTGGTAGGTAGCGATAATCGGGTTGTGCATCGCCATCGCAAACAGCAGTAGTGCGCGATCGATGAGGCGTTTGGGTGCGCGCGGAAACACCACCACTAATAGCAGTATGAGTAGCGCCACATAGATGAGCCGAGTCGACACCCGCCACCACGCCACCTCCGGTGGAAAGCTGAGACTATCGATCGTCATCAGCACCAGCTCCAGTACCACAATCAGCGCTACCACGTTGCGATCACGCCGCGATAGTTGTGGCTCATAGGCGGCGAGAAAACGCTGCTCTATCGTCCGATCAACAAACTGGCCGCAGAAATGGCAGATACGCGGCGCGGGTAGCACCTCACTGATATGCACCATCTTCCCTCCTATGATCTGCTATCACTGTTCCCCCCCTTCCCCTACACCACTAACCGCTCTTGATGCCACCGATTTTCCTCCACCGATGCGCTCTCATCATACCGTTATCGCGGCCACCGATACTAGCTATCGTGATCGAGGCTTGCCGCATCCGCAATCGATGCCGATAATAGCGACCACGATTCGGATGCATAACCTCCAAACAATTGAGATTGGACCCCCCCTTAGGATGCTGCTACCTCTGCTACCACTAGCCACTTTACTGCTGCTACTCTCTGGCTGCGCTACCGTTCCCGGCGAGGCGGATCCGGCTGATCCGCTAGAGCCGTTTAACCGTCAAGTCCACCGCTTCAATGACACTATCGACCGTTCGCTACTACAGCCGCTAGCCGAGGGGTATCAGGCGGCGCTACCAGCGCCGGTAAGCCGGAGCATCAGCAATCTGTTTAGCAATCTTGATGATGTTACGGTGTTAGCCAACGATCTTCTGCAATTGAAGTTTGATCAGGCGGCGCAAGATCTGACCCGAATTGTCTTTAACAGCAGCTTCGGTCTGTTCGGTCTGTTCGATGTCGCGACCGCTTGGGGGCTACCGAAACATGATGAGGATTTTGGCCAGACCCTCGGCTATTGGGGGATCCCTAGCGGCCCCTATCTGGTCCTACCCCTACTCGGTCCGAGCACCCTGCGTGATGCTGGCGGACGGGTTGCCGATCTTGCTACCGATCCGCGCCGCGATATCCCCGATAGTGGGGATCAGAATCGGCTCCGGGCGCTCAATATAGTCGATAGCCGCGCTAACTTGCTGCGAACCGGCGAACTCATCGATCAGGCGGCACTCGATCCCTACCTCTTTGTTCGTGACGCCTACCTGCAGCGGCGGACTAATCAGATCTACGATGGTGAGCCCCCTGCCGATGAGCTGTTCGATCCGTTTCGTGATTTAGGGCCTGGCCAATAACAGCGCTCTACACATCAACCGTTCCAGTCACCACCTCGTATCAGGAGTTAACCGATGCAGGATCTGCTACAGCGGGCGGCAGCCATCCGGCTGCTCATCTTCGATGTCGATGGCGTCCTTACCAACGGCACGCTCTTCTATGGCGATGATGGCCAAGAGTATAAGGCGTTTCACTCACGCGATGGCCACGGCATGAAGATGCTACAACGCAGTGGTGTCACCATTGCCATCATTACCGGTCGTACCTCGCAGGTGGTGACCCACCGGATGCAGAATCTCGGTATCACGCATGTCTACCAAGGGCAGCTTGATAAACTCCCCGCCTATGAAGGGTTGCGGCAGCAGTTGGCGATCGCACCGGAGCAGATCGCCTATGTCGGCGATGATGTGGTTGATCTGCCGATCATGCAGCGGGTTGGTTTTGCCGTTGCCGTACAAGATGCCCACCCACTCGTAAAGCGCCACGCTCACTGGATTACTGAGCATGGCGGTGGACGGGGTGCCGCCCGTGATGTGTGTGAGTTGTTAATGGAGGCACAGGGGACGCTTGAACAGGCGCTCGCCCCCTATCTCCATCGCACGACAGCGGATCGGTAGAGATGAGTGGCACCGAGGCAGCGGCGCGCCATCGTCAGATAGTGCAGCGGCTACGGCGTATCGGTAGTCAGTTGCGCGACTGCCCAATCGGTCACCTGCTCCATCTGCGGCGCTGCCCACTACCGAGTCACCTGTTTGCAGCGCTACTGCTATTGACCGGCGCGGTGGTGGCGCTACGTTACACGGTCGAGAAACCCCCGGTCGAACCACGCGCTGAAGCGGCAGGTGCTACCCACCTGCTCAGTGGTGTCACCATCACCGAACAGGATCGTAGTGGCGTACCCCGTTACCGCCTCAGTGCGGTTCGCCTAACCCACTTTGATGATGCAACCACCACACTACAGCAGCCACGACTACAGCTCTATCGTGCAGGGGTGGCTGATTGGTCGCTACGCGCCGTACGCGGTGAACTCGATAGTAGCGGTGATCAACTGCAGTTGTACGGTGGTGTCGAACTGCAACGGGGGCAACCTGCGCTACAGCTAGAGAGTGAGGCGTTACATGTCGATATCAAACAGCAGATCGCTCGGAGCGATGTCGCGGTGCGGGCAGTGGCACCGCAGTGGCAGATTGATGCGATCGGCATGGTGGCAGATGGCAAGCAGCAGCAGCTACAGCTGTTAAATCAGGTGCGTGGTTACTACCATCCGACACCACCTTAAATTGTATGCGGTGAGGGTGCCGCTGGAGATGAGAGAATGACAACCGTTCCCTGCTACCGACCACATAGCAGCGCGCGCCGACAACCCGTCGCCACGCCATACCGGCGCGGGTTGCTGCTACTGCTGCCCCTACTGCTGCTAGCGCCACCGCTGCTCGCCCGCAGTAGTGATCGGAGTGAACCGATCCGAATCGAGGCGGGACGTGTCGAGATCGATGAGCCACGTGGTGTCAGCATCTATCGCCAAGATGTGGTGCTACAGCAGGGTTCACTGCAGCTTAACGCAGATCAACTAACGATCGAACTGGCCCAAGGGCAGTTGCAGCGTGCTACCGCAATCGGTACCCCTGCACGCTTCCAGCAGCAGCCAGAGCCGGCAGCACCAGCGGTAGCGGGTCACGCCACATCTATATTGCTACAGCGCAGTGATAACGATCTGATCCTACTAGAGGGGGATGCGGTCGTGACACGCGGGCGCGATCGCTTCTCAGGTGGTCGTATCCGTTACTATCCTGACACCAACCGGGTAGCTGCAGAGGGTGATGGCAGCGGCCGCGTCGAAGCGATCATCTACCCAACCACAGCAGCGCCCCAACCGTGATCGCATCCACACCTAAGTTGACGACTGGCGGCAGCGAGCAGAGCCATCTGAGCGCCGAGCATCTGCTCAAACGCTACCGCAACCGTGAGGTGGTGAGCGATGTCTCTCTGACGGTCGGCAGCGGTGAAGTGGTCGGACTGCTCGGCCCTAACGGGGCCGGCAAAACCACCTGCTTCTACATGATCACCGGCTTAATACCGTGCGATCAGGGACGCATCACCCTCGATCGCCTCGATCTGACTGCCGATCCGATCCATCGACGGGCCCGCCACGGGGTTGGTTACCTACCGCAAGAGGCCTCGATCTTCCGTAAATTGACGGTGGCGCAGAATATCTTGGCGATCTTAGAGACGCGGCGCGATCTCGATCGCCATCAGCGCGCGCAGCAGTTGGAGTTACTACTTGAAGAGCTGAGTATTCAGCACATCCGTGACAGCATGGGGATCAGCCTATCAGGCGGTGAGCGGCGGCGGGTTGAGATCGCCCGAGCGCTCGCTACCGATCCGCGCTTTATGCTGCTAGATGAGCCGTTTGCCGGTGTTGATCCGATCTCGGTGCTTGAGATTCAGGGCATCATTCGCCACCTACAGCAGCGCGGTATTGGCGTTTTGATCACCGACCATAACGTCCGTGAGACGCTCGGCATCTGCGATCGCGGCTATATCATGAGCGGCGGACGGGTGATTGCAAACGGCACGCCAGAGGCGCTGCTAGCCGACCAGCTAGTGCGTGAGGTCTATCTTGGACACCACTTTCGGATGTAACATGGAGTGCAAGCAGCATGCCGAGTGCTGACCGTCGGGCAGCAGTTGGGTTAGAATGGCGCTGCCCCTTTGATTCCGTCCGGACGCTTGAACACCACTCATGAAGCAGTCGTTACAGCTCGGTCTTCGCCAGAACCTGACCATGACGCCCCAACTGCAGCAGGCGATCCGAATGCTGCAGCTATCGACGCTAGAGCTCCAACTCGAGATCCGTCAAGCGCTCGAAAGCAATGTCATGCTCGAAGAGTTCGATGAGCGCTATGAGGATGAGGGGTTAGAGTCCGATAGCGCCAATAGCGAGCATGATCCCGATCAGCACAGTAGCCTGACCGAGACATCCACGACCGATCACGAAGAGCCGCATGAGAGCAGCGATGAGCTGCGTAGCAGTCAGCAGGAGACGATTCCCGACGAACTGCCGGTCGATAGCAGTTGGGAGGATACCTACGATAGCCACAGTAGCGGCAGCGGTAGTGCCGGTAGCGACGATGATCGTGAGATAGAGTATGGCGATAGTCGCAGCGAAACGCTGCGCGAGCATCTCTTATGGCAGATGCGGATGACCCCCCTATCGCCACTAGATGAGCAGATTGCCGAAGCGATTATCGACGCTATCAACGATGATGGACTCCTCGCCCTCTCGGTAGAGGAGATTTACGCTGCACTACGCCAGCAGGGGATGGAGCTGGATCAGGCAGAAGTGGTCACCGTCCTACGCATTGTTCAGCACTTTGATCCGCCCGGTATTGCAGCCCGCGATCTGCGCGAATCGCTACTGCTACAGCTCCAGCAGCGACCGGATGAGACACCCCAGCGCGACATCGCTCTACGCCTGCTTGAGCGCCACTTCGATCTGCTCGCAGCGCGCGACTACACTCAGCTACGACGTCGTCTGAAACTAGAGGATGAGGCGCAACTGCTAGCGGTGATACGACTTATCCAATCGCTCAACCCGCGGCCAGGCGGTCACCTCAGCAGCAGTCGTACCGAGTATGTAGTGCCCGATGTACGGGTACGTAAACAGCAGGGGCGCTGGCTGGTCGAGCTCAACCCGGAGGTCTCGCCGCGATTGCGGGTCAATAACCACTACGCCTCACTGGTAAAACAGGTGCGCAACGATAGCGACGCCACCACACTGCGTAACCACTTGCAGGAGGCGCGCTGGTTTATCAAGAGCCTCCAGAGTCGCAATGAGACCCTACTACGGGTGGCGACCGCGATTGTTGAGCATCAGCGCGACTTTCTCGAACAGGGCGAGGTTGCGATGAAAGCGATGGTGCTCTACGACATCGCCAGTGAGTTGGGGATGCATGAGTCAACCATCTCCCGCGTCACCACCCGTAAATATATGCACACGCCGCGCGGCATCTTTGAACTAAAGTACTTCTTCTCCAGCCACGTCGGCACTGCCGACGGTGGCGAGTGCTCCTCGACTGCGGTGCAGGCGCTGATTCGCCGCATCGTCGCTGAGGAGAATGCCGCTAAGCCCCTGAGCGACAGCAAGATTCAGGCACTGCTTGAGAGCCAGGGGATTAAGGTGGCACGCCGTACGGTAGCGAAATACCGTGAATTCATGGCGATCCCGCCATCCAACGAACGCAAGCGTCTCGCCTGAAGACGCCTCTGCCCACCCAAAAAATAAGGAGTACACCATGCAACTCAACCTTACCGGGCACCACGTCGATATCACTGACGCGCTGCGTAGCTACGTCAGTGAAAAGCTAGAGCGATTAGAGCGTCACTTCGATCACGTAACCAACGCGCATGTCATTCTCAGTGTCGAGAAGACACGCCAGAAGGCCGAGGCGACGGTCAATATCGCCGGTAATCAGCTCCACGCTAACGATACCCATGACGATATGTATGCCGCTATCGACGGCCTTATCGACAAACTTGATCGGCAGATCAAAAAGCATAAGGAGAAGATCACCGATCACCATCGCGTCGAGGGTAATTCACTCAAGACCCAAGGGGTCGAGTAATCGGGTCGGAGCGGTCGCAGCGTGATCACCATTAGCGATCTGCTCAGCATCGACCGCATCCTGTGCAATGTCGATGCCGGTAGCAAGAAACGGGTGTTGGAACTGCTCGGCGAGCTGCTCGCGGGGGCGCAGGTGCCATCCGACGAGGAGAGCGAAGCGCTCAGCGAGGCCGAGATCTTCGACACCCTTCTCAATCGTGAACGGCTCGGCAGCACCGGGTTAGGTCACGGTGTCGCCATCCCCCATGCACGAATCAAGGGCGGCACCACCACCTGTGCAGCGTTTATTAAGCTGGCTGACGGCATCGACTTCGATGCCGTTGATCAGCAACCGGTCGATCTGCTGTTTGCCCTGTTGGTACCGGAGACGTGCACCGATGAGCACCTACAGCTGTTAGCACAACTATCACGGATGTTTAGCGATCCACAACAGCTCCAGCAGCTGCGTACTAGTGATAGCCGCCAACAGCTACTGACCCTGCTGCAACAGTGGCAACCTCCAGCAACCTGAAGCGGGGGCATCGATGAGCCCTGCCGTGGTGACCGCCGGCGCCCTCTATAGCCAGTTTCAGCAGCGGTTACAGCTCCGCTGGCTCGCTGGCCACGAGGGTGCCGACCGGCCGCTACTGCCCCACTCGCAGAAGCGCCACGACGCGCTCATCGGCCATCTCAACTTTATTCACCCCTACTGTATTCAAGTACTCGGTGCTACTGAACTGCACTATCTTGAGTCTCTCGGTAAAAATAGCCAGCACGACACCCTCACCGCCCTCTGTGATAACCATAGTGCTATCATCCTCATCGGCGATGATCTGCCCCCTCCCCAATCACTTCAGCAGCATGCAGATAGCTGCCGGCTACCGCTGCTCGCCTCACCCCTACCGGTTGCGACACTGATCGAACACCTTGATCACCATCTACGCAACCGATTAGCGCAGCGCCTGACACTCCATGGCGTCTTTATGGATGTCGGCGGCAGCGGGGTACTGCTCACCGGTAGTGCTGGCATCGGCAAGAGTGAATTGGCGCTAGAGCTCATCACCCTCGGCCATCAACTGATTGCTGATGATGCGCCAGAGTTTATTCGTACCGCCCCCGATACCCTGGTCGGGCGCTGCCCACCGCTGCTACGCGGTTTTTTAGAGGTGCGTGGTCTTGGGATTCTCAACATTCGAGCACTATTTGGGGATAATGCAGTGTTGAGCGAAAAGCCGCTACGACTCATCGTCCATCTCGATCGGCAGCAGGGTGTAAGCGATGCGAACACCGATCGGCTGCGCGGAAGCCATCGCCGCCGGCAACTTTTGGATGTTGAGATTACCGAAGTAGTGTTACCGGTTGCGGCCGGTCGGAACCTTGCGGTATTGGTCGAAACCGCTGCGCGTGCCCACACGCTGCGAGAAAACGGTTATGATGCCGCGGACGATTTCATTATTCGCCAGCAGTCGCTGATTGAGGCCGATCCACAATGAAGCTCTGGATCATTAGCGGTACCTCAGGTGCCGGTAAGAGTATCGCGCTCCATGCGCTCGAAGATCTCGACTTTTACTGCATCGACAACCTGCCGTTAGCGCTACTACCGGCATTTGCTAATGAACTACTACACAGTTCAGAACGCCACTATGACGCCGCCGCTGTCGGTATTGATGCGCGCACCGCCACCTCCGATCTGCGCCAATTTCCGCGCCTATTAAACACCCTTCGCGAGTGCGGTAGCGAACCGCTCACCCTCTTCCTTAACGCTGACGATCAGACCCTTGTGCGCCGCTTCAAGGAGACGCGCCGCCGCCATCCGCTCCAAGATGAGCAGCAGTCACTGATTGAGGCGATTCGGCAGGAGCGGCTGCTATTAGAGCCGATCGCACAGCGTGCCGATATCACCATCGATACGACCCGCAGCAATGTCCATCAGCTGCGCGGTCGGATCCAAGAGCAGATTGGTGCTCATCAACCCGGCACCCTATCACTACTCATCCAATCTTTCGGCTATAAACAGGGTATCCCGATCGACGCGGACTTTGTGTTCGATGTGCGCTGTCTTCCCAACCCCTACTGGGAGCCGGCCCTGCGCGATCACACCGGCCGCGATCCGGAAGTGGCCACCTTTCTGGAGCGCGATCCGGAACTCGAACCGATGTTTGGACAGGTGCGCGATCTACTTGCCCACTGGCTGCCGCGCTTTCAGCGCGACAATCGCGCTAGTGTAACGATCGCCATTGGCTGTACCGGTGGACAACACCGTTCGGTCTACTTCAGTGAGCGGCTGGCGCGCCACTTCCGTGACGCCGGCTATCCGACACTCGCCCGCCACAGGGAGTTGAATTGACATGGTTGGACTGCTGCTGATCACCCATGAAGCGCTTGGCGATGCCCTACTGCACAATGCCGCATCGACCCTCGGCCACTGTCCGCTACCCACCGAAGTGTTGGCGGTTGGGCGCGATAGTGATCCGGAGGAGCGACGACAGCGCGCGGCAGAGTTGGCATGCCAACTCAATGATGGCGATGGGGTGCTGGTATTGACCGACATGTATGGTTCAACACCCAGCAATATCGCCTGTTCGCTCGCCAACCTAGCTACGGTGCGGATCATTGCCGGGGTCAATCTGCCGATGCTGATTCGTGTCTTTAACTACGCTACCCTCGATCTTGATACGTTGAGCGACAAAGCGTTGAGCGGTGGACATGATGGCGTTGTCAGCTGCTCGGCGTTGACAACAGCGGCGGCGGTCACACTCGGCGGTAACTTAAACCCAACGGCAGGTGGCAGTGCCACTCAGCACCACTGATTTCCCCATTATCAGTAGAGGAACCTTAGCTACTATGATCAGTCAAGAAGTGACCATCATCAACCGCCTCGGCCTGCATGCGCGCGCCGCCGCCCGCTTTGTACGTACCGCCTCCGCCTTCAGCAGTGAGGTGATGGTGGAGCGCAACGGCCAGCGGGTCAACGGTAAGAGCATCATGGGGGTGATGATGTTAGCGGCCGGCCGCGGCACGCTACTGACACTGGCAATCGAGGGGAGTGATGAGCGTGAAGCGCTCGCTGAGTTAGAGACGCTGATTGCTGACCGCTTTGGTGAAGATGAGTAGCGCTTACACGATGTTGTCTAGCTAAACTGCCATGGCGCTGACCCTCCCCGGTATTGGCGTCTCCCGTGATCGGGTGATTGGTCGGGCTCGATTACTGCTGCGCGATCATCCCGAAGTGGTACGGCTGACGCTGCGTCCCGATCAGATCGAAGATGAGCTAGCACGCCTCCAGCGCGCCGTCACCGAAGCGCGAACGCAGCTTCTAACCGCCCGCCAGCGCATTCCCGATAGCGCCCCGAGTGATATCACCGCTTTTTTAGAGGCGCATCTGCTGATGCTGGAGGATAGCAGCCTTAACAGTGAGCCGGCCGCCCGCATCCGTGATCAACTCTGCAACGCGGAGTGGGCGCTACAGCAGCAGCAGCAGGTGTTAGAGCAAGCCTTCTCGCAGATTGATGATCCCTATCTGCGCAGTCGCATCGACGATATTGGTTATCTCTTTCGGATGCTACAGCGGCTGCTGCAGGTGGGCGATCGTCACAACGATCTCTATGAGCCGGTCGCCGCCGATCAGATCGTGATTAGCAACGAGTTAGCACCGAGCGATCTACTAGTGCTCCACCACCGCGGCGTGGTTGCGATTATCACCGAACGCGGTGGTCCCCTCTCTCACACCGCCATCTTAGCGCGGAGTCTTGCACTCCCTGCGGTCATGGGGGTGGCGCGGGCGCAGCAGCTACTGCGCGATGGTGAGACGCTGCTAGTCGATGGTACCCGCGGTATGGTACTGGCCGATCTGGATACAGCCGCCATCGCCTTCTATCGCGGGATGCTCGATGCGCAGTTAGCTCGTCGGGCGCAGCTACGACGACTCAAAGATCTGCCCGCCCGCAGTCGCGATGGCGTTGCGATCAGCCTACAGGCAAATATTGAGTTACCGGGCGACCTGAATGCCGCGCTCCAGCTCCACATGGAGGGTGTCGGCCTCTTTCGTACCGAGTTTCTGTTCATGAATCGGCGCACCCCACCCGATGAGGAGGAGCAGTTTCGGGTCTATCGCAGTGTTGTGCAGAAGCTCGCCGGCGCACCACTAACCATCCGCACGATCGATCTGGGGCTCGACAAAGGGAGTCAGTTTGGGCCAGCAACTGACAGCTCCCCGCTCGGTCTACGCGGCCTGCGTCTCTCACTCAAAGAGCAGGATCTGTTTCTGCCACAGCTACGGGCGATTCTACGCGCCTCGGCGTGGGGACCGGTACAGCTACTGCTACCGATGGTGACTACTATTACCGAAGTGGAGCAGGTGGAGCGGCAGCTCGATCAGTGCCGCTGCCAACTCCAGAGTGCCGGCCTGCCGTTTGCGCCTACGCTGCCACTCGGGGCGGTCATTGAGGTACCAGCGGCGGCACTCTGTGCCGATACCTTGGCACAACGCCTCGATTTTCTCTCGATTGGTACCAACGATCTGATCCAGTACACCCTCGCTACCAACCGCACCGATGAGCATGTCAACCACCTCTACCAGCCGCTCCATCCAGCGGTGTTAAAGCTGATAGCACAGACAATCAATGCGGGCCAGCGTCACCAGACACCGGTAGCGATGTGTGGTGAAATGGCTGGCGATCCGAGCTTCACCCGTCTGCTACTAGGTCTCGGACTGCGGCAGTTTAGTATGCCGCCGGCGGCGCTACTTGAAGTGAAGCAGGTGATTAGCGAAAGCTATGTCGAACGCCTTGCACCCATCGCCCAACAGCTCCTCGCCTGCCGCCACCCGAATGAGGTGATGGCGGCACTCAACCGGCTCAATCAGTAGCGTGACCGATCATCACAATAGGTGGCAGACGCTGGCGATCTGCAACCGGCTTCGCATCTGATTACCGAGCCCCCGACCGATGTGACAGTGGCATTACAGAGCGCGTCAGCAGCTATTCTGGCACCACCCCTTCCTGTTACACTGCGCGCCGTCTCTTCTCACCCCAGTGAGCCCCGCCGCTATGCCAGAGAGTGTCGATCAAGAACAGATGCAAGAGTGTCTGCAGCGACTGCTGGCAGCACTCGAAGCGGGTGATCTCAATCGCGTCAACACGCTGATCAGCAGTGCCCATCCGGCTGAGATTGCCAACCTCCTAGAGGCGCTACCGCACGATGAGCGTCTCTACACTTGGGAGCAGGTAGAGCCGGATCGGATGGGTGAGACCCTCGCCCATCTCAGTGACTTTGTGCGCGACCAGCTCGTCAGCACCATGGCACCGAGCGAGTTGATAGCCGCGACCGAGAGCCTCGATCCCGATGATCTGGCCGATCTGCTGCCGGATCTGCCCGAGGATGTGATCAACACCCTACTTGCCACCATGGATGCCCAGGATCGGCAGCGATTAGAGGCGGTTCTCTCCTATCCCGAGGATAGTGCCGGCGGCTTGATGAATGTCGATCCGGTCACCATTCGCGCCGATATCACCCTCGATGTGGTGCTGCGCTATCTCCGCCGCCGCGGTGAGCTACCCGAGACCACCGATGCGTTGATGGTGGTCAACCGCAAGGGGCGTTATCTTGGTGTGTTACCGCTAGCGACACTACTGACCCACGATCCCGCTAAGAGTGTCGCGGAGGTGATGAATCGACGGGTAGAGCCGATCTTAACCACTCTGCCAGCGCGCGAGGTGGCAGCAAAGTTTGCGCATCACGATCTGGTCACCGCACCAGTTGTTGATGAGGCGGGGATCCTGTTAGGTCGGATCACGATTGATGATGTGGTCGATGTGATCCGGGTAGAGGCGGAGCACACCATCATGGGGATGTCGGGCCTCACCGAGGAGGAGGATATCTTTGCGCCGGTACTCCAGAGTAGTCGGCGGCGGGCCGTGTGGCTAGGCGTCAACCTGCTAACCGCTTTTCTCGCCTCATGGGTGATTGGGTTATTTGAACTCACCATTGAGCGGTTAGTGGCACTGGCGGTACTGATGCCCGTTGTTGCGAGCATGGGTGGCATCGCCGGCAGTCAGACCCTCACGCTAGTGATTCGCGGCATGGCGCTCAATCAGATCGGTAGCGGCAACACCCGCCAACTGCTGCACAAGGAGTTGGCGGTTGGTGCGATCAATGGCTTAGCATGGGCAGTGGTGATTGCACTGGTGGCGGCGTTCTGGTTTAGTAGCCTCGCTCTGGGTGGTGTGATTGGCAGCGCTATCATCGTCAACCTAGTGGTAGCCGCTCTCTCGGGGGCGACGATTCCGCTGCTTCTACGCCGCTTCGGTGCCGATCCGGCACTAGCCGGTGGTGTGGTGTTGACCACGGTGACCGATGTCGTCGGCTTTTTCACCTTCCTTGGTTTGGCAACACTCTTTCTGATTTAGTGCCCAGATATCACCACAGCGACCGATCCCTCAATGGAAACACCCCCAATCCGCCAACCGACCGCGGCTGATCGCGATCTTCTAGATCGCTTTCTCGATGCGCTCTGGCTACAGCACGGCTTGGCCGATAATACGCTCGCTAGCTACCGTAGTGATCTGCAGCAGTTGGCGGGGTGGCTAGCCGGTTCCGGGCGTGGGTTACTACTGTGTGATCGCGCTGATCTGCTGCGCTATCTGCAGCAGCGGCTACAGGCAGGGCATTCGCCACGCACCGCGGCGCGGTTGCGATCGAGTCTGCGGCGCCTTTTTCAGTGGCTGCTACAGGAGCAGCTACGGCACGATGATCCGAGCGCCCACATCGACGCCCCGCGACTCGGACGCGGCTTGCCAGGTAGTCTCAGCGAGGCGGAGGTGGAGCAGCTACTAGAGGCGCCGGAGAGCGCCACCGCGCTCGGTCTACGCGATCGGACGATGCTTGAGTTACTCTATGCGACCGGGCTACGCGTAAGTGAATTGGTGGGGCTAGAGCTACCACGCCTTAACCTCAATATCGGCGTCATCAAGGTAGTCGGCAAAGGCAACAAGGAGCGACTCATCCCGGTCGGCGAGGAGGCGATTAGCTGGCTTCGTCGCTACCTCGCCGGCACCCGTCAGCAGTTACTACGCGGTCAGCCGCAGCCGATCCTATTTCCAAGTCGCCTCGGCGGGCCAATGACACGCCAAGCCTTCTGGCAGTTAGTGAAGCGCTACGCTCAACAGGCCGGTATCGATAAACCGCTCTCGCCCCACACCCTCCGCCACGCGTTTGCTACCCATCTAATCAATCATGGCGCCGATCTGCGATCGGTACAGCTACTGCTCGGCCACAGCAGCCTCTCCACCACCCAGATCTACACCCACGTCGCCCGCGCACGGCTACAGGCGCTCCACGCCCAGCACCATCCGCGCGGTTAACCGCTGCGTGACCGGTGGCAGCGCCACCACCACTTATCAAGCTCAACGAACAGAAACAGGAGCAGTAGTAGCGGCAGCATCATCAACCATGCGGTGAGCGGCAGCGGTGTGGTCGCAAACAGCTGCTGGAGGGGCGGCGCATAGGTAAAGAGTAGCTGCAGTAGCAGCACCAGCAGGATCGCCAAGGGTATCGTCCGATTACGGGTGAGCAGATCGCGCCGCAGCGCACTTCCGAGTAGTGAGCGACTATTGAGCAGATAGACCACCTCAAACAGCACCAGTAGATTGACCGCGACGGTACGCGCCTCGGCCAACTCGACTGCGTGTGCGCGCTGCCATAGAAAGAGCCCAAACACCCCCATGACCAATAGAAGTGAGACCAGCAGCGTACGCCACAGCAGCATACCCGACAGGAGTGGCGCATCCGCAGCGCGCGGGGGGCGCGCCATGCGATCCGCCTCCGCTGGCTCAAACGCCAGCGCTAACGCCAGCGTCACCGCAGTGATCATATTAACCCAGAGGATCTGTAGTGGCGTGATCGGCAGTAGGGTACCCAACAGGATAGCGGCGACGATGATCAGCGCCTCACCACCATTAGTCGGGAGGATAAAGAGGATCGCCTTGCGGATGTTGTCGTAGACGGTACGCCCCTCGGCCACGGCGGCCACAATCGAGGCGAAGTTATCATCGGTGAGCACCATCTCTGCCGCCTCCCGCGCCACCTCGGTGCCGTTACGCCCCATCGCCACCCCAACATCAGCGCGCCGCAGTGCGGGGGCATCATTCACCCCATCACCGGTCATCGCCACCACCGCGCCCTGCTGCTGTAGCGCGGTCACAAGGCGCAGCTTATCGGCGGGTGTGGTGCGGGCAAAGAGATCGTAATCTCGCACCGTCTGCTGAAGGGCGGTCTCACTGAGCTGCGCCAGTTCAACCCCGGTTATCGCGCGTCCCCCCTCCCCCACGATGCCGAGCTGTTCACCAATCGCCTCAGCAGTTATGCGGTGATCACCGGTAATCATTTTGACCCGAATACCGGCGCTGCGGCAGGCAGCGAGCGCCGCCTCTACCCCCTCGCGGGGCGGATCGATCATGCCGACCAGTCCGAGCAGCGTGAAGCCCCCCTCTACATCACGAAACTGTAGTCCGGTGAGGGGTTGATCGGGTACCCGCAGCGCCAGCGCCAACACGCGTAGCCCGTGGTGGGCCATCTGCGCGAGAGCGGCGTGCCAGTAACGCAGGTCGAGCGGTGGTCGATCCTCACCGCTACCATGCTGCTGGTGACAGATAGCAAACACGCGCTCCGGTGCCCCTTTGAGCAGGATAAAGTGGTGGCCAGCGTGATCGTGGTGGAGTGTTGCCATGAACTGATGCGTGGCATCGAATGGGATCGCATCGCTGCGCGGCAACTGCTCACGTAGACGTACCGGATCGAGCCCCGCTTTCAGCGCTAGCGTGAGCAGCGCGCCATCGGTTGGATCGCCCTGGAGCTGCCACTCATCACTATCGCTCAGTGGCTGGAGCTGCGCATCGTTGCAGAGCAGTGCAGCGCGGCAGAGCTCAAGTAGCGCGGCATCACCGCTCTCATGCAGCGACATCTTCATCAGGGAGGGTTGCGCCTCGGCAACGGTAAAGTGACCATTCGGCGCGTAGCCGCTACCGGTCACATTGACCCGACCGCGGGCGGTTACCAACTGCTGCACCGTCATCTCGTTGCGGGTGAGGGTTCCGGTCTTATCACTACAGATCACCGACACCGCACCGAGACTCTCTACCGCCGGCAGTCGCCGGATCAGTGCCTGACGTGCGGCCATCCGCTGCACTCCGATCGCCAGTGTGATGGTGATAATCGCCGGTAACCCCTCCGGGATCGCAGCCACCGCAAGGCCAACCGCCGCCAGAAACATCGCTTCGCTACTGTAGTCGCGCCAACCGATACCGATGGTAAAAGTGATTAGCGCAATCGCAACAATGGCATAGCTAAGGCGCTCACCAAAGTGCGTGAGCTGGCGTAGCAGTGGCGTGGTGAGTGGGGTGACGCTAGCGAGTAGATGACTGATGTGTCCCATCTCGGTGGCACGCCCAATCGCTACCACCACCCCGCGGCCACTGCCGTAGCTAACCCAAGTGCCTGAGTAGGCGAGTGACCGACGATCGCCAAGTGGAGCGGTAGCGGCATTGACGCCAATCGCCTTATCGACCGGCAGCGACTCGCCAGTTAGTGCCGCTTCGGCAATGCGTAACCCATACTGCTGCACGAGCCGTAGATCAGCCGGCACGCGATCACCGGCGCTTAACAGCACCAGATCACCCACCACCAGCTCACTCGCATCGATCGTGCAGCGTTCGCCATCACGAATCACGCTAGCCCGATTCGGGAGGAGCTGCCCAATCGCTGCTAACGCCCGCTCCGCCTTCCCCTCTTGGAGGAAGCCGACGAGTGCGTTGATCATCACCACGCCCAAGATCACCCCGCTATCGAGCCAGTGCTGTAGCAGCGCCGTGATGAGTGCCGCAATGAGGAGGATCTGAATCAGTAGGTTCTGAAACTGGCTACCGAGACGCTGCAGTGGGCGGCGCTGCGGTGCGGGGGGGAGTCGATTAGCACCACCAAGATGGCGCCGCTGCGCCACTTCCGATTGGCTCAATCCACGCTCCGGATCACTCTGTAACTGCTCGCACACCTGTGCTGGTGTCAGGGTGTGCCAAAGGCTATCGTTGGTTGCCATCGCTGCTACCCGCCGGTCGAGAGTGGTAGTCCAGAGTATAGTGGCGAAAATCACCCCGTTCGGCGACCCGCGTTGAGGAAGCAGCGAAGCTTGCCGCTGACCGATTCCCTTGTAACAAATAGCGTTTTTTTTAGCCAACCCCTTGACACTCTGGGCGACTCAAGCCAACCTTGATCGCGGTCAAGGCGCCCGCGTGAATGGTTGCGACAGGTGACATCAGCGTGTCATCCACCGCCCCTATCATTTGTGCGTCAACATGTGACCCACCGCTGCCCAGCGCTGCGGTTGCATCACAACCATAAATCAGAAGTGCCACACCAACAGGTCGTCACACGACAACGGAGAGGATGCTGATCCCTATGCCGTCAATCAACCCGCCTGACGCTGCCGCGCCAACCGCGCTGTTGCGCCGCTGGATCACCGCGTCGCTGCTGCTCTACGCCATCTGGCTACTGCTGATCGACCGTAGCGATCTTACCGCTTGGATCGCCGGTTTGGTGGTCGCGCCCCTGACAGCGTTACTCTCAACCAGCCATCTACTGCTACTCGATGGCGTGCGGTTACGCCTCTCGCTGCCATGGCACCTGCTGCGCTTTCTAGCGATCTTCCTACACGCACTAGTGCGCGCTAACTTCGATATGGCACGACGGGTCATCTCCCCGCGGCTCCCGATCGATCCGGCGCTAGTGAGTGTAGAGAGTCAACTGCAATCGCCGCTTGGCCGCCTACTGCTGGCCAATGCCATCACCCTCACCCCCGGTACCCTCACCGTAGATGTCGAGGGGCAGCAGCTACAGGTACACTGGATCGATAGCCACGGAACAACCGATCTAGCTACTGCGACCGCCGCGATTGCGGCCCGATTTGAACGCTATCTGAAGGAGATTGTGTTGTGAGTGAAGCCCTGTCGCTGCTGTCACTAGCGGGCAGCGCACTGCTGGTGATCGCCGTTGCGTTGGCGCTCTGGCGACTACTGCGGGGTCCGACCCGCGCCGACCGTATGGTCGCTGCCGATACCCTGTCGGTGATCGCGACAGCGGCGATTGTCTGGTTGGCGTTCTGGTTTGAGAATCCGCTCTATCTCGATATCGCACTGGTCTATGGCGCACTCGCCTTTGTCGGTGTGATCGCGGTAGCACGCGCCCTTGAACGGAGGCAGGCATGAGCGAACTGATGAGTCTGGCCGGTACGTTGCTGCTACTGATCGGTAGCCTCTTTATCGCCCTCGGGGCGCTCGGTTTAGTGCGGATGCCGGATCTCTACACGCGCCTACAGGCCGGGACCAAAGCGGTCACGTTAGGCTCCCTCTGTCTGCTGCTCGGTATCGGTCTGCTCCAACCCGCATGGTGGAGCAAGCTGCTGCTACTAGCACTCTTTATCGCCCTCACTTCGCCGATCGGCTCTTCGACCATCGCTCGCGCCGCGCAGGTCACTGCCCATAAGCCGTGGCAGCGCTCTGATAATCAGCGGGAGGCGTCATGATCTGGATCCTGTTGACGGTGGTGATCACCACCCTTATCGCCGGCACCTTAGTCGTCGTGCTGCGTAGCCTGCTAGCGGCAGTCGCCGCCTCGGCAGTGGTGTCGCTGGGTCTATCGCTCATCTTTATGCTGCTTCGAGCACCCGATGTGGCCCTCGCTGAAGCGGTGGTGGGTGCCGGGCTCTCCGGTGTGATGTTTGCACTCGTCGCGCGGCGACTGCCGATAGCCGATGATGAGACGACCGATGCGCAGGATGGGGGTGATGCATGAGTTGGCGGGGACGTGATATGGCAGCACTGCTGCTACTGATCGGTCTGGGTGTGCTGCTTGCCGCCGTGCTTGAGCCGATTCTATTCGGCGCAGCACCGATGCTCGTTGGTAGCCAGATCCAAGCGCTTGGTGCCGAGCCAACCGGTGCGGCTAACCTCGTTACAGCGGTACTCCTCGGCTATCGTGGCTTCGATACGCTCGGTGAACTCACCATTCTATTTGCGGCGGCAACCGGTGCCGGCATGGTGCTAGCGCAGGGGAATCGTGGCCGCCACGACGTCGCCCCGGTCGGGTTTGTGCTACAGGTGGGCAGTAGTCTCATCTTCCCACTGCTACTACTGTTTGGTTTCTACACCATTTTGCATGGCCACATCACCCCGGGAGGGGGCTTTCAGGGGGGGGCGATTCTCGCAGCCGCCTACTTTGTGCCGCTACTTGGCCATGCCGGTCACCCACTGCCGAGTGGGTTGACCACCCTACTAGAGGGGTTAGCTGGTATCACCTTTATCGTCGTCGGTCTGGTTGCGATGATGGCGGGCGACACATTTCTCACCCCATTCGGTGATCACGGTACGCTCGGCCAGCTACTCTCAGCCGGAAGCCTACCGCTGCTATCGATCGCGATTGGCGTTAAGGTGGGTACAGAGCTAGCTAACGTGCTAGCGCACCTCGGCGGTATTGAGCAGGAGCGAGGCTAATCATGCTGAATCTGGAGACCCTACTGACCACCGGTAACCTGCTCTATGCCGGTGCCACCACCCTGATTCTGATCGGTATCGCCGGCATGGTGCTACAGCGCCATCTGCTGCGTATTCTGCTCGCACTCACCCTCGTCGAGGCGGGCGTTAACCTATTCCTGATCGCTGCCGGTTTCCGTCCTAATGCAGCGGCGCCGATTGCCGTCGCCGGGCAGTTTCCGGCCTCGATGGTTGATCCGATTCCGCAGGCACTGGTATTAACTGCGATTGTGATTGGCGTCGGTGTACTGGCGCTCGCGCTGGCACTAGCACTACAACTGCAGCGCCACTACGGTACCCTCGATATGGCAGCGATCGCCGCTCGTCTGCACGCCGCTCCCGGTAGAGGCAGTTCCAGCGGCCTCCCTGTTGAACCCTCCCATTCCGGCAAGGAGTCGGCGTCGTGACTGCTGAAGCAACCGTTCTGCTGATTGTGCTGCCACTATTTGGCGCCTTTCTGCTGCCGACCATCGGCCGAATTAACGCGAGTGCTGCCCACTGGAGCGGTGCACTGCTGTTGGCACTGCTACCGCTACTGGCAATTGAGCTGTGGAATCTGCACAGTGCCGGAGCGCTTCCACCGCTCGCCCTCGGTGGCTATCTGGCACCGCTTGGGATTGTGCTCTACCCCGATCGGCTCTCGCTGACACTGGTATTGGCACTCACCCTCGGGAGTCTGCTGCTCTGGCCGCGGCTGCATCAGAATGATGCGACCGGTCGGCAGGCGACGCTGATGCTGCTGCTGGTCGCTGGTGGTAACGGCTTGGCGCTGGCGGGTGATCTCTTTAACGCCTTTGTCTTCTACGAACTCGTAGCGGTCACTAGCTATGCGCTAGCAGCAAAGCTGGGGAGTGGCGATGGCTATGCAGCGGCACTCCGTTTTCTGATTCTCAGCGCGCTCGGCTCAGCACTCGGACTGCTCGGCATCGCACTGATCTACACCCTCACCGGGACACTCAACTTTGCCCATCTGGCTCAGCATGCAGCGGCCTTTAACTCGCCACTTGGCATCACCGCTTTCGTGCTGATGGTTCTGGGCTTCGGCGTGAAAGCGGAGCTGTTTCCAGTCAATAGCTGGGTGCCGGAGGTGTATGGGGCTACCTCACACCGAATTGCCGGACTGTTGGCGGGTATCGTCTCTAAACTGGCGCTGCTGCTGCTGCTACGGCTGATTACCCTCCTCTATAGCGATGTTGAGGTGGCCGGATGGCTCCTGTTTACGCTCGGTCTGCTCGGTCTGATCAGTGGCGAATTGGCGGCGTGGCGGGCGACCGATCTGCGCCACACCCTCGCCTACTCTTCGATCGGTCAACTCGGGGTGATGGTGATGGCGCTATCACTACCCGGCGAGAGCGGTATGGTGGCGCTGCTGGCACTGGCACTGCATCACCTAGTAGTGAAACCGGGGCTATTCCTGTTTAGTGATGGTTGGCACGGCACTTCGCTAGCGGGTGCGGCACGGCGCGGCCCCTGGGGCGGGGTTCTCTTTCTGCTGTTTGCTCTATCGCTGATTGGCGTACCGCCGCTGCCCGGTTTCTGGGCTAAGCTACTCTTTATCCGCGAGGCGCTGGCAGCCGGTGGGCCGTGGTTACTGGCGATCGCGATCATACTGACCGCTACGGTATTAGAGACCGCCTACCTATTCCGCTTCCTGCGCCGCGCTTACAGCCGGCACGGGAGTGCTGGCTATGGTGCGATTGGTCCCGATGCGGCACTGCGTGCGAGCGCTTTTGGGGCGACACTGGTAGTTGGTCTACTCCTGCTTAACCCACTCACTGAACTGCTGCAGCAGACCGCCGCAGAGATTATCGATACCCCTAGTTATATCGCACGGGTACTGGATGTACCGGTGGAGGTGACCCCGTGAATAGTCTTGATCTGCTGCTACTTCTAACCACCCTAACCACGCTATTGGCGCTACTGATGGGGCGTTGGCGGCCGGTAGGGTGGCTGCTGACGCTCCTCTATGCACTGCAGCTGGCACTCCTTGCGGATCTCGGTCTTACGCTGCAGGGGGGGGGGCAGGTGGTCTCACAGCTGCAGCTCACCCTGCTCGGTTACCCGATCGGTTTGGTACTTGATGGTTTCGGCTGGCTATTTGCGGCGATTACACTGCTGATTGCCCTCTTTAGCAGCTGGTTTGGGAGTGGTGCATGGAGTGCTGAGCGCAGCGATCGACGGGCGCAGCATCTGACACTCTCGCTCAATGTCACGGCGATGCTACTGCTGCTAGCGAGCGGCGATCTACTCACCCTCTTTATCACTTGGGAGCTGGTGAGTTGGTCTGGTTTCGCGCTGATGGCGTATGCCGGTGGGCGAGCTGCCGATGCCGCGCTGCGCTATCTGATCTACGCGATTGCCGGCGCGATGGCGCTGCTAGCCGCCCTCCTACTGGTCGAGCAGCAGGGTGGAAGTTTCCAGTTTGCGGCGGTCGCAACCGCTGTGACAACGCTCGATAGCGCCGGACTCTGGCTACTGCTGCTGCTCTTTTTCACCGGCTTTGGGGTGAAGATGGCGCTCCTACCGTTCCATCTCTGGCAGGCCGAGGCCTATGCGCTCACACCGGGGCCGGGGGCCGCCTTTCTGGGTGCTATCTCGTCGCGGATGGGGCTCTTTGCGCTGATGTTGGTGGTGGTGAAGCTGATTGGCCTCGAACACCTCGCCGCGCTGGCCATCCCATATACGTTCCTTGATGCACAGTCGCTACTTGCATGGATCGCCGCCTTCACCATTATTATTCCCACCTTTATCGCATTGACGCAGAGTGATGCGCGACGACTCTTAGCGTGGCACGGTATTGGTCAGACCGGCTATATGGTGTTGGGGATTGTGATAGGTACCGAACTGGGCGTCGCCGGTGGACTGCTGCACGTGTTTAACTACGCGACTTATCAGGCCGCGCTCTTCCTCTCAGTGAGTGCGGTGATCTACCGTACCGGCACCGCCGATCTCGACCGCCTTGGTGGTCTAATCACGCGGATGCCGCTCGCCTATGTCACGATGCTGATGGGGATCATCGGCCTCGCTGGGCTGCCGCCGATGAATGGCTTTGTATCGAAGTGGATGGTCTATAAAGCGCTGCTCGATAATGGTCAACCGCTCCTATTTGTCGCTGCCATCATCGGTACCCTCGGCACCATTTTGTCGGTCTATAAGTTGATCCACAACACCTTCCTCGGTCAGCTTCGAGCGGAGCATCAAGCGGTGCGTGAGGTGCCGTGGAGCATGAGCGTGCCGATGTTAGCACTCGCTGCGATTGGCTTTATCACCGGCTGGATGCCGGGGCTAGCACTGAGTGCGATCGATGTGGCACAGCAGGCGCTCGGCATCGCGACGCTGCCACACCATTTAGGCGGCTTCTCACTCTCAAATGGTAATCTCGATATGCTCTGGGTGGTGGGGGCACTACTCGCCTCGATCGGCATCGGTGCGCTGATCTTCTTCGCCGGTAACCGCCGCCATCTGACGCACCAGCTCGATAACTACGCTGGCGGCCACTTCCTCAGTAGTAGCCACCGCTACCACTATAGCCACAACTTCTATGCCGGCCTGATGCATCTGATTGGGCCTTGGTACCGTGGCACTTTCCGCTGGCTAGAGCAGGCGCTGATCAACAGTGTCGAGGTGGGTGGCAACGCCGCACTGGGTCTGTTTCGCAATAGTGCGATGCTGCTCTATATGGTTGCCGCGCTGACGCTAGCACTGTGGCTGCTGCTATAACTGCTCGATCAAACAGGAATCTTAAGTGATGAAGCTACTTTCAGAACTGCTGCTGATGCCGCTAATTGCATTCGGTGTCGGTCTGCTGCTGGTGCTGATGATGCGCAAGGTGCGGGCGCGGGTCGAGCGGCGCATTGGCCCACCGCTACTACAGCCACTCTACGACATTCTGAAGCTCTACGGTAAAAAGACTCAGATCTCGCATGGCGTGATGCACGATATCTCGGTGATGATGCTACTCGGTGGGGTGATCTGTGTAACACTCTTTCTGCCGGTACCCGGGATGAGTGGTCTTAGTGATCGCGGTGACATCATCACGCTGATGTACCTGATGATGGTCCCGTCGCTCGGTATGGCGCTGGGAGTAGGTCAATGCGCGAACCCGAACGGTTCGATCGGGATCAGCCGCGCCCTCACCGCGATGGCCGGTTATGAGGTTCCATTTGTGATTGCGGTGGCCGGGGTCGCTATCGCTTATGGCACCACCGATCTGGCGCAGATCGCCGCTGCGCAGCAGGGGGGAGTGATGCAGTGGGGACTCTTTCAGCAGCCCCTGCTAGCGATCGCCGGCCTCATTGCAATCCATGCAATGCTCGGTAAAGAGCCGTTTGAGATCTACGTTGCACCGGCGGAGATTGCGACCGGACCGATGGTGGAGATGAGTGGTAAGTATATGGGCACGCTCTTTACCATGATGAGCTTTCAGCTCTATAGCGTCGGGCTGATCTATACACTGCTCTTTCTGGGTGGCGGTGAGAGTTGGCTACTGCTGCTGCCGAAGCTGTTTGCGGTGGTGTTTGTGTCGGTTGCGGTTACCAACATCTTCCCGCGTCACCGTACCGAAAAGGTGATCGGTTTTATGTGGAAGTGGCCGACCGGCATCGCGCTACTTGGTCTCGGATTGGTGATGCTGCGCTGAGCGCAACCGGAGAGTGGATGATGAGTTCTATGACAAGCTACCCCATCTATCGCGATCCTGACACGGCTATCGGCTGTCGTACGGTCGATGAGCAGGAGCGATCGCTACTGCGGCGCGTTCTCGATCGGATTGCCGATCACTGTCGCGCCCGCTCGCTATTTGTGCTGCACTACTGCACCGGTTGCGGAGCGATAGAGCTCCCCCCATCGATGACCTCGCGCTTCGATCTAGAGCGGGTCGGTATGCAGCCGATGGTGACCCCGCGCCAAGCCGATATTCTACTGATCACCGGCTACCTCTCAGTGAAGACCCTCAAGCGGGTGATCCTCACCTATGAGCAGATGCAGGGGCCGAAGTATGTGATGGGGTTTGGCTCTTGCACCATTAACGGCGGTATGTACTGGAACAGCTATGCGACCGTCAAGCGGCTGCAGGAGTATATCCCGGTCGATATGTATATCGCCGGCTGTATGCCACGCCCCGAGGCGATTCAGCAGGGGTTCTTGCAGCTGATTGAGCGCATCGATAGCGGTCGTGCAACCGCATGGCAGGACTACTACCGGCGCTACGACTGGTACCTAGGCAATCAGCAGGCGATGTTTGGTGAGCAGTTCCAGACCCCCACCGACGTGATTGCGGAGGCGCGCCACTACGCCCTCGCCTCAGCAGAGACCACTGGCCGCCACACTGCGCTGCTAGAGCAGCAGCTCCAGCAGGCGGCGCTGATGCCGGTTGGTCCTGGCCGTGCAGCAGGAGAATCGCAATGAGTGAAGCGCAACTACCGGCACCGCTGCATGCGGTGTTTGATGAGATCACCGGCGTCATCTTTAAACGGCAGGGGGCGCGGCGACTGCGGGTCGATATCGACGCCGATCGGCTGCCGACGCTACTGGCGCTACTGAAGGGGCGGGCTGGTTATCTCCACCTCTCGGCTATCTCCTGTGTCGATTGGCCACAGGATAGTGAGTTTGAGCTGGTCTACCACCTCGGCTCCTATGAGACGCAGGTGATGGTTGCCGCCCATATCCGTATTCCGCGTGCGGCAAGCCGCTATCTATCGGTCTATGACATCCACATTCCGGCCGGCTTCTTTGAGCGCGATATCCATGAGATGTATGGGATTGAGTTTGAGGGGTCGCCGAATATGACCCCGTTTATTCTCACCGAGTGGCAGGGGCCACCGCCGATGCGCAAAGATTTCGATACCCTCGGCTACGTCAACCAGCACTATAGCTGGCAGCAGTATGACCCACAGTGGCTACGCGAGCTAGAGGCGCGTGGCGGCGGGTTGGTTGAGTGAGCCACCGCCTCTTTCCGATCACCCTCTGACATTCACGGATCACGCCATGCGTCCAGAGAACTATCAGCCGGTCAACCATCCGGCCAGCCACGCCTTCGAGCTCTACTTCGGGCCTAACCACCCTGGGATTGAGGGTAACTACGCCCTCCATGCGGTGGTCTCCGGCGATACCGTGGAGCGCCTCACCGCCGATGGCGGCTACCTCCATCGCGGCTTCGAGAAGCTGATGGAGGAGCGGCTCTGGATCCAGAATATTGCGCTGGTACCGCGCATCTGTGTCCCCGATCCGGTGCCGATGGAGGAGACCTACGCCCGGGCGGTTGAGACCCTCGGTGGTCTTGAGGTACCGGTACGAGCAGAGTGGCTGCGGATGATGGTACTGGAGATGTCGCGCCTTACTGCCCATCTCTTCACCTTTGGTGGTCACGCGGCGACCGTCGGTCTCTACACCAATATGTTCTGGGGAGTGACCGATCGTGACATGATCCTCGATCTATTTGAGGAGTTGACCGGTGCCCGCGTCTACCACATGTATATCACCCCGGGTGGGGTGCGGCGCGACCTGCCACCGGGCTTTCTCGATCGGCTCAGTGCGCGACTCGACTACATTGAGCAGCGGCTACCGGGATTTGATGATCTCTTCTTCGATAATGCGGTGTTTGTTGGTCGTGCACAGGGTACTGGGGTGATGAGTCAGGAGCAGGCGCTGGCGTGGGGAGTGACCGGTCCTAATCTGCGCGCTTGCGGTCTACAGTTCGATCTGCGGCGCGATGATCCCTACCTTCGCTATGAGGAGGTGGAGTTTGATATCCCAACCGAAAGCGCCGGCGACTGCTACGCCCGTGCCTTAGTACGGCGCGCCGAGGTGGTGGAATCGATTCGTATCCTACGCCAGATCATCCCGCGTCTGCGCCACCTTGATGGGCCGATCCGCTGTCCGCTCCCGAACCCGCTGGCGTGGACAATTCCAGCCGGTGACACCTACGTGCGTACTGAATCGTCGAAGGGTGAACTCGCCTACTATGTGGTCTCCGATGGCACCGAAAAGCCGTGGCGAGTCCATGTTCGCGGCCCCTCAAGCATGCACGCCGTACAGGTACTAGAGCATCTTGGGGTCGGCGCTCGCATTGAGGATATTGCACAGATCATGTTCTCACTCGACGCCTGTCCGCCGGAGGTGGATCGCTAAGTGTCGGTTACCCTACCGCCCCTATCGTCCGTCAGCCACGAGACCGAATCGCTATGAGCAGTGTATTAAAACCCTTCAAAGCGCTAGGCAACCTGTTTCAGGAGCCGGCCACCCTGCCGTTCGCACCGCGGCCGGCGGCTGCGAACTACCGCGGCTTCCACCTCAACGACTGGGAGCGCTGTATCGGCTGCGGCACCTGCCGCACCATCTGCGATAACAGCGCGATCACGATGGTGCACGATCCGGCCCTGCCCGATGATCCAGCACACGGGATCAAACCGCAGCGACCGGCGATCGATTATGGCCGCTGCTGCTGGTGCGCCCTCTGTGTCGATGCGTGCCCGACCGGTTCACTCTCGCTCTCGCGTGAATACACCCATATTAGCGGCGATCTGAGTAGCTTCTTCATTCTCCCTGATGCGAAGGGGATGCATGGCTACGGTTTCGAGAAGGGGTGGGCTAAGTCGGCCGACGCCGATCTGCTCGATCTCACGCGCCAACCGATGCATCATCTGGATGCTTCCACGCGGATTGAGTCGATGGCCGAGATTGTGAACGGCTACGATCATCAGGCGGCACTCGTTGAAGCCTCGCGCTGTGTGCAGTGCGGCATGTGCCACGACGCCTGTCCGACGCAGATGGACGCTCCCGACTACATCCGTGCCATCTGGCGGGGAGATACCGAACAGGCGGTGCGGGAGATCTACCGGACAATGCCATTTGGTAACGTCTGTGGCCGGGTCTGTACCCATCGCTGCGAAACCGCCTGCTCCATCGGACATCGCGGCGCACCGATCGCGATCCGCTGGCTGAAGCGCTATGCGCTCGATCAGGTGGCACCGGAGCGGATCCGCGAGATCGCGTTAGAGGGGGTGGTAAAGCGCGCAAGTGGGCGCTCGGTAGCGGTGATTGGTGCCGGCCCAGCCGGTTTGACCGCTGCCTTCGATTTGGCCAAACAGGGGCATCAAGTCACTGTGTTTGAGGCGCTACCAGAGCCGGGCGGGATGCTGCGCTACGGCATTCCTGAGTATCGCCTACCCCGCGCAAAACTCGATCAGGATATTGCAGTGATTCAGGCGGCAGGGGTGGAGATCCGCTGTCAGCAGCGGGTCGGAGTCGATGTCACGATGGCAGAGCTGCAGCAGCAGCACGACGCGGTGATCCTAACCGTTGGACTCCATAGTGGCCGCTCAACCCGTATCCCCGGAAGCGAGCATGCACGCGTTGCGCGAGCGATCGATCTCCTACGGCGCATCTGGGCCGGTGAGAAGTGCGATGTGCCACGTTCAATGGTGGTGATAGGTGGCGGTAATGTGGCGATGGATATCGCCCGCACTATGGCACGGCTACAGCGCCAGCACTATGGCGAGGTGAAGGTGACAGTCACCACCCTAGAGCCGCTCGAACAGATGGCCGCCGACCGGGAGGAGATTGAAGAGGCGATTGAGGAGGGGGTGGTCGTACGCCCCTCTCGTGGTCCGCGTGTCTGCACCGTCAAGGAGGATCGATTGACCGGTTTGGAGACGGTACACTGCCTCTCGGTGTTTGATGCGTCGGGCCGCTTCCATCCGCGCTATGATGAGGCGGATGTGGAGGTGTTTGAGGCCGATCTGGTCGCCGAGGCGATTGGGCAGAGCGCCGATCTCTCGTTCCTCGGTGACGCGTTAACTGAGCGGTTGCAGTGGCAGCGGATGCGGCTGGTGGTCGATAGCGAGGGGCGCACCAGTGAGTCGTGGCTCTGGGCTGGCGGTGATGTGGTGGAGGGACCGGATGTGGTACATGCGGTAGCGGCTGGACACCGTATGGCCGCAAGTATTGAGCGCCACCTCGCGACACTAGCGGAACCGACCACCACTGCTGCCGGTCACTAGTTGCAGTAAGCCCCGCCCTGTTGTCATCAGATGGGGGCGGTCAGCGAGACCGATTTCGACGTTAACAGGAGTGAGAGTGTGAGCAGCGAAACCATTGAATTATTGAGAGGACAGCAGTCGATCGCTGAGGTGTTGGAGACGGCGATGGGCTTTGAGGCGACCGCACGCGACTTCTATCAAGCGCTCGTTGATCGGGTCAGTAAACCGATTCGGGAGCTGGTCGCGGAGTTAGCAGAGGAGGAGAAGCGCCACTATGAGCTGTTTCAAGAGCTCGCCGCTCGTCCCGATGTGCGTGCCCATATTGGCGATCAGATCGCGCAGCCACCGAGTGACCACCGCTTTAGCAACTATATCCAGCGCCCCGAGTTGAGCGATTTTCCCGATGAGCAGAGCATCCTACAGTATGCGCTCAGTCGGGAGCAGGCGGCGATGGAGCAGTATCAGTTTCTCGCCACCCAAGATCTGCCGGAGCCGCTGCATGAGGTGTTCACCTTCCTTGCGCAAGAGGAGCTACAGCATAAGGCAGAGCTGGAGAAGCGCTACTACGATCTCATCTTCACCACTAACGTCTGAGCGGTTGAGTGACACTATTAGCTCGATACCAGCGCGCTGCGGTGGTGGTGATGTCGATCTTCCGCTGGGATCTACAACTCCACTTCTTCTGGGGATTTATCCTCACCCTCACCGGCGTCTGGTGGTCGCCGCTCTATAGTAGTGGTGTGGTGGTGACGCTAGTGAAAGAGGCGCTCGATCTCTGGAGCAAGGGGGAGTGGAGCTGGGATGATGTCTGGCTCGGTTTGATCGGGTGTGTGGCAGCAGCCGGATTTCTCTGGGGGCTCGGAGTAGTGAGCGTTTAGTGACAAGCTCCGCCATTCATGGCGGGGATGCTAAGCGGGGCAGCGCTGGTTTGGGAGCGCCACTTAGTTGTTACCCTAATCGTCGATCTGTTACTTAATGTAACGTGATGTTGTTACACAGCGTAACAGTATCGGGGCGGTTTGTAACGGCACTGAAACAGTGCGCCCGCCGGCCACCCCGCGATATCGACCGATACCATCCCGAGTAGTGTTTGGCACAATTACTGCTGTAAACTGGCGATGAAAGCCTGCTGCAGGGCCGATTGGGTGCCGCAGCATAATAAACAACACAACAATAGCTGACTCGACCAACGTGACCGAATTGAGTGACTCACTAGCACCGGTGCTCGATTTTCTGCGCCGCCATGCGCCGTTTGACCAGATGGCACCGGCACATCTTGACTACCTCGCTAAACGCCTAAAGCTGGTCTTCTATGCGCAGGGGGAGTCGGTGATCGGTCCTGATGATGGTCCCGCCGATCGCTTCTTTATCGTCAAGCAGGGGGTGATTCGTGGCACCTGCGACAACGGCGATAGCGCTTGGGAGTTGATCACCGGCGAGTCTTTTCCGATTGGCGCGCTGCTATCACGGCGGCCGGTGCGTACCCATAACCGCGCCGAACAGGATACCTTCTGCTTTGAGCTTGATCGTGACACCTTCGACTATCTGCTTGCCCGCAGTGAAGTGTTTCACGACTTCTGCACTCGCCGCCTCGCTAGCCTACTCGATGGCGCGCTGCGCGCCGCACAGGCCTATAGCGCCAATCAGGTCACTAGTGACAACTCTTTTAACACACCGCTGTCGAGCCTGATTCGCCGCCCCCCCATCAGCTGCTCTCCCACGACATCGATCCACGATGTGCTGCAGCAGATGGCGCAGGCGCATATCGGTTCAATGGTGATCACCGACACCGCACAGCGGCCCATCGGTGTCTTTACGCTCCACGATGTACTGTCACGCGTCGCGCTGCCGGCGATCGATCTAACACACCCGATCAGCCGCGTGATGACCCCCGATCCGCTCACGCTCGCACCGGAGGCGATGGCCTACGAAGCGGCGCTGCTGATGGCGCAGGCCGGTTTTGGCCATATCTGTGTCAGTCGTGATAATCAGCTCGTTGGGGTGGTCTCCGAGCGCGATCTCTTCTCACTCCAGCGCGTCGGGTTGGTGAGCCTCAGTCGCCGCATCACGGCCGCCCGTTCGGTCGATGCGCTTGCAGCAATGGAGGAGGATGTACACCGCTTGATTGAGCAGATGCTGGCGCAGGGGGCATCGGTCGATCAACTGACCCAGATCATCACCACCCTCAACGATCACCTCACGCGCCGTGTGATTGATCTGCGCCTCGCCGGTGCCGAACTCCCCTGCCCCTTTACATGGCTCTCGTTTGGGAGTGAAGGGCGTCATGAGCAGACCCTCAAAACCGATCAAGATAACGGCATCCTATTCCAGCCCCCGGCCGGTAGTAGCGCCGATGAGGTGCGTGCCGCACTGCTACCGTTAGCGCAGCAGATCAACGACGATCTAGCACGCTGCGGCTTCCCGCTCTGCCCCGGTAACATCATGGCGAGTAACCCCGCCTGCTGTCTCAGCTATGCGGAGTGGCAGCAGCAGTTTCGGCAATGGATCGATCAAGGGACGCCAGAGCATCTGCTTAAAGCGACCATCTTCTTCGATTTTCGGCCCCTCTGGGGCGAATCTGAACCGGCTGAACGGCTACGCCACTGGTTAGCGCAACAGGCGCAACCGAACAGCCGGTTCCGCCGTCAACTAGCCGCCAATGCGCTACGTAATCGGCCGCCGTTAGGGTGGCTGCGCGATTTTACGGTGGCGCGTGGGGGGGAGCATGCCAACACCCTCGATCTTAAGGTCAATGGTCTTGCGCTATTTGTTGATGCCGCCCGGCTGTTAGCGCTAGCGGTTGGGAGCAGTGCTACTAGCACCGCCGCTCGCCTCCACGATGCCACCGCTCAAGGGGCACTGAAAGCGGCCGATCGCGACGCCTATCTAGAGGCGTGCCACTTTATCCAGCTACTGCGGATGCGCAACCATCGCCGCCAAGCGGAGGCGGGCGAACCGTTGAGCAACCATATCGATCCCGATCGTCTCAACGAACTCGATCGGCGGGTGCTAAAAGAGGCGTTTCGACAGGCACGCAAGCTGCAGTCGAAGCTAACACTCGAATATCAGTTATAACGATACGCAGTTTCGGTACCGCATCTCCCGACGGTTATCGGGAAAACTTTTTTATGACCACGCAACTCAGGAGGTAACTCAATGACAGACGAATCCAACGCGCCAAGCGCGGCGGTCCAGTACTGGCAAGCGAATCTACGCTTGCTGGTGGTCTGCCTCGTCACTTGGTTCATCGTCTCTTATGGCTTTGGCATCATCTTGGTGGAGCCGTTAAATGCCATCATGCTGGGCGGCTATCCGCTCGGTTTCTGGTTCGCCCAGCAGGGTTCGATCTATGTCTTTGTGGCACTGATCTTCTTCTATGCCTGGCAGATGAACCGTCTCGACCGTAAGTTCGGTTTCCAAGAAGATTGAGGAGCGATTGAATGGAATTAGCAACATTAACCTATCTGGTCGTTGGCATCACCTTCGCCCTCTACATCGGCATCGCGATCTGGGCGCGGGCCGGTAGCACGACCGACTTCTACGTCGCCGGTGGCGGCGTCCATCCGGTAGCAAACGGTATGGCTACCGGTGCCGACTGGATGTCGGCCGCATCGTTCATCTCGATGGCCGGTCTCATCGCCTTCAACGGCTATGGTGCTTCGGTGTTCCTGATGGGCTGGACTGGTGGCTATGTGCTGCTGGCGATGCTACTTGCACCCTATCTGCGCAAGTTCGGTAAGTTTACGGTGCCCGAGTTTATCGGCGACCGTTACTACTCGAAAGCGGCGCGGATTGTGGCGGTACTCTGCCTAATCATCGCCTCGATCACCTACGTTATCGGTCAGATGAAGGGGATCGGTGTCGCCTTCTCCCGCTTCTTAGCAGTCGAATATGCAACCGGTCTCTACATCGGTATGGGTATCGTCTTTGTCTATGCGGTACTCGGTGGCATGAAGGGGATCACCTACACCCAGATCGTGCAGTATGTGGTGATGATCTTCGCCTACACCGTCCCTGCGATCTTCATCTCGATGGAGCTGACCGGTAACCCGCTACCGCAGCTCGGTCTGGGTGGTGATATGGTCGGCGGCGACATGACCATGCTGGCGAAACTCAACCAGGTGGTTCACGATCTCGGCTTCCATGAATACACTACGCAGACCATGGGTGACAAGATCAACATGTTTGTCTACACCCTGTCGCTGATGATTGGTACCGCCGGTCTACCGCACGTTATCGTCCGCTTCTTCACCGTACCGAAGGTGCGCGATGCGCGGATGTCGGCCGGTTGGGCGCTGGTCTTTATCGCGATCCTCTACACCACCGCCCCTGCAGTTGGCGCGATGGCGCGGCTGAACCTGATGAACACCATTCAGGTGGGTGAGATCGGTTCACCGACCGGTAACCTGGTCTATGATGAGCGGCCGCAGTGGTTCAAGAACTGGGAGACCACCGGTCTACTGCAGTTTGAGGATAAGAACGGCGATGGTCGGATCCAGTACTACAACGACGCTAATGCTGATTTTGCAGCGAAGGCAGCCGAGTGGGGCTGGCAGGGCAATGAGATGGTGAAGGTGGACCGTGACATCATGGTGCTCGCTAATCCTGAGATTGCGAAGCTGCCGAACTGGGTCATCGCACTGGTGGTGGCCGGTGGTCTTGCCGCCGCTCTCTCAACTGCGGCCGGTCTGCTGCTAGCGATCTCCTCTGCGATCTCGCACGATCTGCTCAAGGGTGTCTTCACACCTAACATCTCTGAGCAGAGTGAGCTGATGGCGGGACGGATTGCGATGGCGGGCGCGATTGCGATCGCCGGCTATCTCGGCCTCAATCCGCCCGGCTTCGCTGCCGGTACGGTGGCGATTGCGTTTGGTCTTGCCGCCGCTTCCATCTTCCCAGCGCTGATGATGGGTATCTTCTCGAAGAAGATTAACAACGTCGCTGCGATCGCCGGTATGCTCTCCGGTATCGGTGTGACGATGCTCTATGTGTTCCAGCACAAGGGTATCTTCTTCATTCCAGGTACCTCCTTCCTCGGCGATATGGGGGCTAACTGGTTCTTCGGTATCTCACCGAACGCCTTTGGTGCCATTGGTGCAGTGGTCAACTTTGTGGTCGCCTTCGCGGTCGCTAAGGTAACCGCGCCGCCGCCTGAGCATATCCAGCATCTGGTTGAAGATATCCGGGTACCGAAGGGTGCCGGTGTCGCAACCGGTCACTAATTGGCAAGTGGCTTAGATAACTGTAGTACCTAGAGTGGCTCGGCGTGGTGCTGTAACACCACGCCGCTGCCAACCCCGAATTGCTCCAGATAGGGCGGTGATGATGGAAGTGGAACTACTCGAAATCCGCGACTTTCTCAGCACGCTAGCGCCGTTTGATCAACTGCCAGCCGAAACGCTAGATCGACTCCCAACTCAGTTGGCGATCCGCTATCAGCGGCGGGGTCAACCCTTTCCGCCAGCCGATGCGACCACGCCCTCTCTCTATATCATTCGCAAAGGGGCACTGGAGCTGCGCGACAGCAGCCAGACCCTCGTCGGTAAGTATGCCGATGGCGATCTCTATCCCACCCTCTGCATGAGTGATGCCCTCCCCGGGCTACAGGCAGTGACCAGTGAGGATAGCCTCTTTTACGCCCTCCCCTGCCCCCAGCTCAATGCGCTCTGTGAGCAGTTTCCGGCACTTAAGAGCCACTTTCACCACTCCGCCACCGAGCGCTTGCGCAGCGCCTTAGCGCAGCTGCAGCAGAGTCAGCGCAGTAATCAGGGTGGTCTATTGACGCTGGATGTGGGGGATCTGATTGGCCGTGAAGCGGTCACTGCACCACCCCATATCAGCATTCGCGAAGCGGCGAAGCTGATGACCCAAGAGCGGGTCTCCTCGCTGCTGATTATCGATCAGCAGCAGCTGATCGGGTTGGTGACCGATCGCGATCTACGCTCCCGCTGTATCGCCGAAGGGTTGCCGTTAGGTACCCCGGTCACCGCCATTACCACCCGTAAACTCCATAAGGTGAGCCACGACACGCCCGCATTTGAGGCGCTGCTGGAGATGACACGCCTTAACATTCACCACCTGCCGGTGACCGGTCATGGTCGCGTGTTGGGGGTGATCACCACCAACGATCTGATCCGGCGCGAGAGCGCTAATGCGGTCTATATGGTCGGGGATATCAATCGCGCCACAACACTCGAAGCGCTCCAGCAAGCGAGCCAACGACTCCCCGAACTCCAGCTACAGATCGTCAATAGCGGTGCTACCGGCTACCACCTCGGTCAAGCGATCACCGCAATTATCGACGCCCTCACCCGCCGCCTCCTCTGGTTAGCCGAGCAGCAGCTTGGCGAGCCCCCCATCGCCTACTGCTGGGTGGCCGTTGGATCGCAGGCGCGGCGGGAGCAGACTATCCGCACCGATCAGGATAGTGCGCTGCTGCTAGCCGATGATTATCAGCACGATCGCCATGGCGACTACTTTGCACAATTGACCGCGCAGGTGACCGATGGGTTGGCTAGTTGTGGCATCCCACACTGCCCCGGTGAGGTGATGGCACGCAATCCGCAGTGGCGGCAACCGGTTGGTCGCTGGCGCGGCCTCTTCGATGAGTGGATTGAGCGGCCAGAGCGTAAAGCGCTGATGCTTGCGAGCAACTTCTTCGATATGCGACCGGTGGCAGGCAGCGGTGAACTGTTTGAGCAGCTTCAACATGCGATCCTAGCGCGAGTGGAGCAGCAGAAGATCTTTCTGGCAGCACTCGCCGCTAACGCCCTCCGCCGTCGTCCGCCACTCGGTTTCTTCCGGAGCTTTGTACTGAGCGGCGATGGCGATCATGCCGACACGGTCGATCTGAAACTGGGCGGATTGATCCCGGTGGTCGATCTGGTACGGGTGTTTGCGCTCAGTGCCGGCGTCAGTGAGATCAACAGCTATGAGCGACTCCATGCCGCCGCCGCCGCCGGTGCCATCAGCCAGCACGGTGCAGCCGATCTAGAGGATGCGCTCACCTTCATCAGTACCCTGCGGGCACGTCACCAGAGTGATCAGATAGGGCGTGGTGAGGCACCCGATAACTATATTCACCCAGATCATCTCTCGCATCTTGAGCGTAACCACCTAAAAGATGCGTTTAGCGTCATCGCCAACATGCAAAAGACGCTCGCCCAGCGCTACCAGACCGAACGGTTCACCTGACGATGCTACAGCGACTGCTACCGTGGGAGTGGCGGCGGCAGCGGCTGCTGCGCCGGATCACCAGCGGCCCACTACATGACTACCTAATGGTGCCCTTTGCAGCGGCCAAACTGCGCAGCGACCACGTGCCATTTATTGCCCTCGATCTGGAGACCACCGGACTCGATGCGACGCACGATGAGATCCTCAGTATCGGTTCAGTTACGCTCCAGCACGGCACCATCGATCTAGCGACCGCCCGCCACCAATTAGTACAGCCAACCCGGGCGATTCCGGAGGCGAGCGCGGTGATCCATCAGATCACCGATGACACCGCCGCGACCGGTCTACCACTAGCCGAGGCGATGGCGGCGCTACTACCGCAGCTTGCCGGCAAAGTCCTGCTCGCGCACCATGCAAAAGTGGAACTTGGCTTTCTCGGTCGCGCCTGCCAACAGCTCTACGGCGCGCCGCTGCTACTCCCTACCGTCGATACTCAGTATCTACAGCGGCGCAGTTGGGAGCGGCGTAACCACGCCTATGGGGGGAGTGATCTGCGCCTCGGGCGGCTGCGTGAACGCTATCAACTACCACGCTACCGTGCCCACGATGCGTTGATCGACGCCATCGCCACCGCGGAACTCTTTCTAGCCCAGTTGGCTGAGCGGGGTCGTACACCGCCACCACTCGGCCAGCTACTGCTGCCACAGTAGTCATCTGTGGCATTTATCATTGGGTGCAATCCTGTTAACAACCACACACAATCAACCCTGAGGAGTCAGAGATGTCGGAAACTAAAGTCTACCCCGTCCCCGCCGAATTCGCCGCGAAGGCGCATATCGATGCAGCCAAATATGAGACGATGTATCAGCAGTCGGTCGATGATCCAGAGGGGTTCTGGGGGGCACAGGCGGCGCAGTTTCTCAGCTGGATTAAGCCGTGGGATAAGGTGCTCGACTACAGCTTCAACGCCGATGATCTACACATTGAGTGGTTCCGCGGTGGGGTACTCAACGCCGCTTACAACTGTCTCGATCGCCACCTAGAGAGCCGCGCTGATCAGGTCGCTATTATCTGGGAGGGTGACGATCCGAACGAAGATAAGAAGATCACCTATCGGCAGCTCCATGAGCAGGTGTCGCGGTTTGCTAACGCGCTTAAAGCGCGGGGCGTTAAACGCGGGGATCGGGTCTCGATCTACCTGCCGATGATTCCTGAGGCGGCGGTTGCGATGCTCGCTTGCGCTCGGATCGGTGCGATCCACTCGGTGGTGTTCGGTGGCTTCTCACCTGACGCGCTTAAAGATCGCATCCTCGACTCAGATTGTCGGGTGGTGGTAACCGCCGATGAGGGGCTGCGCGGCTCGAAACGGGTACCGCTCAAAGCAAATGTTGATAAGGCGCTAGAGCAGTGCCCAAATGTCCACACCGTGTTTGTGGTGAAGCGTACTGGCGGCGCCGTCGCGTGGGATGATAACCGCGATGTGAGCTTTGAGGAGGCGAGCGCCGCGGCGAGCAGCGACTGTCCGATCGAGCCGATGGATGCCGAAGATCCACTCTTTATCCTCTACACCTCCGGCTCCACCGGTAAACCGAAGGGGGCGCTCCACACTACCGGCGGTTACCTACTCTATGCGGCGATCACCCATAAGTACACCTTCGACTATCAAGAGGGTGAGATCTACTGGTGTACTGCCGATGTCGGTTGGGTCACCGGCCACTCCTATATCCTCTACGGGCCGCTAGCTAATGGTGCAACTACCCTGATGTTTGAGGGGGTTCCCTCCTACCCCGACGCCTCGCGCTTCTGGCAGGTGGTTGATAAGCACAACGTCTCCGTCTTCTACACCGCCCCGACTGCGATCCGTGCACTGATGCGCGATGGCGATGAGCTAGTTAAGAAGACCTCGCGCAAATCGCTGCGGCTGCTTGGTAGTGTCGGTGAGCCGATCAATCCAGAAGCGTGGGAGTGGTACCACCGGGTTGTCGGTGATGAGCGCTGCCCGATTGTCGATACTTGGTGGCAGACCGAGACCGGCGGCCACCTCATTACCCCGCTACCGGGCGCGACGCCCCTTAAACCGGGGTCGGCAAGCCGACCCTTCTTCGGTGTGACGCCCGCACTGGTCGATGCGAACGACGGCACACTGCTGGAGGGAGCGACCGAAGGGGCGTTGGTGATCACGCGGCCATGGCCGGGGCAGATGCGCACCGTCTATGGTGATCATCAGCGCTTTATCGACACCTACTTTAGCACCTACAAAGGGTACTACTTCTCAGGTGATGGGGCGCGGCGTGATGAGGATGGCTACTACTGGATCACCGGCCGGATGGATGATGTACTCAATGTGTCGGGCCACCGCATGGGTACGGCCGAGATTGAGTCGGCGCTGGTGCTGCATGAGGCGGTGGCAGAAGCGGCAGTGGTCGGTTGCCCACACGACATTAAGGGTCAGGGCATCTACTGCTATGTGACGCTGGTGAAGGGCGTGGAGCCGAGCGACGAGTTGAAGAAGAGCTTGGTGAAGCTGGTGCGCACCGAGATTGGCCCGATCGCCAGTCCCGATGTGATTCAGTGGGCACCCGGGTTGCCGAAGACCCGCTCCGGTAAGATCATGCGCCGCATCCTGCGTAAAATCGCCGCGAATGAGATCGATAGTCTCGGTGATACCTCGACCCTCGCCGATCCATCGGTAGTCGATGATCTGATCGCCAATCGCGCTCACAAGTAATGACAATCCCCCATTGCGGGCCTGTATGGCGTTTCAGGCTTGACCACAGCGCCGCGATGGGAGAATCTTGCAGGGTTACCGATCCGAGATCGGTAATCCTATAACAACCAATTCAACCAGATATAAGGGGTATCAACAGCAATGGCAGATATGTTTTCCGACGCTTGGATGAAGCGCTTTATGGAGGCATGGAATGGCGAGCCGGAGCTCTCCGATGCACTCGCCGCTATCGGCTTCACCTCCACCATCGGCTACGGCTACCCAGATGATGCGACCGCAACCGGCGTGCTGGTAGTCGAAAATGGTAAAGCGACTCACGCCGGTGCCTTCAATGGTGAGGCGCTCAACTGGGATATCCGGGCGAGCAGCGATAACTGGCAGAAGTGGATGAGCAAGGGTGTTGGCATGACCGGTCTGGGCATGGCCTTCACCACCGGTAAACTCAAATTTAAGGTGGGTGACTACGGCTCAATGCTCAAAGATCCGCGCATGGCGGGGCCGTTCATCAAGAGCTTTAGCGTGATGGGTCGAGTCAGCTAATCGCAATCACACCTGCGCGCGCTCAGAGAGGTCGCCCGGATGGGCGACCTCTTTTTCGTTGACGCCTATCTGATTGTGGCCGCGGCAGCCGCGCCATCTTCAGGTATAATGCCGGCCATGAAGAACAGACCCTCCCCCTCTGATACCAGAGAAGAAGCCGCGACCATTCCGGTTAGCGCCTTCATTGTCCGCTATATGGAGCGGCTCGGTATAACCACCCTGTTTGGAATGCCAGGCGCTCATATTCTACCGGTCTACGATCAGCTCCATGAGTCGAATATCAACTCGGTGCTAGTCAAACATGAGCAGGGGGCGGCATTTATGGCCGGTGGCCACGCCCGTGCCAGTGGTGGTATTGGCGCCTGTATCACCACCGCAGGTCCCGGTGCGACGAACTTAGTCACCGGTATCGCTAACGCCTACGCCGATCGACAACCGATCCTCATTATCACCGGCGAGACCTCAACGAACATCTTCGGCCGCGGTGGTCTACAGGAGAGCTCCGGCGAGGCTGGCGCCATCGATCAAGGGACACTATTTCGCGGCATCACCCGCTACCACCGCTTAGTCGAGCGGGTCGATTATCTACCGAGTGTCCTCAACCAAGCGAGTAACGCACTACTCGCCGACAGCCCCGGCCCAGTGCTACTGAGCTTCCCCTATAACGTGCAGCAGGAGCCGATCGATCCGACGCTACTCGATACCATCCGCTACCAGCGTCCGCCGCTCCCCGATCGACAGCGCCACCCGCTCACTGAGGAGCTCGCAGCGCGGCTACTCGCAGCCAAGCAACCGCTGATCCTCGCCGGTTATGGTGCGATTCAAGCGGCTGCCCACGATGGGGTAACCGAGTTGAGTGAGACGCTACAGATCCCGGTTGCCACCAGTCTCAAGGGGAAGGGGATCATCGATGAGCGCTCGCCGCTGGCACTCGGAACGCTCGGCGTCACCTCCGGCGGTAGCGCCCGCGACTACCTACTCCACCGCGCCGATCTGGTGCTACTGCTCGGTGCCGCCTTCAATGAGCGCACCAGCTATCTCTGGGATCGCTCACTACTGGTCGGGCGGACGCTGATCCAGATCGATATCGATCCGGGGCAGATCGGCAAGGTGTTTCAGCCCGATTTAGCGCTTGTGGGTGATATTCGTGATCTGATCGCCGGACTCCTCTGGCAGTTGCGGGAGCAGGGCTCACTCCCCACAACCCAACCCTCAAAGCCAACCACAGCCGCCAGCTGGCAGCAGCGGCAACCCCTTACCACCGCCAGCCATCCACACCACCAACAACAGCGCCGTGACACCACCACACCGCCCCTGTTCGATGGCCGTTTTGCACTGGTGCAGCAGGTGTTCGAACAGCTCAACCACCACAGCAGTGTGGAGACCCAGATCTTCGATGACAACATCGTCTTTGCACAGAACTTTCTGCACGCCTCCGATACCACCCGCTACCACCCCAACTCGGGTATCTCCTCTCTCGGCCATGCGATTCCAGCGGCAATCGGTGCCCGCTTTGCCCGTCGCTGCCGTACCTTTGCGATTCTCGGTGATGGTGGGTTTCAGATGTGCTGTATGGAGCTGATGACAGCGGTTAACTACCAGATCCCGATCACCGTGCTGCTATTCAATAATGGTACCCTCGGCTTGATCCGTAAAAATCAGCAGCAGCGCTACCAGCGCCGCTATATCGACTGCGACTTTAGCAACCCCGACTTTGCACAGTTAGCTAGCGCTCTCGGCATCGCCTACCGTCACATCGAAAGGGGTAGCGATATCGCGCCCGCGTTTGCCAATCTCGATCTCGATCACAGCATCAATCTGATAGAGATTGTCATTGATCGTGACGCCTTCCCCAGCTACCAATCGGGGCGCTAAACTCGCGCTCCACCGATCTAAAATGCGCTCTGCTACCCCGACCCTCGATCAGCTCCAGCGGCAGTTTGCCGACACCGATGCGCTGCGCCAACCAACCGCAGCGCGCACGCCCCACCAACATGATCGCACCACCCTGCCGGCATTAGCGCAGGCGATCTGGCAAGCGGGTCCGACCGACCAAGCGCTCGCCGACTATCAGCAAGCGTGTCGGGAGGTGTCGCAGCAGTTGGCCAGTAGTGGCCAGCGGCAGCGGCCGCTCTGTGTGGTTGTGCCGGTAGCGGATCGGCCGCGCCATCTAGCCGCGCTGATCGAGAGCTTGCGCCAGCAGCAGCAGCTATTTGGCTATCGCGGTGCGGTGAGCCTACTTCTCGTCGATGACTCGGGTGATAGCGCGGCGATCGCCGCTCAGCGTGAGCTTCTAGCCGCGCAACGCGCCGCCGGACTCACTATCCACCACTTCGACGCCGCCGCACAGCAGCAACTCCTACAGCAGCTCCAGGTCGCCACCGATCGTCGTTTCGATGCGCTGCTCGATACGCCAAGTCGCCGCGCTAGCCCCTACAAAGGGGCCTCACTCAGTCGCAATCTCGCCCTACTACAGCGGCAGCGCCTACCGCTCCCAGCTGACACCCTGCTCCTGTTTATCGATAGCGATCAGCTATTTCGGATCCGTTTTCAGCGCGCCAACAGGGTGTGTGAACGCCCCGCCCTCAACTACTTTGGGATCCTCAATCGACTCTTCTCCGATAGCAACACGGCGGTAGCGACCGGCAAGGTGGTTGGTGATCCACCGGTCTCACCCGCGGTTATGAGCGCCAATCTACTGCGTGATCTCGACGCCACGCTAGCGCAACTGGCCACCCATACGGCAACCGCACCCTGCCAATTTCATCACCCTGTCAGCAGCGCTGATGATGCTGCCTACCACGACTTTGCCGCGCTGTTTGGTTTTGCCGGTGAACCTGCCCCGTTCCGCTACCGCTGCCCCCTCACCGAGCCGCACGATCATCACGCCTGCCTACAGCAGCTTGCGCAGCAGCTCCCACGCTTCTTTGATGGTGAACACCCGACACGCGGTAGTCTCTACCAGCCGAGCGATGCCATCGCCACCCGCCAACCGGCGCGCACCGTCTATACCGGTAACTACTGCAGCGTCGCCAGCGATCACTTTATCCCGTTTGCGCCCCTCCGGCTGCGGATGGCGGGACCGACCCTCGGGCGCATACTGCAAGCGGAGTTAGGGGAGCGCTTTAGCGCCATCAATCTACCGCTGCTCCACACCCGCAGCGCCCACGGCAGTGAGTTTCGCGCGGGTGTGAGCCACCACCACGATGGGGCGGTTGATCTGAGCGGGGAGTGTGAGCGGCAGTTCTACGGCGATGTGATGCTCTTTAGCTGCCGCGATCTCATCGCTGCGGGGTTTTTGCAACAGCCCATCGATCGCGCTGCCATTGAGCCGCAGGTGGCGCGGGTCGCGGCCGACCTCCAGCAGCGCTACGCCGAACAGCGAGTGATGATCGATACTTCGCTAGCGCACTGCCGCCACCGTTTCGACGATCCGGCACAGTGGTGGCAGCAGCAGCCGACCCTCGCCGCCACCCGCGATCGCTTCGCCACGCTATTTGATAATATTGCCGCCAACTTTGGCAGTGGTGGCCACTGCCACCGCTATTTAGCCGATAGTCGCCACGCCGTCGCGCGGCTCGATGCGATTGTTCAGGCGCTCGCCGGCTACCGGCAGCAGCAGCAGCAGTGGCGACAGCTCCTCAGCGCCGCAGCGGCGCTACCACCCGTGGCGATGTAACTGTTGATAGATCATCACGGCCAATCATGAATATCTTTATCCTCAGTACCGGGCGCTGCGGCTCAACCACCTTTGCCCGCGCCTGTCGCCATATCGACAACTACAGCAGTGGCCATGAGAGTCGCAGTGGCGCACTCGGACCGACCCGACTCGACTACCCACCGCACCATATTGAGTCAGATAATCGACTGGTCTGGTTCTTAGGGCGACTGGCCGAGCGCTACCCCGATCCGCAGCAGGTGTGCTATCTCCACCTCTGGCGCGATCCAGAAGCGGTCGCACGCAGCTACGCACAGCGCCTGCGCCCGGGCATGATCATCCCCGCTTGGCTACACGGGATCCATCTCGGCAGCGAGCAGCAGCTACCGGCGGATGCGCTCATGGTGGCACGTGACTATGTGACCACCGTCAACAGCAACATCCGTCACTTTCTTGCCGATCGTCACCACCTCACCTTCGAGTTAGAGCAGGCGGCGCGTGACTGGCCTCGCTTCTGGCAGCGGATTGGTGCACGCGGCGACTACGCCGCCGCCCTCGCAACGTTCACTGTACGCCACAACGCTACCCCCCTGTTGCCCTAACCGGACGACCGCCGTCACCGCGCCGAGCGGTCGGCTAATGCGGCTCCACGGCGATCGTACGAATGCCGATCGAGTTAGCCACCTCCAGCGCCTCATCAACCGTCTCATACTGGTTCGGATAGCCACTATCACCAATCTGCGCCTCACAGATGATTTTGCCGTTGATGTTACGGTTACGATAGATCACACCGATAGCCCACTCGCCACTCTCGACGCGGTAGATCGTTGCCGCAGTGATGCGATCCATCCTACAGTCATAACGCGCCAGATCAATTGTTGTCGTGATCATGATGACCCTCATCTTGCTCATGTTGCTTAAAGTACTATTGCCTCTATGATACCGCATGGCGTTGTTGATGATCCCTTTGCGCTGCCAGAACCGTTACAATACGCCTCTACTCCGTTGTCGCAACTCTAGGTTTTAATGATGCGTTCTGCCTACTCTCCGCTACCGCTGCTCCTCTCTCTACTCCTACTGTTACCACTTAGCACGGCGTATGCCGCTTTCATCCCTGGCGCGCCCGATATCGCTGCAAGAGGCTATATACTACTCGATCACGACAGTGGCCAAACCCTTGCCGATAACAACGCTGATGAGCCGCTCGAGCCGGCTAGTCTCACTAAAATCATGACCGCTTATGTGGTCTTCAACGAACTCCACTCCGGCCACATTAAGCTTGACGATCAGGTGTTGGTGAGCGAGAAGGCGTGGCGTACCGGTGGCTCACGGATGTTTATCAAAGTCGATACCCGGGTGCCGGTAGAGCTGCTGCTTAAGGGGATGATTATCCAGTCGGGTAACGATGCTAGCGTCGCTTTAGCTGAGTATGTCGCCGGTAGTGAGGAGGCGTTTGCAGGCTTGATGAATGAGCACGCTCGACAACTCGGCATGACCCGCAGCCACTTTGTCAACGCCACCGGCCTGCCGGCTGAGGGGCATCTGACCACCGCGCGTGATATGGCGCGGCTGGCGAATGCGATGATTCTACGCTTTCCTGACTACTACCAGTGGCACTCAGAGAAGGTGTTTAGCTATAACGACATCACCCAGCACAACCGCAATAAGCTACTCTGGCGTGATGATAGCGTCGATGGGATCAAGACCGGCCATACCGAAGCGGCCGGCTACTGTCTAGTCGCCTCAGCCAAACGCGATAAGATGCGACTCATCTCGGTGGTGATGGGGACCGCCAGCGAGGGGGATCGGGCGCGTGAGAGTCAGAAGCTGCTCTCGTGGGGATTCCGCTTCTATGAGACCCACCGCCTCTATGAAGCCGAGACGCCGCTACAGCAGTTGCGGATCTGGAAGGGGGCGGTCGAGGAGCTACCGCTCGGTATCCAAGAGGATCTCTATATCACCGTGCCGCGCGGTCAGTATGAGAAGCTCAACGCCAGCGTCAATCTCGATCGTTCACTAGAGGCGCCGGTGAGCAAGGGGGAGCTGTTTGGCCATGTTCGGATCATGCTCGGTGAAAAGGTGTTAGCACAGCGGCCGCTACGGGCACTCAATGCGATTCCAACCGGCACCCTCTGGCAGCAGGCGCGCGATAGTCTGCTACTTTGGTTACAGTAGTTAACCCATCCACTCTCTATTCACTTGCATAGGTACAGCGTGAGTCAGCGCATCTATCTTAACGGCGAGTTGGTCGCCCCGGAGCAGGCCAAAATCTCGGTCTTTGATCGCGGTTTTCTATTTGCCGATGGTGTCTATGAGGTGATCCCGGTCTATGGGGGTCGCCCGTTTCGATTGCCACACCATCTGCAGCGACTCGATGGGAGTCTAGCCGGCATCCAACTCGCCAACCCCTATCCGCATGCGCAGTGGCAGCAGCTACTACAGCAGCTAATTGATGAGCATGGCGGCGGCGATCAATCGATCTATCTGCAGGTGACCCGTGGCCCCTCCATGCCGCGTGATCACGCCTTTCCAACCGCCCCACAGCCGACTGTATTAGCCATCAGTCAGCCGCTACTACCGGTTCCAGAGCGGCTGCGACAGGGGATCGCTGCGATCACCGCGGCAGATATTCGGTGGCACTGGTGCCACATCAAAAGCATCGCGCTGCTACCTAATGTGCTGTTACGACAGCAGGCGCTCGATCAGCAGTGTAGCGAGACACTGATGCTACGTGATGGTTGGGTGACCGAGGGGGCCGCGACTAACATCTTCTGTGTCCACGGCCGTGAGATTGCGACCCCACCCCACAGCCATCTGCTACTGCCAGGCATCACCCGCGATCTCGTCGTTGAGCTCTGCCAGCAGCACGATCTTACCATCCACGAACGCCCCATCAGCGAAGCTGCGTTACGCAGCGCCGATGAGATCTGGATCACCAGTTCCACCAAAGAGGTGCTGCCGGTGATAGCGCTCGATGGCAAACCGGTCGGTAGCGCCCTCCCCGGCCCGATGTGGCACCGTATCGATCACCTCTATCAGCACTATAAGGCCGCACTGCAGCGCGGCGACGTGGAGCCAATCTCAGCATGAGTGATACCCCAGAGAGCCTACTCACCTTCCCTTGCGACTTTCCGATCAAAGCGATGGGGCGCGAAGCCTCAACACTCCGCCAGCAGGTGTTAGCGATCCTCGCCCGTCACGCCCCCGATTTTGATCCAGCGCAGTTAAAAGAGCGCCAGAGTGGGAACGGTAACTATCTAGCCCTCACGGCGGTGATCCGTGCCGAGAGCAAGGCGCAGCTCGACGCGATCTATCTTGAGCTGACCGCTAGCGATGAGGTGTTGATGGCACTGTGAGCGGTACCCTTGCGAGTTTCCAACTGGGTCTCCAACCCTATCTGCCGATCTGGACTGCGATGCAGCGCTTCACTGAACAGCGGGATGCGACGAGCTGCGATCAGCTCTGGCAGCTCCAGCACCCCCCCATCTTCACCCTCGGGCTCAATGGTCGCCGCGAGCATCATCTGATCCGTAGTGAAATCAAACTTCAGCAGGTCGATCGCGGCGGCCAGATCACCTATCACGCGCCGGGACAAGCGATCCTCTACCCGCTGATTGATCTACGACGGTTACAGATTGGCGTTCGGCAACTGGTCGAGCAGTTAGAGCAGAGCGTCATCGCCCTGCTCAGCCGCTACGCAGTGACTGCACGCAGTCGCCGTGATGCACCGGGCGTCTATGTCGATGGAGCGAAGATTGCCGCCCTCGGTCTACGGGTGCGGCGCGGCTGTAGCTATCATGGTCTTAGCCTCAATGTTGACCTTGATCTCGCACCATTTGGCCACATCAATCCCTGTGGCTATACCGGTATGGCGGTGACGCGTCTCTGCGATCTGGGGATTACTCTATCGACCGAAGCGGCAGCGGCGGCTACTGCCACCGAACTGGCCGAGCGACTCCAACTCACCCTACAGCCGCAGGCGGCACTGCCGACGATCCTCACCGCACCATCAAGTACCGCATGAGCGATCGCCACCTAACCGATCCCCTCTTCCCGATAACTAACGACTGGAAGGCGTACCGTGACCCATCCTCCAATCCCGCCAACAAGCCACCACGACCCCGATGCGACTACCGCCACCCCAACCACAGCGACCGCACCGGCTGATCGGCAAACGCCGACAGTACCCGAACCGACACACCCCGCCGAACTGAAGCGCGAGCGGGGTGCCGCGAAAGTGGCCAAGCTACCGGTGAAAGTGGTCAGCAGCGGTAGCAGTCAGCGCAAACCGCCATGGATTCGAGTGCGCGCGCCACTCGGGCCGCAGGTACAGCGCCTCAAAGCGATTTTGCGCGAACAGCAGCTGCACACCGTCTGTGAAGAGGCGGCCTGTCCCAACCTTGGTGAGTGTTTCCACAGCGGAACCGCCACCTTTATGATCCTCGGCGACATCTGCACGCGGCGCTGCCCATTCTGCGATGTTGCCCATGGGCGGCCAGCGCCACCCGATAGCGCCGAACCGCACCACCTCGCCGAGACAGTCGCGGCGATGGGGCTACGTTTTGTGGTTATCACCTCAGTCGATCGAGACGATCTACGCGATGGGGGTGCCGGCCACTTTGCCGACTGCATTAGCGCCCTACGACAGCGCTGTCCGCAGACACAAGTGGAGATTTTAGTCCCCGACTTCCGAGGGCGGGTAGCCGCAGCACTCAGCGCGCTAGCCACCGCCCCCCCCGATATTCTCAACCACAACCTCGAAACGGTACCGCGTCTCTATCGTGAAGTGCGCCCTGGTGCCGACTACCACGGTTCACTACAGTTACTACAACAAGCGGCAGAGCGGTGGCCACAGGTACCCACCAAATCGGGGCTGATGCTCGGCCTAGGTGAGACGCTATCAGAAGTTGAAACGGTGCTGCATGATCTACGCGAGCATGGCTGTCACCATCTCACCCTAGGACAGTACCTACAACCGAGTCGCCACCATCTACCGGTGCAGCGCTTCGTCCACCCCGACGAGTTCGACAGATTAGCGATCACCGCCCGGGCGATGGGATTTACCCACGTTGCCAGTGGCCCACTAGTCCGCTCCTCCTACCACGCCGAACAGCAGGCAGCGGGCGATCAGATCGGTTAACCGCTAGCGGTTCGCACCAGCGCTGGCCATACTCACTTACCATCACCACAACGTCGATGGTAAGTGACTCAACTCTCACAACCGCCCAAACGCACGCCCAACCACCTGCACCCGCTGATCATCACGCCACAACAGCGTCTGGCTCTGCAACCGAAAGCGATCAACCGTCACCGCAGAATCGAGTAAAAAGTGCTCACTAGCAACCGTCAACAGCGGCTTAAGCGCCTCATTACGCTTACGATTCGCCTCATCCTGATCACCACTCACCACAAAGGGTGCCTCAGCCAAAAACGCCTCTACACTCTTATAAAACGTCGCCTCCTCAGCAACCAACGCCACCCCATAATCAGTCAACGCATCAGCAACCGCCGGCGGCTGCTGCGCCAACTGCTCAGCCCGCTCCCGATCGAGCCGATCATCAAGCGCCAACAGCACCGGCGCCGCCGCGGTATTCACATTAATAGGACGAACCCCCCCCTCAACCAGTGGCGGCAACGCAGAGAGACAAGGCGCAAGCAACTGATAGACTGTACGCCGAACCCACGGACGATCAAATGAACAACCCCTCTCGCTCTCCCCCTCACCCCCCTCCAAAGCCACCCCATCACCCACCACCACCGCATCAAAACCGCGGATCAGATGCAACTCAGTCAAACTACTGAGCGGCTGATTAGCCGCCCGATAAGCAGCAGAACCACCGCCACTCAGCGCCAGATAATCACTATCCTCCGCCCCTCCCGGACGCGGATCAACATCGCGATCGAGCCAATCAAGGAGCCGCGCCACCAACCCCTCAACGCCATCCCACCCCTCGCCCTCCGCATCATCAAGCCGTAAACCGCGCAACAGCCGCAACAGCATCTGCCGCTGCGCCTCAACCACCTCACCCTCTCGATTAATCAAATTATTCAGATGAAACCGCCCCTGCAGATCAGTAATCTCAAACGCAATATCCGCATCGATCAACGACCGCAGCACCATCCCCTTCAGCTGACTCTGCGGCTGATCAGCCCGGATCGCATCAATATCCCCCGCCCACACCTCACCGAAATGATCAACATCACGCTCCTGATCGAGCCCGAGCAGCATCACCGCCGCAAAATCCTCCAGCGCGAGGGTATATGCAAACGCCTGATCACTCTGCAACAACTGCGCTGTGCGACGAATATCGAGCTGCTGCCGCTCCATCATCGAAGCCGCCGCAATCGACACCAACGCAACAACTAACAGCGCCGTAATCAGCGCCACTCCGCGCTGCGAGCGCCACCTCAATCCACCCAACTGCCCAGCGTCCCCCCTCATCCACCTCGTCCCGCCGCCAACTGCGCCCGCACCCGCGCCAAATCATCCGCCGTATCGACCCCAGGCCCCGGCGTAGCGACAGCGGTCGCGATACGGATAGCATCGCCATTCCATAAGATGCGTAACTGCTCTAACGACTCCAACGCCTCTAGCGGTGCCGGGGGGAGTGTCACATAGCGGCGCAGATAACCCGCACGATAGGCGTAGATCCCTAAATGCCGAAACCAGATCCCAGCCGCCGGCGCCGCCGCGTCAGCACCGAACCGATCGGGTAGCGCAGCAAACTGCTGCCGATGCCACGGTAGCGGCGCCCGACTAAACAGCAGCGCTCGCCCGCGCTGATCACTCACCACCTTAACGCAGTTCGGATCAAACAGTTCATGCCACTGCGTGATAGGTGTCTGTAGTGTCGCGGCCACCGCCTGCCGATCAGCCAGAAGCAGATCGGCGACCTGATCTAACAGCACCCCCGGTAATAGCGGCTCATCCCCTTGCAGATTGACCACCACTGCATCCGCATCAAGATCGAGGCGCGTCGTCGCCTCAGCCAACCGACTACTCCCAGAGTCGTGGTCGGTGGCGGTCAGACACACCTCGGCAAGATCGCGAGGTACCGCCGCCGCGATCCGCGCATCATCCGTAGCGACCACCACCCGTGCCGCCCCACTCTCCCGCGCGCGGGCGCAGACATGGGCAATCATCGGACGATCATCCAGCAGCAGCAGCGGTTTTCCCGGCAGACGCGAAGCGCCGTAACGTGCTGGGATCAGAACCGTAAAGGGGGCGCTCACCCCACCTCCTCATCCGCAGCGAGGGGGCGCGCCTCCTCCTCTAGCATCACCGGAATATCATCGCGGATCGGAAACGCCAGCCGATCCACCTTACAGATCAGCTCAGCAGTATCGCGCTGGAAGTGGAGCGGCCCCTTGCAGATGGGGCAGACCAGAATATCAAGCAGTTTTCGATTCATCAGAATTACTCAGCGAGGTTAAATCGGGGTAGAGTCACACCGTAGCGCTGGAGCTGCGCTAACAGCGCGGTAATAAAAGGTTCCGGCAGTTCAGCAGCGACCGGCAGATACCAGTGACGGCGATCGGCAAATGGGCGGCACTTCACCGCATCCTTCTCAGTCATCACCACCGGAAGCGCATCATCAAACTGAATATCGGCTGGCTGGAAGCGGTGGTGATCGCCAAACGGATGGGGGATCGGCTCGATCCCAGCGTGCCGCAGCAGGGTAAAGAAGCGCTCCGGATGCGCAATACCCGCAACCGCATGGATGCGCTCCCCCTGCCACGCCGCTAATGGCAGACGCCGCTGCGGATCTTGGAGATTCTGCAGCGGCTCGGGGTGAAGCTGCATCAAGATCGGTTCCGCCTGATGGTAACGGCGCAGAAAGGGTAGAAGCGGTGCCGCGGGGGGGCCATTGATCACAAGCCAATCCGCCTCCTGCAGTCGCGTCACCGGCTCACGCAGCGGCCCCGCCGGGAGCAGATGGCCATTACCGAAACCGCGGCGACCATCAATCACCACCAACTCTAGCTGGCGGCCGAGGCGGTAGTGCTGTAGCCCATCATCGGCGATCACCAGATCGAGCGCTCCAGCCGCCAGAAGCTGCTCTAGTGCCGCAACCCGATCGGGACCAATCGCCAATCGGCAGCCGGTGCGCTGCGCCAGCAGCAGCGGCTCATCCCCCGCCACGGCGACATCACTCTCTCGATCAATCAGCCGTGGCCAATCGCCCGCTGCCGCACCATAGCCGCGACTCAGCAGCCCAACTCGTAACCCCTGCTGCTGCAACCGCAGCGCCAGCGCCGCCACCAGCGGCGTCTTACCACTTCCGCCAACGGTTAAATTACCGACCACAATCAGCGGTAGCGGCGGCTGATGGACCGCTAGCAGGTGGTAGCGATAGGCGCTCCGGCGCAGCGCCGCCAGTAGCCGAAACAACCAACTGAACGGCAGCAGCGGCAAGCGGCGCGGATCGCCGGGGCGGTACCAGAGCTGCGGTAACCAGCGCGCTAACCAGTTCACAACCCCTCCTCGGTACGGGTCGCAATCGCAATCCGATCGAGCCCTAATCGCCGCGCCACATCCAGCGCGGTCACCACTGCCTGGTGCGGGGTTCGTCGATCGGCACTGAGGATCACCGGCGGCGGCGGGGTGCCCGCAGGGCGCGCCGCTAACTGCTGCCGGAGTGCCCGCTGGAGCGTCTGCTGCTGCTGGTTAATCAGCGCTTCACCGGCGACATGGTAGTGACCACTCGCGTCGATTAGGATCTCCAGTGGCGTCACCAACGGCGGGGTATCGGCATCGCGACTGGTAGGTAGCTCTAACATAATCCCCGCATCGCGCTCAAAAGTGGTGGAGATCATAAAGAAGATGAGTAGCAGAAACACCACATCGATCAGCGGGGTCAGATTGAGTGAAGGCTCCTCCGGTGGCCGGCGCTGAAATCGCATCAGTGCCGCTCCATTGTGCTGCGATCACCATATAGTCGCATGACCAACTGCTGCGCCTCCACCTCCATCCGCAGCACCAGTTCATCGACTCGACCGCGAAAGTAACGGTAGAACATCAGACTCGGGATCGCCACCAGCAGCCCGGCGGCGGTGGTGATGAGCGCTTCGGAGATCCCCCCCGCCAGCGCCGTCGGATTCCCTACGCCCTGCGCCGAGATCGCCGCAAACACTCGAATCATCCCAACCACCGTACCCAGCAGGCCAAGCAGTGGCGTGATCGTCGCGATGGTACCGAGCGTGTTAAGGTAGCGCTCTAATTGCAGCGTAACCTGTCGGCCACTCTCCTCGATACGCTCTTTCATCACCTCGCGGCTATGGCGCTGCTGGAGTAATCCAGCGACTAAAATCTCACCGAGCGGTGAGCTTGCCCGTACCGCCTGAATCTTCTGCGGATCGAGCTGGCCGTGGCGCTGCAGATGGAGCACCTGCGCTACCAGTGCAGGTGGAATCACCCGCGCTGGGCGCAGACTCCAGAAGCGCTCGCCGACAATCGCCAGCGCAATCACCGAACAGAGCAGAATCGGCACCATCAGCAGGCCACCGGCTGCAATCAGTTCAAACACCGCAACCACACTCCCGAACTTGGGTTGTTAATAGAGCAGTTACTGTAGCAGAGCAGCGGCAGCGCCGGAACCATCAACCACACGCTTTACCGTTCCGTTAAACTGACCCAAACCTACTCATAGGTAGTTATGGTGTTAACTTCCTGCTTCGCAGAGGCCGGTTTCACCGCACTCTTACGACTCCGGCCAGCGCCTTCCTCTCCACA
>JGI10211J34971_10000089_pt1 | contig 67191 bp, 57 predicted proteins | sample Etolagsediment_FD_34971 | JGI IMG/M metagenome (IMG submission 34971) | reverse complement strand
CCACGACTGCTGATGCCACCTTCCGCCGCCGCATGTTTGATGGGATATACGACATCTTGAGATAGCTCCCAAGCGACGATCAGTGCTTTGAAACAAGCCTCTACCCCTACGTTGGGTTGGATACTGAGGAGGTGACAGGTATCCTGACACAGGGGGCTTGCGAGGTTGACTTAAAAAAAGCCCGTGATAAGCGGGTTGATCCCGATAAAATGCCTCGACAGAGGCGTACAACTCGCACAAAATCTGGATGAAACCCTATTTTTAAAGAGCGCATCCGAATTTTGCGCAGCGGCGCTGCTGTCGGAAGATCATGTCGCTGATTCAGGAACGATTCAAAAATTCGATGACATCGAAGCCTATCAATCGGTATATATCATGTCTAACATTGTAGTGATCTAATAAAGCTAGACAAGCCAAGAAGGAAAACTTACCCTAAGGTTCAATAAAATGAAAAACAAAACAGTCTTAACCGTCGAAGCTGATGAGCCCACAAAACGCCTAGCCGTGTTGATCGATGCTGATAATATTCAGTCAGCAGTATTTGATGGCATATTACAAGAAGTTGCTAGGTATGGTGAAGCTATGGTAAGGCGTATTTATGGTGATTTTACGTCTCCGACAAATGCTTCGTGGAAGAGTGTTATAAATCAATTTTCGATCAAACCTGTTCAGCAATTCGCCTATACGAAAGGAAAGAATGCTACCGATAGCACAATGATCATTGATGCTATGGATCTTCTCTATACAAGACGTTTTGACGGTTTCTGCTTAGTAACAAGTGATAGCGATTTTACAGGGCTCGCGGTACGGTTGAGGGAAGAGGGATTGTCTGTATTTGGTTTCGGTGAGAAAAAGACACCGGAAGCATTTAGAAATGTGTGTCATAAATTCATCTTCACAGAAGATCTAAGAAACGAAGTACCTACAGCCTCATCCGGTGTAGATGAAAGTAGTTGCATATCAGACGAACAAGCGAAGCCTTCCGAAGATATTCAAGGCGATAAGAGTGAGTCCACAGCAGATCAAATAGTATCTTATGGCTTTCTTGCAATGCTTTTTCTTGAAGCGTTAGAAAAATCTACAGATGACACAGGGTGGGCAAACTTTTCAACTTTTAGTTCGAACTTGCGAAAAATTTATCCCTCTTTCGAATCCAAACATTACGGTTACAAAAAGCTGTCCGATCTTGTGGTATCTATGGCGGGAATATTTGAAGTTTCTCAAAGGGAAGTGCCTGGAAGTATGAATAAAACTCTCTATGTTAAATCAAATTTATGATGTTTCTAACGCTCTGTTTCACTCGGAGCCAGTGCTACGCACCGAGTCTCATTGTCTAAAACCTCACGCTCCATCGTCAAGCGCCACGCTATTCCCAACATCGATCCCATCCGTACCTATCTGGGTTTAATCTGTCTCGGTGTAGTTGCGCCCGATCGTAGGCGTCTTGGGCACCTGCAAGTTTTCGGACAGACTTAATTTCATATCGCCAATCTGGAGCTGCAAAAAACTGTTGTACATACGCTCTATCAGCGCCACGTAATGAGTATATATTAAGGTCTTTCCATATGGGGTTATCAAGCCATGGAGGCCTTTTAATAAATTTCCCTTTATTCTTGTTGTATTTTACTCCCCTTATTTCAAAAAATTCGCCTTTCACGCCTTTGCTTTTTTGTTGCGATATATCTCTATTTGCTGTTTCCCAAGTTATAGCACGAACAGCTAAATAATATTCTTTTTTATCAAATTTGCCATTATGTATAAATTCCTTTTTTGGAGGGTAGTTTGGTTTAAGCTTTCTTTTATAAAGACCGCAGATAACCAGCTTAAACTCCAAGATTTTTGGGCTTTCACTTTGGTAAGACTCGCAATCAATAATGTCTATCCAATGCCCAGAAGATTTATTCAAATACTTTTTTGCAAAAAGAACAGCTCTTGCCTTATCAGTCGAAGCATATTCCAAATAATAATCCAGATATTTCTTGTATTTTTCTTTAGATGTTTCCATTCTCAACACCCAACGTCTCGCATCACCGGCAAAATAAAGCGTAGTGAGGAACGAACGCAGCTTTATTTTGTCCGAGTGCATGCGTTTGTGTACGCCCAGCATGGGCATGATCTAATGAGGTGAACTCCTCTGTAGGAAAATCACCCTCGAACACCATGTTGTGAGTAGACGTTAACTACTAGCGAAAGTCAAGGGCCAAGCCGCGTGTCAATGGGTCAACAGTTTTGATCCGCCGCTCACCGCCTACCCGACACCGCTGCCGTTGCTCTGCAATGCAGGGTAGCAACCCGCTGCGCCGTAGCGAGGTAATCGGCTGCTAGGTAGGCTACACTACGCTTCCATCTGCCTCCATCCGCTTCCATCGAGCAAATCTATCACGCTATCGGAAATTTCGATGGGGGCGACGATGGGATTTTGCTGCTAAAACCGGTATCTTGGCGCACTATTGCCTTGAGACCCCGCAGATCCGAACCGCTGGTCAGCGACCTTAGCACCTGCCCGCGTGGTCTGCACCTGTCCACAGGTTTAACACCTAAAAAACGTCCTGTACGGAGGGATACCATGTCTGAGGTAGTTGCAACCAACCAGACCATTATGGTCGTGGGTGGCGGCATCAGTGGCCTTACTGCCGCCCTCGAAGCGGCTGAGTGTGGCAAGCAGGTGATTCTGGTCGAAAAAGCCCCATCGGTGGGTGGCCGGGTCAGCCAGCTCTACAAATACTTCCCGAAGCTCTGCTTCCCGACCTGCGGTCTTGAGATCCAGTACCGGCGGTTAAAGGCGAACAAGAACCTACGGGTGATGACGCTGGCCGAGGTGACTGCGATTGAGGGCGAAGCGGGTGCGTACACCGTTACGGTGCAGCAGCATCCCCGCTACGTCAACGAGAACTGTACCGCCTGTGGTGAGTGTGAGAAGGCGGTAGAGAGCGAGTTTGCCGACGAGTTCAACTACGGTATGAAGCCGCGTAAGGGGGCCTATCTCGCCTCCAACATGGCCTACCCGCAGCGCTATGTGATCGATCCGCGGATGATTGGTAGCGATGACGCGGAGAAGGCGAAGGCGGCTTGTAAGTATGATGCTATCGATCTCGATATGCAGCCGCAGCAGCAGCAGCTTACTGTCGGTTCGGTGATCTGGGCGACCGGTTGGAAGCCCTACGATGCGGCGAAGATTCAGCCCTACGGCTACGATCGCCACGCTAATGTGGTCACCAATGTTGAGTTTGAGCGGATGCTCGATCCGTTTGGTCCGACCGGTGGCCAGATTCAGCGCCCATCCGATGGTCAGCCAGCGAAGAATATCGCTTTCATCCAGTGTGCCGGTTCGCGTGATCATAACCACCTGAAGCACTGCTCGCGGATCTGCTGCATGGCGAGCCTGAAGCAGACCACCTATGTGCGTGAGCAGTTTGGTGATGATGCGCAGTCGACCATCTACTACATCGATATTCGTGCTATCGACCGTATCGATGACTTCTATCAGAAGGTGCAGGCCGATCCGAATGTCACCTTTGTGAAGTCGAAGGTGGCGAACATCATGGAGAACCAGGCGAACGGTAATCTGGTACTACACGGTGTCAACACCGAGGGGTATCACCGTTACGCTAATGAGCACGATCTGGTGGTGCTAGCGACCGGTATGGAGTCGACTGTGCCAGCCGGCGTGTTCCCTGAGGGGACTGCGATCGATGAGCATAACTTCCTCGACAATAGCAGCGCGAGTGGCATCTTCGGTGCCGGCTGTTCTGCCGAGGCGCTGGATGTGAACCGCGCAGCTCAGAGTGCGACCGCCGCTGCGCTGCGGGCGATCCAGGTTGTTAACCGCGTTGCCGGGACGGAGGGTTAAGTCAGTGGCAGAGAACAAGATTGGAGCCTATGTCTGTCAGGGATGCGGGATTGGGGATCGTCTCGACACCGCGCAGCTCGCTAACGTCGCTAAGCGCGACGGCAAGGCGGCGCTGGTGCATGAGCATCCGTTCCTCTGTAATGCCGAAGGGGTCGCGCTGATCCAGAATGATATCGATAACGAGGGAGTCAACAAGGTGGTGATCGCCGCCTGCTCCCGTCGTGCTAAGACCGATGCATTCAGCTTTGAGGGCGTGAGCATCACCCGTGCGAATCTGCGCGAAGGGGTGATCTGGGTGCGTCCCGATAGTGATGAGGCGCGTGAGACGACGCAGGAGATGGCCGACGACTATGTGCGGATGGCCTGCGCCGAGATCAAATATATGAAGCAGCCGGAGCTCTCCGGTGAGCAGGGGCTTAATCGCCGCATTGCGGTGGTCGGGGGCGGTGTCTCCGGTCTTACGGCAGCGGTTGAGGCAGCGCGTGCGGGCTATCAAGTTGATCTGATTGAGAAGAGTGGTCAGCTCGGTGGTGTGGTGGCGCAGCTCTATAAGCGGGTGCCGGCGAAGAATGGCCTGCAGGGGCCGGTCGATACCGATATCGAAGCGTTGATCCGCGAAGCGGACGGCAGCAGCCAGATCACTATTCATCTGAACACCACGATTACTCAGACCGATGGCGCACCGGGTCGTTTCACTATTGAGATGGCGCGTGAGAGTGGCACCAGCGAGACGATCGAGGTGGGCGCACTGGTTCAGGCGACCGGTTTTAACCGCTACGACATCAGCAAACTGCCGGAGCTCGGTGGTGGTAAGAGTAGCGATGTGGTCGATCAGCTCGGTTATGAGGCGCTACTGAAAGCGGCTGATGGTGGTGCGATTAAACGCCCCTCGGATGGCCGTGAAGTGAAGAGCGTGGTGTTTGTGCAGTGTGCCGGTCAGCGTAGTAGCGAGCCGGGACACCTCCCATACTGCTCTGGCCACTGCTGCGCCACCTCGATCAAGCAGGCGATGATCTCCAAGCAGAGCGGTGCCGATGCGACGGTGATGTTCACCGATCTCCGCACGCCGGGTGCCTCGGGTGAGGATTTCTACCGCGCCGGTCAAGAGGCGGGGGTCACCTTCACTAAGGGCAAATGCTCGACCGTCGATACCGGTAGCGATCTGACCGTCAACTTCAAGGATCTGATCCTTGATGAGGAGACCAGCGCGCAGGCTGATCTGGTGGTGTTGGCAACCGGTATGGTGCCCAACTCCGGCCCCGATCCCTATCTGCAGAGCAACTTAGAGCAGGCGCAGAAGGATAACAATGAGGAGCGTGTTGCGGAGCTAGAGGCACAGGTTGCGAATGCGCCGGTGTCGATCCTCAACCTGAGCTATCGTCAGGGTAGCGATCTGCCGCATCTGCGGCACGGCTTCACCGACTCGCACTTCATCTGCTTCCCCTACGAGACGCGTCGTACCGGTATCTACGCCGCCGGCCCGCTGCGGCGGCCGATGGATATTGCCCAAGCGCAAGAGGATGCCACCGGTGCCGCGCTGAAGGCGATTCAGGCGTGTGAGAATGCTGCGATTGGTCGCGCCGCTCACCCGCGCTCTGGTGATCTCTCCTTCCCGAGTTTCCGGATGGAGGGGTGTACGCAGTGTAAGCGCTGTACCGTTGAGTGCCCATTCGGTGCTATCAACGAGGATGAGAAGGGGTATCCGAAGTACAACGAGTCGCGCTGCCGCCGCTGCGGTACCTGTATGGGTGCCTGTCCGGTGCGGGTTATCTCGTTTGAGAACTACTCGGTAGAGACGATCGGCCAGCAGGTGAAAGCGGTCGATATGCCGGATGAGTTTGATGAGAAGCCGCGGCTGCTGGTGCTAGCGTGTGAGAATGACGCTTACCCGGCACTCGATATGGCGGGTATGAACCGCGCTGAGATTAGCCCATGGGCGCGGATCATTCCGGTGCGCTGCCTCGGTTCAGTCAACACCATCTGGATCACCGATGCGCTTAACAGCGGCTACGATGGGGTGATTCTGCTCGGCTGTCAGAAGGGCGACAACTACCAGTGCCACTTTGTTAAGGGCTCGGAGATGGCGCACTATCGGATGAGTAAGATCGACGATACCCTCAGCCAGCTCAATCTCGAAAAGGAGCGGGTGCAGACCTACGAGGTCTCCATCACTGATGTGCAACGCATCCCGCAGATCATCAACGATATGGATAAGCTGATCGGCGAGATTGGCCAGAGCCCGTTCAAGTTCTAGGAGAGCGCTCATGAGTAACATGAATCAGGCGATGATCGAAAAGTATCGCAGCAACTTCCTCAAAGAGGTCGAGGCCAACGTTGAGGAGGGGGAGTGGGTTAAGATGTGCATGCAGTGCGGCGTCTGCTCCGGCTCCTGTCCGCTCGGACCGCACTGGGCCCATCCGCCGCAGGAGATCTTTATGATGATCCGCGCTGGCAAACGCGAGGAGGTGCTTAGCTCCGACTCGATGTGGATGTGTACCTCCTGCTACAACTGTATCGCTCGCTGCCCGCGGGGGCTGCCGATCACCCACATCATGCACGGCTTGGCTGTCTATGCGAAGCGGCTCGGTTTGGTGCCGAAGAAGCAGCCGACTGCGGAGTTTGGTGATATCTTCTGGAAGTCGCTGGCAAGCAATGGTCGGGTCAATGAGTTGAAGATTGGTCTTGGCCTCTACTTCAAAGATGGCTTCGGTCAGGGTGTGAAGAATGCGATGGCGAAGAAGGATCTCGGTTTAGCGATGCAGAAGACTCAGCGGATGAATCCGATGGAGTTCTTCGGTGGCCATAAGTTGAAAGACCTCAGCGGTTTCCAGCGGATGCTGCAGAAGGCGCAAGAGTTTGAAGAACAGCAACTCGTCAATGTTGGCGGGAAGGAGGCGTAATCGATGGCCAAGCGGGAATATTCGTTCTACCCGGGCTGTTCGTCGCAGAAGAAGGCATCTGCCGATAACTATCTGCGTTCGACCTACACCATGTGCGACGCACTCGATATCAAACTCAATGAGATTGAGGATTGGAACTGCTGCGGCGCCTCTATCGGTTATGCCGGTGGTGGTGAGATCCCACGTATCGCCCTCTCGGCGCGTAACGTCGCCCTCTCGGCACAGCAGCATCCGCAGCAGGATCTGGTGGCCACTTGCGCCGCCTGCTGGCTCTCTACCCGTGAGGCGCAGGAGCGGGTGCAGCACGATGCCACCGTCAAAGCGGGGGTGAATGCCGCCCTTGCCGAGATTGGCCTGAAGGTGGAGGGTGCCGAGCCGAAAGCGCGTCACATGGTTGAGGTTCTGATTGAGGATATCGGCTATGACGAGCTGAGCAAGGGGGTTACCAAACCGCTTGAAGGGTTCAAGATCGCCGGTTATGTCGGCTGTCAGACCAACCGCCCCTTCGGCATTGATGGCGAGTCGTTTGAGAATCCGAAGTATCTCGATAAGATGATCGAGAGTGTCGGTGCGCAGGCGGTCGATCGCTATGATAAGAAGGTGGCCTGCTGTTCGGGTGCGCTGATGTTCTCCGAGCCGGAGAAGGGGCAGGCGCTGGTGCGCGATATTATCGAAGCGGCCTACGATGGCGGTGCCGATATGATCGTTACCCCCTGCCCACTCTGTCAGATGAATGTTGAATCCTACCAGAGTGATATCAACCAGAAGTATGGCACTAAGTTTGAGATTCCGGTGCTCTACTATACCCAGCTTATCTCGGTTGCTTATGGCCAGAACGCGAAGAAATCGGCGCTCGATGGTCAGATTATTCGGGCACCGAAGCTAGAGGATCTGGCGAACAAGTAGTCCCCTCTGCCGATCTTACCGGTAGGGTAGAGAGCGCCCCGACCAGCAGCCGCTGGCGGGGCGTTTTTTTTATGCGCTCTGATTGAGTGACACTAACGTGTCATTTTTGGTTGCTAAAGTGGTGTGCGTTTTATCCATCACTCAGCACTGGAGATGCACTATGCTTAACCGTTACACTGTCGCCGCTACCGCAACCGCTCTGCTCCTGCTTACCGGCTGCGCCAGCAATGGCCAACTACAGGCCGATATCGCCCGCGCTCAGGCGACTGCCGATGAGGCGTTGGCTTGGGCAAAAAATGCCAAACATGATGCCGTCGATGCCGGCACCGAAGCGCGTCGCGCTAACAAGCGGATCGAAGATCTGGAGAAGCAGCTGAAGTAGTTTTCGATGCGGCGGTTGGCGAGCGATCTCACCGATAAAGGATCCAATATAGATGCAAATCCTACTCGCCAACCCACGCGGCTTCTGCGCTGGGGTTGATCGTGCGATCGACATTGTCGAACGTGCCCTAGCGCTCTTTGGCGCACCTATCTACGTCCGGCATGAGGTGGTTCATAACCGCTTTGTGGTCGAAGGATTGCGGGCGAAGGGGGCGATCTTTGTCGATGAGCTCGATCAGGTCCCCGATGGGGCGACCCTTATCTTCAGCGCTCACGGTGTTCCCCGATCCATTCAGCAGGCCGCCGCTGCGCGGCAGCTACAGGTGTTTGATGCCACCTGTCCGCTGGTGACTAAAGTTCACTTAGAGGTGGCTCGTCATGCGCGGGCGGGCCGTGAAGTGGTGCTGATTGGTCATGCCGGCCATCCCGAGGTGGAGGGGACGTTGGGGCAGTATGATAGCGCCGCCGGCGGTGCTATCTATCTAGTCGAAACCGCTGCCGATGTCGCCAACTTGCGGCTACGCGATCCTGAACAGGTGGCCTATGTTACCCAGACCACGCTCTCGGTGGATGATGCCGATGTGGTCGTGACCGCGCTGCGGGCGCGCTTTCCGGCGCTACAGGGGCCGAAGAAGGATGATATCTGCTACGCCACGCAGAATCGCCAAGATGCGGTCAAAGCGCTCGCGCAGCAGTGTGATCGGATGCTCGTGGTCGGCTCGGTCAATAGCTCTAACTCGAATCGATTGCGTGAGGTGGCCGAACGCTGCGGCGCCGCCGCCCGACTGATCGATTCGGCGGATGATATCGATCCAGCATGGTTAAGCGGGGGGCGCTGTGTCGGTGTCACCGCCGGCGCGTCGGCACCGGAGATTCTGGTTAGCGCGGTGGTGGAGCGGCTACAAGCGCTAGGGGGGGAGAGGGTAGTGACCCAAGCGGGCGCGCCGGAGGGGATGTTCTTTCCGCTGCCAAAAGCGTTGCAGCCCTAGCTGCGCCGAGGATGATGGCGAACTGTTGCGCTCTGTTCGCTTCTAATGGGTGAGTATCTACCGTAACTAAAGGGCTACCACTATGCTGATCCGCCGCGGCGCGCGCCACACCCTTACTGAACAGCATGTCACCCCAGAGTCGATCTACCGCCAGCGCCGCCGGTTTCTGCAGCTTGGGGCGGCCGCTGCGGTTGGGAGTGGCTTTGCGGTGGCGCCGCTGCCATCACTAGCGGGGCTTTTTGATCGCGCTGTTGAGCCACCACCGGGTGAAGCCGATTTTGTTGATCTGCCCAAAAGTTCGTTGAGCCAAGATCAGCCGCTCAATAGCTGGCAGCAGATCACCACCTACAACAACTTCTACGAACTGGGTACCGATAAATCGGATCCTGCTGCCAATGCCCACCACTTAGTAACCGAGCCGTGGTCGCTGCAGATCGATGGCGAGGTGGCGCAGGGTGGCCGCTTTGCGGTTGAGGATCTGCTACCGCGATCAGCGTATGAGGAGCGTATCTATCCGCTGCGCTGCGTCGAGGGGTGGTCGATGGTGATTCCGTGGGTTGGTGTGCCGTTAGCGACGCTGTTGCGGCGAGTCGCCCCCACTTCGCGGGCGAAGTTCGTCCGCTTTGAGACGCTACACGATCCAGAGCGGCTACCGGGGCAGCGCCGCGCGGTGTTACCGTGGCCCTATGTTGAGGGGTTGCGTATTGATGAGGCGATGCACCCCTTAACGCTACTGGCGGTCGGACTCTATGGTCGTGAGTTACCGGCTCAGAATGGCGCACCCCTGCGACTGGTGGTGCCGTGGAAGTATGGCTTTAAAAGCATTAAGTCGATCGTTCGTATCACCCTGACCGAGCAGCAGCCAGCGACCACTTGGAACCAATATGCACCGCAAGAGTATGGTTTCTACGCCAACGTCAATCCAGCGGTCGCCCATCCGCGTTGGAGTCAGGCTCGGGAGCGGCGGATTGGTGAGTGGACGCGCCGCGATACGCAACCGTTCAACGGTTTTGGTGAGGCGGTCGCTGATCTCTATGCGGATTTAGATCTGACCCGCTTCTACTAATCGAGAGCGGCGGTTTATCGCGTATGTTAGCGCCGATTGGGATTCGCTTGGCGGTGCTGCTCACTATCCTGTGGCCACTCATCCAACTCGGCGGCGGACTCATCTTTGATCGGCTCGGTGCCAATCCGATCGAAGCGCTTCTGCGTGGTAGTGGTGATTGGACGCTGCGCCTCCTGCTGTTGACGCTACTGGTAACGCCGCTCGTGCGCTATAGCGGTTGGCGCGTGCTCCTTTCGCAGCGGCGGCGGTTGGGTGTCGCTAGTTTCTGCTATGGGGTGCTGCACCTCACCCTCTATCTGGTGATCGATCAACAGTTGCACTGGCCAACCCTGCTTAACGATCTGCTCAATCGACCCTTTATCACGCTCGGTATGGTGGCGCTGCTGCTACTGCTGCCGCTCGCTATCACCTCGACTAACGGTATGATGCGGCGGTTAGGTGGGCGCCGCTGGCGGGCGCTGCATCAGCTGGTCTGGCCAGCGCTGCTACTAGCGCTCATCCACTTCTGGCTACTGATTAAAGCCGATCCGATCGAGCCGCTCCTCTACACCCTATTGGCGCTGCTACTGTATGGGCTACGTCGATGTTATCGATAGGGCAGCCCACCCGGTGTGCAGCGGCTGATAGAGTGCCAGCGCTAATAGCTGAAACTCGGCTACCTCAGCGGCGAGGGGGGGCGTTGCTTCGATTTGTTGCCTGAATGACGCGCTACCGAGTCGCCACCAAGCGGGTGGGGAGTCGGTGGTGCAGCGGCGCTGTAGCAGTTGATCAACATCGCTAAAGCAGTGGCGCAGTGCATAGCCACGGCGCTGATCGGTTAGCTCATCTGGGTACGCCTTCGCGATCTCATCAAACTGCTTAGTCGCTGATGCGGTTTCATTTGCGCTGCTGTTTAGATAGGCGATGGCGGTTGTGAGGGTGATCGGTAGCGGGCGCTGCATCCCCTCTAGCCAGATCGCCAGTAGCTGCTGCAGATAGGTGGTCGCCTCGGTGTGTGTCAGCGGTTTGAAGTTGATTGCGCCAGTCGGGGTCAAGAGCACGGTTGTGAGCGTTGCGGCAGGATCGAGTGTTGGGTGTTGTGCGACCGCGATGGTGGCGGCGATGTGCTGCAGCCACCCCTCAAGCAAGTTGTGCCACTGCGGGTCCGGTTTTTTCCCCTTTTTGAGCCCGTTGCGGCTCTGTAGGCGTGGTTGCAGAAGCTGATTCGGGTCGGAGTGGTGCCTATAGAGCGGTTCAATATCCCACTGGATCGCCGGTAGCGCCTGCTCATCCGCTGCGGTGGGCTGCCAGTGGAGGTGGCGCGGCTGATCGGCGAGTGGGAGTTGATGCTGCTCGGTTAACAGCTCGGCACACTGCTCGGCTAAACCGGCCATCGTCTCGCAGAGCTCCTCGCCTTGTAGCTCACCGAGCGCGCCATCGATCAACTCACCCTCCCGCTGTAGCCGCTGGAGCGCGCCGCTGATCTGCTGCTTAAGCTGCGTCATATCGCTGCGCTCCCCCTGAGCAGCACCACTCGATAGCAGCGCCTCTCGGAGTAGCCGATTGATGAGCTGATCTTGGTAGCGCCACCGCTGTAGCGAATCGTGATTGAAGTTTTCTACCTCAAGTCGGGCCGTCGCCTCTGTGGCAGGGGCGATATCGAGGCGCTGCTGGAAGAGGGCGGCGGCCGGTACGCGTAGGAACTCATATAGCTGCCGCTGGGTTACCCCCTGCTCCGGCTGCCACGCGGGTAGCGCTTGTGGGGCGGCCGGGGTAGGGGGAGCGGTGTGGCTCGGATCCCACTCCTTCGCGTAGGTGAACAGATAGGCCGGCTCATCCTCACTGAAGTAGCGGCGACTGAAGGGTTGCAGTGGGTAGTGGTAGGTGAGCTGCTGCGGTAGATTGGGGTGCCACCCTTGCGCTAAGTAGTCGCGAAGCTGTGCTACTGGCAGCGCCGGTGGCTGTTCGCTATTGTCGTGCGCGCTGCGACCAAGCCAGCTAATCACTAGCCGATCGCGGGCCGAGAGTAGCGCCTCTAAGAAGAGGTAGCGATCATCATCGCGGCGGGAGCGATCACCGGGGCGATACTGCTCGGCCATCAGATCGAAATCGGCGCGTTGAGTACGGCGCGGAAACGCGTCATCACTCATGCCGAGCAGATAGACGTGGCGAAACGGAATCGCCCGCATCGGCATGAGGGTAGCAAAGTTGATCGCGCCAGCTAGAAAGCGTTGACTCAGGCTCGGCTGATCGAGTTGGGTTAAGAGTGCATCGCGTACCACACTCAGCGGGAGTGGCTGCTCTGTGAGCGCAGCGGCCTCAACCTGCAGGAGCCACGTATCGAGCTGGCGCTCAACTGCACCGAGCGCCTGATCATCAGCGCCACTGATTGGTAGAAAGTAGTCATCTAGCATCTGCTGTAGATAGGTGACCCACGCCGCCGCCGAACGCGGCTGCTGGAGCTGACTCCAGCTCTCCTCTAGCTGATCGAGCAGCAGTGCTAATGCACCGGCGATGGTGGCCTGCAGGCCGGCTACCTCATCGTAGGGGGCAACCGATTGCCACGCATCACTGTCGCCATTAGCGTAGCCGAGTAGCATCCGCCGTAGGCCAAATCGCCAGCTATTCTGTTCGCCTATCGGTTGCTGAGCGGCCGGCGGCTGGAGTCGCTGTTGGCGCTGTTCGGTGTGGAGTCCCCAACGAATATTGGAACCCTCAATCCAGCGCAGCAGCAGCGGTAGTTGTGACGCCTCGATCCCAAACCGTTGGCGCAGTGCCGGCACCTCTAGCAGGGTGAGAATATCGCTCACGCTAAAGCGCGCATCGGGGAGCTGTAGTAGCCGCTCAAGCGCCAATAGGAGTGGATTACGCTGCCGTATCCCCTGATCGGCGATGTGGTAGCGCAGATAGCGCGTATCATGCGCCTGCGCTGGCGTGATTGAGCGGTAGCGCCCAAACACCGCTTCGATGTGGGGTGCGTAGTGCTGAATATCGGGCACCATCACTAAAATGTCGCGTGGCTGCAGCGGATCGCCCTGCTGTCGCGCCTGCTCAAAGGCGTCGAGTAGCTGATCGTGGAGCGTCTCAATCTCCCGCTGTGGGGTGTAGGTGGTGATAAAACGGATTGAGTCATCCGTATCTAACGGGGGTGGTTCTGCGGCGCTGCTCTCAGCATCATCAAGACCATTGAGTAGGCGCCGCTCATTGAGCGGGCGCAGATCGAGAATATCACTCTGGATCTGGCGTAGCAGGGTGGACTCATCGGGCTCACTAAACAGATCGATGCGGGTAAAGTGAGCAGCATACGCTTCATGCTGATCATGCTCTTGGAGCAGATGGATATAGTCGCGTCCCTGTTTGCCCCACGCGGCTAATAGCGGATTACCGTGGAGATGGAGCAGTTCGCTCGGTAGCGCCTGAAACAGCGGTCGGTCGTCGGCGCCGGTGCGGCGCAGGGGGGTGCGCCAGATGTGGTTACGCAGTAGCTCTCGCCCCTCGACCAGATCGCCCCAAAAGTGTTGGCAGGGGTTAAGCAGAAAGATCAGCACTTGGGTAAATGGGGCGATTGCACGCAGGAGTTCAACGCTCTGCTGCGGTAGCGAGGTGATGCCAAACAGGATCACCCGCCGCGGCAGTCGTGCGGCGACCGCGTCGGGATCGCGTTGACACGCTTCGATAAAGTCGCGATGGATGGTGGCACGGCTGCGGTTGTCGCCGCCATTGCGCTGCTGATCGGTGGCGATATCTGCACTCACCAGTCGCCACAACAGCGGCTGCCAGCGCTGATGATGTGGGATTGGCTGGGCCGCCGACAACGGCTGATCGGCGACCGGCAGCCGATCATCCCCCTGCTCCCACGCCTGTAGCCAGTCACTTCGGTAGACTTGGTACTGATCAAAGAGATCGGCTAGCTGCTCTGCTAGTTGGTAGCGACGGCCAGCCGGATCGTTGCGATCGTGCTGTAGAAAGTGGTGGAGGCGCTGGAGCGGGGCGTCGGGATCGGTTGGCGGTTGCGTCGCCAGATCGGGGAAGTGCTCGCTTAGGAGTCGATAGAGACGCCAACTCAGTGGTACCTTGTCAAATGGCGATTGGGTCGGTAGCTGCGCAAAGAGTAGACGCCAGAGACGCCAGATGAAGCGCCCGGGTAGATCGATCTGGAGTGATGCGGCAACGCCACACCCCCCCCCATGCGGAGCGACATCGGCTGCCAGTGCCAGTTTTAGCCACTGTGCGATACCATTGCTCTGGACTAAAAGCTGCTCCTGCTCTAACGGCGCTAATGGGTGGCGCCGTAGCCACTCGGTCATGATATCGCGGAGATCTTCGAGACGATTGCCTTGGAGAATCATCAGGCCGGTTGGCCAGTTGGCAGCGGGTTTATGATGGGGCATGGGAGATCCTTGTGCTCTCGATCAGGTCGCATAGGAAAATAACACGTTACCGCTTGGAGGTGGGAATATGATAGGCAGTGCACCAACACCACTCGATCCGTTGACGATACCGCTACAGGGGACAGCACTCATTGAAGCGAGTGCCGGTACCGGTAAGACCTATACGTTAGCGCTGCTCTATTTGCGATTGGTGTTAGGATTAGAGCCGGATCACCCGTTGGCCGATCGCCGCGATCCGCCACCACTGGCGATTTTGGTGGTCACTTTTACGCGGGCGGCGACGCGCGAGTTGCGTGATCGCATTCGGCAGCGACTGGTTGAGGCGGCGTCACTGCTGCGTGGTAAAGGGGGAGGGGATCAGCACCTCTTGGATCTGCGCGACCAGATCCCGGTTGAGCAGCAGGCGGCAGCGGCGATGCGACTAGAGGTGGCCGCCGCTTGGATGGATGAGGCGGCGATCTCGACCATCCATAGCTGGTGCTACCGGATGCTACAGGAGCACGCGTTCGATAGTGGGCAGGGGTTTGATTTAACGCTATTCGAATCGAATCAAGAGCAGGAGCTACTGCAGCAGGTGTGTGAGGATTATTGGCGTCTCTACTACCTGCCGCTGTCGGTCGAGCAGTTGCGGTTGGTACGTACCCATATTGTCAGCCCAAGCGCGCTACGGGTGCAGATAAAGGGGTATCTCAACTACCTTGAGTGGCTCGATGCGCCGCCGGCGGCTACGGCTGATCTGGCGACCCAGATCACCCAGTGTCAGGCGGATTATCGGGCCTCCCTGCAGCAGATAAAGGGTGCGATCGGGCCGGCGGTCGCGCAGTTAATCGCCGACTATCAGGGGCTGTTTGCGCTACCGCAGAAGGAGCGATCAAAGCGCTTTAATGGCCGTTCACTACAGTGGCGATTTTGCGCTCCGATCTTTACGGAGTTGCAGCGCTGGGCGGGATCTGATGATCAGGTGCCACCCGCTATCGAGTTCGCTTCAAACTCCTTTGTTAACTTCACACTGCAAAATCCCGATGTGTGGAGGGATCCAGCGTGGCCGATCCCGATCGATAGAGATGCTGCCGAAACAGTGGCCGCACTCCCCACCCAACTCGATGCGCTCCCCTCACTCTACGTGACGCTCTTTTACCACGCCTGCCAACAGGTACATTGGCGGTTTGAGCAGGAGAAGCGGCGGCAGCGGATGATGAGCAATGATGATCTGCTCTATCGTCTCGATCAGGCGCTACAATCGCCGCAAGGGGGGGCGCTAGCGGCAGCGATCCGCCGCCGCTATCCGATCGCGCTGGTGGATGAGTTTCAAGATACTGATCCGATCCAGTATCGGATCTTCCACACCATCTACCAGCTCAATCGCGCCCATAGTGCCCCGGATATCCGGCGTCACCGCTACGCCTTCTTTATGATTGGTGATCCGAAGCAGGCGATCTATGCGTTTCGTAGTGCCGATATCTACACCTATCTGCAGGCGCGCCACCAGAGCCACCACCAATACACCCTCAGCCACAACTACCGCACGGAATCGCGTCTGATTGATGCGGTCAATCAGCTCTTTGAGCAAGCGGAGAAACGATCGAAGGGGGCGTTTCGTCTCGGTAACAGCGCTACCGGGGCGGCTAATCCGCTCCAGTTTCAGCGGGTAGAGTCGGGAAATGAGCAGGCGCTGCGCCTCTATGTGGATGGTAAAACGTGCCATCCACAGCAGTGCTGGCTCTACGATGTCGGGGCGGATGGCGCTAACTATCGGAGCACGATGAGTCGTGCTGCCGCCGATCAGGTGGCGCGGTTACTCTATCTTGGGCAGCAGCGGCGGGCGCTGCTGATACCGGCGAATGTGCGGTTCGATAGTGCCGCCCCTCCCGCTACTGCACGGCCACTGCAGCCGAGTGATCTGGCGATCCTAGTCAATAGCGCGAGTGAGGCGGTTGCGGTGCGGGAGGCGCTCTTTGCGCGCGGTGTGCCGAGTGTCTACCTCTCTGATCGCAGTTCGGTCTATGCCGGTGAGGAGGCGCGCGAACTGCTGCTGCTGCTAACCGCAATTGAGCAGCCGCTCGCCGATCGCCAGCTGCGCCGCGCGCTCGCTACCACCCTCTGCGGGTGGCAACTGACGGAACTGGAGCGGTTGCAGCAGGATCAGCGCTTCCTCGATCAGCAGATTGATCAGATGGTGCAGTGGCGACAGATCTGGCAGCAGCAGGGGGTGCTTCCGCTGGTACACCACTTGATCCACTTCTATGCGGTGGCGCCGCGCTGGCAGCAGCAGTCGGGAGGGGAGCGGCGGTTGACCGATCTGCTCCATCTAGCGGAGCTGCTACAGCAGGCGGCGCAGCAGTTGGATGGTGAGGCGGCGCTCCTACGGTTTCTACAGCAGGCGATTGCGCAACCGAATGAGCAGGGTGATGGGCAGCGGCAGCGGTTGGAGAGTGATGCGGCGCTGGTGAAGGTGGTGACTATCCACGCCGCTAAGGGGTTGCAGTATCCGCTGGTTCTGCTCCCATTCGCCTCGTTTGGTAGGAAGGTGACACTGGGTGATGGGCCGATCAAGTATCACACCCATGATGCTGATGGGCGTAGTCGGCTCAAACTGCCGCTGCAACCGAATGAGTTGGATCAACAGCAGGCCGATGAGGAGCGGTTAGCGGAGGATATCCGTAAGCTCTATGTGGCGCTCACCCGCGCTATCTGCGGCAACTGGATCGGCATTGATACCACCAAATCAAGGAAAAAACCGAGCGCCATCGACTGGCTACTCAATTGCGATGGCGACGCGGCGATTGATCCGCGTGTTATAGCGCAGCTCCAGCCTTCCGCCCTAGAGAGAGTGCCGCTACCGCCGCCACTCACCGATGATGAGCGCTATGAACCGCCGCAACCGAGTCGTTGGCGGCCGGCGCGCGCGTTGTCGGTACGACTCACCTTTGAACCGTGGTGGATCGCTAGCTACTCCGCTTTTCAGTATGGCGCGATGATAGGTGGTGAACCCGATATCGCCACCGCGCAGCAGGATCAGCGCCATGAGGCGTTTCAGCTTGAATCGCTGTCGTCGCTGGAGGGGCGAGGGGAGCTTAAACCGGTGGTGATCGATGCGTCGGTGGTGAGTGATGCGTCGGTGGCGAATGGTACCTCGGGGGGGCTGCTGCATCAGCTGCCACGGGGGAGCGAGATAGGCACCTTTATCCACGGTGTATTGGAGTGGGCAGCCGTGCAGAGCTGTCACCATCAAGGGGTATTTTTAGAGGGGTTTGCCGCCGCCGCGGCCGACGATACGCTGCGCCAGCAGATGCTACAGGCGCGCTGTCGGCGGCGCCAACTCCAGCCGCTGATTGGATCGCTTGATCGCTGGTTGCAGCAGTTTCTGCGCCAGCGCTGGTACTTGAGCGGACTCCCCCCGGCGGCCGATGGTACGCCCGTCTCGTTTGCGTTGGTCGACCTGCCACCTTCGCAGATCGCTGTTGAGATGGAGTTTCTATTTGCTAGTGCCGCCCTCTCGACCACCGAAATTGATCAGTGGGTACGGCGCTACTGCTGGCCTGGCAAGCAGCGACCGGCGGCGCAGCCGATTCAGCTTGCCGGGATGTTGAAGGGGTTTATCGATCTGGTGGCGGTGATCAGTGGGCGCTACTATGTGATCGACTGGAAGAGCAACTACCTTGGTGCTGATGATGCGGCCTATGATCACGCATCCCTGCTACAGGCGCTACTCTATAAGCGCTACGATCTACAGTATGTGATCTATCTGCTTGCGCTCCATCGGCTGCTGCAGTCGCGACTGGCCGATTATGACTACGATCGCGATATCGGTGGTGCCATCTACTTCTTCCTCCGCGGCAGTTGCCACCCCGATACACAGGGGCTATTGATGGAGCGGCCGCCGCGACAGTTGATTGAGCAGCTTGATCGACTGTTTCGGGAGGGGGATCAGGCTGCCGCAGCGCCGCTAACTGCGGCAGTTGATGAGGGATAGATGATGTTATCGATGTTGAAGCAGTGGCAGCAGTGCGGGGCGCTGCGGGCGATCGATCTGGCACTCACCCGCCAGATCGCACTCTTGGCAAATGAGCAGCAGCCGGCGGTGCTGCTGGCGGTGGCACTCACTAGTGAGCGCAGCGGCCATAGCCATGTCTGCCTCGATCTGGTGCAGGCGCTACACCCATCACCGCACCGGTTACTAACCCTCGCGGCGCAAACCGATGAGCTGATTGGTCGGATTGCGATCGAACCGCTGCGGCAGCAGCTTGCGGCGTTACGGCTCGATGAGTGGTTAGCGCAGCTACGTCAGAGCGTCGCCGTCGCCGACCACATCGCCGATCCCCCTACAGCGGCCGCTGCACCGCTCATCTTGGCCGGTTCCGAGGCGCGGCCACTGCTCTATCTGCGGCGTTACTGGCAGTGTGAACAGCAGATCCAGCAGCAGATTGCACGGCGGCTCCAGCAGCCACCGACACTACCGGAACCGGCGACGCTGCGCCCTCTGCTCGATGCCCTATTTCCTCCCCCTGCCGCCCCCTATCGGATTGAGGGTGAACGGCAACCCGACTGGCAGAAGCTCGCCTGCGCGGTGGCGGCACGCAGCCGCTTCGCTATCATCACTGGTGGGCCAGGTACCGGTAAAACCACGACGGTAATGGGGCTCCTAGCGCTACTCCAAGGGATCCAGAAGTTACGCGATGAGGCACCTTTGCGGATCCGTCTTGCTACCCCAACCGGTAAAGCGGCGGCGCGGCTCAATGAGTCGATTCGGGGGCGTATGCATGAGATGGCGGGGTTGCCAGCGGCTAACCTCAGCGCCGAAATGCTGACAGCGCAGATCCCAACCCAAGTCGAGACCCTCCATCGCTTACTCGGTGCTGCCGGCGAGAGTCGCCACTTTCACTACCACGCCGGCCAGCCGTTGGCGGTCGATCTGGTGGTGGTCGATGAGGCGTCGATGGTTGATGTGGAGCTGATGGCGGCGCTGTTAGAGGCGCTGCCGCCAACAGCACGATTGGTGCTGCTGGGGGATAAAGATCAGCTCGCCTCGGTAGAAGCGGGGTATGTTCTCGGCGATCTCTGTCGTGATGCGGAGGCGGGCCGTTACACTGCAGCGACCCGCGACTGGCTACAGCAGGCCAGTGGTGAGGCGCTACCCGATAGATTGATCGATGCGGGGGGTGGGGTGCTGTCGCAGGCGGTGGCGATGCTGCGCTATAGCCACCGCTTCCCGCCCGGTGGGGTGATTGATCAACTCGCTACGCTGGTCAATGGTAGGGCGCTGCCGACAGCGGCCGCCGCGACAGACTACCCGCGCTGGGAGGCGCTCAGGCGGTTGGCGCATGCGGCGCAGCAGTTGGAGGCGCGTCAGGCGGTGCATCAGGCGGATGAATCTCGTGGCCAGCAGCTAGAGCTCGGATTCACTGATACGCCCCCCGCATCACCGCGTTCCACCAAAAAGTCGGCAAAATCGAAGGGGATCGGTGAGTCACTACTGGTGCTGCTCCATCAGTCGCAGGGTGATAGGGGTGATGAGCCGTGGGATGAGCATGTACAGAATCTACTCGTCAATGGTTATAAGCCCTATCTGGAGCAGATCAAAAAACAGCCACAAGAGTGTGGCGAGGCGGCGGATGAGTGGGCGAAAAAGCTGCTGGAGAAGCAGCGGATGTTTCAGTTGCTGGTTGCACTGCGACGTGGTCCTTGGGGCGGCATAGCGCTTAACCGGCGGATTGAGCAGCTGTTACAGGATAAACGCGCAATCAGCCGTTCCGATCAGACGCCGTGGTATATCGGGCGGCCGGTGATGGTGACGCGTAACGACTACCGCCTCGGCCTGATGAATGGTGATATCGGTATCTGTGTTGCCGATCATGAGGGGGGGCGAGGGCACTATCGGGTTGTGTTTAAAGATCCGACCGGGGCGATTCGCTGGATTGCGCCGAGTCGATTGCAGGGGGTGGAGACGGTGTTTGCGATGAGCGTCCATAAGTCGCAGGGCTCTGAGTTTCGGCACGTTGCACTGCTGCTGCCCGATCATAAGACCCCCCTGCTGACTCGTGAACTCATCTACACCGGCATCACCCGTGCAAGCCATCAGGTCACCCTCATCTATGGCGATCACATAACGGTGGTGGAGGAGGGGTTAGCGCGGCGAGTTGAGCGCGCTAGTGGGCTGCTCAGTATCGATTGGTCGTCCGAAATAGGTGCTGGTTTAAGGTATGAGTAAGGTTAGGAAGTCGATAATTAGACGCGACAACAGCGCCATTTTCGCCCACTACCTGCCGACTTGATGAGGTAATGCACCATGTCTCAAACCATGCTCCGCCTCCTTCCGCTACTACCGGCTGCGCTGCTCGCTGCGCCGGTTAGCGCTGAACAGACCCTACCGCTCAATCCCGGCTGGAATCTGATAGCACTCCACGCTGGTACATTAGATAGCGCGACGACGGTCGCCGATCGCTTTCAGCAGCCGGGGATTAATCGCCTCTTTGCCTACCGTGACGGGAGCTGGAGCTTCTATGACGCGACCACCGATCGGGGCGCTCTCGGCAGCGTGGCGGTCAATGATCTAGTAGGTAGTGGTCTCTGGATCTCGGCCGATCGTGCGGTGACGGTGATCCTTGATGGGGTGACACAACCATTTGACGTTAGCCGCCTGCAGGAGGGGTGGAATCTGATTGGTACCGGTAGTGAGGTGACCACCTTAACGGCGCTCCAGCAGCAACTTGCCGATCAGATGGTAGCGCGCCGTCTATTCGCCTACGCCGAGGGTAGCTGGCAATTCCGCGACTTCGACTATCAGCGCGGTAGTCTCGAACAGTTCGATCCCGATCAGGGGATGTGGCTCTATGCCGACTCGCTTACCGGTACCTACCTGCTCAGGGGTACGGTACCGGGTACGCTGATCGAGGCCTATTGCGACGATGGTAGCTACTACCAGACGCACTCGATCGATGATGGTAGTGATCACCACCCGTTTACCCTAGAGCTACCACGTCAACAGGGGTGCCGGTTGGTGATGACCACAAACGAGGATAGCGATAGCGAGCGGGTGGTGGTACCGCTACAGATCCGGCAGAGTAGCGATGCGCAGGGTAGCGCGCTAGCGGCGACAGCAGATATCGATATTGGACATATCGATCTCCCACTAGCGCGCACGCTGATGCGTCACGATGCTGATGGGGATGGGGTGGAGGATAGCCCCTATGAGCTCGATCTGAGCGGCCATCGGCACCATTTAGCGATGCGTCAGCAGCCGACTGATCCGTTAGATAGCGATCGTGATGGCATTATCGACGCCTATGAGGATGATGATAACGATCATATCCCCAACCGCTTCGATGATGATCGGGATGGTGATGGTCTGATCGATACCCACTGGCACGATCTGGATGGTGATGGGGTACCGAATGAGCGCGATCACGATGATGATAACGACGGCATTGCCGATCACCTCGATGCCGATCGTGACAATGATGGCATCGCTAACGAACGCGATGATGATGATGACAATGATGGCATCGCCGATGTGAACGATATCGATTGGGGTGTTGATCCGCTACCGAACAACACCCCACCGATCGATAACGCCACACTCCCCGATGGGGCCCGCCTATTAGCCGCGCAGTGTGCACAGTGTCACGGCACCGATGGCTACTCGCAGAGTGGCATCGATAGCCTCGCCGGTGAAGCGGGTGAGATCCTAGAGGAGATGCGTGAGATGCAGGCCGAAGGCGGCAGTAGCATCATGCGGCTCCAAGCGCACGGTTACAGCGCCACACAGGTGAGCGTACTGGCCGCTTGGTTTGGGGGTGTGGCCGGTGGTGGTGATGGCGCTGAGTCGGACGATGAGCACGACGACGAGCATGATGAGTACGACGACGAGCATGATGATCACCACGACGACGATTGATCGGGTGGGGGTGATGAGTTAACCGCAGCGCGGCCTACGGCCGCGCTGCCGGTTTGGGTACCTCGCGGATGGTAAACTCAAGGGTATCCAGATCACCGAAGATGTAGCTAGCACGCGGCCCAATTCCGGCAACTGTCCCTGGGTTAAGTAGCAGGGTGTTACCACCGCCGGTGGCGTGATCGAAGGTGCGGATCGCCGGCCGATGATCGTGGCCACAGCAGACAATATCCCAATCGCCAGTTAGCGCCATCGCTTCGGCATAGTGGGGGTAGTGGACGAGGAAGATGCGCCGACCCGCGAGGCTCAGACCAGCATCCATGCCATGGTAGAAGATCACCGAACCGGGCTCCTGTGCCAACATAAACATGGCATAGGTGTCGCCGCTGTTGTTGCCGTGGATGACATGCACCGGCAGGCCGAGCTGCTGGAGCGGCCGTAGCGCGGTCGGTGCCACTACGTCGCCGCAGTGGAGTACCGCCTCGGCACCGAGCCCCTTCGCTTCGGTGACCGCCGCTAGTAGCAGCGATCGGTTATCGTGACTATCGGAGACGAGGCAGATCTTCATCAGAAGTTGGGCTTCTCCGGCGCGTTCTGGTACATCGCCACCGAATTGAGGATCTCACTGTGGGCGGTCTCTAGCCCCTCCCAACCCTGAACACGCACCCACTTCCCCTCATCAAGATCTTTATAGTGCTCAAAGAAGTGTGCGATCTGATCGAGCAACCCTTTGGGCATATCGTCGATGTCGCGGGCATGGCGATACATCTGGCATAGTTTGTCGTGCGGTACCGCTAACACCTTCGCATCGTCGCCCGACTCGTCGGTCATCATCAGCACCCCTACTGGACGACAGCGCACCACCGAACCTGGGATCAGCGGCACCGGTGTCACCACCAACACATCGACCGGATCGCCATCGTTCGAGAGGGTGTGCGGAACGTAACCGTAATTGCAGGGGTAGTGCATGGCGGTGTTCATAAAGCGATCAACAAACATCGCGCCGGTCTCCTTATCCACCTCATACTTGACTGGATCGGAGTGGGCAGGAATCTCAATGATGACATTGATATCATTCGGTACATCACGACCGGAGTCGACGCGATCCAGATTCATCAGGGTTGGCCTCTAGTAGGTGGGTGATTTGGGGTGAGAAGCGAGTATTATAGCGGTTTCAACCGAGCTTACGGAAGTTAGCAACGCGGTTGTTCTCATCTGTCGTCAGCTCAAACTGGCCACTGACACCATTACGGGTGACATAGGCACGAAGCAGATTGGCAGGGAATTGGACCCGCTGACCATTGCTCGCCCGCGCAACCACATGGCGCGCACCGTTGGCGTAGACCTTTAGATACTCATCCGCTGAGATAAAGAGTGAGAAGCGGTAGCTGCGTTGGTTCATAACATGCAATTTCAGCGCTTGCGACTACGACCGATGGCGTTGATGGGTACCACCACATCGCCACGGGGGGCCGATGTTGGCTCCTCATCGCGGAAATGGGGGCGATCGGTCGTAGGACGACCCGCCGCCTCGGCGAGCGCCTGTTCACGTTGGCTGATCATCACCAAGCAGTCACGCAGACCATGAATGGTGTTTTCAGAGAGCGGATGTTTCATGCCGGGAGAGGTGGCGGTATCCTTGATCACCTCGGTGAGGGTGCGTTTAACGGCGTATAGGATCTTCTCTTCTTCGCTTAGTGGTGTACTCATCAGTTGCTCTCTTTAGAGGGTGGGTGCGTTGGTATCGGTGCAAATGGCCGGTTGATTGCGCTAGCAGCGGCAATCTCTAGCCGATCATGGGTGAAGTCTCGGCGAACATCAAGCGGTCAACTACCCCGCCCTGAAGAGCGGCGCTTGCGAGAGTAAGTTGGGTTGACAAGGCAGAGCGGTACTCAATCCGCTAGCTGTGCAACAGGTGGTTGAGATCCACGCCTTGTTGAAAGTAGCATTCTGATAGGAGTTACGATAATCTTGAGCGCTATGTTCAGACATTCCCATACGACTTCTCCGCGCTGGTGGTGCCTCCCGTTATGGCTCCTACTGCTGCTACCGATACCGCTCCTTGCTACTGCGGTCGATGATGGTTTTCCTGCGGAGTGGGAGGCGGCGTTTGCGGATGAGAACGCCGATGTACCGCTACAGGAGCCGTTTAGCTACCCCGATTGGTTTAAGTTGAGCTTTCTGAACCTGCGCGACGATCTAGATGAGGCGCTAGAGCGGGATAAGGATGGGTTGATCCTCTACTTTGGTCAAGATCACTGCCCCTACTGTAAGGTCCTGATTGAGGAGAACTTTGGGCGTAAGGATATCGCTGAATATACACAGCACCATTTCGATCTGGTGCCGATCAATATCCACGGCGGCAAGCCGGTCACCGGCATGGATGGTCAACTCTTTGCTAGTGAACGCGCCTTCTCTGAGCACCACAACGCCGATCTGACCCCGATCTTGCAGTTCTTCAATCGTGAAGGGGCACAGGTGCTGCGACTGCGCGGCTACTACCCCCCCTATAAGTTTCGGGCGGCGCTTGAGTATGTTGCCGGCGAGCACTACCGCAATGAGAGCTTTCGTGACTTTCTCAACCGCGCCGATCCGCCCCTCTCGTTTGATGGGGAGTTGAATGATGAGCGCTTCTTCCTTAAACCCCCCTATGCGCTCGATCGGTCGCAGATGCCGGGTGAGAAGCTACTATTAGTGCTGTTTGAACAGCGCGACTGCCACGCCTGTGATGTGCTCCATAGCCGGCCCCTACAGAATCCACTGATTCGGGATCTCCTGCGTAGCTTCGAGGTAGTGCAGCTCGATATGTGGGCCGATACGCCGGTCTTAACTCCGACCGGAGAGCGCACCACCGCCCGCCGCTGGGCCGAAGATCTGGAGCTCTTCTACACCCCGACACTACTCTTCTTTGATCAGAATGGTGAGGAGATTATGCGGGTCGATTCGGTAGTCTACTTCTTCCGTATGCAGCGGGTGCTGCACTACTTGCTCAGTGGTGTCTGGCATCAGGGGATGTCGGTGCAGGGGTGGTTGAAGTATCTGGAGCAGGAGTATCGCCGCAGCCAGCAGCTTGATCGTACCTCGACCACGGGGGAGCGCGATTAGTGTTTTTTGGTGGGGGTATGGAGATGCTGCAGAGTCTCGCTAGTCGCCCGAAACTACTCCTTGTCGATGATGAGCCGCGTAACCTACAGCTACTGCGTCAGATCCTCAAAGATCAGTATGATCTCTTCTACGCTAAGTCCGGTTCCGATGCGCTCGTAGCGGCAGTTAAGAATCGCCCCGATATGGTACTGCTCGACATTATGATGCCGGGGATGGATGGTTATCAGGTGTGCGAACAGCTCAAACGGGATCGCCGCACCAGTACGATAGCGGTGATCTTTGTTTCGGCCATGAGTGATGAGGAGGATGAGAGTCGCGGCCTTGAACTCGGGGCAGTTGACTACATCACCAAACCGCTGCGCGCTTCGGTAGTACGGCAACGGGTACACACCCATCTGCTGCTGCGCAACCAGCAGGCGTCGTGTCAACAGACCATTGATCGGCAATATAATGAGCTGCGCTATACCCGCCTACAGAGCCTGATGATGCTCGGTAAGGCGGCGGAGTTCAAAGATAATGAGACCGGTATGCATGTGCAGCGGATGGCACGCTATAGTGAACTGCTAGCGCGATCTTACGGTTGGAATGGTAGCGCTTGTGAGTTGATGCTACACGCCGCGCCGATGCATGATGTTGGTAAGATCGGCACGCCTGATCATATTCTGCTCAAACCGGCGCGCCTCAATGCCGAGGAGTGGCGGGTGATGCAGCAGCATACGCTCCATGGTGCTGAGATTATTGGTCAGTGCGGCTGCGAAACAGAGCTCTTTGCGATGGCGCGCTCAATCGCGCTAACCCACCATGAGAAGTGGGATGGGAGTGGCTACCCCTATGGCCTCTCCGGTGAGACGATCCCGATCGAGGGGCGGATTGTGGCACTGGCCGATGTGTTTGATGCCCTCACCACCCGCCGTCCCTATAAGGAGGCGTGGCCTGTAGAGCAGGCAGTTAACTATCTAAAGGAGGAGGTGGGACGCCACTTCGATCCCGATCTAGTACCGCTATTTCTAGCGCAGTTACCGCAGGTGCTAGAGATCCGTCAGCGGTGGCAGGATCGGTAGCTAAAGCAGCGCTTTAGTCTCGATCACTGCCCCTGCTAGTCAATTTGTTACAACCTGTAGAGCTAAGAGCAAACGCTATGATCACTCTGACTCGCCCGGTAGGTCGACTGTTGGCGGCGCTGCTGCTGCTAAATCTCGCTAGCTGTAGCACAACCGATACCACTCTGATGCGTATCGGTACCAATCTCTGGATTGGCTATGAGCCGCTCTATCTAGCTGCTGATCAGCAGCAGTGGCCGGCCGCTGAACTGCGGCTTATTGAGTATCCATCTGCCACCGAAGTGCTGCGCGCATTTCGTAACCATGCATTAGAGGCAGCCAGCCTCACCCTCGATGAGGTACTCCTGCTGCGTCAGAGTGATATACCTGTTCAAGTGGTGTTAGTGCACGACATCTCTGATGGGGCTGATGTGATTGTGGCGCGGCCCGAAATCGACAGTTTTAAGGCGCTACGGGGACGGCGTATCGCGGTGGAGAGTGGGGCACTCGGTGCCTTTGTTTTAACGCGGGCGCTCTCACTGCACCAGATGAGCATTGCTGATGTTGAGGTACACCACCTGCCAATCGACCGCCATCAGGCGAGTTACCTTGCTGGTGAAGTGGATGCTGCCGTCACCTTTGAGCCGGTACGCACCAAACTGCTCAATGCCGGTGCGGTAGAACGCTTTAGCAGTCGCGAGATCCCGGGCGAGATTGTCGATGTGCTAGTAGTCCACCAAGCCTTTATCGATGAGCATCCGCAGCAGGTGCGGCGACTCGTGAATGGCTGGTTTGAGGCACTCGATCATCTCCAGCAGAAGCCGGAGCAGGCGGCCGCTTTTATGTCGCAGCGTCTGGGTGTCAGTAGCGATGAGGTGCACGCTAGTTTTGATGGCTTGCGCTTCCCAAATCGGGCCGAGAATCGGCGGCTGCTAGGGGATGATGGCGAACTTTACACCACCCTACGGCTACTAGCCGATGTGATGCGTTCAGAATCGCTTGTCAGCGACGCTATCTCAACCACCGCACTACTCACCGATCGAGCCCTTTAATGAGTCACTGGACACGCTCTATACCGATCAAACCGCTGCTAGGTGCCGCACTGTTGTGGTTCAGCCTACCGCTATTAACGATAGATGTGAGCGCCGCAACAGCGCACCGCCCTCAACGTATCTATCTCAGTGCCGATTTTAGCGTTAATGCCGCTGCTGCCGTAGCGATTGAGCAGGGGATCGTAACGGCGTTGGCCGAACGTAACAACCAACTCGGTGGACGGCCGGTTGAGTTGCTCCGCCTCGATCATCGTGGTAGCACCCCGCGCGCAAAGCGCCACCTGCTATCCTACCTTGATGATCCTGACGCGCTGCTGCTCTTCTCCGGCATGCACTCGCCACCCCTATTAGCGCACCGTGAATATATCAATCTCAACCAGATCTTAGTGCTCGATCCATGGGCCGCCGCCGGTCCTATCACGCGCTATCCGGCAGCGGAAAACTGGATCTTTCGGTTATCGGTCGATGATACTAAAGCGGGTCATGTGATTGCCCGCTATGCGGTCAAGCATGATCAGCGCCAGCGACCTGCGCTGCTACTGGAGCAGACCGGTTGGGGCCACTCAAATGAGCGCACCATGACCACCGCCCTCAATGAGCAGGGGATCACACCGGCGGCGGTACGCTGGTTCAACTGGGGATTGTCACTAGAGGCGGCGCGGATCCTAATTCGCGAGTGTCGGCAGCAGGGGGCTGATGCCCTCTTCTTAGTTGCCAACACCTCGGAGGGTAAAACCATCGCAAGCGCGATGGTGTCGCTGCCGCCGGATGAGCGGCTCCCGATCTATAGCCATTGGGGTATCACCGGCGGTGATTTTGCCGAAACAATCGATGCAACGATGCGACAGCAGTTGCAGCTACAGTTTATTCAGACCCGTTTCTCATTCCTCGATGAATCGCTCTCTCCACTGGCGCAGCAGGTGCTAGCGCGCGCCTATCAGCTCTTTCCGGATAAGATTCGTACCCCCCTTGATATCAATCCACCCACCGGCTTTATTCACGCCTATGATCTGACGCGGATCCTGTTAGCGGCTGCCGATCAGATACCTAAAGATAGCAGCACCCTCGATCGCCGAGATCAGCTGCGCCGCGCACTAGAGCAGTTAGATCAGCCGATTGAGGGGCTGATCAAGCGCTACCATCGCCCCTTCTCTCGCTTTGCCTCCACCAACCCTGATGCACATGAAGCGCTTGGCATGGAGGATCTCGTGATGGCTCGGTATGGGCCACGCAACGAAGTTCGATTACTAGCCGCGCCGCTGGCGCCATAACCATAATGAGTGAGCGGATGAGCCTCTCTATCATCAGCAATATGCCGATATCGCGGGCGGTGAGTCTGTTGCTGTTGGCAACACTGGGGTTAATGGGACTGCTCAGCTACGCAACCATCCACCTGGTCACGAGCCACCAGTTTGGTGAGCTACAGATCCGCCATGAACGCCACCTGATTGAGGGGTATGGGGGATTGGTGCGCGCCTTTATACGGGATCACCAGACGATGCTGCGTGATATTGCCGATCAGCCGATCTTCACTCAAGGGGTGATGCAACCGGAGGCGATGCGCGCGAACCTGCGCGATCATATGCAGGGGATCCGTATCTTCGGACAGGCAGAGCAGCTGGTTCTGGTCGATTATGCCGGCGACACCATCTTTGCTACCCGTGCCGACCCCCTGTTCAATTACGCTCAAGATCGCCGGATCGTCTCCCTTCTTGAACAGGATAGTGACGATTTTATCGTGCATCGCCATGCGGAGAGCGGTCACTACTTCTTTAGCTTCGCAGCGCTGATCCGCTATAACGGTCTGGCGGAGGGGATATTGATGATGGAGATTCCCGTCAGCAAACTTCTAGAGAGCGGTCGTGGCTTTGCCTTAGAGGGGCAGGAGCAGCTACGCTTCTACTTTGAGGATCAGCTGATCGGGATGTTTGGTCGTATCAATGATTATCGTGGTGACAGCAGTGAGTTGCTACTACCCGAACTCTCTATGCGATTGGTAGGACGTCTCAATAGTGCCGAACTGCGGGATGCACGCCAGCAGATGCTGCTACAGTTAGTGGTCGTGACGCTTCTGACCGCTCTCCTAGCGGTATTAGCCAGTGTCTATATCAGTCGTCGTATTCTAGTGCGGCCAATCGAGGCGATCCGCGATTTAGCCCTTAGCATCGCTAGCGATGAGAGTGGTGGCTCATTAACGGCCGGACGAGGGTTGCGCTACCAACCACAGCCAATTAGCGAAATTAACGGGTTAGGTCGCGATATTGTGTTGATGGCGGAGACGATTCACCACCGTGAGCAGGCGCTGCGCGATGCGTTAGCTAAAGAGAAGCAGATCCAGCATGAGCTACTGCAGGCGCGCCAAGCAGCGGAGCAGGCGAGTCGGGCGAAGATGGCGTTTCTGGCCAATATGAGCCATGAGATTCGCACGCCAATGAACGCCATTATCGGTATGACTGATCTCACCCTCGATAGCACACTGACACCGCAACAAGAGAAGTATCTGCGTGCAGTAGCAAGCTCTGCTCGGTCACTGTTGACGCTACTAAATGATGTGCTCGACCTATCGAAGCTCGAAGGGGGCAAGATGGCATTGGAGCGCATTCCATTCAGTCCCCATCAGCTGTTAACTAACATTGAGGAGGGGATTTCGATTCAGGCGGTTCAGAAACGGCTACAGTTAGAGACGGTGATCGATCCGCAGGTCCCACGCTGCCTAAATGGCGATCCGACGCGGCTACGACAGGTTATTTTGAATCTATTAGGGAATGCGATCAAATTTACCGATCAGGGGCGTGTCACGCTCTCAATGCGGCCAACCGAGCGCCCAGATGAGTGGTTTTTTGGGGTGCGCGATAGTGGTATTGGTATCGCCCGCGAGCAGTTAGGGAACATCTTCCGTCGCTTCTCGCAGGCAGATGATTCGACTACCCGCCGCTTCGGTGGGACCGGTCTTGGCACCGCCATCTCACGCGAGTTAGTCGAGTTGATGGGGGGGCGGATCTGGGTTGAGAGTGAACCGAACAAGGGGAGCCATTTCCAGTTTACGGTTCGGATGAACGTACTCAACAATGAGATGTGTGAACAGGCGCACGGATCGTATCAGCCACCCGTGCAGTTGTGTCGTCCACTCCAGATCCTGCTCGCAGAGGATATCCCGCTCAATCAGGAGCTTGCGGTCACTCGCCTCGAACAACAGAGACATCAGGTGACGGTGGCAGAAAATGGTGCCGTTGCACTTGAGCTGTTCCAGCGCCAGCGCTTTGATCTGGTGCTGATGGATGTGATGATGCCGGTGATGGATGGCCTTGAGGCGACCCGCCGCATCCGCCGTTTAGAGCGCGGTAGCGATGCCCACATACCGATTGTGATGCTAACTGCCAGTGTCCTGCGGGCCGATCAGGAGCGCTGCTTTGCCGCCGGTGCCGACGAGTTTGTCGGCAAACCGATCGATTTTGATGAGCTATTCCGGGTGTTAGCGCGACGCTTTCCCGAGGCGGGTGGTATGGGTGATGAGGTCCCGCTTATGGCACCTAGTAGCGCCGTCGTGGCGTCGGTAGCAGCGCCACTCGATGCACAACTGCCGTTGGATATGGTGACCGGAATCAACATCTGGGGTGATATTGACGCCTATCGGCGCGCCCTCGCCGGTTTTCTGCGAGACTACTCAGATATCGTGACGCCGCTACGGGAGTGGCTCGCAGCGACGCCACCGCTCTGGTCGGAGGCGACCCGCCTGCTCCATACCCTCAAGGGGCTAGGCGGAAACTTAGGGCTCAATGAGATGGCGGCTATCAGCCGCGACCTTGAACAGCTGTTACGTCAGCAGCAGCCCCTCGCCGAGGCGCAGCTGAACGATCTGGCGGCGGTGATGCAGCGTACTCGTGACGCGGTGCAGCAGTGGCAGCAGCAGCATCCAAGCGCATCGGTAGCGGCGGCGCCAGCGGCAAGTAGCGCTATGGTCGATTGGACGCTCTTAGAGCCGCTACTCTATGAGCTACAGCAGGCGCTGCACCGATCTGAAGTGGATGAGGATGCACTAGAGCAGTTGCGGGGGCGGTTACCGGCGGCTGAGTTTGATGCAATTGAGCAGGTGATTGATGACTTTGAGTTTGAACGAGCAGTCGAACTGATCGATCAGATGTTACAGCAACATCTAGGTAATACAGGAGCACCTGCATGACAACGTCGACGCCTCCTCGACACTGGCGCTGGCCAGCACTGCTGCTGCTACTGGCGCTGCTGCTGCTACTCGGCCTGCTGCTCTGGGTGACACGACCCACCCCGGCGGCGCTACTGGTTACCCTACCACGTCAGCATGTTGAAACGGTCGCGGTGGTGCGCCGCGAGTTACGACCTGAGCAGCAGATCTATGGTCGGCTACAGCCGGCACGCCATAGTGAGCTGCGCTTGCTAGTGAGTGGTGAGGTGATTGAACGGCTGGTCGAACCGGGCGTTGCGGTGAGTAGCGGTGATCCCCTCCTGCAGTTGCGGCGCGACGATTTTGTTGATGCTGAACGCGAAGCGACCGCACGGTTAGCGGAGGAGCGGGCAGCGATTCAGCGTGATCGAGAGCTACTGCAGCTAGCGCAGCGCGCGGTTGCACTCCAGCAGGCAGAGATGGCGCGTTTAGAGCAGCTCGGTAGTGAATCACTCGCTTCACGCTCACAGCTCGGCGAGGCACGACAGCGCCTGCTGCAGCAGCAGGCCGAAGCGGCGCGATTGCAGTTTACGGTGACTAGCGCGCCGGCGCGATTAACCCTACGACAGGTGGCGCTACAGCAGGCGCAGCGCAATCTGCAGCGAACCACGCTGGTGGCCCCCTTCAGCGGTCGGGTCGCACGCGTCCATCTTGATCAAGGTGACTATACAACGCCGGCGACGGTCGCCGTTGAGCTGATTGATGATCGGCAGCTCGATCTCTACATGGAGCTACCGACCGCGGTGACGCATCCGCTCACTGCCGCACTACCGGTGCAGGCGGCCGGACGGCAGTGGCTCGCGGAGCTGGTCGCTACTACGCCACTGCCGCAGCCGACCACCCACACTTGGCCGCTACGGCTACGTCTACCGGCTGATCCGACCCTCTATGCCGGCATGTTGGCGAGCGCGACCCTGCCGCTACCACCACGTACCGATGTCTTAACCGTGCCTGCGGCGGCGCTACTGCGTGAAGAGGGCGAAGCGTGGCTATTTCGCCTAGATGCTGCCACACAGCGGCTGGAGCAGCTAGCGGTGAGCGTCGGTATCCGCTACCGCGGGCTGTATGAGGTGAGTGCCCCCACCCTGCGCGCTGGGGATCGGGTCGTCGCCCGCGATGTGGCACTGCTCACTGATGGCCAAGCGGTGGTGGTCGGTACTATAGACGACCCGCCCACTTAATCCCGAAATACTCAAGTAGCGCCCCGCCAAACGCGCCCCCAAACGCCCCCCCCAACATCGCTGCCGGAATATCGACCATCAGCGCCCGCACCGAGTCGCGCAGTGGCAGATCAACCCCGGTGTGGATCGACATCGCGAAGATCCAGAAGCCGGTCGCTACCACGCCTGCCACCACCGCAGCAACGCTAGAGACACCGAGCCACTGCGGCAGCCGGTCTGTGAAACCGCGCCCATGATCGGTGCCAAAACTGAGGTAGGAGAAGATGGTACCGACACTCGGGACCATCACCAGCGTCAACACCCCGGCATAGTTAAACTGCGGTAGCAGCATCACTAGCAGCAGGCAGCACCAGCCGACCAGCGCACCGGTACCGGCACCGGTGATGGCGATGCGTAGCGTGTTGCGGTTCTCATCATCGTAGAGTTTGGAGATGGGTATCCCGGCAAGAAAACCGGCGATCGCACCAAATCCGACCACCTCCCACGCTGGCGGCAGCTGATCGTGGCTTGCGATGAAGAAGCCGAGGGCTGATAGCGAACCGACTAGCCCACCCATCACACCCACCCGTTTGACACTGTAGAAGGCGGAGACCACCGAGGCGGCGATTGCGGTAGCGGCGGGGATGTGCCAGATCGACTCGGTATTGTGGCGCAGCAGAATCAGCGTTGCCAAAAAGACGATGCCGAAGAAGCTGCCGGCCATCCCCCAGATGGCGGCGCGCAGCACCACCACTTTCGCCCGTTCCGGGTCGCTGATAAGCGAGGTGCGTGGACTCTTTGCCATAGGATCGATACTCAGTTAATGTATTAGAATATAATTAAATACTAATTCTTGTCGTGACTCAACAAAAGATACCCGCGGCGGGCCTGCCACTCGGCGTCGACTCAACCAAACGTCCGCCGCTTTAGCCCCACCTGCTGTACCACCGTCGTGGCGATCTCCTCAATCGACATACTGCTGGTATTGAGGTAGGGGATACGTTCAACACGGTAGAGGCGCTCGACCGCATCAAGTTCGAGTTGACACTGACTACGATTGGCGTAGCGGCTATTGGGAAGCCGTTCGGAGCGGATCTGATGTAGCCGTTCGGGATCGATGGTGAGACCGAACAGCTTATCGCGATAGGGCTGTAGCGGTGTCGGTAGCCGCCCGCTATCGAAATCATCTTCGGTGAGCGGCCAGTTAGCGGCGAGGATACCGTACTGCATCGATAGGTAGAGGCAGGTCGGGGTCTTACCGCTGCGCGAGACGCCTAGCAGGATTATTTCAGCACTTGGGTAGTTGTTGGTTGAGATTCCATCATCGCTTGCTAATGCAAAGTTCAGTGCATCGATGCGGGCGTTGTAGTGGCGACTATTACCGATACCGTGTGAGTGACCGCGGACCGGGCAGGGGGCGCGCTGTAGCTGCTCCTGTAGCAGTGGGTTAAAACGCTCGTAGAGATCAAGGACACAACCTTGACTCTGGTGAAGCAGACGGCGGCGTGCCGGATCGACAAGGGTGCTGAAGAGGAGCGGCGGGTGCCCATCCTCTTGTGCAATCGCATCGATGCGCGTAATCGCATCGCGTACCTTATCGTCACTATCTAGAAACGGCCATGTCATCTCACGCACCGACTCAAGCGCAAACTGCGGCAGTAGGCTGCGCCCTAAGGAAGTGGCAGTGATACCGGTGCCATCGGAGATGTAGATTACCGTGCGCTGCATTGAAACTCCTCGTGCGACTATGTGATCAGACGTTGAAACGCCCCACTAGCTGTTGTAGTTGGTTCGCCTGCTGCTCCAGATCGGTCGCGGTGCGATTCACCTCACTCACCGCTAAACCGCTCTGCTCAATCCCTGAGACCACCGATTGGAGGTGCTGGTTCACCATGGTGATGGTTCTATTCTGTTCGCCAATGACGTGGGCGATATCCTGGTTCTGATCACTAATTCCAGCGACCGCGGCGACCACCTCACGGAACACATCATCGGTCTCGGAGGCTTTCGCGACGCCCGCTTCGACACCGCTGATAGCAATCTTCATACTGTTGCCGGCGGTGGTGGTCTCGTTACCGAGGGTACTGATAATCGCGGCGATCTCAGCGGTCGCGCCGGTCGTCTTCTCGGCAAGATGGCGCACCTCGTCGGCGACCACGGCAAAACCGCGCCCATGCTCACCGGCGCGCGCTGCCTCTATCGCTGCGTTGAGGGCGAGCAGGTTTGTTTGACTGGCAATATCGTCGATCACGCGCAAAATATCGGCGATCCGATCGGAGGAGCCGGCAAGATTGCTCACCACCTTGGCTAAGGCGTCGGTGTGCCCCTGGATCTCACCAATTAGGCGGATGGTCTCGGCGAGGTTGGCCGCGCCCTGCTCTGCATGTTGATGCGCGGCGATGATACGCCTACTGCTACTACTTAGATGATCGCTGACGCTGGTGGTGCTGGCGCTCATCTGCTCCATCGCCGTGGCGACGCTGGTGATCTGATGGGATTGATCGTTGAGTGTGACCGATACCTCCTCGCTGCTAGCGGCCAGTTCGACACTCGCTGCCGCGAGGCTATCGGTGTTGCGTTTGACGCCGTCGATAATCTGCTGCAGCTTCGTCATCAAACGATTAAAGCTCGCCCCCATCCGCCCCACTTCGCTGTTGCCGCTAAATGGGAGGCGGCGGGTCAGATCACCATCGCCACCGGCAATATCATCAAGCAGCGCGGCCATCTCATCAATCGGCCGACTGATCCCACCGGCAATCCAGATCGCACCTAATGCGAGTAGCAGTAGCACCACGGCGGCGACCATAATGGTGCGATAGAGGAAGCTAGTGGTGCGCTCATGTACCATCTGCTCTTGGGCGGCGATCCGCTGATCGATGTCGTCGATGTAGAAGCCGGTGCCGACAATCCACTGCCACGGCCCAAATAGGCGCACATAGGAGAGCTTAGGTTGTGGCGTCTCACTCCCCGGTTTTGGCCAGAGATACTCGACAAACCCTTCACCCTGCCGCTTAGCGTGGGTCACCATCTCCTGAAATAGGTGGTTGCCATCGCGGGTGACCCGGTAGCGATCATCGCTGAGCACCTGACCGTTAAGTTGTGGCGCGGTCGGGTGCATCACCATCTTCGGGTAGGGCTCTGCGCTATCGTTGACCCAGAAGTAGCCGGTTCCGTTATCGTAGCGCAGTGCTTCGAGCGCTTCGAGCGCGGCACGCCGGGCGGCGCTCGCATCACTACCTTGCTGATGGTGGTGGCTGATGGTGTTGTAGGCGATATCGACGTAGTTGCGCAGGGTCGCCCGCGCCCGCTCCATCTCACTCGCTCGCAGCGCGGTGATATCCTCCTCGGCCTGCTGCTCAATGGTGGTGATAGTGACGGCAATGACCACCAGTAGCGCGGTAATAACACCGGCGATACTACTTAAGAGAATCTGATGACGGATATTCATTGGCTTCCCCAACAACATAACAGCCGCCGCAGTATAGCCAGCGGCCAATAAAACACCTACTTATTTTACTGGATATAACAATCGCCACACACCTTAGGCGTCGGTATCGATCAGTCGGCGAAACCGGTCGCCACCACAGCTTGGGCAGTGTGGAATAGGCGCGCTCTGCTCAAACGATAGTGTTGCACCGCAGGCAACACAGGTGAGGGTACCGATACCGGTTAACTCACCACTGCGCCACTCAGCGAGTTGCTCACTCTCGCGCTGCCACGCCACCAACTCGACCCGGCTTCGATCGACCAGTCGATCGAGCAGTTCAAACAGCTCATCGACCACCAGATCACGATCAAAGCGTAGCCACTGCTGCAACTCGCTACCCGATTCGTTGAGAAAGTGCGCCGCATCTTGCAGATCGCGCTGCAGCCAATCGGCGACCTGCTGCGCCTGCTCGCGGCTCAGTTCACCGAGCGCGGATGCGTGATCGACGGCCCAATCTAGCGCCTCGCGCAGGGTGTGCCCGCCACCTTGCTGCTGCTCAGTACGGGCTAACATGCGATCATAGTGATCGGGTTGGGGCGGTTGTTCAGGGGTGTTCGGTGCATGCATAACAGCGCTCCTTAAGGGTAGGGTTGGGTTATCAGCTATCAAGTGTCTCCCAATCGCTTCTGCTTGCCAACTGTTGCTGTCGGCATTAGACAATCGCATGGTGGTGATTGTTCGGCTAGGGTGGGCTGCGCTATCCTTTACGGTTTTTCTAGCCGACACAGCTTAACGGAATCTGCAATGACCATGGCGCTGCCCCCACACTACGACCCGCACACCATCGAAACCGCTGCCCAGCAGCAGTGGCAGGAGGCGAATAGCTTCCAAGCGGTTGAGGATCCGCAACGAGAGAAGTTCTACTGCCTCTCCATGTTCCCCTACCCGAGTGGTCGTCTCCACATGGGTCATGTGCGCAACTACACGATTGGTGATGTGATTAGTCGCTATCAGCGGATGCTCGGTAAGTGTGTGCTCCAGCCGATGGGGTGGGATGCGTTTGGGCTGCCGGCAGAGAACGCGGCACAGAAGCATGGCGTCCCGCCCGCGGCGTGGACCCGTGAGAATATCGACTATATGCGTCAGCAACTGCAGCGGCTTGGCTTCGGTTATGACTGGGAACGGGAGTTGGCGACCTGCGATCCCGACTACTACCGCTGGGAGCAGTGGCTGTTTCTGAAACTCTATGAGAAGGGGTTAGTCTACAAAAAGTGTGCGGCGGTGAACTGGGATCCGGTCGATCAGACGGTACTGGCCAATGAGCAGGTGATTGATGGGCGCGGTTGGCGCTCCGGCGCGCTGGTGGAGCGGCGTGAGATTCCGCAGTGGTTTATGAAGATCAGCGCGTATGCCGATGAGCTGTTGGCCGATCTCGATCAGCTCCCGGGCTGGCCAGAACGGGTGCGCACCATGCAGCGCAACTGGATCGGCCGCTCTGAGGGGGTGGAGGTGATCTTCAATGTGATCGGTAGTGACGCGCCATTGAAGGTCTATACCACCCGCCCCGATACGCTGATGGGGGTGAGCTATCTGGCACTGGCACCAGAGCATCCGCTGGCCCTGGCCGCCGCCGAGGAGCGACCGGCACTGGCCGAGTTCATTGCGGCGTGTCGCCATCTGCAGACCGCTGAAGCGGCGATTGAGACGATGGAGAAGCGGGGGGTCGATACCGGTCTCACCGCGCGCCATCCGATCAGTGGGGCGACGCTACCGATCTATGCCGCCAATTTTGTGCTGATGGGGTATGGTGAAGGGGCGGTGATGGCAGTACCAGCCCATGATCAGCGCGACTGGGAGTTTGCGCAGCGCTATCAGTTACCGGTGACCCAAGTGATCGCTCCGCTCGATGGCGCGGCGGCTGTTGATCTCTCAGCGCAGGCCTATACCGAGCGCGGGCGGCTCATCCACTCCGGTCAGTTTGATGGCCTCACCTCTGAGGCGGCGTTTTCCGCGATTGCCGATCACCTAGCCGCTCATGGTCAAGGGCAGCGGCGTACCCACTATCGGCTACGCGATTGGGGGGTCTCACGCCAGCGTTACTGGGGCTGCCCGATCCCGATTATCCACTGTCCGAGCTGCGGTGAAGTACCGGTACCTGAAGCCGATCTGCCGGTGGTGCTACCGGAGCAGGTGACGGTCGATGGTAGTGGCTCACCGCTCCGCCGGATGGCAACGTTCTACCAGACGCGCTGCCCGCGCTGCGGCGCGGCGGCAGAGCGTGAGACTGACACCTTCGACACCTTTATGGAGTCCTCGTGGTACTTTGCGCGCTACACCTCACCCGATAGCCGTGAGCGGATGCTCGATGAGCGTGCTAACTACTGGCTGCCGGTTGATCAATATATTGGTGGTATTGAACACGCTATCTTGCATCTGCTCTACGCCCGTTTCTATCACAAACTGCTACGCGATGAGGGGCTGGTGCAGGGTGATGAGCCGTTTACCCAACTGCTGACGCAAGGGATGGTGGTGGCCGAGACCTACTACCGTGAGGAGGGGGGGCAGCGTCACTACACCCCACCGGCCGAAGTGACGGTACAGCGCGATGAGAAGGGGCGCACCGTTGGTGCCACCCTCGCCGATGGGACAGCGCTACAGATTGGCGCAATTGAGAAGATGTCGAAGTCGAAAAATAATGGCGTCGATCCACAGGCGTTGATTGAGCGCTATGGGGCCGATACGGTGCGCCTCTTTACCATGTTCGCCGCGCCGCCAGAGCAGTCACTTGAGTGGAATGAGTCGGGGGTTGAGGGTGCCTACCGCTTTCTTAAGCGGCTCTGGGGACAGGCGAGCGAGCAGCAGCAGCGGCTACGTCAACCTGCTGGCGCGGCGCTCGGGGTGGCGGCAGCGGCGGCGAGTGAGACGCTACAGCAGGCGCGCCGAGAGCTCTATGAGATACTGCAGCAGGCGCTCACCGACTTCAGTCGCTATCAGTTTAATACGGTGGTAGCCGGGTGTATGAAGCTGCTCAATCTGATGGTTCGACTGCCCGAAGATGCGACCGCCGATCCGCTACGGCGGGAGCTATTCTCGATTCTGCTGCGGTTACTCGCCCCAATCGCCCCCCATATGAGTCACCACCTATGGCGTGAGTTGGGGTATGGTGATGATATTCTACAGGCGCCCTGGCCGGAGGTGGATGAGTCGGCACTGGTGCAGAGTCAGATTGAGATCAGTGTGCAAGTGAATGGCAAAATGCGTGGACGGGTAACGCTACCGGTCGATGCGGATCAGGCAGCGGCGCAGGCGATTGCACTCGCTGATGCAAACGTCGCCCGCTTCCTTGAGGGGAAATCGGTGCGGCGGGTGATTCTGGTTCCGGGGCGGTTAATCAATATTGTGGTCGGATAGGGGGCGCGATGCGCTGGCAGCAACCTGAGATGATGCGCCACCTAACCGGGTGGTTACTACTGCTACTACTGCTACCACTAGGTAGTGGCTGCGGCTTTCAGTTGCGTGGCAGCGCCACCCTTCCGCCCGAGCTCAAGCAGTTGGCGCTACAGGGCGTGGCCAGCGACTCACCGTTAGCCGAGGCGCTGCGACTGGAGATGGCCAGTCGTGGCGGTGTGCTCCTTACCGATCCGACAGCGGCACCGCTGACGCTGGTGATTGTCGGTGAAGCGATCCAGCGACGGGTGTTATCGGTCGATAGTGCTGGACGGGCGAGCGAGTATGAGCTTAGCCATCAGATCCGTTTTCTGCTGCAAGATCAAGCGGGCAAGCGCCGGCTATCGGCCGATCAGGTGACCCTCTACCGCAGCTACCGCTTCGATCCTGATGATATACTCGGAAAGAGTCAGGAGGAGGCGCTACTCCAGCATGAGTTGCGCCAGTTGGTGGTGCAGCAGATGTTGTCGCAACTGCGTGCGCGGCTGATGGCGAGCGAGTAGTTAAGCGATGGAGTTGCGTGCCGATCAGCTAGTCAGTCACCTCCAGCAGCCGCGGTTAGCGCCGATCTATCTGCTCAGTAGTGATGAGACGCTGCTGCGTGATGAGGCCGCCGATCAGCTGCGGGCGGCGGCGCAGGCGCAGGGGTATGGTGAGCGGCAGCGGCTCTATGTTGATGCGCTGTTTCAGTGGCCGCAGCTGATCAGCGCCACCGCTAGCCGCTCACTCTTCTCCGAGCGGCGACTCGTTGAGTTGCATCTGAGCAGTGTTAAACCGGGACAGGAGGGGAGTCGGGTTCTACAGCGCTACGCCGAACAGCCGGCAAGCGATACGCTCCTGCTGATATTGGCGCCGAAACTGGAGCGCGACACGCTGAAGGCGAAGTGGCTACAGGCGCTGCGTGAGAAGGGGGTGTTGATTCGCTTCTGGTCACCCGACGCCGAGAAGCTACCCGGCTGGATTCGACAGCGCCTCGCCCAACATGCCATCGATCTGACCCCCGATGCTGCGGCGCTGCTAGCGCATCAAGTCGAGGGTAACCTGCTGTTAGCGGCGAATGAGATCGCACGGCTGCGACTACTCTACCAGCCGGCCGCGGGTGCTCCCCCCTATCGGCTCGATCTGGCGCAGATCGCCGCTGAGGTGAGCGATAGCGCCCGCTTTGATCTGTTTGAATTGAGTCCGGCGATCCTCAGCGGCGATGCCGCGCGTGCTCTGCGTATCCTGCAGCGGCTACGAGCTGAAGGGAGCGCGCCGGCACTGATACTCTGGGCGCTCGCCCGCGATCTGCGGCAATTGATTAGCCTGACTGCCGCTGTGGCGGGTGGGATGGCACTGCCGTCAGCGCTACAGCAGTGTCAGCAGCAGTTACCACCACCGAAACCGCCCCCGGCGATCTGGGAGCGGCAGCGCCAGCTTTTGCCCCGGCGATCTGGGAGCGGCAGCGCCAGCTTTTGACCAGCGCGCTACGGCGCCAGCCACAAGTGGCGGTGTGGCAGCAGGGGTTGCGTCTTGCTAGCGAGATTGATCGACTGATCAAAGGGGGTGGGGCGGCGCTGGTGTGGCCTGAATTGATCCGACTGACGCTGCTGATGGCGGCAGCGACTAAACCGCAACCGATGAGGAGTTTTGATGGATATTAGTCTCTACATGCAGCAGATCGGTGTCCGCGCCCGCGCCGCCTCGCGTGAGGTGGCACGGGCCGGCAGCAGCACCAAAAATCGGGTACTGCTGACGCTAGCCGATGCCTTAGAGCAGCAGTGCGATCGCTTACTGGAGGCGAACGCTGCCGATCTTGATGCGGGGCGGGAGCGGGGACTAGATGCGGCGCTGCTCGACCGGCTTGCGCTCAATCCAGAGCGGGTGGCGGCGATGGCCGATGGGGTGCGTCAAATCGCCGCACTGCCCGATCCGGTTGGCACCATCAGCGATCTCAACTACCGCCCCTCCGGGATTCAGGTCGGGCGGATGCGGGTACCGCTTGGGGTGATTGGTATCATCTATGAGTCGCGCCCGAATGTCACCGCCGATGCCGCCGCGCTCTGTCTGAAGGCGGGTAATGCGGCGATTTTGCGCGGGGGGTCGGAGGCGTTGCGCTCCAACCAAGCGATTGCCCGCTGTATCAGTGAAGCGCTGGCAGCGGCCGATCTGACCGCCGATGCGGTGCAGGTGATCGAGACCAGCGATCGCGCCGCCGTCGGGGCGCTTATCACCATGCCGCAGTATGTCGATGTGATTGTACCGCGTGGTGGCAAGGGGCTGATTGAGCGCATCAGCGGTGAAGCGCGGGTGCCGGTGATTAAGCATCTACACGGTATCTGCCACACCTACATCGACGATCGCGCCGATCCGGAGAAGGCGATCGCGGTCGCATTTAATGCAAAGACGCAGCGCTACGGCACCTGTAACACGATGGAGACGCTACTGGTCGCTGCCGCCGTCGCCGATACGATTCTGCCGCCGCTCGCCGAGCGCTATCAAGCGGCGGGGGTGGAGCTTCGCGGCTGTGAGCAGAGTCGGCGGATAGTGCCGACCCTGACTGCCGCGACCGAGGCGGACTGGGATACCGAGTATCTGGCACCGATCCTGTCGATTCGGGTGGTCGAACATCTCGATCAGGCGATTGATCATATCCATCAGCACGGCTCGGGTCATACCGAAGCGATTGTGACCGAGGATATTGGACGCGCTCGCCGCTTCCTAGCAGAGGTCGATGCGAGTTCAGTGATGGTGAACGCCTCGACCCGCTTTGCTGATGGTTATGAGTATGGCCTAGGCGCGGAGATTGGCATCAGCACCGACAAGATCCACGCCCGCGGTCCGGTTGGTCTAGAGGGGCTCACCTCGCAGAAGTTTATCGTTATTGGTGATGGCCATATCCGACAGTAAGCGCGGCGATAAGAGCCAACCGCACCGCTGCCAGTCGTGCTACCGATATGGCTGGCTACTCGGTTGGCTGCTAGGCCACTGGCTTCTCAGCAGCACTGCGGTGGCGGTTGAGATCGCGGTGATCGATAGCGGTCAGCAGCAGGTGACGCTGCTGCCGCCGCCACCAGCGCACTATCGGGTGGCGGCGGGTGATACCCTGTCGGCGATCGCTGCGCCACTTGCCGAGCGCTATCAGCAGCCGCTAGCGCCGCTGCTGCTGCTGCTATTTGAGCAGAATCGCCACGCGTTTCGCGACGACAATATCAATCGCCTCCGGCAGGGGGCGCTGCTGCAGCTCCCAACCGCCGCGCAGATCGCCGCTGTTCGGGGCGGGCCGGCGGCTAGTAGTGAGGTGGCGCGCCATTGGCAGCGCTGGCAGCAGCGCGATGGCGCTGATCAACCGGCAGCGGAGGGGCGGCCGCTACAGCTTCTGCCGTTACCCGCTGCCGATCCGGCGGTCACCGATCTCCAGCAGCGGTTGACCCGCTTGCGGCAGCGCCATCGACAGATGTTGTCAGAAAATGGGGATCTACGGGTACGGTTAGCACGCCTCGAAGATCAGCTACTGCAGCTGACCGAACAGATGGTGCAGCAACTGACAGCGGCGGCGCCAGCGGCGGCAACAGCGCCACCTATCGCGCCAGCGCCAGCGCCAGCGAATGCAGTCAATCTGATCCGGGTGGCAGCGGCAGAGCCGTTAATCGATATGAGTGCTGCTAGCGAGCCGTTAGTCGCACTGCCACCGGCAACCGCTGTGGCAGCGGCGCCGGGGCACGTTCCGGCAGGCGCAACGAATGACACCTTCTGGTTCTATTTAAGTCTGCTGTTAGCGCTACTGCTTGCGGTGACGCTGCTACTGCTCCGCGCCGCGGTACGGCGTACGCGCCGGCTACAGCAGCAGCGGCGCCAGCAGCTACTGGAGCAGATGCATGGCTGAGGCGATCGGTATTTTAGGTGGCACTTTCGATCCAATCCACCACGGCCATCTGCGCGCTGCCATTGAGCTGCGTGAGCTGTTGAAGTTAGTTGAGGTGCGACTGTTGCCATCCGGGCATCCACCGCACCGGAAGCGACCCGTTGCGACACCGCAGCAGCGGTGCGAGATGGTGCGCCGCGCGCTGGCAGGGCGGGCGCTACACGATCGGCTGGTTGCCGATTGGCGTGAGATCGATCGCCCCGGTCCAAGCTATATGGTCGATACATTAGCCTCACTGCGCGCCGAGGTGGGCGATCGGACGCCGCTCTTACTGCTCATCGGTAGCGACGCCTTTCTATCGCTGCATCAGTGGCAGCGCTGGCAGCAGCTACTCACCTTTGCGCATATTGTGGTGGCGCACCGCCCCGGCTGGCAGCTTGATACTACCGCGCTGGCTAAACCGCTGCAACCGCTGATGGATCACCGCTGCCACCACAGCACCGAGCTACAGCAGACGCCGGCGGGGCGGCTGATGATTCAGCCACTGCCGCCGCTTGCGATATCGGCAACGGCGATTCGGCAGCGGGTCGCTGCCGGCCGTAGTATCCACTCACTGCTACCCGATGCGGTCGCTGACTACATCGTCGAACAGCAGTTATATCTTCTCCAACCCACTTTGAAAGAGAGTTAATGGACAGCGAACAGTTACAACAGCTTGTAGTCGACGCATTGGCCGATCGTAAAGGGCTCGATATCCGCACACTGGATGTGCGCGATAAGAGTAGTGTTACCGATCTGCTAGTGATCGCTAGCGGTGGTTCCACTCGGCAGCTTCGGGCACTGGCCGATAATGTGGTCGAGCAGGCGAAGGGGGCTGGTGTGCGCCCCCTCGGCGTTGAGGGGGCCGAGAGTAGTGGCTGGGTACTGGTCGATTTAGGGGATGTGGTGGTGCATGTGATGAATCAGGAGACGCGCGACTTCTACAATTTAGAGAAGTTGTGGGGGTGATCAGATCACCCCTCTGCCGCCACGGTGGGTGCGAGCTGAAAGCGCATGGATAGATCGATCGCCTGTAGATGTTTGGTGATACTGCCGACCGAGATGTAATCGACCCCAGTGGCCGCAAGTGCAGCGAGCTGCTCAAGCGCCACCCCCCCCGACGCCTCCAGCTTCGCACGGCCGGCGGTGAGTGCCACCGCCGCGCGCAACTGGTCGAGGCTCATATTGTCGAGCAGGATACGCTCTACGCCGACATCAAGTGCCTGCTGGAGCTGATCGAGACGCTCCACCTCAACCTCTAGCAGCATGCCGGGGAGCGCCTGCTGCTGAGCGGCGGCGACTGCAGCGGCGATGCTGCCAGCGGCAGCAATGTGGTTCTCTTTAATGAGGATCCCATCATAGAGGCCGATGCGATGGTTGCTTGCTCCGCCGCAGCGCACCGCATACTTCTGTGCTAGGCGAAGGCCGGGGATGGTTTTTCGCGTGTCGAGAATGGTGCAGCCGCTACCGGCGACCGCATCGACATAGCGGCGGGCGGCGGTAGCGGTAGCCGAGAGGCTCTGTAGAAAGTTGAGCGCGGTGCGTTCGCCGGTCAGCAGAGCGGTCGCATGGCCGTGGAGTTGGCAGAGCGGTTGATTGGCCGCGACCAATTGGCCATCCTCCACCTGCCATGCGATCGTGATGGTTGGATCGATGGCGGCAAATACCGCATCGAACCACGCCCGTCCGCAGATCACGGCCGCTTCACGGCAGATCACTTGCGCCTGCGCGTAGGCGGTCGGTGCAATCAGTGCCGCGCTGCGATCACCGCTACCGATATCCTCGGCGAGTGCTATCGCTACCTGCGCGGCGATCTGATCGGGCGATGGTGCGCTGCTCTCTGCGTCCAGCGCCATTAGGCGATCCCCAACAGCTCCACTTCAAAGATAAGGGTCGCATTCGGTGGGATCACACCACCGGCACCCTGCTTGCCGTAACCGAGCTGAGGCGGGATGGTGAGCTTACGCTTCCCCCCCACCTGCATCCCATCGACCCCCTCATCCCAACCCCGGATCACTTGGCCGGCACCTAATTTGAAGGTGAAGGGATCGTTGCGATCGTAGCTCGCATCAAATTGGGTACCATTCTCTAGCCAGCCGCGGTAGTGGACGGTGACGCGGTCGCCACGGCTTGCGGTGGCACCTTCGCCACTTTCGAGATCTTCAAACTTAAGACCAGAGTCGGTGATACGGGCGCTGCTCATGTTATCAATTCCTTATATCAGTTGGAGGCGTGTTATTAATCGAGTGGGTGTGAGACCAGACCATCAGCCAGTTTCGGCTCAAACCAGGTCGATTTAGGGGGCATCACCTGATCGGCATCAGCGACCGCCATGAGTTGCGATAGGGTGGTCGGATAGAGGGAGAAGGCGAGCGCCATATTGCCACTATCGACCCGCCGCTCTAGCTCACCGAGACCGCGAATCCCGCCGACAAAGTCGATCCGCTTATCGCGGCGTGGATCCTCAATCCCCAGTAGGGGGGCGATCAGCTGCTGCTGTAGTAGGCTCACATCAAGACTGGCGACCGGATCGGCCGGTATCCGTGTCGGATCGATCGTGAGCCGATACCACTGACCGGCAAGATACATTCCAAACTCACCACTGCGACTCGGTTTCACCGCCGCCGCTGCCGGGGTGACGCGAAAGCGTTCACCAATCGCGGCGAGTAGCTGATCGGGGGGCAGCGCGTTGAGATCGCTGATCACGCGGTTGTAGTCGAGGATCTGCATCTGGTTGTCGGGGAAGGCAACGGCGAGAAAGTAGTCGCTGCTACGCTCCGTCGCTGGTGTTGGATCGCTGCTGCGACGCGCCGCGGCGACTCGCGAAGCGGCGGCGGAGCGGTGGTGGCCATCGGCGATATAGAGCGCTGGCATCGCATCGAAGGTGGCGCTGATGGTGTCGATAGCGTGGCGGTCACTCACCACCCAAAGGGTGTGCTGAATCCCATCATCAGCGGTGATATCGACTGCCGCTTCACCGGCAGTTAGCTCCGTGACCAGCGCGTCGATCACGGCGTGGTGGCGGTAGGTGAGAAAGACTGGGCCGGTTTGGGCCTGGAGCGACTCAATCTGGCGGACGCGATCATCCTCTTTGTCGGGGCGGGTAAACTCATGTTTGCGGATGCGGTTGCTATCGTAGTCGGCAACTGAGGCGGCGACGACTAATCCAGTCTGCTGGTGGCTCCCCATCACCAGACGGTAGAGGTAGTAGCAGGGCTGACTATCGCGCACCAGCACCCCCGCATCGAGCATCTTCTGAAAACTCGCTGCCCCCTGCTGATAGACCTCAGCGGCGTAGGGATCGGTACCGACCGGAAGATCGATCTCCGGCTTAGAGATGTGGAGAAAACTCCACGGTTTACCTGCGGCGCGGGCGCGCGCCTCTTCGCTGTTGAGCACATCGTAGGGGGGGGCAGCGACATCGGAAGCACGGCCAGCGGCGGGGCGTAGACCGGCAAACGGCATGATCAGGGGCATCGGCAGACTCCAATCGAGAGCAGGTTTAGGGAATCGTATCGGGATCGTCCGGCGGCATCTGTAGGTAGAAGCCGCGCTGCTGCAGCTCTGCTATCACTTTCACTACATCGGCCTGTGCGAGTTTGCGCTCCTCATTGAGCAGCAGCTCTAGCACCGGATCGGCACCCTGAAACTGCTGCTGGAGTGGCGCTGGAAGATCGTCAAATTGGCGATCGGAGGCCAGATAGAGGTAGAGAAACTGCCGTTTCGGGCTGCGGTAGATGGTGCAGCGGATAGCGTCGTTGTTGGTGGTCACAGAGCGGTTAGCCGGGCGTTATCGAAAGCGCGCCATCATAGCAGGAAATAGCGCCGACTGCCGCTCTAGTGATGTGTGATCACCGTAGGGGGGTTAGGCGAAATCGGTACTCATTGAGGCGAGCGCGGCGGAGTTCTGCTCTAAGCTCCCTTTGAGCGACTGTAGCGAGTGGATCACATGGCTCAGCTTGTCGCCCTCGCTCCCACTGTCGCCACTGATGCAGCTGAGAAGATCGAGTGCCGCAGCGACCGAGAAGGTAGCGTCGCTGAGATCGTGGCGAATATCATCGATACTGTTCATCACACACCCCTTAGGTTGCTATGCCGCTGTTATCGCGCATAGTAAAACAGCGACCTGACAATGCCAACCATTTTGTTATAGACAAAAGTGTGAAGCTGATCACACCTTGGTGCAAAAATATTGGCTTAATTTATGTTAGATCTGATTGAGTAGCATCAGCTCAGGGGGGTGGGGGTGCAGGTAGACCTGCTGGGCTACATAGTCGTTGGGGTGGCGGCGGAAGTGGTGGCGTAGGAGCGTTAACGGCACAATCAGTGGTAGCTCACCGAGACGGTAGCGATCGATTAGCTGGAGCAGCTCCGCCTTATCGTCACTATCGAGATCACGCTTGAGATAGCCGAGCAGATGCTGTAGCACATTGCTGTGGAGGGCGCGGGTGGCGTGCTGCTGTAGTGCACTCATAAACCCCTCAATATAGCGCGCCGCTAAGTCGGCAAGCGGTTGGCTACCAGCGGTCGCTACCAACCGTCCGAGCGCCTGATAGTGACTGGGACCATGCGCCATCAACACCAGTTTGTGGTGACTATGAAACGCCACGAGGCGCGCTGGGGTGAGCGGCTGATCATGGCTCAGTTGCTGCCAGCGGTGGTAAGCAAAGAGGCGCTGGATAAAGTTCTCACGCAGCACCGGATCGCCGAGCCGCCCCTCCTCCTCAACCGGTAGGTGCGGCTGTGCTGCCATCAGTTCGGCGGCAAATAGGCCGCGCCCATTTCGACTCGCGCCCGCACCGTGATAGACCTTAACCCGCTCCATACCACAGCTCGGCGATTTGCTCTTGAGCAGAAAACCACTGAGCTGCCTCACGCGATCGGAGTCTGCCTGCTCACGACTATAGGCGCGGAGGCGATCGGTGACATCAAGATCGCGATCGCGCACCCCGACCGCGCGCGGTGCATCACTGCCCCCCTCAAGTCGGATCGGTGGGCGCGGTACCCCCATTCCAATCGCCACCTCAGGGCAGAAGGGGATCAGTTCAAAGAAGGGGGCGAGGGTGCGGTTGATGTAGTTATCAAACTTATGGTTACCATCAAATCGTACCGCCTCGCCCAGCAGACAGCTACTGATGCCGACCCGAATCGCTGTTTCGCTCTTGAAATTGTCGTTCACAACCAAATCCTGCAGTTTGTCCTGTACAATAGCCGCTGAGGCACCGATCAAGCTGCCAATCGCCGGCAGCGCGGTGCGACTGGAGAGTGTAATGAAGCAAACCTTTTCTGATCTGCTACAGCTGTCGCCGACCGGTCGACCACGACTGCTACCTCAGGTGCATCATATACCCGAACTGCTCGATCTCGATACCGAACAGCTCCTCACCCGTTTCGAACAGGATCAGGAGCGTGACTTTCGCCAGATGCTACAGCAGCTCAATAGCCGTAGCGATCCATTAGCACAGCTCCTGCAGCAGCTACGCACCACCGCCGCCGCTGAGCTAGGTAACCGTTTTGACCAGTTACCGCTGTTTCGTGACGGGGAGCTAGAGGCGCTCTTTGTACGTCTTCATCGCCATGTCATGGGACATCCGGTGTGGCGTCACCCCGCCTTTGTGCGCATCTTTGCTGGCGATTTCGACCGCGCCCAACTCACCCTATTTGCGCAGCACTACTTCAATCAGGTGAAAAATACCCGCCAGTGTGTAGCGCTGGCACTGGGGCGCTTCTCCGGCTTTAGTGGGCTCCCTTATGGTTCGGTGAGTGAGCGGGTTTCGGAGTTGACGCAGATTGTGCTAGCGCAGCTGCTGGCCGATGAGTATGGGGTCAGTAGCCATGAGATCTCATCCTATCCGACTCTCGGTGGTCTGTTCCAGAGTACCACTCACATTGTGATGTATCGGCGTATCTTTGAGGGGTTGGGGGTCGCCCCGATCGACCAAGATCAGCCGATGCTACATGGTGTTGCCGATAATGTACTGATCCAGCGGCTAGTTGCCGGCGATCCTGCCTTCTCTGAACTGGAGGCGCTCGCCTCGGTTGGGTTGGGTATGGAGTGGGGGGTACCGGAGTTCTTCTCGCAGCTGCTTGGCGGCATGATCCGTTTTGCCTGGCAGCAAGATCTACCGCTGCGGGCAGAGCATCTGCAGGTGTTCATCGCGCATGTTCAGTATGATGTGCTACACGCTATCGCGGTGATGCTGGTAACTAGCTTCCACTGTCAAGATGAAGCGGATGTGGTACGGATTGAGCAGGCAACCAATATGTTGATGGCGGGGCGCTATGGGATGATGGATGATCTCTACCAGCGGCTGTTTGGTGAGCGCTGCCGTCGCCTCAATGAGTGGCCCAATATTGAACCCTATCGACTCCACGATCGGCGTATCGCCGATGCGCTGATCGCCGCTCGCCAGCGTGTCCCGCTCAGTAGCGTAGTTGAGGGTGAGCGCTACCGGGCAAGCGTTGATCTACCCTTTCTATTTACCGATCAACCCGCTCAGTAGCGCGTTACTCTGCTATGGTTGGTGGGTATTGAGGCAATTGTGAGGTGAGGTGATGAGACAGAGCGAAGCACTACCTGAAGTGGGAAGCTGGTACAAGGATGATGCTGGCGATTCGTTCGAGGTGATTGCGGTTGATAGTGAGGCGGGGAGTGTCGAAGTGCAGTTTTTCGATGGCACACTCGATAGCTTCGATCTCCTCTCATGGCAGGAGCGGCTATTGACGCCGCGTGAGCCGCCGGAGGATTGGAGTGGGCCATTTGATAATATCGATGCCGACCAACTCGCCGATAGTAGCGAGGTACTGCGGCCCGAACACTGGACCGGACCGTTGGATCTGATTGAGTAGTGGGTCGGGGCAGCGATTAGCCGCGCTGCGCTGTCGCCGAGTGAGGGGCCGTCTGTTGACTGAGCCAGTGAGCAAGGTCGGCGGCGGCCATCGGTCGCGCATAGAGGTAACCCTGCCCCTCATCACAGCCACTGTCGTGTAGCCACTGCGCCTGTACCGGCTCCTCAATCCCCTCCGCAATCACACTTAACCCTAAATTGTGCGCTAATGCGATGATCGCGCGACTAATCGCCGCACTGCCACTATTTTCGGCCAGATGCGAGACAAAACTGCGATCGAGCTTGAGGGTGTGGAGGGTGAAGTGCTGTAGGTAGCTCATGGAGGAGTAGCCGGTGCCAAAATCATCGATCGCAAGCTGTACCCCCATCGCATGTAGATGGTTAAGCTGTTGTACAGCAAGATCGATATTTTCAACTAAGAGGCGCTCGGTTAACTCCAGCTCTAACCAGCGCGCATCAAATCCCGTCTGTTCGAGGATCTCGCTAATCTGCTCAACCAGATGGGGCTCACGAAACTGTAGCGGGGATAGGTTGACCGCGATTCGTAGTGGCGGCAATCCAGCCGCTCGCCACGCCACTCCCTGCGCGCAGGCGGTACGTAGCACCCACATGCTCACCGGAAGAATGAGTCCGGTCTCCTCTAGTACCGGAATGAACTCGGCAGGTGAGATGAGGCGATCTTGATGGCGCCAGCGTAGGAGCGCTTCGACCCCCACCACTTGCTGACTATTGAGCGCTAGTTGCGGCTGATAGTGGAGCTCAAACGCCTGCTGATCAATCGCTTGGCGCAGATCGTGCTCTAGTTTGAGTCGCTGCTGCGACTCACGCGTCATCGCGGCGGCAAAGAATTGGTAGCTACCAGCCCCCTCATCTTTGGCGCGATGGAGTGCCGTATCGGCGTGGTGGAGCAGCTGCTCAACACTATCACCATCGTGCGGATAGAGGGCGATACCGACGCAGCAGCTCACTACCAGTTCATGCTGCTGTAGCGTCAGCGGTTGACTGACGCTCTGCTGTAGCTGGTGTGCGATCTGCGCCGCCTCATCAGGATCGTCAATCCCAAATAGCACCACCGCAAACTCATCGCCGCCAAGACGGGCGACACCATCCCCCTCACGCCCCCCCTGTTCCAACCGTTGTCCACACAGTTTGAGCAGTTCATCCCCCGCTTTGTGGCCAAAAGTGTCATTGATCCCCTTGAAGCGATCGATGCCGATAAAGAGGAGGCCGACTAGCGTCCCCTCGCGCCGCGCCTGCTGGAGCGCAGCATCGAGTCGGTACTGTAGCAGTGCACGGTTCGGTAGCCCGGTGACCGGATCGTAGTTGGCCATCGTCTCAATGGTTTTGCGCGCTTCGCTCCGTTCGCTCACATCCTGTAGTGTTCCAACCATACTGACCGGTGTACCGTCGCTACGGCGGATCAGCTCGCCTTGTACATGCACCACCCGAATCGCTCCATCCGGATGCACAATGCGATACTCGACGTTACAGCTACAATCACCCGCTATGGCGTTGGTGATGAACTCACTAACCCACGCCTGATCTTCGGTGTAGACGCGCGTTAACAGCTGCTCAATACTCGGTTCAAAGCTCCCCGGTTCACAGCCAAAGATATGGAACATCTCATCTGACCACTGGAGCTGTGCATCTGCGATGTGATACTCCCAACTACCGAGTTGTGCCAGCGCTTGGGCGCGTGCGAGTACCGCCTGATTGTGTTTAAGTAGTGCCTCACTCTGTTTACGCGCCGAAATGTCGCGTAGCACCCCGACAAAGTGGCGCTCCTCACCCAATGCCATCTCGCCAATCGCCAACTCAGCGTCAAAATGGCTCCCATCACGCCGCCGCGCTACCACCTCACGCGGCCCCCGATCGATAATCTTCGAGACGCCGCTGCGCAGATAGTTCTCTAGGTAGTGCTGATGATGAAGCGCATCACCAGACTCCATCAGCAGGCTGACGTTACGCCCTAAGACCTCACTAGCGCGCCAACCGAAGGTGATCTCAGCGGTGTGGTTGAAGGTTCGGATGAGGCCGCGCTGATCGATGGTAATGATGCTATCGGTGGCGCTGTTAAGGATGTGTCGCAGCCGCTCATTAGTGTCGCTACAGGGCGCTTTTAGGTGGTGTCCGAGATCGCTAAAGCTCAGTAGCATGCCACCCGGGTGGGGGATGGTGCGTAGCTCAACCTCGCGCTGGAGCGCCGCACAGTAGCCACGAAATGCGCCACTGCGCCCACTATCGAGCGATTCGGTTAGCGGCTCTAAGAAGCGGCTGGCCGCCTCCGGAAAGCTATCCCAGAAGGTGGTGCCGACGAGGGCGTGGTGATCACGCCGCAACAGGGTGGCGGCGCGAGCGTTGCAGTAGTTGATGCGCCAGTTGCGATCAACCGTAACGAAGGCGTCACTCGCCAGCTCTAGTGCCTCGTTCAGCGGCTGTGACAGCGGTCGGCGCAGCCGCTGCTTCAGCAGCAGCAGCGGTAGTGTTAGCAGGAGCAGGGCGATAGCGCCACGACGCCAGAGTGCCGCCTCATCGACCGGCCATAGCTGCCAGTTGCCTCCGGAACCATCGGCGGCCGCATTGATCAACCAGCTGATTACTGCAGCGGCGACACCCAGCAGTAGCGGCCAGCGGAGCGAATGCATGATGCGGTGCATGTGTGCGTGACTTGCGGTAGTGATGGCAGACGTCCAAGTGGTTTCTTAGCGTAGCCGGATAAGCTAGCACGATGCGGGGGGCGTGGCTAGATTCACCCTTTTCACGCAGCGACGCACTTAGGCGCGGCGGGGTGCTGCTTTACACCAGAGCGGTTCGCTACAGCCAGCCTCATGGTTAAGGTAACGGGCGGTGACAAATAGCAGATCGGAGAGGCGATTGAGGTAGCGCAGGGCGATGCGATCGATGGCAGCACCACTATGTTCAAGGCGCAGCAGATCGCGCTCAGCGCGGCGGCAGATACTGCGCGCGAGTTGGCAGTGGGCGGCAGCCGGGGTACCGCCTGGCAGAATGAACTCGCGCAGGGGTGGCAACTGCTGATTCATGCTATCGAGCTGCTGCTCTAGTGTCGTCACCTCATGCTCGGCGAGCGCTAGGGTGGATAGGCCGGGGAGGGCGAGCGTGCCACCAATATCAAATAGGCGCTGCTGCACCGCCAGTAGCGAGGTCGCAACCGTTGCCGGTAGCGATTGTGCTAACACCACCCCGAGGGCGCTATTGAGTTCATCAACACTACCGATGGCCTCGATTCGGGGGTGATCTTTGGGGAGTCGGCTCCCATCGGCCAGACCTGTCTGACCACTATCACCACTACGGGTGTAGATGGTGGTTAAGCGCATCGGCATAGTGTCTCTACTTAATTTTAGTCGTAGGGGGATGGATGGATGATGAGTTGGGGACGGTAGCGAAGCGCTTCAAGCACCGGAACGGCCCGCGTTGCACGATAACTGGGGGGTTCGTTATAGTCACGGCTCCACCCGTAGCAGGTACTCTCTCCCCCAATGGCTAGACCGCTTCGTATTGAGTTTGCCGGTGCCGTTTACCACATCACCGCCCGCGGCGATCGGCAGCAGTTAATTGCATGTGATGATGAGGAGCGTCTCACCTTTCAGCGGGTGCTTGCGGAGAGTATTGAGCGTTACCGCTGGCGCTGCCACAGCTATGTGCTGCTAAACGATCACTACCATCTGCTACTAGAGACACCGGCGCCCAATCTCTCGCAAGGGATGCGCCATCTCAATAGCGTCTACACACAGGCGATTAATCGCTATCGGGGTGAATCGGGACACCTCTTTCAGGGGCGGTTTCGGGCTATCTTAGTCGATAGCCGCGTTTGGCTACCCGATCTCGCCTGCCATCTGGCCCGCAATCCATTGCGCTGCGGCATTGTCGACGATGTGGCCGTGTGGCCGTGGGGGAGCTATCCGACGCTCGCCGGTGTCGCACCGAAACCGAAGTGGCTAACCATCGACCCGCTACTACAGCGCTTTGCCGCTGATCGAGCCGAGGCGCAGCGCCGCTTCAGCGCCGCGGTCGCGGCCGATCAGGGGGCGGCCATCTGGCAGCAGTTACGGCAGCAGATCTACCTTGGGGATGACGCCTTTATCGAGCAGATGCAGCGCCACATGCAGCCGCCGCGGGATCGGCGCACTATTCCCCAGCAGCAGTGGCGTCCCCCGCTCACCCCCCTAGCGACGATTGCAGCGAACCATCCACAGCGGAATGCGGCGATGGTGGCCGCTTATGCCAGTGGCGGGTATAGTTATCGCGAGATTGCCGATCACTTCGGCGTTCACCTCTCCACCGTCGGTCGCATCGTGCGCAGCGCACTGCTCGCTGCTGCAGATGGCTCGGTGACCTACAATCCACGACAGAAGTGAAACCGATGCAACAACAACCAGTGGTAGTGATAGGGGGTGGCCTGATTGGGCTACTAACAGCGCGTGAGCTACTGCTCGCTGGGCGATCGGTGGTGCTGCTGGAGCAGGGGGAGCCGGGACGTGAGTCGTCGTGGGCGGGGGGCGGGATATTGTCGCCGCTCTACCCGTGGCGCTATCCCGATGCAGTCAATCGGTTGGCGCAGTGGAGCCAGCAACACTACCCCCAGCTCTGTCGTGAGTTGGCGGCGACCGGCAACGATCCAGAGTATCAGCGAAGTGGTCTGCTGATGCCCGGTTTAGATAGCCAGCAGCAGCAGTTAGCCCAGCAGTGGGCGCAGCGCTTCACTGCCGATCTACAGCTGCTCGATGGGGCCGAATGTGCCGCCTGCGAACCGGCGCTGCACGATCCGCAGTCAGCGCTCTGGCTGCCCGAAGTGGCGCAGGTACGCAATCCGCGTCTGCTACAGGCGCTGCAACGCGATCTCGCCGGTCGCGACTGGGTGCTACAGCGCCACACCACGGTTCACGCACTGCGCTATCAAGATCATCGCGTCACCGGTGTAGTGACTACCGGTGGTGAGGAGATAGAGAGCAGCGAAGTGGTGGTCTGTGCCGGGGCGTGGAGTGGGGCACTGATGCAGCAGTGGGGGATCACACTGCCGGTCGCGCCGGTGCGGGGGCAGATGCTCCTGTTTCGAGCAGAACCGGGGCTCCTACAGCGGATTGTGCTGATTGGCGACCGCTACATCATTCCGCGGCGTGATGGGCGGATTTTGGTCGGTTCAACAATGGAGCAGGCCGGTTTTGATAAGACCCCAACCGTCGCCGCCCGCGATGCATTGATGAGCGATCTGGAGCAACTCTTCCCGCAGCTACTGCGCTATCCCCTAGAGCAGCACTGGGCGGGACTGCGCCCCGGCTCACCCGATGGGATCCCGTTTATTGGGCCGGTGATCGATCGCCCCGGACTCTATGTTAACGCCGGCCAGTTCCGCAACGGTGTGGTGATGGGGCTCGCCTCGGCGCGGCTACTAGCTGATCTGCTGCTGCAGCGGCCACCGATCATCCCCCCTGAACCCTACGCCCTGCCGATTGGTTGATGCTGCAACGCACCATTAACGCTATACTGCATCTCCTCTAAATCTGACCAACTGAGATAACCGCCACCATGAGCCGTACCACATTAGCAACGCTCGCTAATCGGAAGCGCGAGCGCAGCCACTTTGCCTGCCTCACCGCCTATGATGCGAGTTTTGCCGCCCAGTTTGCTGCAGCGGGGGTTGAGCTGCTGCTGGTGGGGGATTCGCTAGGAAATGTGATTCAGGGGGCGAATAGTACGTTAGCGGTGAGTCTGGATGACATCATCTACCACACGCGCGCGGTCTGCCGCGGGGCCGGGGAAGCGATGGTGATGGTTGATCTCCCGTTCCTCAGCTATGCGACGCCAGAGCGAGCACTCGATAGTGTGGCACGGGTACTACGCGAGGGGGGCGGGCAGGTGGTGAAACTAGAGGGGGGAGCGGTGATGCTGGAGACGGTACGAACCCTCAGCGATCGCGGTATTCCGGTCTGCGCCCACCTCGGACTGCTACCCCAATCGGTGCATAAGAGTGCCGGTTATCGAGTACAGGGGCGCGATGAGACGACTGCCCAACAGATGATTGATGATGCGGTGGCGATGGAGCAAGCGGGGGCCGATCTGCTGCTGCTAGAGCTGATCCCGCAGCAGTTAGCGCAGCGCATCGATGCGGCGTTAACCATCCCGACCATCGGAATCGGTGCCGGTGCTCATGTCACCGGTCAGGTGCTAGTGAGCTATGACATGCTCGGTATCACACCCGGTCGTCGACCCCGCTTCTCGCGTGACTTTCTGGTCGGTCGTGGTAGTGTCGCTGAAGCGGCGGCGGCATTTGTCGCTGCCGTGCGTGATGGTTCGTTCCCGGCCGCTGATGAGACGTTTGACTAAATCGGGCACCCTACATAATGAAGATTCTCCATACTATTGATGCGCTGCGCGAGCAGCGGCACCACTGGCACCAAACCGGTGAGCAGGTGGCCCTCGTGCCAACCATGGGTAATTTGCATGAGGGGCACTTAGCGCTGGTGGCCGCGGCGCGGCAGCGGGCGGCGCGGGTGGTGGTGACGATCTTTGTCAATCCGCTACAGTTTGGCGCGAATGAGGATCTGAGCCGCTATCCACGCACCCCGCAGGCCGATATTGCGAAACTGTCGGCGGCCGGTGCCGATCTGCTGCTGCTGCCGACCGAGGCGGAGATCTATCCGCAGGGGCAAGCCGATGTGACACGGGTTGAGGTGCCATCATTAGGCGGCGATCTCTGTGGCAGTTCACGACCGGGCCACTTCAGTGGTGTGGCAACGGTGGTGTTAAAACTCTTTAATATCGTTCAGCCGCAGTGGGCGCTGTTTGGCGAGAAGGATTATCAGCAACTCACCCTGATCCGCCACATGGTAGAGGATCTCAATCTGCCGATTCAGGTGGTGGGGGTACCGACGGTGCGGGCGGCGGATGGATTGGCGCTCAGCTCCCGCAACGGCTATCTCACCGCAGCGGAGCGGCAGCAAGCGCCGCACCTCTACGCCACGCTACAGATGGCAGTCGCTCAGCTACAGCAGCAGGCCGAACCATCGGCAGTGGCAACGGCGGCGAGTGCGGCGTTGAGCACGGCCGGTTTTAGGGTCGATTATGTGACGGTGCGCCGCAGCCAAGATCTCGCACCGGCGACCGCCGCTGATGGCGATCTGGTGATACTCGCGGCCGCTCACCTAGGCGCCACTCGGCTGATTGACAATCTTCGCTTTCAGCGCGATGGGGTGGCCGAAACATCGACCCATGGCAACATAACCGGTAGAATTGCCACCCATTAACACCTGTTAAGCGGCGCAGTCGCGCTGCTCGATTTGAACCATACGGTAACCATTTTGTTTGAAGGGGCCGGAGATTTATGAATTGCACGCTGCTGAAGGGTAAGCTGCATCGCGCACACGTTACCCATTCGGAGCTCGATTATGAGGGCTCCTGTGCCATCGACGGCAATCTGCTAGCGCTGGCGGGTATCGTTGAGTATGAGCAGATCCAGATCTATAACGTCACTAATGGCGAGCGCTTTACCACCTATGCGATCCGCGCCGAGGATGGCTCCGGGGTGATCTCGGTCAATGGGGCTGCGGCGCATCGAGCGGCACCGGGTGACATCATTATCATCTGCGCCTATGTGGTATTGAGTGAGCAGGAGATGGCACGTTATAAACCGAAGCTGGTCTATCTTGGCGAGCAGAATCGGGTGTTGCGCTGCGGCGACTCAATTCCGGTACAAGCGGCCTGAGTGGTTACCTATCGGCGTGGCCGCACCCGCAGTTACCGTTGGCTGACACTGAGCGGACTACTGCTGGTGCTGCCAGCGCTCGCTGAACCTCCGCTCATGGTCACCATCCAGCCACTGACTGCGCTCCAGTTTCTGCCGCAGCGCGAGGCGCCGGCGCAGGTGGTGACACTCAATACAACAACCCTCAGTGCTCGCATCCATGCGCCGATCAGCAAGCTACCGGTGCGGGTTGGCGATCGGGTCGAGGCGGGGGCGCTGGTAGCGCAACTGGCGTGTGACGATCAGCAGCGCGCGGTTGGCGGGGCGCAGGCGCAGCTAGCGGGCTTGCAGGCGCGGTTGGCACTGGCCAACTATCAGTATGAACGGGCCCAGACGCTACGGCGCGGTAATAATATCTCTGAGGAGTTGCTGCGCCAGCGGTTAGCCGAACGCGAAGCGCTACAGGCGGAACAGGAGGGGCAGCAGTTGCTGGTAGCGCAAGCGGTGGCGGAGCAGCAGCGCTGCCGCATTACCGCGCCGTTTCCGGCCCTTGTGATCGCACGACTAGCCGCAGAAGGGGAGTTGGTACAGCCCGGTTCGCCGCTGCTGCAGCTACTCGATCTGGCACACCTTGAGGTGAGCGCCCAGATCGACCAGACGCAGGCAGCGCACTTCGCGACCGCTAGCGAACGCTGGTTAGCGCTTGCCGACGGCAAACGCTACCCACTCCAGCTACGGAGTCTGTTACCGCGGATCACGCCGCAGAGTCGCAGCCAAGAGGCGCGGCTACAGTTTCTTGATACAGCAGCGCTACCGGGTAGTTTTGGCCGACTACAGTGGCAGTCGGCAGAGCCCCATCTACCCGCCGTACTGCTGCAGCGGCGGGGCGATCGCAACGGCATTTTTATCGCCCAAGACGCTCATGCCACCTTTATCGAGCTACCCGAAGCGAGCGAAGGGCGACCGATAGATGTCTCATCGATACCCTCCAATAGTCTGATCATTGTTGCCGGTCGGCAGCGGCTACAGCATGGTGATCCGATCCGGGTGAGCAGTGATGCCGCTGCCGCGATCGATCCGGAGTAGTCGATGCTTGCACGGCTGCTACAGCACCATGTGTTAGCTAATCTCACCTTTCTGCTGGTACTGGTGATTGGGTTTCTCGCCTATAACCTCCTGCCGCGACAGAAAGATCCGACCATTAACTTCAACTGGATCAACATCAACACCCCGTGGCCGGGGGCAGCGGCGAGCGATGTTGAGAAGCTAATCACCGATCCAATTGAGAGTGCGGTGAGTCGAGTTGCTGACATTAAGTTTGTCACCTCCACCAGTCGTGAAGGGATCTCGACCGTACTCGTACGCTTTCAAGAGCTAGATGAGCACACCTTCGATAAGCGCCTTAGCGATCTGCGACGGGAGATACAGCAGGTTGAGAATAGTGAACTACCGGCGATGGCAGAGTCGCCGATTATCCTTGAGATCACCTCATCTAACGCCTTCCCCACCGCCACCTTAGTGCTACAGGGGCAGGGTGAGGATGAGCGGTTACGGCGCGGGGCGTGGCGCTTAGAGCGCGAGTTAGAGCGATTAGCCGGGGTCGATCGGGTGGATGCTCAAGGGCGCAGCGATCCAGAGCTACAGATCGAGTTCGATCCGCTCGCACTACAGGGGCTGGGGCTACCGGCGACCGCCATCAGCGATACCATCGCCAACCGTTTTCGCGATCTCTCGGCGGGAACCATCCAACTCGGTGATGATGAGCGCTGGCTACTGCGTCTGATCGGTACCGATGCTGATCCCGACTATCTGGCTGCGCTGCCGCTACTCGGAAGCGGTGAAGAGGTAACCATCGGGCAGGTGGCAACGATTCAGTGGGGGCGTAAACAGCCCGACCAGCTGATCCAGTTTCAGGGCCAGCCGGCGATTATGTTGACCCTATTTAAACGCGCTAATACCAACACGCTAGAGACCATCGCCGGGGTACGCCAATTTATTGCCGAGCAGACACCGCTACTGGCCACCGAGGGGTTAACGTTAGTTCTGATTGATGATCAGACGGTCACCACCCGTAACGCCATCGCCGTGATGGAGGGGAACGCCATTGTCGGTCTGCTGCTGGTACTGCTAGTCACCTGGATCTTTCTTGGCAGTCGTATCTCGCTGCTGGTGGCGATCGGTATCCCATTTACCCTCGCCGGCACCTTCTGGCTCCTCTATGCCATCGGCCAATCACTCAATAACTCGACCCTGCTTGGGGTGGTGATTAGCCTCGGTATGCTGGTTGATGATGCGGTGGTGGTGGTGGAGTCGATCTACTACCGGTTGCAGCGCGGGATGGTGGCGATCGAAGCAGCGGTGGCCGCACTGCGTGAAGTGTTTGCACCGGTGACCGCGTCGGTCATCACCACCATCGCCGCCTTTATGCCGCTGATGCTGATGCCCGGGATCCTCGGTCAATTTATGATGATCGTACCGCTGGTCGTGACGCTAGCGCTCCTCATCTCGCTGCTAGAGGCGTACTGGATGTTACCAGCGCATATCCACGCCGCCGGCATCAATCTGCGACAGCCGGGGCGAGTACAGCGCTGGCGTAACCGCTTTACCCACCATCTACGGGTGCGCTACGCCCGACTACTGATTAAGGTGCTGCGGCGGCCGATCCGTGCCCTGTTACTGGTGCTACTGCTGTTTTTTAGCGCGATCGGGGCGGTGGCTGCCGGTCTGATCCACTTTAACTTCTTTGCGATGGAGACGCTGCGTCTCTTCTACGTTAACATCGAGATGCCTGCCGGTAGCACGCTACAGCAGACGCTCCACTACACCGCTGCGGTGGAGACGCAGATCCGGCGCCATCTACAGCCCGATGAGGTACGCGGCGTGGTGAGCTATGCCGGTCTCCACTTTACCGATACCGCGCCACTGCTAGGCGATCACTACGGGCAGGTGCTAGTGAGTCTGGAGCCGCGCCAACCCGAGGGGCGCGATGTCGATCGGCTACTCGAAGCGATGCGCGCCGATGTGACCGGGGTAGTCGGACCACAATCGATCACCTTCCTGAAGCTCACCGATGGGCCGCCGGTCAGTAAGCCGATCTCGATTAAGGTGCGCGGCGATGATTTCAGTGCCATTCGGGCGGCGGTCAACGATCTGAAACAGATCATGGCAACCGAACCGGCGATCTTTGATATCAGCGATAACGATAGCGTTGGCCGTCTAGAGCTGCGGCTACAGCTGAACGATGATGCGATTCGGCGTGCTGGGCTCGATGCCGGCACCGTCCGGCGGCTGATCCGGCTCCTCGGTGAGGGTGAGGTGGTGACCGACTTCCAAGCCGGCGGTGAGAAGGTGGATCTACGGGTACGGGCACAACCGGTAGCGCAGCAGGCGATCGATGATCTGCTACAGATCACCCTACCGCTCGCTACGGGTGGTCAGGTGACGCTGCGCCAGCTCGTAACGGTTGAGGTGGGGCGCGGTAGCGACAACATTCGCCACCACAATCTGCGGCGGGCGATCACCGTGGAGGCGGATATCGATAAGCGGGTGCTCGATACCGTCCGTGCAAACGCCCAGATCCTCGCCGCTTGGCAGCAGCGGCAGATCGACCACCCAACAATTCAGCTCGACTTCTCCGGTGAACTTGATGATATCAATGAGAGCCTCGACTCGATCCTACTACTCTTTCTGTTCGGCATTGGGGTGATCTACCTGATCCTCGGCACGCAATTTAGCAGCTACTGGCAGCCACTGATGATCCTCTCCACGGTACCGATGGCTTTCACCGGTGTGGTGTTGGGACTGCTCATTAGCGGTAATCCTTTGAGTCTCTACACCCTCTATGGGGTGGTAGCACTAGCAGGTATCGCGGTGAATGCGGCGATTGTCTTAATCTCGGCAGCGAACCAGCGTATGGCGGCCGGTATGAGTCTGCTGCACGCTATTATCTATGCAGCTCGCCGGCGGGTCATCCCGATCCTCATCACCGCCTTCACCACCATCGCCGGACTCTTCTCACTCGCTACTGGGCTAGGTGGTCACTCACTGGTGTGGGGACCGGTCGCCACCGCGATTGTCTGGGGGCTCGCCTTTTCGACACTGCTGACGCTCTTTCTCGTCCCGCTGCTCTATCGGCTCTTTATGCGCCGCACGGCAGCGGCTGGATCGTGATAGCGCCGGCCCTGTATGATGGCTGGCGCTCCGATCCGCATTCTACTTCCGGCGTTACTGCTAACGCTGCTGCTGCTGCTACTGCTGGTAGAGCTACTCCCCCAGAGTGGCTGTCTACTCCTACCGCTACTGCTCCTGCCGGTAGCGATACCGCTCTGGTTGGCGCGGCGTGAGCGCTGGCTCTACCCACGGCGGCTGCTGCTAAGTGCGGCGGTAGCAGAGCAGGCTTCGCTGCGGCGCTGGTTCTGGCATGGTCGCTTCGGTGCGGTGATCGATGTCATAGTGGTGCTACCGTTAGCCGCTGTGCTGCTGGCGCTACTCAGTGAGTTAACCCCCTTTGAGTGGCTGCTACTGCTACTCGATATTCCACTGCTACTCCTACTGATGGCGGTGAGTCAGCGCACACTGCAGCGGCAGTTGCGCCCCGCCTATCAGTCGATGGTTAACCGCCGACTGATGCTCTGGGGTAATAGTGTGCTGCTGGCGCTGCTGCTGTTTGGTAACGACTTTTGGCTCAGTGGCGCGGTCGATCTACGCAATCAGAGCTGGTATCAGCTAGTGGAGCAGACGTTAGCCGATCGGCAAGCGTACCACCACTGCCCGCTGTTTGGTCTGCTAACCGGTCTGATCGGTGGGTATGAGCAGGGGGTCTGGGCGCTCGCCCAGCAGCTGATCCCGTACCATCTCGATCCAAGTTGGCGCTGGTTAGCGTGGCCGCTGCTGCTGCTCGGCTCGGGTCTCTTAAGTTATCTGTTGACGCTGCTGCTACTGGGCGTGGTGATCTTAGTACAGCGCCAACAGCCTCTACGCACCCTACTCGGGGGGGATTCAACCATACTCACCAGCGCGTTCGCGACGCTGCTGCTGTTGAGTATCGGTTACTGGTTACTCCTCTGGCAGATCCAAAAGCTTCCACCAACGACCCAGCAGGCGTTAGTAGAGCAGGCGCAGGCGCAGCTCGATCCCTGTTATGGCGGCAGTCACGCTAGCGCGGCGCTGCGCCAGCGCCTTGATGATGAGCTAATGCAGCGGCGCGACCAGCGACTCACCCGGCAGCAGCCGCAGATTGAGGCGGAGTTAGAGCAGCTGTTTGCGGATGTTGAGACGGGTGTTGATGCCTACCTTGACTGGTACTTTACTGTGATTGGCGAGTATGAGCGCATCGCCGCCCTCGCTGCGAGCGATCTACCGACACTGATGGCTGAGCAGTTAGAGCAGCATCTGTTTATTGAGACCGACTTTACCACCCGCTTAGAGCTGCTCGATCAGCGGCTTATCAGTGACACCGAACGGGAACTCGGGGTGGCAGCACGGGAGGATCACCAGCAGCTACTGCAGCAAGCGTTAGCCAACCCCTGTCTACTCGGTCAGTTGACCCCAGCGACCCTACAGCAGGCCGGTGATCGCGATCTGATGCGCGCTAGTAATGCGGTCGCCAGTGGCGCGGCCGTCGGTGTCACTACCGCGGTGATGGCGAAGAAGATTGTGGCGAGTCTTGTCGCTAAAGTGACGGCGAAAAAGACGGTGCAAGCGGCGACCGTGTTGGCGATGAAGTTTGCTGCTAAGCGGGGGGGTGGGGCGGTCGCGGCGACCGTCGGTGCCCTAGCGCTCTGCTCACCGAGTGGTCCGGTGGCGGTGGTGTGCGGCATTATTGCCGGTACCGGTGCCTGGTTAGCGGTCGATAAGATCTCGATCGAGATCGACGAAGAGGTGTCACGCGAGGCGATGCGGAGGGAGATTATGGAGGCGGTGACCGAGGAGAAGCAGCTGCTGATCGATGCGATGCAGCTACGCCATCGTGAGTTGGTTGAGCAGATGGCTACAGCAGTTCAACGGCAGCGCGATGATCGCTTTATTCCGGCGCGGGATGGGTTATAGGGATCGGTGGCAAGATCTAATTAGCATTTTAATCGATATAGCCTTTTTTCTTCATCTCGCTTTCACTCAAATATTCCTTGAACACCAAAGTGATTACTAGTGCAATAAGAAAAAATGCACTTATTGTGATTAGAGACTTCCAGAACAACACTGGCTCCATAATTGAGAACCACATTTGTAATAAAGTCAACACAACACCTGCGACAAATAAAATTGTACAAACTATTGATCCATATTTCATACTTCTCGACTCATGATTACAATATAAGCCTCTCTTTTCCAAAACAGTAGCATTCTTCTAATATCTTTTTCCATTGTTTGTACTCGCCATCCTTCACTAGCGTTTTGATTTAGAAACTCAGTGAATTTTATTGGATCAACTTTCGAACCACCTAACAACAGTGAACCAAGCATTCCTTCCTGGTATATCACAACTTTATACTCCATCTATTTCTCCTTCGTTATTTAACGATATGCTAAAGTTGCCGCTCAGCCGAGCGCGCCTTTGGCGCGTCGGCTGGAGCGGACTTGTGTACGCCCAGCATGGGCATGAACTAATGAGGTGGAACTCCTCTGTAGGAAAATCACCGTCGAACACCATGTTGTAAGTAGACGTTAACTACTAGCGAAAGTCAAGGGCCAAGCCGCGAGGCGCGATCTGGAGGAAGCCGCGTGATTTAACGGCCACCGTAAATGATGCCGTTGTTTGGTTTGTCTGTGCTTCAGTCGATAACTCTCACCTCCGAGCATAAAGATATGTGAATGGTGGATGATGCGGTCGACGACCGGTACAGATCGAGTTCGACTCAGATGGGTCGCTGTAGGGTCATGTGGCTAGCATAGCGCAGTTGGGGGAGCCTGAGTAGTTACGATTGCCGACCTTGTGTAGCGCCTTGTTATGCCATTTTAGCAATTGGTCATAATTACATCGATAATCTTTTCCTTTCGTTTCTGAATTATATCTCTACTCCAAATCTCTTTATTGGGATCTGGAACCAAATCTTGAACTTCTCTTTGCTGAGCGAGCCAAACATAGTCTTTGTGCTTTTTGGCAAATGGATCGTTGCTTATGGAAGCATTGTGACTTTTCGTCAAGAGCAAATAATTACCCAAGCAGTTTAAAAATTTGGTTCTATATACTTCATCATAAACATCGTATCCATGTGGTTTGGTATCAGGCTCAGTTAAAGGAGATATATGTTCAAGTTCAGGTTTTTCAATTTGATTATAACGCAAAATTGACCCGCCCTTGCCTTGAGCTATCAGGTGATTTTCATACTTCCATAGCAAGACTTTTGCAACTGAATGGTTTATATCACCATGAATTGAATCTCTCAATTTTTCATTATTCCAATAGGCCCACCACCAATCAGTTGTTGTCTTCATCCATTCAATGCGATCAAGTATTGGTGAAATATCTGGATTGCTTTCCGAAAACATCTCAAATATATCGTTGATTCTTGAAGTTATATCTGCTCGCGTTCCTATTAGACGATGCCGGAGAACTAAAGACTCCAAAGAAGAACAAAGCTTTCCAATTTCATCGAGAGGCAAGTTGTATTTATATGCCTTAATAATAAATGGAATGGCAACGGCTATTCCGCTTAGTGTTACAATTGAATGAATAGCGAAACTCTCTCTCTCATGTCTGCCAAAAAACAGTGATAGGTGCTCAAAACTTGTTGTAAGCGACCTGGTAAACGACTTAATGAAGTCGATTGAATTCTCATTGGCTAAAATCTTGTTGATTTTATCTAATGAGTTTGTTTCCCACAGCGAATTTAAATGGACTCTCAAAGTGTATAGCAAAACATCATCTTCATTAATCCTGTACTCGATCGAAGAGATTGATTTATAGATTTTTTCAAAACGCTCTTTGATTTCTTGAATTAACGAGTCAACTTCATCCTTGTTGCATCCTTGCAGATGCACAGCATGCATAAACTGAGCTTTCACTAATTCAAGATTTGATGGTCGCTTCCCGCGACTATTTTGAAAAATAAACATCTGTATTGCTTCTGATTCATTTTTAACGAGATGCGTAGTGCAAGTTGCATCACTCACAACAGAGAGCATTTTAATCAGATAGTCCTCGGATTTATCAGAAAGTTGTTTATTAAAAAAATCGAATGCCCTGACGATTCGCCACGACGATTCAGTTTCAAGGCCATTATGATCGGACTTGGTTTGATCAATTACATAATCTTTGAATAGCTGATTGTCGTAGCCAACAGTACAAAAGCGTATTGCGTTTCGCCGCTTAACCATGTCTTCGTAGATTATATCCTCTTCCTCTGACAACTTTCTGAGTTTTTTAAGCTTTGTAAACAGTGCGGACAAGAAAATTATAATAGTTGTTAATCGTTGTTGGCCATCTATGACGTTAAAGACTTTATCCTTTTCTTCAAACAGGAAGTGACCAAAATAATAGGGGCTAATTGTGTTGCTTTTACTGTATTCTTCTAAATCCGCCAGAAATACATCAGTTTGTGTATTTCCTTTCGACTTCTCAACGGGGGTTTCCCACGAGTACGCTCGCTGATATGCAGGTACAACAATTTTATTGCCCGCCATCATTTTTCTGGTTGTGGACGATGTTTCCATTATCAAAAACCCTCCCAGTTGCTGTTCGGCGGTATAGACAGTTGATCTCGTTTAGGCCCATTGTTACAGGAACCTCCCGCAATAACAGTATTACCACAGTATTTGTATTTAGCCATTTTTCTTCTCCATATTGCGCAGCACTTTGATTCGTTATACCACTGCGAGGCTGTATTTCGCATTGGCAAAATTATATACAAACTGTATTTGCTTGAATCCGCTATAGACTCTGCCCTGATTCCGTGACTTCAAAACCCACAAAACCGCCGCAAAGCCTGTAACGACGGGGCCTGCAGCGGTAAAATAGGGGCTGTTTTGCATTCACCCAGA
>JGI10211J34971_10000087_pt1 | contig 67549 bp, 51 predicted proteins | sample Etolagsediment_FD_34971 | JGI IMG/M metagenome (IMG submission 34971) | reverse complement strand
GTGGTTCCAGCCTTGATGTTGAAAGTGTCGCCCATGCTGACGACCATGGTGTCCCGACCCCGGAAGACAGACACATGACGTGTGTAATTCTCGTCAATGGTCACAATACGATCCCCGTTGTTAAAGGTGCGGGGCAGGAAGTCCTCCGCAGTAAACAGCGGTGTACGCACTTCAAAACTGTCCAGATCGGCAAGTACATGTGTATAAAAGTCGGCATCCCCGTCATTATCGATACCGTCGACACCGTTCCCGGGTGTTTCCAGGAAGGCCGTGGCCGCCACACCCACCGGCGTGGAACCGAAGGCGTCATTTCCCACATTGTCGCCGTCCATGGACCAGGCCACATTGTTCAGAAGGTCGAAGGAGGGACTGTCGTCCTCGGAATCTCCGTCACCGCCCACCAGGTCAGCCAGCCAGAGGGAAAAGACGGTCTTGTTCAGGTCCTTCGTCCCGTCATTGGTAATCTCATGGAGAATGAAGACCACATCGTTCACCAGGATCTGCGACCAGGCCATGACCCGCACCTTCGCCAGCAGAGCCAGACCGCGCCGGGTCAGATCCGTGCTGTCAGGAAAATACAGATAGCGGTTGTACATATTATCTGTGCATTCATAATATATTTCCTGATCCGCAGAAAACTGGTCCTTTCCGAAATAACCGTTCCATCTGCCGCTCCAGCCGGGGTCGTTTACATCGTCCAGACGGTCAGGCCAGGTCGTGGGCCAGGATGTCTTCTCCGTGCTCTTTGCAATAAGATTGCTGTTCGGATTCGTATACTCAGGCACCGGCTCAAGGTTCCAGCTCAGGCCGGTGGCCGGATCTGTACGGTAGTTCGGCGTCAGCACGATGTAATTCAGCGCTCCACTCTCCACCTCTACCTGCGCTCCCCAGAGTATACCCGTCAGCGCAATATACATCCGCTTCGTATTCTTCGGCCACTCGTAGGGAATGTGGGTCGGCTGACTTCCGCCCTCCCGGCCCGTAAAACCGAAATTGAAAATACTCGCCCGAACCAGATTTCCGTCGATATCCGTTTTACGTCGGTAGTTGGGATCGCCGCGGTGGTCAGTGGGCGTATAGGCGTTCAGCTCCGCCAGGAAGCTGAAGAGCATGATGATGGTCAGTAATTTTTTCATGTATCTTTTATTTCCTCAGCTTTGTGTTACAATGAGATTTTTATGCCCCAGAGGATCTCCCGCGGTGCAGAATACCAGTAGGGAAAGAGGATGAATTCCTCAACCGTGTTCCAACTCAGATCATCCCGGCTCACATTGCTGATCAGGAAGGTCTTGTCAGGCTGACCCGTGTCCGCCCAGACAGAATTCGGATTCCTGATATCCAGGAGATTGTTCACCGTGACGTAGAACAGGAGATTCCTGTCCAGCAGATCCGTGCTGTAGCTCAGTTTCATATCCATCTCATACGTCGGCTGAATGCGCCGGCTGTTCGTAGTGATAGCATTGCTTACACTGAGTCCGGTGCGGCTGCTTGTCCCGATATAGGGCGTATAGGGATAGCCGCTTCCATAGCGGCCCAGAAAAGAAGCCTTGAACCCGCGCTTGCTGTCGAAGCTCAATGCACCGTTGAGGGTGTGACGCTGATCCCAGTTGAGCGGAGTGATGATCTTTGTGGCTTCATTGCCGCCCAGCAGGGCATTGTATTCCTGTGCCGGATCGCTGTTGCTGCCCTCTGCGATCTGAAAGGTGTATTCGGCATTGAAGAAGAGATAATCGCTCAGACTGTGATCATAACTGAGGATGACCCCGCGGCTGTTGGCGTAGTCCCTGTTGATCCAGGTCACGTAGGTCACACCGGGCAGGGAGGTCTGTATCGGCGCACCGGTGCTCACCCAGTCCCGGATGTCGCGGTAGAAGAGCGTCAGTTCAAAATTGATGTCCGCATTCAGCTGCTGCTGAAGACCCAGCTCATACATGACCGTTTTCTGAGGATCCAGATCGGCATTGCCGTAAATCCCATGCGTGCCGCCGGTCGTCGGAACCTTGAACCCGGGATTCTGGTAGAGGAAGGAGAAGTTCGGGATCTGAAAGAAATGTCCGTAGGAGAAATGGATCACACCCTGATCGGTGATGGGGAAGGCCAGACCCAGCCGGGGACTGAGACTCGTTTTTGCCTCGCTGGCCTTGTACCAGACAGCCTCCCGCTCCGCAAGAGTCATGTCCACATGCTCCTGCTTGAAGGGATTGTAGATGTTCGGGTCCTCAGGATCCGCCAGTATATTGCCGTTGGCCTGGAAATAGTCATAACGCAGCCCCACGTTCACAATGAACTTCTCGTACTCGATCTTGTCCTGAATATAGGCGCTGAATTCCACAGGATCCTCATTGTAAAGACTGTGGCTGGGGGTGGAGACACCCAGGGTGTCAGGCTCGAAAGGCTCGATCTCCACCCCGAATTCATCGGTTTTGGAGATGATGCCGAAACCCTCTTCATAAATGTCATGCAGCCTGTACTCAACTCCCGTCTGAAGCAGGTGCCGGTCATTGACCTGAGATGAATAGTCAAGTTTCAGAAGCGTGCTCTTGCTCTCTCTGTAAAAATGCCCGAGATCATTTCCGCCGATAGCAAAGGAGACCGTGGGAACATTGGTGAGCTCAGGATCCACATAGTTGGAGTCCAGCGGGTCCTCGAAACGGTAGTTCCTGTAGGCGCTCTGGGTCTGACTCAGCTTGACGGTGTAGTAGCTGCTGCTGCTGAGGGTATGGTTCAGACTCAGGGTCCGGGTATATCCCTCGTCAAACTGCCTGATCCTTCCCTCAGGCGCCCATTTGAAGAAATGATTGTAATTCTGATACTCACTGCCGTTGTTCAGCACATTCAGGGTCAGATTAATATTCTGACTCAGCATGTAGGTCAGTTTCCCGTGAATGCTCCAGCTGTCACTCCAGTCCATAAAGACCACGGAGCTGTCACCGGTCGTACCGTCAGCATTGAAAAAGTTGTAGCCTGTGAAATATCCGTCTTTGTGAAAACTGTTGCCGCTGATGTAGAATCGCAGCTTGTCCGAGAAAAAGGGTCCCGACAGGGAGGCACTGATATTGTTCTTTGCCAGAGGCGTAAAGGAGCCCAACTCCGTAAATATGCCGTCATCATCCGGCACATAGTCTCCACCGTACACCTCAACACTTCCCTTCAGCTCCGTACCGCCGGTCTTGGTCACAATGTTCACAATGCCGCTCATGGCCTGCCCGTATTCAGCATTGAAAGTACCGCTGATCACCTGAAGTTCCTGAATGCTGTTCTTGTCTACACCCACTGCTGCAGATCCGTCATAGCCGTCGGTCACTGGTATGCCGTCGATCCAGTAGACAACCTCAGATCCGCGACCGCCGCGGACATGTATCCCGCCGCCTGCATCCTTGGTGATCCCTGACTGCAGCTCGAGAATGTCCCCTACATCCTGAACCGGCAGTTCCTCGATCTGCTCATCGCTGATCTGAACTTCACTGCTGGTCCGGTCCTTTGTGATCACAGGACGGTCATAGGTCACCACAACGGCCTCCCCCTGTATGGCCGCTACCGTCAGAACAAAATCCAGCTCCGTCGTCAAGTCGATCTTCACCTCAACTTCAGGCATCCTCTGTGTCACATATCCGATCATATTCGCAACGACAGTATGCCGTCCCGGGGGAACATTCAAAATAATGAATTCTCCCTTCTCATCTGTCGCCGCACCGAGGTATGTCCCCTCCACAAGTACATTGCATCCGATCAGAGCCTCTCCGGATTCACCGGCTGTCACCCGCCCTGTGATCTTTCCGGTGATACCGGCAAAAGCACTCAGACTGAGGGCAATGACCAGCAGCCCGATCCTCATAGCTGTTCTTTTCATTCAAACTCCTTGGTACTGATGAAGAAAGGCAGCGCTTTCAGCCTGTCCTCATGTTTTATGACATTGTATCTAATCTGTAATTCCTTCATTTCCTCAGGCAGATATCTGCTTCTGTACTCTTCCGCCAGCTCAGATTCCAGATATGAGGCCCTGCGATCAGCAGGCATGAGCTCAGGCGCCAGCTCAGCCTCAACCCTGAACAGAAAATATATACCCTCCTCCTCAAAAGGGCCAATCATTTCCTTCTCGCCAGCTGAAAAAACTGCATCATTGAAAGGGCCCAGCTCTCCTGGAAAAACCCAGCCCAGATCCGTAAATACCACATCTTCCAGGTTTTCCGCCAGCACCCTCAATTCCTCTCCCTCAGGTCTCTCCTCAGCAGCTCCGGACTTCAATGTCATCAAGGCGGGCGACTGCCCGGAACGAAATTCCAGAACCCGTCTGCGCACCGGAATCATGAAAAGCTCCTCAGCCTCCCTGTAAAATGCCTCACGTTTAACACTGTCCGCCAGACGTCTGCGGTCCTGCATATCCAGCCATGTGTCTATCAGCCCTTTGCGCCGGCTGGCCTGAAGCGCCTGCCGACTCGCTTCCCCCTCCGCCAGGCCTTCTTTCTCCGCCTCCCGGATCAGCTGCCTGCGCAGCAAAGCCCCGCTGAGTAAATCCTTCAAACTTTTCATGTCACGGATCTGCTGTATATGCGTCGATTTTGTACGCCTTATCTCTGTATAAAGATCTCTGTAGTAAATGTCCTGCTCCCCGCTGCGGCCCAGAATCTTTGAAGCCCAGACAGGATTTTCCACAGGGTCAGGAAAATAGATTCCCTCTCCTCCGGCAGCCCCCGGCAGCTCTCCCAGCACCCCTTCATCCCAGCGAATATCCAGTCTCTCCAGCTGTTCCCGACTGTAGTCCTTCATCGCTGCAGCGCGGTTTTCCGCAGCATACTGACGGCTCAGACCCTCCTTTTTTTCAGCAAATTCCTGCAGCGTCAGCAGCGGCGCCTCCTTCACCCCGTTCAGACGGATGATGCTGTAGCCGTAACGCCCCGCAAATACTCCGCTTCGCTCACCAACCTGCAGCTCCCCAAGAAGCTCACGTATCTCAGGCACCAGTTCCTCATAACGGACATATCCCAGATCCCGCCTCACTGCCGCACTGTCCTCAGCACCCGCCATCGGCAGATCCTCAAGCCGGCCGCCCTCCGACAACCGCCGCTCCCAGTCCCGGGCCTCAGACTGCTCCGCTGTGAAAACCTGACTGATGTCATAATAGGTGTTTAAACGTCTGTAATACGAAAACAGCAGGGAATCCCCCGCATCAGCCGCTCCGGTGAATAACTTTTCCGCCAGGGCATTCAGCAGGATCTGTCCCCGGTTCACCTCCATCAGCTCCAGAAAACCGCTGCCCTCCTCAAGACCGGCCGCCGACGCCTCCATCAGTATGATCTCTTCATTGATCACCTTGTCCAGAACCATTCTGCGGTGCACCAAATTGTCGTCTAAACGCGTACTGCCCAGAAATAGTGTATAGGCACGACTGAACCGTGAAACACTGACCTCAGCCCCCTCCATTTCAGCCAGAACAGCGTCACTCTGCCTCTCACACCCCCCGCCCAGCAGCAGTATCACAGACAAACTGACTGCACTGCGTCGGAATATGTGTAAATAAAGGCTGAAGGCCATTCCGTAGTCACTCACCTCTTAACGACTGAAATTTACGAATACATGCACCAAAATCAAGCGTTTTTAGTTATGATCTGAGTGAATAATCAGGTCCCTGTCCGATACACGGCAAAACTCTTTGCCGGCAGACTCAGCTCAGTGCCCTCAAGCTGCCCTTCACCCAGCATTTTTTCCCCGAGAACCAGCGACGGTTCATAGCGCGCGGCCTCTGTATGATCATTAAATACAACATATAAGGTCTCGCCCTCATAGCTCCGCGTAAAGGCAAAGCGCTCCGCGCCGCTCTCAACATCCACGAAGGCCACATCTCCACGGCTGATCACAGGATGGGCACGGCGAAAATGTATCAGGGTCTTCAGATACTCGAAAAATTCTCTGTTGAAGGCCACTGTGTCCGGCTTGCGTTCACTGCCGTCGGGCATGGCGCTTTCATCCTCGTACTCAAGATCCTCCCATATCATGGGTTTGCGCTCATCCGGATCATCCAAACCCCACATCCCGGTCTCTGTCCCGTAGTAGACAGCCGGAGCACCCCGGTACAGCATCTGAAAGGCAAGCAGGGTCTTCACCACCGCATATTCATCCTCTGTCGGTTTCCTCGGATCCAGTTTCTGCTCATGGCTGTAATTCCCGAAATGATCGATGTAATTGTCGGGATTGACGGCCACTGTGGCCAGTCTCTCCGTGTCATGGCTGTCAAAGTAATTCGGAAGACTGTGCAGGTAGGCGGGATGGTATTCCCTTTCAACAAACAGCAGTTTATCAATCATCTCCTCCGCTGTGATCTTCAGTTCACGGTTGACGAAAAACTGATAGGCCGCGTCCCCGAAACGGTAATTCATCACTGCGTCGAAACACTGGGGGCCGATATAGTCTCTGGCATTGAACATGACATTGTTCGTCCAGTCCTCCCACCAGACCTCACCCATCAGAAAAGCCTCCGGGTTGATGTCCCGGACATAGCTGCTGAACTCTTCCCAGAATGGAATCGGCACCATCTCCGCGACGTCCAGACGCCAGCCGTCAATGCCGTCGGACGGGTCCCCGTCTCCGTTCGGGTCCATCCAGCGGCGAACCGAATGAAAGATATAATCCTTCGCAGGCCCAACCAGATCTTCGCCCAGTTCACGGATCTCCGGAAGGGTTCGGGCTCCGTACCAGCAGGCATAGTCAAATTCGTTCTCCTCTGTAGCAGGATCATCAAAAGCAAGGATATTGTACCAGTCAAGATACTCTGAGGCCTGCTGCTTTTCCACAATATCCCTGAATGCCCAGAATTCAATACCCGTATGGTTGAAGACTCCGTCAATGATGATCTTCATATCCCGGCGGTGAACCTCCTCGATCAGTTCCAGAAACAGCCTGTCCGCTGCTGTCCAGGTCCAGGTCCCGGGATCATCCGCTTTCTCAGAGGCCATCAGCTGCAGGTCCTCCTCAGGATCCGGGCCGAAATTATTGTCTATGTGATGAAAGGAGCTGCCGTCGTATTTGTGGAGACTGGGTGATTCAAAGACCGGATTGAGATACAGGGCCGTCACTCCCAGTTCCTGAAGGTAGTCCAGCTTGTCCATGATACCCTGAAGATCTCCGCCGTATCGTCTTCTCTGGGCGTTGAAGTAGAACCCGCGCCCATTGGCTTCCTCCCAAGGCTGCAGACGGTACCAGTCAGAGGTCCAGGGTACAATGGCCCAGGCACTCTCATAATCAAAGGGCCAGCTGCCGATGGTATCCTCTATCTTCGGGTCATTGCCTCTGTCCCCGTTTGCAAAACGCTCAGGAAAGATCTGATACCAGACGGCATCCACCGCCCAGTCAGGATAAGCCGCCTTAAAACTGTCTGCCTTGTCTCTGCAGCCTGATGACAGCACGATGACTGCCGTCAGCAGGATCGCGGGATAATATCTGCCTTTCATACACTCCTCGATGTTTTGAATGTTCTCTCTGCCGGGAAGCTCCAGCTTAACGCAGTCCCTCCCTCAGCAGATTCGCTTCTAAAATTTTTTCATTTCCCTGATCGCTTCCGCGACAGCCTCCACCCGGTCAGTACTGAGAATATCCGCACCTTTGCGATAGAGGTCGCGGTATATCACGGCCCCCTCAGCTGCAGCCCTGTTATCCAGATTGTGCATTGTGCCGAGAATGCTGTATATGCCCTGTTCGTGTATCATGTCATAGACTGCAGCCTCGGGTTCACGCACACCTGTGAAGATCATCAGACGATCCGGCGGCACATCATAGCTGAACAGTGTTCTCAGACTTTCCACAGTGCCTGCACTTACACTCATCATCAGATGAGGTGCCAGATTGTGATAGCGCATCATATCCTCAAAACTGTACACGATCAGGATTACCCTGTCCTCCGCCCTGTTCTGCCGGATGACATTCAGGATATGGCTTGCCTCTACCTGTTTCAGGTCAAGTGTCAGATAAGCTCTGTCCTCTGCCCATTGCAGCACTTCCCCAAGCAGAGGAATACGCTCCGCTGTCAGAGCACCCGCCGGATCCAGCAGGTGCAGTGTCTGCAGTTCTGCAAGTGTCTTCTCGTGCAGCAGACCGCTGCCGTCTGTCGTGCGCTCAAGGGTTTTGTCGTGCATCAGGACCAGAAATCCATCGGCAGTGCTCCGCACATCGCACTCTATGATCGTGGCTCCCAGATCACTGGCTCTCTGAAAAGCTGCCAGAGAATTTTCCGGAAAGCCCTCCACCGGACTTCCCCGGTGTGCTGATATCAGCGGTGGACTGCCCTTCTCCCAGATAAAATGCCGGCGCAGGTCCTCTGCCCGGTCCTCTGCAGTCTCCTCTGCAAAAAATCCGCAGCCGGCTGTCAGACCCAGAATGAGAAGCAGCAGTACAGCTCCCCGCACCTTATGCAGCAGGGATTCCCCCTTGCTGATGTATCCTCCCTGTCCCCAGGACACGGACACCCCTCGCCTCTTTAAATCAGATCTCATCATTCAACCTGTCTGATAATTCACAGTGTTCATNAAAAGAAATTACAAAGAATGACTTCTGCGTGAAAGGAAAAGTGTGGAAGCTGTTTGCATTTAAGGCAGGGCTGTTTAAATTTCCCGACAGAAAAGGAGTTTGTTTGAAGATTCTGGGTATCAGTGCCTTCTATCACGACTCGGCAGCCGCTCTCCTCGTTGACGGAGACATCGTAGCCGCTGCCCAGGAGGAACGTTTCTCGCGGATCAAGCACGATCAGGATTTCCCCGCCCGTGCCGTCGACTACTGCCTGAGGGAAGCCGGCATTCGTTCCGCGGATCTGCATGCCGTCGTGTTTTATGACAAACCCTTTCTGAAATTTGAACGCCTTCTCTCCACTTATCTCCAGCATGCACCGATGGGACTTCCGTCTTTCTTAAAGTCAATGCCCCTCTGGATCAGGCAGAAGATATGGACCCGTTCACTCATTCAGGAAAAACTGCCGGAGTACAGCGGAAAGGTGTTCTTTTCCGGACATCACCACAGTCATGCCGCGTCTGCCTTTTACCCTTCCCCCTTCGAAAAAGCCGCGATCCTGACCGTGGACGGAGTCGGCGAGTGGACCACGACCAGTCTCTACGCTGCAGACGGACAACAGCTGAAAGTACTGCGCGAACTCCATTTTCCCCACAGCCTGGGCCTTCTCTATTCAGCATTTACCTACTACTGCGGTTTCAAAGTCAATTCAGGTGAATACAAACTCATGGGCCTGGCACCCTACGGTGAAGCCCGGTACAGAGATCTGATCCTGAAGGAACTCATAGACCTCAGGGAAGACGGCTCCTTTCGCCTCAATATGAAATATTTTAATTACAGCGTCGGCCTGACGATGACGAACCGCCGTTTTCACAGTCTCTTCGGGGCAGCTCCCAGACAACCCGAATCCCCCCTCGACATCTTTCACATGGACCTGGCCGCCAGCATTCAGTCCGTCACCGAAGAGGTCATGCTCAGAATGGCCCGGCATGCCCGGCAGCTCACCGGAATGGATAAACTCTGTCTTGCCGGCGGGGTCGCGCTCAACTGTGTGGCCAATGGGAAGATCCTCCGGGAAGGTATTTTTTCTGAGATCTGGATGCAGCCCGCCGCAGGTGATGCCGGCGGAGCCCTCGGAGCAGCTCTGGCCCTGGCCCATGACCATTTCAAAGAAAAAAGGAAGGCGGCAGAAAACAGTTTCACCGCTCAGAAAGGAAGCTATCTCGGTCCCTCCTACAGTGACCGGCAGATTGAAGCATTCCTCTCCAGTCAGAATATTCCCGCACGGCAGCTGAAACAGGATGAACTCCTCACNGAGGCCGCCGCTCTGCTCGCGGACGAAAAGGTTCTCGGATGGTTTCAGGGACGGATGGAATTCGGACCGCGGGCCCTGGGCAACCGCAGTATCCTCGGGGACGCCCGCTCCGCTTCAATGCAGAAGACCATGAACCTGAAGATCAAATTCCGCGAAAGCTTCCGCCCCTTCGCCCCCGCTGTGCTGGCTGAAAACGCTTCATCCCATTTTGAGCTTTCAGGCAGCAGCCCCTTCATGCTCCTTACCACGGCGGTCGCCCCTGAACAGGAACTTCCTGTGACTGAAGAAGGACGGGGTCTCGAAAAACTGAACATTGTCCGCAGCCGCATTCCCGCTGTGACCCATGTCGACAGGTCCGCCCGGGTCCAGACGGTCCACAGGGAAAGCAATCCCCTCTTTCATGCTCTGATCAGCCGCTTTAAGGACCTGACCGGAAGCCCGGTTCTGATCAATACCAGTTTCAATGTCCGCGGTGAACCCATCGTGGAAAACCCTGAACAGGCCTATGTATGCTTCATGAGAACCCACATGGATGCCCTGGTCCTGGGGAATTTTCTCCTCCTCAAATCGGATCAGCCGCCTCTTCAGGAAAACCCTCAGACGCAAGACTGGAGGCAAACCTTTGCTCTGGATTGACCTGAAAAGTTCTGTGGAACCGGCAATGCTCCGGCGTTTCGGTTTTGCCGGAGCCCTCTTTTTCCTCCTGCTGACTGCAGGCATCTACCTCCTCAGCGGCCGCTTGAACTGCCTCACGCTCACTCTGTCTCCCGCCTTCTTCTTCCCCGCCCTGATTCATCCTCCCGTTCTCAGTCCGGTCTACCGTCTGCTTAACTTTGTCTCTCATCTGATCGGAACCGTGATCAGCAGCCTCTTCCTCAGCCTCTTTTTTCTTCTTGTCCTCAGCTCAGTCCGGGCAGCCTATTCCCTTCTCGGAAAACGCTTTCTCCCCCCGGGACCCGATATGAAGCAAGGCAGCTACTGGATCGATATGTCTCTAGAGGAACAGGATGATATGGAAAAACAATATTAAATAAGGGTCTGCACATGAGTAAAATCTCCATTCTAAAGGAATTCTGGGAATTCACACGGGTCAGGAAGAAATATGTTCTGATGCCCATCGCTCTCTTCCTAATTCTCCTGGGACTTCTCATCGTTGTCACCGAAGGCTCTGCGATCGCTCCATTTATCTATTCCCTCTTCTGATCTTCTGGGACAGCGATACATGAATGAAGCAACATCAGACAGGCATCGCCTCTTTACCCTTGTTCTTGCCCTCATTCCCCTCCTTCTCCTGCTCTTCCTTGAACTCGGTCTGCGCCTCGCCGGTTACGGCAGTGATTATCCCCTCACCTATTCCCTGACAATCGAAAACTCGGATTATCTGCGACTCAACCGGTCCTTTCCCGGAAAATACTTCAGCAATGATCCCGGCGCCCCAGAATTCCGGGACAGGATCTTCCCGGCTGAAAAAGCTGAAAATACCCGCCGCATTATCGCCCTCGGCGGCAGTACAATGTTCGGCTTCCCCTACACCTACACTGTCAATATTCCTCAGATGACAGAATATATGCTCAATGTCCATCGGCCGGATCTGAAATGGGAGGTCATCTGCCTCGCCACTTCCGCTGTCAACAGCCACTCTATCCTGGATATCAGCAGACAGCTGTCTCCCCTCAAACCCGATGCCCTCATGATCTATGCCGGTCACAATGAATTCTACGGCGCCTATGGCAGCGGCTCAAGAATTCAGGCGCCCGGTGGCTCTGCTCTCGTCAGGATCAGTCTGAGACTGAAAGAATTCCGCATCTATCAGCTGATGCAGTCTCTTCTGTCCGCTTTAAAAAGAACATCCCCGGCTCCGAAGGGCTCCGCCACGCTCATGAGCCGCATTGTCGAGGATAAACATATCAGCTATGACTCAGAAAAACTCCGAAGCACTCACGATCAATTCCGACGAAACCTCGAATCCGTCGCTGAGATCACCCGGAAAAATGCCCTGCCCGTGACGATCGCAACCCTCAGTTCCAACCTGCGTGACCAGCCGCCCTTCATCAGTCTGCCCCCTGAGCTGGAGATGAAAAAACAAGCCCTGCTAAAAGATTTTGAAGCTCTTCTCTATCAGGACAGAGCCAGCACAAGCGCTGCAGATTATGCAGGTCAGGACCCCGTTCATCAGCCCTCTAATGCAGACCCGGCCCCCCCGACCGCAGTCTCCGACCCCCCCGGGCCCTCCCTGACAAAGCCATTCTGCAGAGCACATTCCATACCTGTCCCTTCAGCTTTCCACAGTTACCTGCAGGGCTTGGAACTGCTTCATTCAGGTCTTCCCGACAGCGCCTACAGATATTTTTCAGAAGCACGGGATCTGGATGCTCTCAGATTCAGGGCCGCATCCGATCTCAATGACATCATCCGCCGGCATGCCCTTGAGTACAGCTGGGATCTGGTGGATGTCGAAACCCTGTTTCGAAGCGTTGCAGAAGACAGCATTCCAGGAAATGATCTTTTTCTCGAACATCTGCACCCAAATATCCGCGGCAATTTTCTGATGTCCCGTGCCTTCTTTCAGTCATTGAACGATATTTTTCCCCTCCGGGACAGCGCGTCCTCCCCTGCCGTCGTCACAGGCCCTTCGGAAAAAGATTTCTTTGCAGCCTATCCCGTCACAGGCTTTGAAGAACGTGCCGGAGAACTGAGCATCCTCCAGCTTACCAGCGCCTGGCCCTTCAGCTACAGTGAGCAGCGCCCCGAACTCAGGGCCTCAACTCCGGATGAAAAGCTGATCATAGATTACCTTGAAGGCCGTCTGCCCTATGATTCAGCNCTTAAAAACTGGGCGGAGATCCGTNCCTCCGTGCCGGCTCCGCATGACCGGCTCGCTGCACTTCAGAGTCTCTATCTGGCAAATCCTCTCAACGATGCCCTCCTGGCAGAGATCATGGCTTACTTTGAGCAGCATGCTCAGACAGAGGAAGGGCTGAAATGGATTCAGCTCGCTGAACAGTATCGCCTCAGCTACCGCTCCCGCTATCTCAGCGGCATTTTCCTCTACCGCGCGAACCGTGTCGCCGAGGCTGAGACTGCCTTTGAGCAGGCCCTGGAATTGTACAGGCAGAGTTCCGTCAGAAACAGGGATTTCAGTGCCGAACTGCATTTCAACTATCTGACTGCCCTGGCCCTGCAGCAGAAGTACCCTCAGGCACTTGAGCATCTGGATGCCCTGTCCCCTGACCTGAAAAATGATGCCCGCATCCGCAGTCTGCGGCAGAAACTTATCACAGTCATCTCCTCCTGAAACGGGACAGATCCATGAGAAGCAGAAATTATCACGCCTTTATCTGGCATGCCTTCTTCCTTGCCCTGACAAGCACCTTCACTGAGATCAACACAGTGATCAGCGGCCTCCTGATGACAGCAGGGGGAAGCGCTCTGCACCTCGGATTCCTCACAGCGATCATGACCGGCATCCCTCCCCTGAGCAAGATCCTCTTCGCAGGATATATCTCAGGAAAACAGAGAAAACGACCCTATCTGCTCGTCGGGATCAACGCACGCATACTGGCCCTGGCTGTGATCGCCTGGATTCTCTTTGAGAACACGGCCAACCCCGACATAAGTTCCCCCCTCCTGATCCCCTTCGTCTTCGTTCTTATGTTCATTTTCGCTGTAGCGGGCTCCTTCGCCGGCATCTCCTATACCGACATCCTGGGAAAAAGTCTCAACGCCGGTGAAAGACGGCATTTTTTCGTTGTAAGACAGTATTTCCAAAGCGGCGGTATTCTGATCAGCGCCCTCATCGCCAGGCAGCTGATGCACCTGCTGCCCTATCCTATGAATTACGTCATTCTCTTTGCCGCAGCTTCCTTTATGCTGCTTGTCGCCTCAGGGGGCTTCTGGGCCCTGCAGGAACCCCTGCGTTCCGTTCATTCCGGCCGGAGACCCTCACTGCCCGCTCTGCTTCGCTCCATCCCCGCCCTCGTACGCAGCGACCGAAATCTCCTGAATTATATCATTCTCCAGAATATCAGCGGTGTCGGTATGATGCTCCTGCCTTTTTACATGGCTCTTGCCAGAGACCGATTCGGCCTCTCCGGCACCGATATAGGAAATTTTCTGCTGCTCCAGATCATCGGCTCTGTCCTCTCAGTCAAGATCTGGTCCATGGTCAACCACCGCGGCGGTTATAAAAGAATATTGAGCCTGTGCCTGCTTCTCAGCGCTGCCCTGCCCATCTACGCCTATCTGTCCTCCAGCCTCGGGCTCCTCGCCTTTGCACCCGTTTTCTTCTTCAGCGGCAGCATTATCAGCGCACGGCACATGAGCTTCGAAGCCGTCTTTATTGACATAACGGATGATCAGAACCGCGCCCTCTATGCCGGTATCGCAGGTGTCAGCAATATTGTCTCCGCTCTTATCCCCGTCTTCAGCGCGGTCCTCATCCTCAATCTCGGATTTCTGCCCGTGTTCACCGGCTCCGCCCTCCTCCTCCTCTGGGGCAGACGCGTCCTCTCCAGAATATCCCTCANCAGTGATTCAGCCTGATCCCCTGTCCTCTGGCAGTTTCCCCCCCATCATCCCCTGACTTTTTCCCTCATCTGCCGGCAGCCAAATACACATTTCTTTAGCGATTCCGGGCTATTTCCCTTGAGTAATTTGTTTACTGTGCCTAAACTTAAGGCTGGGAATAACATGCACAGAACAGAGGAAGACAGAATGACATTTGAACTGGAGACCATGGATCAGACGGAAAAGCTCAGCCTCTTCAGACGCCTGAAAGAAGAGAGAAATGCAGTGGTTCTTGCCCATTTTTATCAGGATCCGCTGATTCAGGATATAGCCGATGTGCTCGGCGACAGTCTCATGCTGTCCCAGGCAGCAAAAAAGACCGATGCTGATGTGATCCTTTTCTGCGGAGTTCATTTCATGGCTGAGACCGCAAAGATCCTCAACCCCGGGAAAACAGTGATTCTCCCCGATCTGCAGGCCGGCTGTTCCCTCAGCGAATCCGCCGACCCCCTCCTCTTCAGACAGTGGGTCGAGCAGCACAGCGACCACGTGGTCGTCAGCTATATCAACAGTTCTGCCGAGATCAAGGCCATGAGTGATATCATCTGCACTTCCTCCAATGCTGTGAAGGTGGTCAGCAGTATCCCGCCTGAAAAAAAGATCTGTTTTGCACCGGATAAATATCTCGGAAGCTATGTAGCCAGAGAAACCGGCCGTGATATGGTCCTCTGGGACGGAGCCTGCATGGTCCATGAAAGCTTCAGTACAGAAGCCCTCGACCTGCTCATCAAAGATCATCCCGCTGCCGAAGTCCTTGTTCATCCCGAATGCCCTCAGCCCATTATCGACCGGGCTGATTTCGTCGGCAGCACCCACGCCATCAAGACCAGGGCAAAGAACAGCTCCGCTGAAACCTTTATTGTGGTGACAGAAAGCGGGATGCTCCACAGTATGCGAAGGGAAATGCCGCAGAAAAGTTTTATTCCGGTCCCCAGCCTGGACGGATGCGCATGCAACGAATGTCCCCACATGCGAAAAAACACGCTGGACAAAATGATTCTAGCCCTTCAGAATCTCAGTCCCGCCATAGAAATTGAAGAAAGCGTCCGGCTCAAAGCTCTGTCTGCCGTGGAACGCATGCTCGCTGTCAGTTGAAACTGTAACTCCGGAGGACATAAATGCGCTGGTATCCGCAGATCAACACACTGGATCCGGCCCTGATCCGGCAGAAACTCACATCATTCTATGATGAGGATATGCCGGCAGGCGATCCCTCGTCCCGCCTCCTGAGAGACCTGGCCACAGAACCTGTCAGTGCATCCTTCACTGCCCGTTCCACACTGATCTTTGCAGGAGCCGCCGTGCTGAAAGAAGCTTTCAGCGCCGACTGCAGCCTTCAGCTCAATGTCCGGGACGGGCAGGACGCCCTTCCCGGGCAGGTCCTCGCGACGGTCCGTGGACCGGTCCATGAACTGCTGAGCAGAGAACGCGTCGTTCTGAATCTGCTGCAGCGGCTCAGCGCTACGGCCACTCTCACTCAGCAGTACGTACAGGCTGCCCAAGGTGATTTTCTCATCCTGGACACCCGTAAATGTACACCCGGCCTCCGCCTTCTGGAAAAATACGCCGTACGCTGCGGCGGCGGCAGCAACCACCGTATGAACCTCAGCAGCGGCATCATGCTGAAAGACAATCATCTCGCTGCAGGCATCCCCATCTCACTGATCATGAAAAATGCCCGTAGAGATAACCCGGATCTGCTATTGGAAGTGGAAGTCGACAGGCCGGATCAGCTCCCGGACATTCTCGACTCCGGACCTGATGCCCTCCTTCTCGACAATATGTCTCCAGACACCATTAAAATCTGTGTCGAAATCATACGCCGTCATCCCGGGGGAGGAGAAATATTCATCGAAGCCAGCGGCGGTATCGGCCTGCAGCAGATTCCCCTGCTCATCGGAAGCGGAATCAACGCGGTCTCCGTCGGAGCTTTGACACACTCCGCTCCCTCCGTGGACATCGCCCTCGATGTCTCTCCGGCTCACGAGTTATTTAAATAAGTTTTAATTTCCCCCGCCGGTCCTCATTCCCCGGCAGCACACAAAGATCCTTCAGCCCTTGATCAATTCGGCAAATTCGCTGAGGATCATCGCCGTGGCACCCCACACCACCTGCCCCTGAAGATGAAAATACGGGATCTGCCGACGGCTGTTTCCATCAATTTTCACCGTCTCAGGAGCCAGCAGCTCCGATAAAGGCACATCAAAGACCTCGTCNACCTCTAAAGTATCGGGTACATAGGAAAATTTGCTGTTGCAGTAGGCAGCAAAGGGATGCACGATGTGGCCGGATACCGGAATCGGCAGCGGACTGAGAGCCCCGATGAGGGTCAGTGCCTCTTCCGGAACTCCGATTTCCTCCCGTGATTCCCTGAATGCGGTAGCCAGCAGACTTTCCCTCCCCTCCTGCCTGCCCCCCGGCAGACTGATCTGCCCGCTGTGCCGGTCTCCCTCCGCCACGCTCCGGCGGATCAGTGGAAAAACAAGCCCGCCGTCCTTTTCTATCAGACAGATGAGCACTGCCGCCGGCGAGAGGTCCTCTTCATGGGGAACGCTGCCCCTGAACGACGGCATCATCCTCCGCTGAGCCTCCCATCCCGGCAGACCGCTCTCCTCCACCCGGCGGAAACAAGCCTCCACCGACTGTATATCAGGAACACGCTTTCCCGTCAAAACCTAGCCTGATGTCTCAAAATTTTTTATAAAGACTGATTGCTCTTTATGCCCATGTTCGGAAATATGCAGCCCATGATGTCCTCTTCATCGTACAGAGACTGAAGATTGATCTTAGACAGCGTCTCCTTCAGACTGTCCTGTATCCCGCGCCACATAATCTGCGTATTGCAGTTCCCGCTTTTTCTGCAAACCCCCGGATCCACCAGACATTTGTATATCCCCAGCTGACCCTCCACGGCCTCCACAATGTCCAGGACCGTGATATTCTCAACCTCTTTCAGAAGCCGGATTCCACCCGTGAGACCCCGCTGACTCTTCACAATCCCCGCCCTCGCCAGACTCGCAAAGATCTTCCGCAGGAAGGGCTCCGGTATATGTGTCTGCTGCGCAACCTCCCCAATATGCGTTCTCCCCTTGTCCTTCAGATTCATCGACAGCTGCAGTACCGCACGAATACTGTAACTTCCCTTTTTTGTCACATAGAACATGTTCGCCTCACTGCTCGTTTTTTTTTACTGTTTGCCAAATCTCTTCCAATTCCTCTATGCTGAATTCAGAAAAATTCCTTCCGCTCGTCAAAATCTGCTCCTCCAGAAGACGGAAACGCCCGCTGAACTTATTGTTGGCCTTACGCAGCGCCTCATCAGGATTGATCCGCATCCAGCGGCAGAGATTCACAATGCTGAACAGTATGTCCCCCATCTCATCCATCATCTCTTCCCGATCCCCGCCTTCACGCGCAGCCTCAAGCTCTCCGATCTCCTCCCGGATCTTGTCCAGAACACCTTCAGAACTGTTCCAGTCAAAACCTCTCGCCGCTGCCTTCTCCTGTATCCTGTAACTCCGGTGTAAAGTCGGCAGCGATACAGGTATACCGTCCAGTGTGTATTTCCGCCCCTCCCGCAGTTTCTGCTGCTCCCAGCGACGATTCAATTCCTCCTCACCACTGTATTCCGCATCCCCGAATACATGCGGATGCCGGCTCACCAATTTGTCGGAAATACTGTCTAAACTCCCGGAAATCGTGAATTCACCCTTCTCCTCCGCCAGCACTCCCTGAAAGACCAGGTGCAAAAAGAGGTCGCCCAGCTCCTTTTTTCTCTCCTCATGATCGTCCCTGTCCAAACTGTCTACATATTCATGCAGCTCCTCCACCAGATAAGGGACCAGACTCTCCGCCGTCTGCTGACGGTCCCAGGGACAGCCCTCGTCTGAGCGAAGATGTTTCACTATCTCAATAAGTCTGTCAAATGCATCCATTTCAGACAAAAGATACAGTTTTTATCTTATTAAAACAAATATATTTAAGTCACAATTCAATATTTCTAAAATTTTCCGGCACGCACCATATCGTCCGATGCTCAGATCTGACGGCGTACCCGGATTCTGGTGATACGTCTTTTGACCATGTTTTCAACGAAAAACTCATACTGCCCGAAGAAACAGCGGTCATGCCGCTTTGGTATCCGGCCGAGACTCTCCATGACAAAGCCGCCCAGAGTGTCATAATTCCTTTCCTCCGGCCACTCTGTATCCAGGACTTCAGACACATCCTCAATATTCATTCCTGCGTCCACCAGCAGTTCATCTGCAGTGATCCAGTGAAGGCTGTTCTCCTCCTGATCCTTTTCATCCTGTATCTCCCCGAGGATTTCTTCCAAAACATCCTCCAGGGTAATCAGTCCGCCGGTCCCCCCGTACTCATCCACCACGATGGCGATCTTCGTCTTTTTCTGCTGAAATTCCTTCAGCAGAAGATTGATGCTCTTGTTTTCCGGAACATAGAGAACGGGCCTCAGCAGACTCCGTGTTTCCGGAAGTTTTTCCGGATCGCTATCCAGAAAACGGAGCAGGTCCTTTTCAAAGATAAATCCCCGCATATTATCCAGGTCTCCTTCATAGACCGGATAACGGCTGTAGGTATTGGTTTTCATCAGATTCATGATATGTGCAAGAGGCAGATTCACATCGACGGCCACCATGTCCGTCCGCGGAATCATGACTTCCCGCGCAGTCGTTTCACTGAAACGGACAAGACTTTTGATCATGTCCTTTTCCTTTTCAAGGATGGCGCCTTTCTGTTCACCGAGTTCCACCAGTGTATAAAAATCCTGTTCACTGGCAATCAGCTGTTCCTTCGTGACCCCCAGCAGGCGGGCAGACCATTCCGTCAGATGGTAGAATACTTCCGTGATGGGTTTGAGCAGCAGGAAGATGCCCTTGACGAGAGAACTAATTCTCAGACTGTAGGATCCCGGGTGACGAATGGCCAGGACTTTGGGCACGATCTCCCCGAAAACCAGGATCGTGAAGGAGACAGCCACCACCTCCAGAAGCAGGACCGCCAGCTGTGACAGTCCATAGAATACGGCAATGTCATGAGCAAGGGAGGCGGACAGGACACCGAGGCTGATATTGACAACGGTGTTTCCGGTGACAATCGTAATCAGCAGCCGCCTCGGAAGGTCCAGAAGACTGAGGACACGCCGGGCCGACGAGGATCCGCTGCGCTTTTTTTCCTCCATTTCCCGTCTGTTCAGCGAAAAAAATGCCGTCTCACTGCTGCTGAAAAAGGCACTGAGCAGGATAAAAAGAACAAAAAGGCCTATCTTCAGATAAAGATCATCCATTAAAAATCCAGAGCACCCAGATACTTGTCCTCCATTCGGGTCATCTCATCCTTATCCTCCGCGGTGAGATCATCATAACCCAGCAGATGTAAAATACCGTGTATCACGATACGTGCGCATTCATTGCGGTAGGATGTTCCAAATTTGCGGGCATTGCGGGCAATATCCTTCGGCGAAATATAGATCTCCCCCTCCAGAAGGTCTTCGCTTCTGTCCATGGGGAAGCTGATAACATCCGTGTAGGCATCCTCTGCAAAATATTCCCGTTTCATATCCCGCAGTTCGTCCCTGCTCAGGCAGATGATGCGGATCTCAGACTGCGGCACAGCATGTTCAGCAAGCAGCCGGTCACTGATCTGCTGCAGCTCCTCCTCCTGCAGAGGGAAATCCAGATTTTCCGGATTAAAAAACTCTGTTTTACCGGGCATTTCTCGCCTCCCCTTTTTTATCACCCGGATAGGCGACCCGGACATGGTACATGCCTGTCAGAATAGGCACCACGGCCTCCTTGATCCGCTCTATCTCGGCAAGGGTCAGCGGGCACTGGTCCAGCTGATGACCCGCAAGCCGATTGTTGAACAGCTTGCTGATCATTTCCCGAATATTCTCATGTGTGGGCTTTTTAATTGACCGCACCGCGGCTTCCAGCGCCTCCACCAGCATGAGAATGCCCGTTTCCCTTGTCATGGGCGTGGGTCCGTGGTACTTGAAGTCACTCTCATCCACACTTTCAGGATTTTCCGCCTGCTTCAGGGCCATGTCATAAAAATAAGCCACCGTGGTGGTCCCGTGATGAGTCGGAATGAAATCGGTGATGATCTTCGGCAAAGCATACTTTTCGGCCAGCTCAAGCCCTTCGCGAACATGGTTGATGACCACCTTGGCCGCCATGTGCGGTTTGAGCATATTCAGCTTATTCTCACCCCTCTGATTCTCAATGAAATATTCCGCCTTGCTGATCTTTCCGATATCGTGGTAATAGGCGCCGACCCTCGCAAGGAGGCTGTTTGCACCGATGGCCTCTGCGGCGGCTTCCGCCAGATTGCCCACCATGACCGAGTGGTGATAGGTACCGGGCGCTTTAATGGCCAGTTCCTTCAGAACAGGACGGTTGAGGTCGGAAAGCTCCAGAAGGGTCATGTCCGTCGTCATGTCATAGACTTTCTCAAAGAGGATCACCAGACTGTAGGTGGACAGAATACTTGCAATGGTATTCAGAACGGCATAGTAAAGCAGCTGGAGAATGTCAGTCAGCCCTGTGTATTTGGGCAGTTCAATGGCAAGAACGGTCAGAACATAGGCGGCAAAGACCCACAGTATGGCCAGAAAGATCTGATCCCGGGTCCTGAGACGCCGGAAAACAATGATTCCAATGATGACAGGCAGACTGTGGACCAGGATAAACTGAAAATGATTGCCCAGGATATAGGCGAGGATCAGCAGTTCGATCAGTGAGGCGATAAAGGCCACATGGGAACCGAAAAAGACCGTGAGCAGCAGGGCTGCCATCACGATAGGCACTGTCACCGGGGGAAATTTACTGATTCCCACCAGCAGAAAGGCCACGGACAGGACCAGCAGCATGATCAGCAGAATAAGGGACAGGCGCTTCAGATCCCGCATCAGCTCCCGGTCATAGATGTAGAGGAAGAGAATAAAGATACTCAGCAGAATGGTCATGATGATATAGTCACCGGAAAACTTGATCAGGTAACGCCAGCCGAAATCCTGACTGAATCGCTGATTAGTGACATAATTCAGTGAGTAGAGCTTCTGATAGATGTCCGGCGTGATACGGGTGTTGGCATCAACGATCTTTTCATCCTTGAGAACCTTCCCCTGTACAATGGGAATGCGTCCGGTCACATCGTCCTGCCGCCGTGTACTGCGCTCGCGGTCGAAGATCAGATTGGCCTTGATGAATCGGGGTACCATCAGGCTGATCAGCTGACGTTTGTCCAGATTGTAGTCCGGGAAAAGTCCGGTGAGCTGATTGACCAGCGTGGCGCCAGCCTCAGACAGGTCGAAAATGGCTGTCTTGCTGACAATGATCTCTTCACCGCTCTGACTGAGGGCGATCCTGTTGCTGGGTATCTCCGTTTTAGGAATGTCACTGATGCCGTTCTCATACACTGACACCGTCAGCTTCAGGATATTCTTTTCCAGTTCAGTGATATTCATGGCCCTCTGCCCGTCGGCGCTGCGGTAGAGTTCACGCCAGGGGGCCTCGCGGATATTAATGTTCAGCTGTGTGTTGATATTGGACACGCTTTCCTCATAGGCGATGCTGTCTGCCCGGACCTCCTTTACAAGGGCGGGGTACTGATCAGCGGAATAGCGGAAGAGGCTTCGGTTGCGGCGGCTGCGCTCCAGCTGACTGAATTTCTGCTCGACACTGCGCACCAGCTGAAAAAAGAAGGAAATGGATTCCGACTGCTGACTGATGACGCTCTGATCCACATTGAACACCACCGGTGTGGTGGCGAGAACACTCTCTTTTTCCTTCTGTATCTGTTCCTCGGGTTTGAGGATATCAAAATCAAAGGGGGCGATGACCGTCTGCCGGATCAGATCACCGACCTGATAATTGTAGAGCTGACTTCGGTCCCTGGGAACCATGAGGGTGGCAAGGAAAACAAATACGACAAGCATGCCCCAGTAGAGAACACGGTTGAGGACCTCGGGGTTTTTCTTAGGGCTTTTCATACATGTCCTGTTCTGATCAGTATCTGATAATGTTGGCGCCCCAGGTGAAGCCTGAGCCGAAGGACACGGTCACAATGAGATCCCCGCGCTGAAAAAGTCCTTCGCTGAGAGCTTCCGTGAAGGCGATCGGAATGGTGGCGGCCGTAGTATTTCCGTATCGGTGAATGTTGGAATAGACAGTTTCAGAAGGCAGACGCAGCATGCGGGCCACCATTTCTGTGATCCTGGCATTGGCCTGGTGGGGAATGACCAGTTTCACATCTTCCAATGCCAGCTGATTGCGCTCGAGGACTTCGCGGACGACCTGCGGCATGCGGGTGGTGGCATTTTTAAAGACAACTTTGCCGTTCATGCTGGGGAACGTCCGGCCTGCCTCAATATCCTCTGTGGAAATCCTTCCTTTCTTCAGGCTGCTCGGGCTCTCGATCCAGAGCAGATCCATGTACTCACCGTCGCTGTGAAGGACGGAGTCGATGATATCACTGTCTCCCGATTCACTGGCTGAAAGGATAAAGGCTCCGGCTCCGTCTCCGAAAAGAACCGCCGTATCACGGCCCCGGGTGCTCAGATCCAGGCCCGTACTCTGAAGTTCACTGCCCACCAGCAGGATATGTCTGTATTTGCCGCTCTTGATCAGAGCATCCGCCATTTCCAGACCGTAGACAAAACCGCTGCACTGCTGTCTGATATCATAGGCTGGAATATGGCCCAGCTCCATCTTCCTCTGGATGATGACCCCGATTCCGGGGATAAAATAATCCGGACTCAGGGTGGCGGCGATAATGCAGTCGATATCCTCTTTGACCATCCCTGCAGCTGCCAGGGCCTGTTCTGCCGCCTTTACAGCCATTCCGCTGGCTCCGCCGTCCTCTTCCGAGGCAAAATGCCGTTCAGAGATACCGCTGCGCTCCTGTATCCAGGTGTCGCTGGTATCCATGACCTTCTCCAGATCGAAATTGGTCACTGTATTTTCCGGAACATAAAATCCATGGCCGCTGATACGTGTCCTGATCACTGCTGTTCTCCGCTGTTTAGGTCCAAACCCTTTTCACTGGGCTTGAAATCCCTGATTATCAATTGAATATTTTCCTGTCCGTTCCAGCGGTTCAGCTGCGGGACAAAGGCCAGATCCATGGTCTTTGACTGGGCCAGGACTTCTTCAAATCTGTCCGCCATATTCCAGGCAATGCATTCCAGACCCTGTCCGCTGCCGCTGTCGCTGATACGGAATTTTATATGATTGTTCCCAAGGGTACGCAGTGAATGGGGCTGCACAGCAGTGATGGAGAATTTCGGTCTCTGATTCCCCGGGCCGAAGGGCTGCATCTTCCGCAGAAGGCGGATCAAATCCATATCCACCTGCGGTATGGCCACATCACAGTCCAGCCTGATCTTGGGCTCCAGCATCTCCTCACTGAGCAGTGAATCGCTGTAGATATTGATCGCCTCTTCGAAATCGGGAATATTGTCTTCCCGTATTGTAAGCCCGGCCGCCATGATATGACCGCCGAAGGTCTCGAGATATTCACTGTTCCTGTGCAGAGCCTCGTATAGATCAAATCCGCTCACACTGCGACCGCTGCCTTTACCGAGACCGTCGTTTATTGTGATAAGGATGATCGGTCGGTTGTAGAGTTCCTTCAGTTTGCTGCAGACAATGCCGATCACTCCGCTGTGCCATTTGTCATCCGCCAGAACAATCACCTTGGGAATACTGCCCTGATATTTATAGTTGATATGATCAATCGCTTCGTCCATCACCGTCTTTTCAATATCCCTGCGCCGATTGTTCTCCTCGTCCAGGATGGAGGAATACTCCCGTGCAATGGACAGATCCTCAGTCGTCAGGAGTTTAACCGCCCGGCTGGCATGACCCATGCGCCCGACGGCGTTCAGCCTCGGTGCGAGAATAAAGACGATCTCCGTCACCCCTATATCCCTGCTGTGAAGTCGGGATATCTTGATCAGCTCGTTGAGACCCGTTCTCTGATGCCGGTTGATCAGCTCCAGACCCATGGATACCATCTGACGGTTCTCACCGGTAATGCTCACCATGTCGGCAGCTGTTCCCATTGCCACCAGATCCAGATAGATATTGGCCTCCGAGGCATCCCGACCGCTGTGGATGAGGTAAGCCTGAATCAACTTGAATGCTACTCCGGCACCGCAGAGATCCTTGAAGGGATAACTGTCGTCCTCCCTTTTGGCATTGACAACAGCCGCCGCCTTCGGCAGTTCAGCTGACGGTTTGTGATGATCTGTCACCACAGTGTCTATTCCCAGGGAATTTGCCAGTTCGATCTCTTCAAAACTGGTGATGCCGCAGTCACAGGTAATGATCAGGGTCACTCCCTGACTCCGCGCATAGTCAATGCCGCTGCGACTCAGCCCGTAGCCGTCTCTTTCCCTGTCAGGGATATAGTACTGAAGATCCTTCAGATACTCTCGGAAAAAAAGATAGAGCACCGACGCGGACGTGATGCCGTCCACATCATAGTCTCCGTAGATCAGGACTTTCTCTCCCCTGGAAACGGCTTCCTCAACACGGCGAACCGCCTTGCCCATGTCATTTAAGAGAAAAGGATCGTGGAAATCCACTATTTCAGGTGAAAAATAGGTTTCAATGGCATCAGGACTGTCCAATCCCCTCGAAAGAAGAATAAAACTGTGCAGATAAGGCAAGGCCAGCCTGCGGCTGTGTTCCAGGACCTGGTCCTGGTCGATTTGGGTGTAGATCCAGCGCATGAAATAACTGCCAGAGCCGTCAATAAGCCGAATTCTGTAGGATCCGCCCTGCGGCGAACCTGACGATCATCTGTCTGGGCCTGTCCTTTCAGACAGACTCGAGCTACTACCAAAGGGCACGGTTCGAGCAAAACCACTGTCCCTTTATTTGTATTGCTCCGGAAGGGGTTTACCCTGCCTCCGGCGTTGCCGCGGGAGCGGTAGGCTTTTACCCTGCCTTTTCACCTGTATCTCTGTCAGCAAGCTGATGGATAGTTTATTTTCTGCGGCACTTTCCGATCATCACTGATCCCCCCTGTTAGGGGGCTTCCTGCTCTGCGGAGTTCGGACTTTCCTCCCTGCACTGAATACAGGGCGATCGTCTTTCGAGCTCTGGCAAATCTCCTATTTTTCAAATATCTTCATTCTTGCATGAAATATATAAATCTGCCGCAGACATCACAAAAGATTATTTTACTGCCTTTCTGAATCTCTACACGCTTCTGGGGAATGATCCGGTTATGGCAGCCGCTGCAGGCCTCCCGAAGCATGGGCACCACTGCAACCCCCTTCCGGGCCCGGCGAACCCTGTCGTAGGATGACAGATACTTGCGCGGGATCTCTCCCGCCGTGCCGTCCCTTCGAGTCTCAAGTTCGGCTTTTGCCTTCCGTGTGCTCTCCACCATTTCCGTCAGATTTTTCTGAGCACCCTCAAGCTTTTCTTTCAGTTCACCGATGTTCGCCTCGCTGACCTTGATCTTTTCCTCCAGCTCCTCAACGAGCGCCTCGGAATTCAGAATGGCCTCTTCAGACGAATTGATCTCATTCTTGGCATAGTCGATTTCCGCCGTCAGCGCATCATATTCCCGATTGGTCGTCACCAGATACAGCTGCTCCTGGTATTTCTCCAGCTTGGCCCGGTAGTCTACTATATGTCCGTTCTTCTGGTGGATCAGGGTCTGGTTCTCACTGCTCTTTTCTGTATACTCCCGGATCTGCGTCTCTTCCAGGGCAATCTCAGCATTGAGCCCGTTCACGATTTCCGGAAGATCCCCCATCTTCCGCTGTATCTCATTGAGTTGATCATCGATTTCCTGAAGNCTGATCAGATCTTCCAGAATTTTCAGCATACTGTTTCCCCTGGGTTTTTTTTAGATATTAAAAAACTGCACCGTTTCCGGTGCAGTTTTGAGTCATTTATTTCTTGGTAATGCTTAGGCTGACAGTGCGAGATGAACGTTTTTGTCATCGTATCCTTATTGTTTTAAAATATACCACCATAGCGAGTAAATTTGGCAATAATACCTGCCAATGTCAAACGATTATTTATTTCTTCTCTAGAGAAGGCCCCCGAGCCTCTGTCCAAGCGAATGTCAGCCCAGAAAAAGCCGGATGAGACGGTCCTTAAGCCTGGAATATGGCGCATAACGGATCGGAATATCCGGAAAGCTGTAATTCCGGACCACTGAACGTGTGTGAGAAAAAGTGTCAAAACTGTATTTGCCCCGATAGGCCCCCATACCGCTCTGCCCCACACCTCCGAAGGGAAGCCGGTGATTGGCAATCTGCGTCAGTGTCTCATTGATTCCGAGGGCCCCGCTGCTCGTCTCTTTGATAAATCTCCTTCGATGCGAGGCTCGGCGGCTGAAAAGATAGATCGCCAGCGCTTTTGGGCGTGTATTGATATCCCGGATCACCGAGCTGATATCGTCAAAGGGAATGACCGGCAGCAGCGGTCCGAATATTTCCTCCTGCATGACGGGGGAATCCGGGTCCGGAGATCTGAGGAACACCGGTTCGAAATACAGTGAAGCCCGGTCTGTCCTGCCGCCGCGGATCAGCTCCTGTCCTTTCAGATAGCCTTGCAGTCGGTCAAAATGCCGTTCATTGATGATCCTGGGATAGGGGTGCGCCTGTTCATGCTCGCCGAACACTGCCTCGATGATCTTCTCCGCCTTTTCCAGAAATTCATCCATAACCTTTCTGTGAATATACAGATGGTCCGGTGCAATACAGGTCTGTCCCGCATTGGTGAATTTCCCCCAGACGATCCGGCGCGCCGCAATGTCCAGATCGGCACTTTCGTCCACGATCACCGGACTCTTGCCTCCCAGTTCCAGTGTCACCGGGGTCAGATGCTCAGCCGCTGCCTTCATGACGATACGGCCGACCTGTGGATTTCCAGTGTAGAATATGTGATCAAAGGACATCTTCAGCAGTTCCTCGGCAGCTTCTTTATCTCCCAATACTACTGCAACATGCTCTCTGTCGAAAAGCTCCTCAGCCATTTCCGCAATAAGCTGCCCCACAGCCGGTGCCATTTCACTGGGCTTCACAATAACCGTGTTCCCGGCACTCACAGCTCCCACCAGAGGCTTGACACTGAGCAGAAAAGGATAATTCCAGGGTGCAATGATCAGTACCTTGCCGTAGGGTTCGGCCACCGTCGCAGCCGTTGCCGGCAGACTGGCAAGGGCCGGCAGGACATATCGCGGCCCCGCCCAGGATCTCAGGTGCCGGATATGCAGTCTCAATTCCTCCAGGACCAGCCCGATCTCCGTCAGATAAGACTCTGTACTGCTTTTTCCCAGGTCGGTCCAGAGCGCATCACTGATCCGCTTCTCATTGTCACTGATCCACTGTCGTAGCTTTCTGAGGGACTGCTTCCTGAACGATAAATCCGCCGTCCTTCGGCTCATCTCAAAAGCCCTCTGGGCAGCATGAATCTCTTTCACTGTCTCAAGTCCGGGTAACATACTCATTGTGAAGCCTTTTTATCAGGTATAGCGTCCATGATGTATTCAGAAAGAGCCGTAATACTTAAACTGGGATTCACACCCAGATTCACTGGAATCGTGCTGCCGTCGGCAATATAGAGCCCGGGGTAGCCATGCACCTCGCCGTTCAGTCCGCAGACACTGTCTTCCTCACGAGTCCCCATGACTGCCCCGCCGAGGATGTGGGCCGTACTGCTCACATTGAAAAGGACTTCTGTCCATGCACTCTGCGGCTGCCCCCCGATCTTCTCCGCCATGCGACGGGCTGTCTCATTCGCAATCGGGATATAACCCGGTGTCCTCTCTGCACCCGGAGCCGTCTCAGAATTCAGAGAACGGCCGCCCAGACGCCACCAGCGGCGGCGCCAGCGAAAACGGATATGATTGTCCAGGGTCTGCATCACCAGCAGAATCGACGACCGTGCCCCCCAGCGCCAGGGTATCAGTCCCCCCGCAAAACGCAGAGGATGCCTCAGAATATTCCCAAGCAGCAGCACAAACCTCGGCACCCGCTCCGATGCATCCGTCAACAGGGTCAACAGAGTTCCCATGACATCACTGCCCCTGTTATACCGCACAACCTCTATATGTGTATCCCCGTCCGGATAGATTCCGCTTGTAATTGCAATATTGTCACTGTACTCTGCCTCGGGATCATCAGCCCTGACATTGAGGATCGCCTCAGAATTGGTTCTCACCCGGTCACCCAGTGCCGCAGATAGATCCGGCAGCCAGCCTCGTGTCCTGCATTTCAGCAGCAGTTTCACCGTCCCCATCACTCCGCCGCTGAAAACCACCCGGTCCGCCTCCAGGATTTTCCTCCCGCGCAGCAGCCCCGTGCTTTTCCTGGCAAGCAGACGGTAGCCGCCCTTCTCCCCCTTTTCCACGCGGTCCACCCGGTGTTCCGTCAGAACATGAAGCCCCTTCGCCTCCGCCAGATAAAGATAATTCCTGTCCAGCGTGTTCTTGGCATTCTCCGGACAACCGATCATGCAGGCAGCACAGAATGTGCAGCCCTTTCTGTCAGGTCCCTCACCCCCGAAAAAGGGATCCTTCGCTTCAACCCCCGGGCCCTCACCGAAATAAACACCTACATCATTGACATGAAAACTGTCCTCACCCGTCATTTCCAACCCCACTTCCCTGAGGAGCTTGTCCGCCTTCCCGAGACTCGCTGCTGGGACTGCCCCCAGCATCCGTTTTGCCTTTTCATAATAAGGCATAATCGTCTCTTTCCAGGCCCCCTGTCCCCAGCCCGGATCCTCAAGCACCCGATCCGGCGGAACCAGCAGGTTGTTGGCATAGACCAGACTGCCGCCGCCATAACCCGCACCATGCAGGATAAAAGCATGCCGCAGCAGTGTCAGACACTGTATCCCGTACATGCCGATGGCCGGCATCCAGAGATATTTCCGCAGATTCCAGTTCGTCCTGGGAAAATCCTCCGGCCGGTATCGCCTGCCTTTCTCCACAAGCAGCACCCGATAACCCTTTTCAACCAGCCTCAGCGCAGAGACCGAGCCGCCGAAACCGCTGCCGATGACGATAAAATCATAGTGATTATCCATGTCTGACATGGAAGAGATATTAACAGAATTCCTCTCTCATGGCAACATCTTTAACTGCCTGCAGTCTCAACGGAGGGCAGATGCGGATCAGTCGTAAAAACGCTTGCGCCATTCGATCTTGTGTTCCGCCAGAAGACGCCGTATCGCACGTGTATCACGATAGCCCAGCCCCACAGGCAGCCGCTGCAGCGTAATTCCTGCCATAAATGCATCACTCTCCCCGAAGGCCAGATGAAATCCCGGTTCCCAGTCCCGGATTCGAATCAGACCAGGATAGGCATTGAGACGAATATTAAAAAAACGAGGACCCGTGACAATGGCAGAGAAAAGCAGACTTTTTTCACGGTCATAGAACAGACCCATCTCATAATCTATTTCCGGAAGCATGACCCGGCTCAATTCTGTCCGCGTCTCGATCAGCCTGTTAACCCCTGCCCCTGCTCCGAATGACCAGCTTGCATCAGAATCCCTCCGGCTGGTCCAGCTGTAACCCAGAATCACATCTACCCCGAAATAGCTGAACAGTGCCCGGCCCTTTTCCTCATTCAGGTAGTACCTGGCCATCCACTGCTGTCCCGTGTTCTCCAGATAGCGGCTGAATGGATCATAATAGGGCTGCAGTGACCAGTCACTCAGATGCAGGGTTCCGCTCATAAAACGGTTGAAGGCAGGCCAGGAGTACAGGGCGATACCCAGCGGATTGAAAATGTACAGATCACTGATGGGGTCCACGTTCGCTCCGCTCCAGTATTCGTTCTCAACCAGCTCATTGACGAAGTGATAGCTGTATGAGACCAACAGAGAACGGAGATGAGGCCATGATTTGCCGTGGTACTGATAATATTCTGCGAGTTTCTTGTACTTCATCCCGTTGCCGATGGCATGCAGAGCGAAGTTGGGAGCAAACTGCGCCTTTTTCACCTCCGTGGACAGGTTGCCGATCTCTCTTTCAATAAAGGCATCCACCCCGTAGTCCTCAATAGCCTGCAGCGGATGCAGGAGGTTCCAGGATACGTTTTCAAAGCTGTGTCCCCAGGGATGGGCGAAGATATCCTTGTCATGTACACCGTTGCGCATGATGTCAAAGGAACCGTTGATCCATACCCAGTAGGGATCGAAGAGCGATTCACTGCCGTAACGAATGTCAGGCCGAAGGTAATAGTAGTTCACTCCGGAACCTGCATCCCCCGATGCTGTCTCCGCTGAGAGATAAAAATATCCTGAATACAGCAGAATAAGACCGATCAGCTGCAGCGACCGCTGTGCCGCGACAAAGCAAAGGCCTCGTCTCTGCCCTCTCCCCTGTTCTGTACCGTCTATTCTTACGATCTGACTGTCTGTATCTGTTTCCGATCAGCCGATGTTGATGCGGAAGTATTCATAACTTCGGTAGCTGTTCTGCCAGTTCTCAAATTCATGTACCACCTCCACCCGCTCAGACAGAGCGCTGACACTGCCTGACTGCCGATGACCGGTCACGTATTGATAACCGCGTTTGCTTAAAAAATTAATGTACATCTTTCCCAGCACCTGATGATAGTTCTGACGCCTGTAGCGGGGCAGAATGAGTTCATACTGTGTGTAGACTGTGCTGCCGTCTCCCCAGTGTTTGTCACATTTGACCCAGCTTTCCTTGTTGAACTGCTCCAGAGGAACCCCTATGATGCAGGCAACAGGTCTCCCGTTCAGTCGCGCGAGGACCGGGAAGGTCTTCGGATAATTGAACAGCTGACGGATATTTGCCGGACTGAACTGACTGTTATGCTGCAGCTCAGGATATTCTCTGGATATGCTGAGAACTGACTGTGTGTCTACGTCGTCCAGACTTTTAATCAGTTCGATCTGAAAACCGGGACCGCTGGCGGCAAGAACCTCCACCTGAGAACTCTTGTCAAAGGCGAACAGATTTTCATTTCGAAGCTGTGTCATGATCAGCCGTTGGGAAGAAGGCCGAACTGGGCGATCTTCTGGTCGTAGCGACCCCGGGTTTCGTGGTCGCTCAGCACCGTGTTTGCATAATAAATCATTCGAAAGTACCTCGCAGTGGAACTGTCCCCCGTGATATCCGGATGAAAAAGAAAGGCAAGCTTACGAAAAGATTTCTTCACCTCCGCTACACTGGCAGAATTGTGGATCTCCAGAACATCGTAAAGCGTGATCATCTCCTTCCCGAGATCCTGCAGTTTTCTGTCGTAGCGACGTCTCATCTCCGTATCCCTGAGAACAGAGTAGGCATAATAGCAGAGACGAAATTCACGGGTCGTATCCCCCTCGGGGTTCAGGTCAGGATGCAGTTCCTTGGACTTGTCACGGAACGCCTTCTTGATCATTTCTGCATCCGCTGTGTGATGCACGCCAAGCACTTCATACAAGGTTTTCATCGCAGCCCTGTGTTCAACATGTTGAATAAAATATCGAAAAATTTAGGTTTTTGCTATCGAATTCTATCACCCTGTTAAAAGAAAAGGTCCTGCGCAGAGAATGTGCAGGACCCTTTGTGATCTATCTATACAGTGCTTGGGAAGGAGAGGGAAACGTCCCCTACTTTGGCTGTCCACCGCCGGAGGACCCGGCCTCTGATGACATGCCGCCGCAGCCTTCACTCTCCGCAGACGCCTTTTTGGCCTTGCTGTGATCGCCACAGCCCGCGGAAGCACCGGCCTCGGACTTCGGAACAGCTTCTGCATTGCTGCAGCCGTCACAACCCTCGGCGGAATGCGCACAGCCGGCACTTGCCGAGCTCATCTCAACAGCCGCCGACTTTTCTCCGCAGCCGCCTGCAGATGCCGCCTTCTCCTTTGCCTCCCCACCGCAGTTGTCTGCAGCCAGGAAGGATGCCATTCCCAGCATCATAATAAATACAAAGCTTTTCTTCATATTGTTCTCCATTTTGTCATATTTGTGTATTCTATGACTTTTTCCGGTTTATGTCAATCCTTTTTCAAGCGCATCGGTTCCAGGGTCATGCCGCAGCCTTCACACACACCGGGACTGTCCTGACGTACATGGGAATGGGCCTCCATCGGACAGCCGTAGAATTCCATCTTCTCTTCTGTGGTCACCACCGCAGCGACCAGTTCCATCCCGCATTCGGAACAGCTTCCTGCCTCACTGCTGTGAATGTGTCTGTGACTGTCCATCGGGCAGCTGTAGTAGATCAGCCGTTCACTGTCTGCGGACATCTGCTGAGGACTTGGATCCGCCTTCTCGTTTTTTTTCTCACCGCCGCAGGCACTGAAAGCCGTCAGGGCTGCCAGGCTTGCCAGTATCAGGTTCAGATGCAGTCGTTTCATCATGTTCTCCTTTCGTGTTTGAACATTTATTTATTCATTGACTCTTCTAACTTTTTCATCTCTATAATCTTTCTTTTCAGGGCATATTCCTCCACACTTGCATAGAGCAGAGGAACCACAAAGGTTGTGAGGATCGCAAAGACCATTCCGCCGAAGGAGGGGATGGCCATCGGCACCATGATATCACTGCCGCGCCCCACCGATGAAAGGACGGGCAGCAGAGCCAGAATGGTCGTGGCAGAGGTCATCATTGCAGGCCGGATGCGCCGGCTGCCTGCCTGCACCACCGCTTCACGAACTTCCTCAATACTCTCCGGTCTTTTACGGTCCAGGCTCTGCCTGATGTATGTGCTGATCAGGACTCCGTCATCCGTCGCAATACCGAACAGTGCCAGAAACCCGACCCATACGGCGACTGACAGGTTCACTGGAGAGATCTGAAACAGTGTCTGCAGATTCACATCCCAGAGTTCCACATTCATAAACCAGGGCTGGGCATAGAGCCACAGCATGACAAAGGCACCGCTCCAGGCCACGAGGATTCCACTGAAAATGATGAAGGTGACGGATATCCTGCGGAACTGCATATAGATCAGCAGGAAGATCAGCAGCAGCGCCAGGGGCAGAATGATCCGCAGCCGGTTCATGGCCCGGACCTGATTCTCCCAGGATCCGGCAAATCGGTAACTGACTGAGGGCGGCAGCGACCAGTCCCCGTTATCCAGGAGCCGCTGCAGATGATCCCTGACCTGTTCTACTGCCTCCAGCTCTGCAAAACTGTCCTTCCGGTCGAAGAGAACATAGTTGACAAGAAAACCGTCTTCACTCCGGATCATCTGAGGCCCCTTGACATACTCTATCTCTGCCAGCTGCCCCAAGGGTACCGGCGTGCCGTCAGGCATCGAGATAAGGAGGGACTCAAGCGCTTCCATACTGTCCCGGAAGTCACGCATATATCTGACAGTCAGGGCATAGCGCTCCCTGTCCTCAAAAACCGTACTCACTTCCCTGCCGCCGATCGCTGTCTGCATCAGTTCCTGCACATACTGCATGGAAGCACCGTAGCTGCCGAGGGCGGAGCGGTCCACTCTGATCTCCAGATAGGGCTTCCCCACGGGTCTGTCGGCAAAGACTGCAGAACTTTTTACCGCAGGCAGGGACCTAATCAGATCTTCAATCTGCAGGCTGACCTTCTCAATGGTCTCCAGATCCTGCCCGTAGACTTTGATGCCCATCGGTGCCCGCATTCCGCTCTGCAGCATCACAATTCGGGCGCTGATCGGCTGCAGCATAGGGGCTGAGGTCGTTCCGGGAATGTCGGCAGCCTTTACCAGCTCATCCCAGATATCATTCGCTGTCCGGATATGATCGCGCCACTGCCGGAACGGCTGTCCCTTCCGGTCCGGAATCAGCTCACCTGCCTCATCTCTTAGAAACTGCCCCTCCCCGTCCACTGCAAAACGTATCCTGCGGCCCTGGGCATCGACGATGTATTCTGAGCTGTAATTGACCACTGTCTCGATCATCGACAGGGGAGCGGGATCCAATGCTGAATCCGCGCGGCCGGCCTTACCCACCGCAGTCTCCACCTCCGGTACTGAGGCCAGTGCCATATCTATAAACCTCAGCACCTCAGCACTTTCCTCAACTCCCGCGTGAGGCATGGTTGTGGGCATATAAAGGAAGGAGCCCTCATCCAGAGGAGGCATAAATTCCCGACCCATCCCCGGAAACAGATGAACCAGAGACTGAAAGGGTCTGCCTGACTTCAGGCCATCCGGCAGCAGGGCTCCCATCTTATCAGCACCAAGCCACACCGTCATGCCGGTCAGCAGCAGCAGTCCCGGCAGCGACAGGACCAGCCCTTTATGCTCCAGCCCCCACCTGAGTAGACGGGGATACACCCTGGTGAACCCCATCAGCCCGCCCATGATCACAGCGATGAGCGCCGATGTAAATATCAGATTTGCCATCACGCTGCGGTCATAGCCCAGGGGAGCCCATCTGGATGCCAGCAGCCAGAGCATGAGCCCCACCGCGGCAAAATTAACTGTATAACGAAGTGTCTTCTTTCCAATCCTGAAAAATAAGAAGCTCTGCCTTCCTTTTGACTCCCTGCCCATTAGTAGGGCTGCCAGAGCCGGCAGAACGGTGAGGGTCAACAGGATCGATGCAATCAGGGCAAAGGTCTTGGTATAGGCCAGCGGTTTAAAAAGCTTTCCCTCCGCAGCTTCCATTGTAAACACAGGAAGGAAGGAGATCACCGTGGTTAAGACAGCAGTAAGAATCGCGGAACCCACTTCAGAAGCCGCACGGAAAAGCAGTTCAATTCTGGAATCCCCGGCTTGGGATTCCTCGAGATGTCGCAGCATGTTCTCTGTCAGCACGATACCCATGTCCACGATGGTTCCGATCGCAATGGCAATACCGGAGAGTGCCACAATATTCGCATCCACCTTCAGCAGTTTCATGGCAATAAAAACCATCAGCACCGTCACCGGAAGCAGGGTGGAAACAAGGATGGATACCCGCAGGTTCATCACCATCAGAAGCACCACGATCACCGTGATCAGGATCTCGTCTCTCAAAGCATGATTCAAAGTACCCAGCGTTTCATGGATCAGACCGGAGCGATCGTAAAACGGAACAATATTCACTTGTGAAACACGTCCGTCCTCCAGTGTCCTCGATGGAAGACCTGCCTGAATGTCAGCAATTTTTGCCTTCAGACCCTCGATGACCTCCATGGGATTTTCACCGTAACGGACGACCGCCACACCTCCCACCGCTTCGACGCCCTCCCTGTCCAGAATTCCACGCCGAAGTCCCGGGCCCAGAGTGATATTTGCCACATCCTTCAGGTAGACCGGCATGTGGTCTCTCATCTTCAATACGATGAATTCCAGGTCCTCCAGAGATCGGATGAATCCAAGTCCCCTCACCACATATTCCACCCTGTTTATCTCCACCGTGCGGGCTCCGGTATCCAAATTGCCGGCCTTCACAGCCCGGTATATATCGCTGAGGCTCACGCCCTGTTCACGCATGGCCTGAGGGTCTACCTCCACCTGATACTCTTTCTGGAAGCCGCCGATGCCCGAAACTTCCGCAACCCCCGGCACGCTCTGAAGAGCATATCTCACATAATAATCCTGTATCGTTCTAAGCTCATGCAGATCCCAGCCGCCAAGCCTCTCGCCGTCCTCATCCAGACCTTCCAGCGTATACCAGAAGACCTGTCCCAGGGATGTGGCATCCGGACCCAGGGAAGGAGCAATCCCCTCAGGCAGAGTCCCGGGAGGCAGACTGTTCAGTTTTTCCAGAATGCGGGTCCGGCTTTCATAGAAATCCGCCCGGTCATCGAAGATCACATAAATACTGCTCAGACCGAACATGGATATGGAGCGAACACTCCTCACATGTTTCATACCCAGCAGCGCAGTGGTCAGCGGATAACTGATCTGATCCTCGACATCCTTCGGCGACCGGCCCGGCCAGGCACTGAAAATGATCTGCTGATTCTCTCCGATATCCGGGATGGCATCCACCGGAACAGGNTCGCGCTGCAGACCNCCGAAATCCCAGGCAAAAGGAGCTGTCAGAAGACCCCAGCCCAGCATCAGAACCAGAACGGCCATCACCGGGACCGGATTTTTCATGCTCCAGGCAATGATCCTGTCTATTATTCCCATGGAACCCTTCATGGCTGAACCGCCTCTGCATCAATACCACGATAGACCTGACGTATCTCTCCGCAGCGCCGCATCACAGCACCGAAGTAAGGATTGTCTATCTGTTCACTGCTCTGCAGCCAGCTCGCTCCCCGGTTGTCAAAGGCCATCGGACAGTATGCCTCATAAAGGGGCTCCTGCCCCCCATGTCCCAGCCTGCGCTGCAGTTCCAGCAGCGCCTGACTGACCCTATCAAAATCCTCTCTTATCCCTTCGATCTTCACTCTCTGCCATCGCCCATAGTCACTGGCCTCACTGATTGCCTGCAGCTGTTCATCAAGGAAGGTCCTGACTTCATTATCCATCGAAAGACCGGCGAACGCTTCGCCCTCCGCGATCTGTCTGAGGCTCCGGACCGCTCGCCTGCTTCCTGCCTCATCATCCGATGCCAGAGCACTCTGCAGCTCCAGGTAAGCTCCGAACAGCGCCTGGGCAGCCCCGGCATATCCGGCCGGCATATTCAGCCTCAGTCCTGAGACACCTTCTTCAATCCCGGAAAATCTGTCAGAATGTCCCGCTGAAGCCTCCGACAGCTGATCTCCTGAACTCCCTTCCGCCCCGCTGCTGTCTCTTCGCTCCGTCTTCAGTGATTCTCCATCATTCATCATGCTTTTCATACCGGCGATCTGCATTGCACTGTCAATCTTGAAACTGCCCCGGGTCACCACCCTTTCGCCTTCGCGTAAACCGCTCAGAACGATGGTCCCCTCTTCTGTTCTTGGTCCGACCGTGATCTCCCGGAGACTGAAAATATGTTCTCCTTCCTCCATGGCATGAATATAGACAAGGGCTCTTTTTCCCGTCATCAGCACAGCCGATGAAGGAATGACGAGAGGATCAGGCTCCCCAAGGAGATCACCCGCACTGCCCGCCGTTGAGGCTGTCTCTTTTTCCTTGTTTTCAGGGATCTGACCAGGTCCATCCCGCAGATATCACAGTACCCCGGAACCGGCCTGACAATTTCCGGATGCATTGAGCAGATGTATCCACCCCTGTCCGGCTCTCTGATACTGCCGTCAGATGCCAGGTCCGCCTTCAGCACGGCACGGATAAACATGCCCGGTTTCAGACGGCCCTCTGAGTTATCAAGATTCACCCTGACATCCACAGTCCTGCGAGCGTCATCCAGCTGAGGATCAATGAAGTCAATGCGCCCCATGAACCGTTCTCCCGGCAGACTCTCCACTCTGATCTCCACTTCCTGACCGAGATGCAGAGCGGACAGCTGCTGCTCATAGGCACCCAGAACGGCCCAGACTCTGGACAGGTCCGCTACTGTGTAGATCGCTGAACCCTCCCTGACATAGTCGCCTTCCGATGCCTTTTTTTCAATGACCACTCCGCTGATGGGACTGTAAAGGGTCATAAGCTCTTTCGCTCGACCGGAGTCGAGGATATCCTGTATCTGTCGGTCAGTGATACCCAGCAGCCGCAGTTTCTCCTCTGCTGCAGATACAGTAGCTCTGACGGCGGGTCTTCCCAGGGCAGCGCTCACGCCCTCCTGCTGCGCAGATGCCAGAATCAGTTCCTCCTGTGCTGCATACAGTCTCGGACTGTAGATTTCCACCAGATGTTCTCCGGCATTTACCCGGATTCCGCTGAAATCCACATAAAGACGCTCCAGCCGCCCTTCCACCCGGGACGCAATCCGTTTGACCCTGCTCTCATCCAGTTCCACCTTGCCCGACAGCTCAATATGCCGCTGCACTGCTTTGCGGATAACCCGCGTCGTGTGGACAGAGGCCTGTTCAACGGCGGCCTGACTTAGACGGAGTGAACCCGAGCTGCGGTCGTTTCCATGACTTTCAAGGGGGATGAGATCCATGAAACAAATNGGACACTGCCCGAATTCCGGCAGCTTGATCTGAGGGTGCATGGAACAGGTCCAGGANCCCTGATGCTCAACTGCTGCTTCTGAATGNCCCACTGAGACAGACCCNGCGGTCCCGGTCCTGCCGATCATCCAGCCAGCGGCAAAGATCAGTAGGGCCGTGATGATATATTTCTTCTGTTTTTCCTGCCGGAACACCGCAGCTGCGGCCTTGAGTATTTCCCTCATCCATCCTCTGCGATCTGTTGAATCGGTTGTATTTTTCATTTCTCAACTCCCGTCAGTTTATCAATACCGGCATAGAGCAGGTACACCTGCCCCAGCAGTTCCTCAAATTCCATCCGATAGCGGAACAGTCTGCGCTGAGCCTCAAGAAAACGGAAATAATCATTTTCTTCGGCAATATATGCCTTCTCCGATGCGTTGAGCAGTTCTTCTGACCGGGGGAGCAGCGCCTCCTGATAGAGCCTCACACTCTGAAGTGCACTTCCCAGTTCGCTGTACCGGGCTTCCAGTTCCGCCAGAAGCCGGTTCTCTGTGTCCTGCTGCAGGGCCTGCTTTTCACGATGGAGGAGGACCGCAGAGTCAGCCCTGTCCCTGAGCCGCTTCCAGTGCAGTGGAACCTGCAGACCGACCATGACCATGATCGGATCCTGACCGCTGCCCTCCACAGGCTGTCCATTCATACTCTTTTTTCCACCGATGATGTAGTCCAGGCCTACATTCAGATCCGGATACCTGTTCAGATTGCTTTTCTCAGCAACAGATGCACTCATCTCAGCTGCGGCGGCAGCAGCCTGCAGTCCCGGATTCCCGCGCCGCAGAGCCTCCGCTGTCTCAAGTGGATCCGCCAAGCTGAATACCGGAACTAGAGAATCAGCCGACGGCGGATCTTCCCCGCCCTCACTGTTCAGATAGGCCCTGAATTCCGCATCAATGCCGGGCAGACCGGCTCTCAGGCGCTGNAGCCGATCCTCCAGGGCCAGCCTCTCCAGCTGAATGTCGATCAGGTCAGGATGCAGACCCTGCCCGCTGCTGTAGCGCCGTAGCTGCAGCTGCTCCTGCCTGCGCGCCAGCTCAAGAAAAGACCGGGTCCAGTGAATCTTTCTGTTTAAAACATACTTCCGAACCCACAGGCTGCGGATCCCGTAGAGAAGTTCCGATCTCTGACCCCGGTACCGGGCCTCCGCCAGCTCTGCTGCCGCCTCTGCTGCCTCGGCATCCAGTGCCCTCTTCCCAAACCATGGAAGTCGCTGGGTCAGACTCACTTTTCCCTGCTGCGGACCGGTGGCTGTCTCAACAGGTACCGGAAACAGTCCCATCGCAACCGTCGGGTCCGGCAGTGCATCTGCTCTTTCAGCCTCCCTGCTCATCGCCTGCAGCCGCTCTGCAGAGGCCCTCAGCGCAGCATTGCCCTCCACCGCCNCCGCAAAAAAGCTCTGCAGCTCAGACGGCCAGACGGAATCCGCTGCATAACCGTACNCCGCCTCAACCCCTTNAGCCCTATCCCCTCCGCTGACAGTCCCTTCACTGCCCTCCATCTCTCCCGGATAAAGAAACAGACACGTCAAAAGAAGAGCCGACACTCTGACAGCTCCACTGCCCGGCATCCGGCGCATTCCCGCAAAATGTTTTATTCTGAACATTGCACATAACTCCTGATTTTTTCAAAAGCACAAATTTCCCGAAAAAGACAGACCTGTCTCCAGGCCTATGTGCTTACTAAATCAGAAGTGACAAAAAGATAATGTGTAAATCGTTTTCATGGGCGGGCGGAGAAGATCTGTCTTTCAGAATGCAGACCTGCTGATCTGCTATGTCTCCACGATTGAAGTCAGCATCCCCTGAATGTACAGGTCCGTTCTCCGGCAGCGGCTCATCATTCAGATAATGATTCACCGGCGCAGAGGGTAGGATCAGAACCAGTGGATGGGCCTCCGCCTTCATTGCAGGGCAGGCTTCATCCATCCCTTCCGAACTGCAGATACATGAGGGATTCCTGAGACTGCAGTTCTCACCGCAGCCCTCCCCTTCGGCAAAGACAAAACTCAGAGGCGCACTCAGATACATGAGCATCCACATCAGCAGAATGCCGGCACTGCGGTATTTCAGAGACCCGTCCATTACTGAAACCTATGGATATTCACCGGACTTGTCAATAAATATGATAATTCCTATCCGAATAGTTTACACGACAGCCTCAATGGCGGAGAAAACAGATTGCAGCCACGACAGAAGGCCGGTATGCTAAATCTCTTGCCATCCCCCTCACCGCTTGTTATAATTCCTCCCTGTTTTCAAACAAAAAGGAGAAAGAAAAATGCTGAATACAAACAGACGATTCCTGATTCCCCTGGCAGCGGCCCTGCTGCTCAGTCTAATGATCCCCGTCCAGCCTCTTGAGGCCCACTGTCAGATTCCCTGCGGCATCTACGATGACCACATGCGTGTAAAAGGCATGCTTGAAGACGCGGCGACAGTCGAAAAAAGCGTGAAACTGATTCAGGATCTGGCGGGAAAAAGTGATGTCCAGAGCGTACAGCAGACAGTTCGCTGGGTCATGAACAAGGAAGAACATGCTCAGAAGATCATTGCCACCATTTCAGATTATTTCCTGACCCAGAGGGTTAAAAGCTCACAGCCTGATTATCTTGAACGCCTGAAACGCCATCACACGGTCATCACAGCGGCCATGAGCGCCAAGCAGACGGCGGACATGAATTCAGTCCAGGCCCTGAAAAAAGCCATTGAGGACTTGAAAGAGTATTATCCGGAACACGAGCACTGAGACTCTAATTCCCCTCCAGATGTTCAGACAGGACGGCACACAGCCGTTCTGTCTCCTCCACGACGGCTGCCCCCAGTTTATTCAGCTCTGCACCGCTTCCACTAGCTGCCAGGTTTTCCTCCACTCTGATGCATACCCTGTTCAGTAACGCTGCACCAATGTTGGCTGAAGCACCTTTCAGGGTGTGAGCCTGCTTTTTAAGCAGCTCTATGTTCTGCATATCTATACTTTCCTTAATATTTTTTGCCTGCCGGGGAAAATCCGCCAGTGCCCACTCCGCCATATTGTTCAGCAGATCTTCGTCATTGAGCATCCGCTGCAGAACCACTTCCCTCTCCCAGATCTGATCCGCTGCACTTTCCCGCTTCTCCTCACCGTGCTGTTCCAGGACGTCTTCAGGTTCCAGGACGATGGTCATCACCTTATCCGGAATCCAGCTCAGCAGTTTTTCTACAATATTATTGACCGAAACCGGCTTACTCACATAATCATCCATTCCGGCCATGAGGCACTTTTCACGATCACCTTCCATCGCGTGGGCTGTCATAGCCACAATAGGTGTCCTGTTCCAACCCTGATCATTTTCCAGAACCCGGATGCGCAGGGTTGCTTCAAATCCATCCATCTCGGGCATCTGAACATCCATGAATACGAGATCGAACCTTGACTCCTGAATCATCTGCAGCGCTTTTCCACCGTCCTGGGCAATAAAGGCTTCCGCCCCGATCTTTGCGATCATACCCTCCACGACCTGCTGGTTGATAATATTGTCCTCCGCAACCAGAATGCGCACTCCTCGGGCAAAGTCAGAAAGTGAAGTACTGTTCTTAAAAGCCGGTGAATAACGGCGTATAAGCTGCCTTGCAGGATCATCACTGTCCAGCAGGAGGTCGAGAACTGCATTCTGCAGCACCCTGCTCTTTAAAGGCAGAGACATGAAGCTGTGCTTCACACCGATGTTCTGCAGATCAGAACTGTCGAGATCCTTGATGATCAGCAGCGGTATGCCCCCATTTACATTTACGCCAGAGTCCGGAATTCCGTCCTCATTAAACTGATTCCTCGAAAGTATCAGCAGATCCGCGGCGTCTGATGATTTTCTCCGCCCGGCTCGGGTCTTTTTCACATCTTCAGTCTCTGTGCAAACGGCCATTCCCCAGTTGCTGAGTATTTCCGACAGTACCTGCAGCGTTTCACCACTGAAACCTCTTATCTCGACTTTCCGACCTTTGAGCACCTGGATAGGCATCACAGCCAGTTCTCGGTCATTCTGCAGCTCAAATTCCAGTTCAAACCAGAATTCACTTCCCTCACCCTGAGTACTCTCAACCCCGATCTCTCCGCCCATCAGATCCACCAGCTCCCGGGAAATCGCCAGACCCAGACCGGTTCCTCCGAATTTTCGTGTCATCGACGCATCTACCTGCGTGAATTTTCTGAACAGCCGGTCCTTTTTATCCTCCGCGATTCCGATCCCGGTGTCTCTGATGCTGAAACGAAGTCCGGCCCTGCCTTCTCTGCTGTAGAACTGACGAGCCCGAACACTGATAGATCCCTTCTCGGTGAACTTAACGGCATTCCCCGTAAGATTCGTAAGGATCTGCCGCAGCCTGCCCGGATCACCTAGCAGCTGAACCGGCGTGTCAGAAGCAATGCTGCATACAAGCTCCAATCCCTTAGACCGAGCCTGCAGTCCCACTGAGGATGAAAGATCATCCATCACATCCCGAAGATCAAATTCCAGACTCTCAAGATCCAGCTTCTTTGCCTCGATCTTTGAAAAATCCAGAATATCATTGATGAGGTTGAGAAGGTTTTCTCCACTGCTTTTCACAGCCCGTGCAAATCGAAGCTGATTGCTGTCCAGCTCTGTGTCCATTAGCAGAGAGGTCATGCCGATCACTCCGTTCATGGGAGTCCGGATCTCATGGCTCATATTGGCCAGAAATTCACTTTTTGCCCTGTTCGCCGTCTCCGCCTGTACCGCCATCTCATTGGCCTGCATGATCGCTTTCTCCAGCTCCTGATTGGTCCTGATCAGGTCCTCCTCAGCTCGTTTCTGCTTGGAGTTGTCCATGCGAATACCGAACATTGTCAAAGGTTTGCCCTCTTCATCCCACTGACTGACCCTGCCCCTCTCCACAATCCAAAGCCAGGATCCATTCCGGTGCCGCACCCTCAGTTCCGCCTCAAACAAGGATTCCTGACCACGGAAATGTCTGTTCATCTGATCCATAGCCTGCCGATAGTCATCGGGATGAATCATGCTCCGAAGCTTCTCTATCGTCATCGGCTCCAGTTCCTCACGACTGTGTCCCGTGATCTCAGCCCAGCGATTGTTAAAGGCCGTCTCACCGGTCTTTATGTTCCACTCCCAGATCCCTGTATTGGTTCCCTCGATCACATTGCCTAAACGCTCACGCTCGGCATTCAGATTCTGTTCAGCCAGCTTCTGATCACTGATGTCCACCATGACCGATAAAAAGAGCTGCTTCCCCTGACTGGATATGGTCTCTCCGCTGAACAGTCCAATGCGCTCCTCACCGCTCCGGCGGCGAATACGTATTTCCTGGTTTCTGACCCGCCCCAGTGTCTTGATCATACGGTTGAAATACGCTGCCTGCTCTTCGTCCGGGAAAAAAGCGATGTCCATCGGAGATCTGCCGATCACCTCCTGTCTCTGATAACCCGTGTTCTCCAGAAAGGCCTCGTTCACATCCACAAAGAGATTCGCCGGTATCGAGGTGACAGCCATCAGCGCAGGATTGGCACTGAACATTCGCTCAAATCTCTGCTGAGCTTCCATTTGTGTACTGAGGTCCTTCGAAACCGAGAACAGAACGTCCATCCCGTTCCATTTGCCGGTCCAGAATCGAGTCTCAACCGGCACGGCAGACCCATCTTTCCGCAAAAACGGCAGCGGACAGTCACTGCGTACCTGTTCCAGTACCTCGGCAAAAATCTTCAGCGCCTCATCCCTGTCCTCGGTCCGGTAAAGGTCCTCCAGCCTCATTACAGGCAGTTCCTTTTCCGAGTATCCTAGCAGCTCACTGACCCGCCTGTTCGTGTAGAGTATGCGGCCCTTCAGGTCGTACACTTGCACCATATCTGTCATGGATTCAAAGAAATTGCGGAAATTACTCTCACTCTCCTCCAGCGCCTGCAGCGTCCTGTGACGGTGTATCGCACCACTGAACAGCTCCGCCAGCACTTTCAGCATCATGATCTGCTCCCTCGACCAGAATCGCATGGTCCGGATCGACTCCAGACCCAGATATGCAATGAAGACCCCCTTGACATCGGTCAGGGGAAGAAAGACCGCCGATCGCGTATTCCTCCGCACAAACATCGCCCGTTCCTTCGGACTTCCAATATCCCTGGCCGTGGAAATATTCACCGGCTTGCCCAGCTCAAGCTGCTTCATCAGCCAGGGCACCTCTTCGGGATCCAGATCTGAACCCTCACTCTGCATGATCGGACGCTGACCTCTGCTGAACCACTCATGCGTCATCCGCATCCTCTTCCGCTCACCAGTGAACTCCACCAGATAACTGCGGTCTACTTCGAAAAAATTTCCCAGCCTCTGCAGAGAACTGTCCAGCAGCGAAGTGTAATCTCCTTTACCACTGTTGATAAAGGCCGATGAGAGTTCCGCAACCAGTTTCTGCAGCTCCCGCTGAAAGTTCAATTCGGTCTGTACCCTCGTCTGCTCCGTCGTATTCTCAAACACAATGGCAACCCTGTAGGGTCCCGCAGAATAGATATTCGCACTGAAAAATCGGTTCAGAGGCTTGAAGTAATCGTTGATGACTAATTTGCCGCCCTCTCCCCGGGCCTTTTCAAAAATATCCATATTAGCCGAAAAGTTGAAATCACCTCCCAGTTCACGCCATGTCCTGCCCAGTACCTGTGAACTTTTCAGACCGCTTTGCACCTCAAAGGCAGGGTTGACATCTATCGCCCTTGCATCGATAATACTGTCACTGTCATCCAGGACCAGATCGAAGATGATGATCCCGCTGATCGCGTTGTCTAAGAGCAGCCTTGACCTGTAGGCGTCTTCTTTCAGATCTTTCTGATAGCGCCGCATTGACAGAAAATATTTCCACAGCATGAGAAGAAGCACTGTCATCAGTAAATAGATGAACAGGCTGCTGATCAAAAGAACTCTCGGCGCATCACCAGGCAGAATATAGCCGCTGTCTCCGCTGTAGCCCTGAAGAGCAGACATATTACTCCAGTGAACAAGCGAAAAGTGCCCGATCATAAAAACAATCAAAACCAGCAGCAGAAGAAGCGGCGGCAGCAGCTCAGGATATTCCCGCCTCCCTCTCAGCACTCTGTCGATCAGCTTCCGGATGTTTCGTTCTCCTTCCTTTTCTTCTCCTCATCTTCCCTGTACTTCTCATAATAATCAGGAAATTCCTTCTGCATACAGTTCGGGCAGATACTGTGACTGAATTTTGCCTCGCTGTGCTCGGAGATGAAGATCTCCAGCTGGTCCCAGTAACCTGAATCATTGCGAATCTTCTTGCAGTAACTGCAGATCGGAAGAATGCCCTCAAGCGTCTGTATGTGTTCCAGCGCGTTCTCCAGTTTGATGACCTTGTCCTCCAGAGCGTCCTGCAGCTCCACCATTCGCTCAGCCACCCGTATCCGCGCCCTCAGTTCACCGATGTCCACCGGCTTGACAAGATAGTCATTGGCACCGCTGTCCAGACCCGTGATCACATCCTCCTTGTTGCCCTTGGAAGTGATAATAATGAAATATTTGTTCTCCCCTCCTCGGCTCTCTCTGACGGACCTCACTACATCAAGACCGTCCAGCTCCGGCATCATCCAGTCCAGTATCGCCAACTGCGGTGAATCCTTTTCCCGCAGAATGTCCAGCGCCTCCTGACCGTTCGGAGCCTCGTAGATCTCGTGTCCCTGCGACTTTAATGCAGATACAAGTATGTTCCTCGATAGAAAGTCATCTTCAGCAATTAAAATTTTCATATTCAGGTCCTTTCATCGTGTTCTCAAGCTCGCTTAAGAAAATAATTGTCCAGAACTTAACCCAGTCTTTATCCCAGGTCAAGCTCTCTGACCTTTTCAAGCAATTTACTCTTTTCAATCGGCTTGACAAGATAAGCATCCGCCAGATTCTTAAAAGCAGTGCTGATGTTCTTCATTCCACCCAGTGCCGTGGTCATGATAATCTTGCATCCCTCAGAACTCACGATCCCCCGCTCCATTTCCAGAGCGCGAATCTTCCGCAGTGCTTCCTGCCCGTCCATCTCGGGCATCATGATGTCCATACAGACCAGATCATAGGGCTCGCCGCTCTCCAGATTTTTCTCAATCACCTCCAGCGCCTCCCTGCCGTTGATGGCTATATGCGTCGGGCCCAGTTCCTTCAGCATCTCCTGCATCATCATCCGACTGGTGAAATCATCCTCTACAATCAGTGTTTTCATTCTTCTATCCCCTACTCCTTCAGTGAATTCCTGTATTCAATCATACTGTCAACCAGCAGAACAAAGGCCTGATCAAATTCGCCGATAAGGGACAGGCAGCTGTCCAGTGAACCCTTGGCCGCCGCTGCCTCCATCCTCGAAGCCAGCTCCCGCAGTACCTCGGCACCGACATTGGCTGCGGCTCCCTTTATTGTGTGGGCACTTCTCTCCAGTAACTGCATATCCCCTGCTTCCGCATGTCTATGAAGTTCATCCAGCTGCTTCGGCATATCTTCCAGTGTCCAGTCCACAACCTTTTCCAGCAGAACCTGATCTCCCATCAGACGGGAAAGAACCGCCTTTGTATCCCAGACCTGCACGGCTCCCTCATCCGTCGGATCAGCCGATTCCCCGCTGCCGCTCTTCCCTGTCCCGCCGGAGTCCTCGCTCAGGGAAGGAAGATCCTCGCCTCCAGACAGCCAGCGCAGCAGAACCTGCCTCAGATTCTCAAAAATGATGGGCTTGCTGATGTAGTCATTCATACCATCCCGCAGCAGTCGCTCCCGATCTCCCTCAAGGGCATGGGCCGTCATGGCCACAATGGGTATGCCGGGGTTCTTCAGATTCCTGCTTTTACGTATCTTTTTCAAAGCCGTCATCCCGTCCATGACAGGCATCTGTATGTCCATCAGGATCAGGTCATAATCCTTCTCCTTCAGTGTATTCAGAACTTCCTGCCCGTTCATAACGGTGTCCGCGGTGAGCCCCAGTTTAGCAAGCAGTCCCACTGCCACCTGCTGGTTTATTAAATTATCCTCCGCTAAAAGTATCCGTGCTTCAGATTTAAATCCCTCACTGCCTCTACCTGTTATGTCCGCAATGCCTGGCACTTTGAATCTTTCCTGTATCAGACCCTTCTGACCACTATACACTGCCTTCAGAACCGTGATAAGCTGTCTGAAGTCCACCGGTTTGTTTAAGAGTGCTGAGATTCCAATCTCCTCTAGAAATTGCCGGTCCACCGACTGTCCCAGTGACGTCAGAACAATAATTCCAGGTCCACTGAGTTCAGAATGATCCTGTATCATCGCCCCGAAGGCATCCCCCGTCATGTCATCCAGATCCATGTCCGCCAGTACTGCGTCTATCGTCTGCCTCCGGCGATGAAAACTGAGCAGCTGCTCCAAGGCATCAGATCCGTTCTTAGCCTGCAGTACCTCAAGGCCCCACTGTGCAAGTCTCTCAGATAAAATTCTCCTCAAACTGCGCTGACCGGAAACAATCATGATCCGCTTCCCGCTGTAAGACCTCAATTCCGGGGCATCTCCCGCCCGGCGCTGATCAGCCGTCTTGCGGAGACGGGCTGTAAACCAGAACTCCGATCCCTTGTCCATCTCGCTCTCAACACCTATCTCACCCCCCATCATTTCTGAAAGCTGCCGTGAGATGGCCAGACCAAGTCCCGTACCTCCAAAATTCCGCGTCGTACTGGCATCCACCTGCGTGAATTTTTCAAAAAGCTGTTTCTTCCTGTCACCGGGTATCCCTATCCCCGTGTCTGTCACCCTAAAGCGGAGTACAAGCTCCCTGTCCTCCTCCTTTTCAACCCCCACCCTGATCAGGATCTCACCCTCTTTGGTGAACTTGACCGCATTTCCCACCAGATTGGTCAGAATCTGCCGCAGCCGTCCCGGATCTCCTCCCAGACTTAGAGGAACTCCTGCTTCCATCTCATAAAGGTATTCTAAACCCTTATCCTGGGCCTGCAGTGCCAGAATTCCGCTGAAATCACTGAACAGCTCCTGCAGATCAAATTCTATCTCCTCCAGCTCCAGCTTCTTCGCTTCTATCTTGGAAAAGTCAAGGATGTCATTGATCAAAAGCAGCAGTGAACCGGCACTGCGGCGGATCGTCGATGCATAATCCTTCTGCACCGGATCCAGTGCCGTGTCCAGAAGCAGACTTGTCATACCGATGACCCCGTTCATAGGTGTCCGGATCTCATGACTCATGTTTGCCAGGAATTCGCTCTTTGCCGTACTCGCCATCTCCGCCTCAGCCGCCATTGAATTGGCAATCGCCGTCGCATTCTCCAGCTCCATGTTGGCATTGATCAGCCTCTCTTCATACTGCTTCACTTCGCTGATGTCTATATGCGTTCCGTACATCATCAGCGGCTTCCCCTCTTCATCCCGGCTGAGTATACGGCCCCGGTCCTGTACCCAGACCCAGTACCCGTCCTTATGCTTCATCCGCAGCTGTACACTGTACTGCTCACTGCCGCCGTCCAGATGCAACTGCAGTTCCTTCAGCGCTCTGCCCTTGTCCTCAGGATGAACAAGCGTTCCCCAGATGTCAAGTCCGCTGGGATTCAGTTCCCTCAGCTCGAAACCGAGCATCCGGGCCCAACCCTCATTGTATACCACCTCCCCGCTCTGAATATTGTACTCCCAGGTCCCTACACCTACCGCCTCGATGACATTCCGAAGCCGCTTCATCTCATTCTCCAGCCGCTGCTCAACATCTTTCAGCCCACTGATATCACTGATGCTCTCAAGGATGTAGTCCCGACCGTCCCACTGAACCATACGGCTCGTCTTCAATACCGGCAGATGACCTCCGTCCCGACGGAAAAATATCCGCTCCTCCACCTGCGCTGCATGTGTATCCACCTTCAGCGGACAGCGACCCTCCCGGTCCGGACATAAAAATCCATAGCATTCCGCACCGCTCATCTGATCCGCGTCCCCGCCGTAAAGCCGCGCAGCCGTCGAATTGGCCATGACCAGCCGGTGACTCTCCGGATCGATCAGGAGCACTCCCACGTCTATACTGTCCAGAAGTATCCTGTACTTCTGCTCCCTCTTCTCAATGTCTTCCAGACGCCTGTTCTCTCCGATGAACTGCAGATCCTGCTTTTCCTGCATCCGTCCCGCCCGCCGGACATATATGAAAACACCCGTCAGCGAAATGTAACTCCCCGCAAAAAACAGGTAGGCTGCCCAGCCGCTGCTGAAATCAGGGTTNATACGGACGTATTTTATAAAAAAACCTGTATTGAAAAGAAAGGCCGCTATCAGAAANAGATATATACCCCCCAGCAGATCAAGTGACCGGGATCTGATCTCACCGCCCTCCTTCATTTCANCTCATCCCCCNGCTGTCCAATCCCAGATGNCCCTCCATTAATCCTCCGACCTGCCCTCTGTAAATGGTCCTTTACTAACACAAAAGTAATTTAATGATTTGAAACAGCATTTAACCACCGAAATCCTCTCCGCAAGACCACCATAGCCTCCCCCCGCTATCTTTCAGTTTGTTCGGCAACCAATCAAATTTTCCACTACCGACTCAGGTGAAAAATCAGTAAACTCACAGTAAACACACAAGGAGTGCCCCGATGACTGCTGCACAGGAACGATTATACGCTCTGGATGCTTTCCGCGGACTCACGATTGCCACCATGATACTGGTGAACACACCCGGGAGCTGGTCTCATATTTATGCCCCCCTTCGCCATGCCCCATGGCACGGCTGTACACCTACAGATCTCGTTTTTCCCTTTTTCCTCTTTATTGTAGGAACAGCCATGTGGTTTTCCTTCTCCAGATTCGGTCACAGGGCAAATACCCCCGCCGTGAAAAAGGTGCTGAAACGGACGGCTCTCATCTTTATCATCGGCCTGCTTCTGAATGCCTTCCCCTTTGTGGGACGGGATTATTCACAGCTGAGGATACTCGGTGTTTTCCAGCGCATCGCTCTTGCCTACGGCGGTGCCGGACTGCTCATCCTTTTCCTTAAAGACAGACAGCTGAAATTCTCAGCGCTTTTCATCCTTTTTGCCTACTGGGCACTGCTCTGGATTTTCGGCGGCAGCGATCCCTACGGCCTCGAGGGTAATCTTGTCCGCCGGATCGACCTTGCTCTCCTCGGCGAAAACCGTCTCTGGGGCGGGACCGGTATCCCCTTCGACCCGGAAGGACTCTTTTCCACCTTCCCTGCCATGGTCACCGTGATACTCGGCTACTATACCGGCAGACTGATAAGCTCGTCCAAAGACCGGCCCTCTCTGGTCAATGACATGTTCTGGTGGGCTGTCATTGCCCTGGTCACCGGGCTGTTCTGGAATAACTTCTTCCCCATAAATAAAGCCCTCTGGACCAGCAGCTATGTGATCTACTCAGCCGGCTGGGCCCTCCTCACCCTCGCCTTCATGATACTGCTCATCGATGTGCGGGGGCACAGGCAGCTTACTCAGCCACTCGTGGTCTTCGGCACCAATCCCCTCTTTGTCTTCGTCCTGAGCATCGTCTGGGTGAAAACTCTGATTATGATCCTCAAATGGACGACCCCTGACGGCTCACGCATGAACGCCTACAGCTGGCTCTACTCATCCGTGTTTCAACCCCTCGCCGGTGATCTGAACGGCTCCCTCCTCTTTGCACTCAGCCATATCCTCGTCTACTGGTTCATTCTCCTCCTTCTCTACAGGCGTAACATCATTATCAAAATTTAAAATAACCAGGAGTCCCCATGTTTATCAGAACTCTGATCATGGTCCTTGCCGGGGCCCTCTCCCTGTCCGCACAGAACAGCAGCCAGACTACTGTCATGACCGGCATCGAAGTCCTGCAGGCAGACGGATTCAAACTGCTGAAAGGCAAACGCGTCGGGCTGATTACCAATCCCACCGGGGTGGACCGCACTCTGAAAAGCAGCATCGACATCCTCCACGAGGCACCCGAAGTGACTCTCACCGCCCTCTACGGCCCCGAACACGGCGTCCGCGGTGAATACAGCGCCGGGGAAAAGGTCACTTTCTACCGTGACGAAAAAACCGGCGTCCCCGTCTATTCCCTCTACGGCAAAACCCGCAAACCCACAGCGGAGATGCTGGCCGACGTGGATGTCCTCGTCTACGATATTCAGGACATCGGCTGCCGCAGTTATACTTACATCAGCACGATGGGCAAAGCCATGGAAGCCGCTGCCGAACACGGTAAGAAATTCGTCGTTCTCGATCGCCCCAACCCCCTCGGCGGACACAAGATCGAAGGACCCCTCGTCGAGGACGGATTCTACTCCCTCGTCAGTAATTTTCCCATTCCCTATGTCTACGGACTGACCTGCGGAGAAGTCGCAGATCTGGTCAACCGTGAAGGCTATCTGGAAAACAGCGCCCGCTGTGACCTCACCGTCGTGCCCATGAAAGGCTGGAAACGCAGCATGAAGTTCGAAGATACAAAACTGCCCTGGGTCCCCTCCTCCCCCCATATCCCCCATGCCTACTCCGCTCCCTACTATGTGGCCACCGGTGTGCTCGGAGAGCTGGGCGTCATCTCCGAAGGCGTCGGCTACACCCTACCCTTTCAGGTCCTTGCCGCTGAATGGCTGGATGCCCAGAAGATCAGCGATGCCATGAATGCCCGCGGCCTCAATGGCGTGACCTTCCGCCCCCTCTACTTCAAACCCTATTACGCCAAATGGCAGGGCAAAATGCTGCAGGGCTTCCAGATCCATATCAGCGATGCCGATCAGTTCAACCTCATGGGCCTGCAGTTCATGTTCCTGGAGGAAGTGCACAAACTCCATCCGGATATGGACCTGCACTCAATGAGTGAAGACCGCCACGCTATGTTTGACAAAGTCACAGGCTCAACCGTGATCAGAGAACGTTTCTTCAAAAATTACCGCTACGCGGATATCGAGGCTGTCCTTGATAGAGACGTGAAGGATTTTCGCAAACTCTCTAAAAAGTATTATTTGTACAGATAATGACCGGCTTCCCCGAGCCGCCCACCCGCCGGCGGCAAAGCAGCGTGTCAACGCCGGCCCCAAACATCAGGAGTTAAACCCATGAGATCGATAAAAATCATTTCCCTCCTCCTGCTTTCTGCCCTCTCTCTGCAGGCAGGAACACCCAATGAGGAATTCAGGGCCACCTGGTCCATCACCTGGCATCAGTTCTGGTCAAGCGCCACTGCCGAACAGCTGAAGGAAAGAACCCGGGAGATACTGGATAAACATGTGGAAGCAAATATGAACGCTGTGCTCTGGCATGTCCGCCAGGGCGGCACGGTGTATTATCCCAGTCAGTATGAACCCTGGGGCTCCTATATCGGAAGCAGCGACCCGGGTTATGATCCCCTCGCCTATGCCGTAGAGGAAGCCCACAAACGGGGACTTGAACTCCATGCCTGGTTCAACACCTTCGCTGTGTCCTCCACCGCTTCAGGAACACCGGCCGCAGATCATCCCGAATGGATCTGCAGAGATGAGGATGGTATCGCTATGTCCGAAAACCGTGCCGTCTCGCCTGGTATGCAGGCTGTCAGGGATTATACCCTGGACCTGGCAATGGAAATCGTCAATAATTACGATGTGGACGGTATCCATTTCGACTATATTCGCTGGAACGAGTACAGTAACAGCAAGGCCTCTCAGGATCTGGCCAGAAAAGCCCTCGAAGAACATCGACTCGATGCGCAGTGGACTGAGGAGGAAATCGCGATTCTCAGCTCTTCCAAGGCAGGCAGATTCCTCTATGATGTGGACCATCCCCGCTCCGCCGGCATCCCGGCAGGCTATAATTCCTGGGAAGCCTACTGGCGCGGTTCGGTCAATCTCTTCATCGCCTCTGTCCACGATTCAGTGGCTCAGGTCAAACCATGGGTCCGGGTGTCCGCCGCTGCCCTCGGCCGCTATGTAGGCGGAGGCTGGAACGGTTATGAATCCGTTTATCAGGATGCCGCCCTCTGGTTTAATCAGGGATGGGTGGACCAGCTGACTCCTATGCATTACCACTGGACGACTGCCGACGGCTTCGAGGAAATGCTCGAAGGCTGGAACGGCTGGGAAGATTATATCGGACCCGGCATCGCCGCTAAACGCCTCTATACCGTGGGCCCCGGATCCTATATTCTCGATGACAATAACCTCTGGGGAAATCATGTGTCTATTATCAACCGGGTCCGTACGATAAAATGGACCGACGGATTCCAGTTCTTCAGCTACGGCAGCTGGGACGGCCGGCAGTACTGGGATGAGGCAGGACAGACGGTCTTCCGGCATCGGACCAAGATCCGTACAATGCCGGTACTGACCAAAGGCCTGAGCAACGCTCCCGATGCCCCTGCACTCAGCATAAGTAAAACTTCAGAGGCCTCCTACACTCTCTCCGTCACTCCGGCCGCCGGAACTGCGGATGCAAACTGGTTTATTCTCTATCGTCAGGGAAATCCTGACATCTCTCCGGATACCTCGGTCATTGTCAACCGCTTTTTTGCCGACGGACCCTTCACGGTGGACCTCAGCTTTGACGGACTCCAGAACTACAGCGGTGTACAGCATTATGCAGTCACTCAGGCAAACAGATTCTGGGATGAAAGCGGCCTCTCCCCCGTATCGGCCACAGAGCCTCTGCCCCTGACACCCCCCCGCATCCTCTCCCACAGCCCCGCTGCCGGAGAACTGCTGCCCTTGGATGCCTCCATTGTCCTGAATTTCAATAAAAGCATGGACAGGGAAAGCCTTGAAGCTTTCCTCGAGATCAGCCCGGCCGCCGAAATGACCTTTTCATGGGAAAAAAAGGACTGGGAGTACGGAGACAGGACGGTAACTCTCCAGTTCAGCCAGGCTCTGTCCTATGACACAGAATATACTATGACTCTGGGCAGCAGTATCACTGACCGCATGGGAAGCCCCGTGGACGGGAACGGTGACGGTCAGGCAGGTGATCCCTTCGTCTGGACCTTCAGGACGGTCAATGTGGATACTCAGGGCCCTCTGATCAGCGGAGGACATCCGGAAATTCAGGATTTTGCCCATTTCGATCAGGATGATGTCCTGAATCTGGAGTTCAGCGAGCTCATCGACCACGAAAGCGCCGGCAGTGACAATATTATACTGCGCAAGGGCTCGGACTCCGTCCCCATAGAGATCTTTGCCATGGACCATGAACAGGGCACCGTCCTCTCCATCAAGTCCACAGAACCCCTCATTGACGGCACAGCCTACGAACTGGAGGCCACCGTCGGGATCACTGACACCAGCGGAAATCCCCTGGTGGAAAATAATATTATTCGCTTCAGCAGCAGTGACAATCCCTATGGAAGCATCCTGTCCCTGGATCCCCTCTCCTCCGCTCAAAGCTGGTGGGACCCGGAAGGCAGCGGCAGTACGACCGGAACAGTGGACGCCGAAACAATTTTCGGTTATTCCTCTGAAGTGATTCTTCCAGGCTCAGGCCGGGATAAAAGCGCTTTCATCCAGTACAAATGGGCCAACGATGCCAACGGTATGCTCCGCGAACACAATGCCGGCACCCCTGCCACTCTCTCCGTCACACCGGATATGGTCATTCAGGCCTGGGTCTACGGCGATAACAGTAATAATGAATTTGCTTTCTCATTCTATGAAAAAGACGCCTCAGGTAGCAATACTTCCGATGTGATCGAGGTCAGCAAATGGATCAAACTCTCCTGGACCGGCTGGAGACTCATCTCCTGGGATCTGAGGGAAGCAGATCAGGTCGGGGACTGGATCTCAGGCCATCAGAATATCGACGGATATTCCTACAAACTCGACGGCTTCCTGTTACGGCAGGTCAGCTGGGGCGCCGATGAGGGAACCATCTATATCAGCGGCCTGCGCGCGGTTGAACGGCCCCTGACGGTCGTCAATTACACACATCTGGAGGAATTCAGCGCAGAAGGGCCCCGAAGCTTCCGCCTTGAGCAGAATTATCCCAACCCCTTCAACCCCTCCACAACTCTCAGATTCAGCCTCTCAGAGCCGGGCAGAACCCGTCTGGATATCTACAATATTCGGGGTCAGCACGTCCTCTCGGTACTGAATGAGGACTTGTCAGCAGGAAGCTACAGCTACCGCCTGGATTTCAGCAGTCTCTCCGCCGGAATCTATATCTCCCGGCTGCAGAGCGGCAGCAGTATTCAGAGCAGGAGAATGCTCTACATCAAATAATCTGCAGATGTCTCCTTGTCCCGGATATCGGGACCAACAGCAGAAAACGCCCCGTCCAGGGCGTTTTCTGTATACATCAAAGTGATTTCTGGCCACACAGTACCCTCATCTCTCTGAAGGGATGACGCAGGGCTCTTCTAACGCTTAGTTCTGATTCACCACCTGTCCTCTTCCCCTTTTAAGCAGGTCTGAATCCATGCCGCTGCGCCACGACTCTGCAAAAGCCAGCCTCTCACCCACCGGTGGATGACTGTAATAAAGCCATTTCATCCACTTCGCCGGGTAGGCATTGGAAAGATTTCTGTTTGCCAGCCCTGCCATGGCGCGAATGAATGCATCCGTTTTCCCTGTGGCTTCCAGCGAGGTCCTGTCCGCCTGCCGCTCAAAATGACGGCTGACTGCCGACGCCAGCGGACTGAGCAGCAGCAGCGACAGAAGACTGTAGAGCATCAGAAAAAGAGGCAGATCCAGCATATTGTGGACACGGTTGGACAGAAAGGCCGGCGACAGAAGGGGTATCAGATAATGCAGCAGAGTGAATATGCTGAACTGTACAGCACTCATCAGGATCACATTCTTCCAGATATGATGATAACGGTGATGTCCCACTTCATGGGCGATCACCGTCTCCAGTTCATCAGCATCCATATTCCATATGATATTGTCACTGAGGACCACCCGTTTTGTACGGCCGATTCCTGCCAGAAAGGCATTTTCCTTGGTCGTCTGGCGGCTCATGTCCTGCATATAGAACCCTTCAACCTCCGGCATACCCATGTCCACGAGGATCTCCCGCAGACGGCTGACCAGTTCCGCATCCTCTATCTGCTCGTACTTGTTGAAGATCGGTGCAATCCAGATCGGATACACTGCAATAATGATTACAGATAGAAAAGACATTGCCAGCGCCGCATAAAGAAACCAGAGCTCAGGATACAGCGTCCAGAGAACGATCAGCAGTCCCCCCACCACGATCGAGAACAGCGCGTTTAAAAGTGACCCCTTCAGATGTTCCAGAAACCAGTCTGTGAACGAACGCGTTGAGAACCCGTAGGCCTTTTCATGCAGAAAACCGCCGATCCAGCTGAACAGTGTTCCTGCCGGCCACAGCAGCGCAAACATGCACAGAACAAAGAGAATGATCTGAAGGACCGGATCCTCATGCCTCAGAGCCCTCTGCAGGGGCGAGGCCCAGAACAGCCAGAAAATGAGCAGAAGGGCAAAACTGACCATACTCCCGCTCACCGAGAAAAGATGCTTCTCAAATTCATATCGCTGTGCCTTTTCCTGCAGCTCTCTGTCAAGCAGAGGGTGTATGTTCATCTGTTCTCCAGTACTTCCGGCAATTTAGCAGAAAATGGCCGCAATAACAAGAAAAGCCGGCCTGCCGCAGATCGAAGCGATCACAGTACACCGACATTCAACCGGACTGAATCCCATATCTACAGCGAAAACAGGATTTATCATGGACATCCCCCCCAAATTATCATAATATTCGCCGATAAAAGAATCGGAGGCAGAGCAATGACTCTCACAGATAAAATACAGTCGGATCTGAAAGACGCCATGAAAGCCCGGGACAATATCCGGATCCGCACACTGAGGATGGTTCTCAGTAAACTGAAGGAAAAGAAAATAGAGCTGAATCAGGAGCTGACCGACAGTCAGGAGCTTCAGGTCCTGCAGAAGGCGGCCAAGGAAAGACGGGAAAGCGCTGATTCCTACCGCAGCAACGGCAGAGAAGATCTGGCAGCCGGTGAAGAGGAGGAACTGAATGTCATCAGCGGCTATCTTCCCGAAGAAATGAGCGAGGAAGAACTGATGGAAATTATCCGCCGTATCGTCACTGAAAGCGGTGCCCAGTCCATGCAGGATATCGGTAAGGTCATGGGGCCGGCCATGAAGGAACTGGCGGGCAAAGCCGACGGGAAGGCTGTACAGGCCTGTGTCAGAAAGATTCTGGGTTGAGTATGCACTGGCTAGACGTTGCAGTACTCGGCCTGATGGTCTGGATGGGCTTCAGGGGCATGATGAACGGCATGATCAGCGGTCTCTTCCGGCTGCTCGGCCTCATCCTCGGCACTATCCTCGCTGCCAGATACGGCGCTCTGTTAGGTGCATGGTTCGTGCAAAGTTTCAACGCCCCGGAGCAGGCGGGACTCTTTATCGGATACGCCGCCGTCTTTCTTGTCGTGGTCATCGTGGCCCAGAGTCTGGCCGGCGTTCTCCGCTCCTTTCTCGATATGGTGCTTCTGGGCTGGCTGGATAAAAGCGGCGGGGTTATATTCGGAGCCGTCAAGGCCCTGATCATTGTCTTTGTAGCCTTTTACGGTATGACATATCTGCCCCAGAACCCCATCAGTGAAGGTATCGAGCGCGGCAGCCGCTTTCATGCCGCCTATCAGGCCTATGCACCGGGACTCTACCAGAAGTTTGTAGCTCCGATGCTCAAGGGCGGAAATAAAAGCCGTCCGCTGAGACGAGGAGGGTCCGATCTTAGAACCCTCAGCGGACCTGAACTCTTCGAAGAGATGCTGAACAGGACCAAAGCCTTCAATTCCGCAGAGGTTGAGTATCTGATCGAACGCTACCGGAAAATAGATTTTCAGACTCAGCAGCGCATCCTGCAGGAACTGAAGGACGGCAACACAACAGTTATCTATGATATACTGACCGGTCAGCCCTGACCCGGCCGGACATCAGAGCAGGCACTTCCCGGCGGATTCTCTGAAAAAGACACCTCCCCCCGCTCCCTCTGCCGCTAAACGGAAAATCCGCAGCCATTGATCATGAAAGACAGAATGGACCATATCCACACACAACTGGGTTATGACCGGGTCAGACAGCGTATCGCATCCTACTGCAGCAGTGACAGGGCCTCACAGGAAGCCGCCGTTCTGCCCAGTTTTATTCAGCCGAGCCTGCGGGATCACAGTCAGTCCCTTCTTCTCGAAATGAGAGACCTCCTGCTGAGAGAAAGTTCTCCCGGATTTATGGAGTTTGAAGACCCCGCCGAGATTCTTCAGCGTCTGAAAGTCCCGGGCGCAGTTCTCTCTGAACCCGAGCTCTATCTTCTCGGCCTCTTTCTTCGCGAGAGCCGCCGCCTTGCAGAATTTTTCCGCAAACGGTCTGAAAGCTGCCCGCAGATCACCCGCTGGACGGAATTGAGTCTACCTGATACCGGACTCCTTCATCGCGCTGTCCTTGAAAAATTCAGTGAGGATGCCCGGCTCATGGACACAGCCTCCCGCCTCCTCTCCGATCTGCGCCGCAGGATCCGCCAGCTTCAGATGAAGGTCCAGGAACGCGCCGCAAGTTTAGCCCAGAAAGCCGTTGAAGACAATATCTCCGAAAGCGCACAGGTCGGTTTCCGCAACGGCCGTCTGGTCATTCCTGTCCGTTCCAGCCGCAAGAATGCCATTCCGGGCATTATCCATGATCAGAGCCAGAGCGGACAGACCACCTTCCTGGAGCCGATGGTCATTGTTGAAATGAACAACGAACTCAGACAGACTGAACTGGAGGAGCAGGAGGAGGTCTACCGCATTCTCAAGGAGCTCTGCGAACACCTCCGGCCTCACTTGAGAGATATAGAACAGTCTGTCACCGCATACCACGCCCTGGATCTTCTCAATGCCAAAGCACGTTTTTCAGTTGAATTCACCTGTGAGAAACCGCTGCGTGACACTCAGGAACTCCGGATCCGGAATGGCCGCAATGTGGAACTGCAGATGAAAAGGGAAACGGTGCCCCTGAATATGCATCTGCCCGAAGGGATAAAAGGGGTGATCATCACCGGTCCCAATGCCGGGGGAAAAACCGTCACCCTGAAAACGGTGGGCCTCATGGTCCTCATGGACCAGGCCGGTCTGCTGCTCCCGGCAGAACAGGTTAATCTTCCCGAATTCAGAAACCTGTACGTGGACATCGGAGACGGCCAGAGCATTGACGGAGATCTGAGCACCTATTCCAGCCATGTCCAGCGTCTCCGTATGATCCTGGATCAGGCTGATGAGTTTTCCATTGTCCTCCTCGATGAACTGGGCACCGGCACTGACCCTGATGAAGGAGCCGCCCTCGCCGAGGCCATCCTGACTGAACTGCTTCAGCGCGGAGTCACTGTCATCGCCACCACACATCACAGCGCTCTGAAAAGTTTTGCATACGATCATCCCAGGCTCATCAACGGCTCCATGAGTTTCAATGACAGGACCCTTGCCCCCGGATATGAATTCCGCGGCAATATCCCCGGTTCATCCTATGCCATCGAGATTGCCAGACGCTATCAGATGCCTGAATCCGTCCTGCAGTTCGCCACTTCCCGAATCGGCAGAGGCCGGGAAAAACTCGAAAAACTCATCACAGACCTGCAGCGGAAGATTCATCGCTATGACAGTGACCTCAAGGACCTGCGGCAGAAAGAACAGGACTTAAAATCCAAAATCCGCCTAATCGAAAAGCAGAAGAAAGAGATCGACGCCAAGTATAAAAAAGCGGACCGTGAAGCCCTAGCCAGAGCCAGAACTTTTCTCCAGAATATGAACAGCGAATTCGAAAAGACTGTCAGGGATCTCCGCAGCTCCAATGCTTCAACCGATATGGTGAAAAAGGGTCGACAGGCCCTCGCAGAGCTGCAGACAGAGGTCGAGCTGAAGTCAGAAAAACTCGATGAAACACCCTCCGAAGGNCTCTATCTGGACAAACTGAAGGTCGGAGATACAGTCTATGTCAAAAGTCTGGACCAGAACGGCACCATCCGCGAGATCAACCAGCGCCAGAAAAAGATCTGGGTCGATATTGACGGGCGGCGACTCCGCCTGGATATCCACTGGCTGGCACCGGCCGTGAAAAGAAAACAGCAGGTCAGCACCTCCGTCAGCGGCGGACGCAGCGCAGGCTACCGTCTGGACCTTCGGGGAAAACGCATGGANGAGGCCCTGTCCGAAACAGATGCCTTCCTGGATTCAGCAGTTCTCAGCGGTCTTCACTCCGTCGAGATCCTCCATGGAAAAGGAGACGGAATTCTGATGAAGGCCGTCAGGGATATGCTGCCTGCAGATCCGCGGGTCAAAGATTTCAATACCGCTCCTGTGGAACAGGGCGGCGCAGGCATCACTCTTGTCAACCTTAAATCCTGATGCCTCAAAACTCTGTAAAACGGATCAGCTGCCTATGAAAAACATATTCATTGTCGGAGCCACTTCAGGAATCGGTCTTGAACTGGCCCTTCAATACGCACAGAGAGGTGACCGTGTCGCTGCCGCCGGGAGAAACACGGATAAACTGAAGGAACTTGAGCACAGTTATCCCGGGCAGATCTTCGCTGTCCCACTGGATATTTCTATATCAGAGGACATCCCGCCCGCCTTTGACAGTGCCCTGAATCAGCTCGGCCGCCTTGATCTGATCATTATGAGCTCCAGTATCAATGTCAGAAACCGGGAGCTCGAACCCCTGCCCGAAGAGGAACTGATACATATCAATGTCCGCGGTTATACCCTCGTCCTGAACAGGGCCATGAATTATTTTGAGGCTCAGGGCGGAGGTCAACTCGCCGGCATCACATCCATTGCCCGCTTCATTGCCTCCAAAAGCCCCGGCTATTCCGCCAGCAAAGCCTGGGAAGCGATCTATCTCGAGGGCCTGAGAATCCTCAGACCCCATCCATCGATCACGGTTACAGAGATCATCCCCGGTTTCGTCCGAACCCCCCTGATCCGTTCCCGCAGATCTCTCTTCTGGGTCACTCCGGTGGAAAAAGCCGCCGCCCAGATCATCCACGGTCTGGACCGCCGCTCAGAAACGATTTACGTCAGCCGAAGATGGCGGGCAGTACGCTGGCTCATCGCCATCCTGCCCCGAACCCTGCTTCGGCAGATCATGATCCGAAAAGACAACCGCGCCTAGGAAAAAGTATGTGCACTCTGGCCCTGGCCTGGCATCAGCATCCCCGATATCCCCTGATCCTTGCTGCCAACCGTGATGAATTCTACCACCGGCCCACAGAGGCCATGAGCCTGAAAAACGATGTGCTGGCCGGTAGAGATCTTCAGAGCGGCGGACTCTGGACCGGTTTCGGTCTCGACGGCCGCTGGGGCATACTCACCAATGTCCGGAAACCGCAGTATTTCGGTTTTCAAGGCCCCTCCCGGGGGGAGATCCTCTGCAACTGGCTGACCGGTGACGAATCCGATCCCCTCCAATTCTGCAAAAACCGCGACTTCAGTGCCTACAGCGGATTCAATATCCTGCTCGGAGCCGGAAACAGACTTCTCTTCTATTCAAATGACAGCGGCGATCTCCGCCTCCTTCCTCCCGGTTTCTACGGTCTGAGCAATGCTTCCCTCGACAGCCCCTGGCCAAAACTCCTTTCCCTGAAACAGCACTTCACAGAAATGGTCAGCACCCGCCCTGCACTTGAACCCGCCGACCTGATCCCCCTTCTTATCAGACCTGAAACCGCAGAAGACTCTCTGCTCCCTTCCACCGGTCTGCCCTTTGTCCGGGAAAAACAGCTCTCCGCACTATTTATCGAGACCGAGGATTACGGCACCCGCTCCAGCACTGCAGCCATCATGCAGCTCGACGGTACCCTGAACGTGAGAGAAACACGACACCGCAGTATGAATCCCTCCTGGGACTACAGTGATTTTTCCCTCAAATGCCCAGCTCCTCCAAAACCCTGAAACCCGAATGAAAGGATGTTGAGCCTGACTGAAAAATCTGTCCTTTCTATGACAACTTTTTTCCCTATGCTGCGTCTTACAGAAGATGGATCATTTATTTTTTCCGCCGTTGATTCGCCTGACAGATCTGTTTACCTTTGCTTTGATATGGTGAATTCACTTTAATATTCAAATGAAATACAATAAGGAAAAGGAGTTGAGATGAAAAAACTATGGATCCTGATGACGGCCGCTCTGATGCTTGCTGCCTGCAACAGCTCCGGCGTCATGAAGAGTCCCAAGGCGGAACCCGCTGCAGAAGCAGCCCCCGCTGAAGTGATGAAAATACCGCAGCGTGCGGATATTGAGGAAAAATACCGCTGGAATCTGAATGATATCTACCCCGAACCCGCCGACTGGGAAGCCGACTACAGCTATGTCGAAGAGAATATGGATAAGCTCACCGGCTTCAAAGGACGTCTCTCCGAAGGCGGTCAGACCATCGCCGACTATTTTGCCGTCAGCGAAGATCTGGAAAAACGCATCGGCAAAATGTACGTCTACGCCGGCCTGTTCAAAGATGAGGATACCCGCATCTCCGAGAATCAGGCCCGCATGACCCGCATTCAGGCACTCTATGTCTCTCTCGGAGAAAAAGGCTCATGGTTCCAAACCGAACTGCTGGCCATCCCCGAAGCCACCCTGCAGAACTGGTTCGCCCAGACCCCCGGCCTGAAAGATTACAACTTCTACCTGCAGGACCTCCTCAGACAGCAGAAATATGTCCTCGGCGAACGCGAAGAGGAGCTTCTCGCCATGCTGGGAAATTTTTCCGGTACCCCCTATAAGATTCAGGAGGCCATCAAATACGCCGATATGAAATTCCCCGATGTGCAGGATGAGGACGGCAACTGGATGCAGCTCACACCCGGACGCTATTATCAGCTCCTTCTCAGCCCGGACCAGGACGTCCGCCGCCGTGCATTCGAAGCCCGTAACGGCGCCTTCGACAAAGTTGTCAATACCTCCGCCGCCACCTTCAATGCCAGCCTGCAGAAAGATCTATTCTATACGAAAGCCCGCGGCTACAACAGCACGCTCGAGCGCGCCCTCAGTGCAGACAATGTCCCAGTGGAGGTCTTCGACAATCTGATCGAGACCGTCACCTCCAACCTGGCACCCATGCACCGCTACTATGCACTGAAAAAGAAGGTGCTGAAACTCGATGAGATGCACCTCTACGACACCTCCCTGCCTATCGTGCCCCAGGCCAGCAGGGAATATCCCTACGAAGAGGCTCAGAAACACATTCTGGCCGCCCTTGAACCCCTGGGGGAAGAGTACGTCACCACAGTGGGCAAAGCCTTCAACCAACGCTGGATCGATGTCTATGAGACCGAAGGCAAAGCCGGCGGAGCCTACAGCTGGGGCACCTACGCCGCCCCCCATCCCTATATCCTCATGAACTACAATGACACCCAGGACAATATGTTCACCCTCGCCCACGAACTCGGCCATACCATGCACAGCTACTACAGCCGCAAAACCCAGCCCTATCCGACCTCGGACTATACCCTCTTTGTCGCCGAAGTGGCCTCCACCTTCAATGAAAATCTGCTCCTCGCCCATCTGCTTGAAAACGCAGAGACCCGGCAGGACAGCATGATCCTCCTTGACCAGTGGATCGGCAATATCGAAGGCACTGTCATTACTCAGGTGCAGTTCGCCGATTTCGAACGCCGCGTCCATGACATGGCACAGCGCGGTGAACCCATTACGGTCGAAAGCCTCAATAAAACCTACCACGCCCTCATGGAGCAGTACAGCGGTCCGGAAATGATCATCGACGAACTCTATGATCTCACATGGAGCCGAATCCCCCACTTCTACCGCACCTTCTACGTCTACAAATACGCCACCTCCCTCTGTGCCTCAACCTCCCTCGCCAAGCAGGTTCTCTCCGGCGATGAAGCAGCCGTCGAACGCTATATGGGCTTCCTCAAAGCCGGCGGTTCCGATTACAGCATCGAGATCCTGAAAAATGCCGGTGTCGACCTCGGCGATCCCCAGGTCATCAAAGACACCATGGATCTCCTCGACACACTCGTCACCCAGCTCGAGGGACTCCTGCTGCAGTAGTCTAAACCCCTCTGAAGGGCCGCCGCCGATACTCAATGTCTGCAAAAGCCCTCAATTATGATCCATATCTCAGGCCGCGCTTTGTCCGCGGCCTTTTTTTTAACTGTTGAAGATGCAGTCTCAACTCCCTTTACATGCGGCCGGGGAACTTCTCCATCCGGCCCCGGTTTAATTCCTATGATTTCCCACTCTGCAGTTCTGCCGGAAATAATCGAATACTGTCTGTTAACTTTCAGGCTCTGANGGTGTCAAAGTTCATGGAAACACGAAAGGGACCTGTGGCGTCCGCAAAGGAATTTGAAAACTGGGTTGAGGAATACCACGATATGATCTACAGCACCATCTACAGACTCACATGGAACGAGGACGATGCCCTCGATCTGACTCAGGATGTCTTTCTCCAGGCCTATAAAAAGATGCATACATTCCGCGGTGAAGCCGCTGCCTCCACCTGGCTGACACGCATCGCCCTGAATACTGCCTACAATTTCCTGAACCGCAGCCGCAGCAAACACTGGAACGAGATCAAAGAAGAACACCTTGCCCATAACGATGACGGAGACCCCTCTCCGGCTCCGTCACTTGACATAAAACAGCTGGAGCGCCTTTCGCCTCTGGAACGTACCGTGGTTCTCGCCCGTATCCGGCAGGATCTACCCTACCGGGAGATCGCAGCCTCGCTGGATACCAGCGAGAACAGCGTCAAGGTCGCCTGGTCTAAAGCAGTGAAAAAACTGAGGGAGTGGATGAAATGACTTCAGAATGCAGGTTCATTCAGAATCTAAACCCGTCAGAACTGCAGACGCTGCCTGAGAGTCTGGCAAAACATCTGCAGAGCTGCCCCGACTGCCGAAGCTATGCGGAACTCATGCTTTATCTCAAGTCCGAACTGCTTCCTCTTCCTGAGGCACCCTCCCCAGAAAAACGGTCCCGCAATATTCAGGAGATTCAGCGCCGCGTCTTCCGGGAACGCATCCTGTCGCCTCTCCGCCGACTTGGCACCGGCCTCGCCGCTGCAGCCGTCCTCCTTGCAGTGCTGCTGAATTTCTCCCTGCAGAATCCCTCCTCCTCCGAGAGCGCCTATATCAGTGATACAGACTGGCTGCTGCTTGAATCCAGCCTCAGTTTCAGCCTCGAAGACCTGGAGGAGGAAGAGATCATCGACTACCTCGCCGCCGCAGGAATGACCTATTTCCCCGATGACCCCGGGATCTACCCCTCTCTGCACTAGAGGAACAGCGCGTCCCCGCCGGCTCCTGCTCCGGCCCCGATAAAAGCTGCGTAAAACGTTGAGACCGAACTAAAAGAAAGNAATACAGTGAACAGATTGACATTAACGAGGGAGACAACCATGAAACAGCTGCTCCTGCTCCTCAGCACCGCTGTCCTGCTGCAGGCCCAGATGCCTATGGGCATGCCGCCGGGAAGTGATCACCGCGAGATCGAAAATCTGCGGATCTACAGGATGACCGAATACCTTGAACTGACGCCGGAACAGTCCGAACTCCTCTTCCCGAAAATGCGGGTCCACTGGACTGCCATCGGCAATATCCGCCTCGAACTCCATACGCTTTCAACCGAAAGTCAGACGGATGACGGCCGAATCGGCAAAGATCTCAGCAGGGAACAGCTGGACCAGCTGCTGCTCAGAATCAGGGAACTGGAAGACAGGGAACGGGATGAACGCATTCGCTTCACCGAAGAACTCAAAGGCTTCCTTGAACCCTGGCAGGTCGCCCGCTTTATGTACTTTGAACATACTTTCAGAAAAGAACTTCAGCAGACAATGCGCGATAAATGGAAAAAACACAAAAGGAGATAATGATGAAAAAACTCACATTACTTGCAGTCACCACACTCTTAACTCTGGCCCTTTCCCTCTCTGCCCAGCCCGGCCCCGGTGCACCCGGTCCCGGACAGGGAATGCAGGGACCCGGCGGTTGCATGAAAGCCCTCAATCTCGATGACGCACAGCAGAAAGCACTCATGGAGTCCCGCAATGATCACCGCAAAACCATGATTCCGATGCAGGCTGATATGAAAGTCGCACGCATGGAACTGCAGGAACTCATCGCCAAAGGCGAAGATCGGAAAAAGATCGATAAACAGCAGGACGCCATCAACGATCTGCATGCCAAAATCGCCAAAGCAAAAAATGATCACCTGCTGAAAGTCCGGGAAATCGTCGGCGAAGATAATTTCATGAAAATGCACGCCGGTATGGGCCACGGAATGAAAAAAGGCCGCGGTATGGGCGGATGCATGGGCGGCGACTGCGGTCCCTGTGACGGACAGCCCGGACCCAAACACGGAAAAAAAGGCTTCTTCCGCCGCTGATAGATTGACCGAAAACAGATAAAAGCATAGATAAAAGCGGTTCGACCTAGGTCGAACCGCTTTTTGCATAATTATTCATATTTTTGAAAATATATTGCATATTTATGCGATTTACTCTGTATATTTATGCATGGAAAATGAATATTTATACAGGAGTCTTATATGGATACACGTTTGGACCGTTTGAATATCCTGCGGGACATTCTCACAAAAGAAGCGGCGAATTCTCAACATAAGATACTGAAAAAATTGGAAGATAAAGGGATTAAGGTCACTCAGGCCACCCTCAGTAGGGACCTGCGGAAGATCAACGCTGTCCGCAGTTTTGACCCAAGCCATGGCTATGTATATTCATTGAATACTGATTCAGATCAATATGCAGTTTCCGGGCAGGAAGACGGCAACAATCTCATGAATGCCTTTCTCGGCATTGAATTCTCCGCAAACCTGGCTGTGATAAGGACCCTTCCCGCCTTTGCCGGAAGCATCGCCCTCACTATTGACAAGGCTCATGTCTACGGCGTGATGGGCACTGTCGCCGGCGATGACAATATCCTGCTGGTCCTCCGCGAGGGTGTAAAACATGCGGATGTGAAAACGGCATTGGGTATGAAACTGCCGGAGATCAAAGATAAACTGTGAATACCCGCACTCCGCAGGGCATTTCTCAATTCCCAAATATACAGGACGGACAGAGAAGAAAATGAAAAGAGACAAAGTGATTTTAGCCTACAGCGGCGGATTGGACACCTCCGTGATCCTGAAGTGGCTGGACAATAAGGGTTTTGACGTGATCGCCTATGTGGCGAATGTCGGGCAGAACGAAGATTTCAGCACGGTTGAGAAAAAAGCCTACGCCAGTGGAGCCGTAAAGGTTTATGTCGAAGACCT